>Ga0315287_10000871_pt1 | contig 26952 bp, 18 predicted proteins | sample YL17G11_0_MG_FD_205037 | JGI IMG/M metagenome (GOLD analysis project Ga0315287, IMG submission 205037) | Sediment microbial communities from Yellowstone Lake, YNP, Wyoming, USA - YL17G11_0 | ecosystem: Environmental > Aquatic > Freshwater > Lake > Sediment | place: USA: Wyoming | collected... | reverse complement strand
ATTTGTTGGAAACGGTTGCGCCGCTGGCAACGGGAACATGTCGGGAAAGCGGCCTAACAAGGAATCGCTGTTTCGCGCACGAGCGCGGCTGCGCTTGGCCCGAAAGAGGTGACTGATGGGACAACATCCCCATCGAGCGACTGACCAAATTGGCAGTCCCCTGAAAAATCCGTTGGACTGGGCCTTGACTCAGCGGCGGTTATGGGCGTCACCTTTTTCCCCCTCCGGCAAGTAACGATCCTGTACGGATCAAGACGGACGAAGTTATTGGGAGGGACAGGCGGTCTTATTGGCTCGGCGGGCCCGGCGCCGGCGGAGGCGCTAGCGGGGCCGGTGATTGATAAGTCGGCGGCTGTGTCGTCGGGGCTGCTGTCCCAGGCGCAGTCTGATAAGTAGCCCCAGGCGCGGCCTGATATATCGGCTGCTGAACCACGGGGGCCGGTTGCGGATAGTAGACCGTACCCGGGGCTGCGTACACCGGCGCGGGATTCACATAAACGGGCGGTGGAGCCACATACACGCGATACGGGTACGGGTAGTATGGGTATGGGGCGTAGTACGGATAGTGGTGGTAGTAGGGATGCGGGTGATAATAGCCGGGAACGCCAATCCCAATGCCGATTCTCACCTGCGCTTGGGCAGAGGCCGCAGGCAGTGCGAGCACGGCAACGACGGCGGCAACGAAGATCAGTCCCGCCGCCTTCATCACAAAGCCCCTTCTAGTGGTAATCATTTGTGGCGTTCCTTTCTCCAAGCGCACTCTCGCGCGGTTGGATTGTACACCGAATCAGAGAATCGGCAAATCTCGCTTTATCGCTAGAGTCCTTCTTCGCAGATTGTGCCAAAGGTGGGGTCCAAACCGGCCGCACCCCACCGAAGTGGCGTTGACGAGCCTTCGCGCACAACGCTACCCTGCCCCGCCCGGAACACAACGCAACCACGCACTATGAAGGGTGATGGTCGATGAAACGAAAACGCATACTACGAGCAATTGATTGCATCGCCCTGGCGATCTCAGTCGCAGTGGGCGGCGAATCGGCCAGGGCCGAGGACTTTCCCGCCGGCGGACTGGCGCCGGGCCCGGCAACTCCGCTGCACGGCGACGCAAGTTCGTCGCCGCAGTTCCCCCCGTCGCCGCCCAACAACGCGGTCTCGCCGTATGCGAACCTGCCCATCGGCACGTCCTTGGGGCAAGCATATCGCCCCGAGGGATACCCAGGACCAACCGTGGCTGGATCGTTACAGCCCGAGGTCGTTAGAGCGGCAGTTTCAGAACGGTTTGTGGAATCGACGTGGTACACTCGCGTGGATTACTTTCACTGGAATGAACGCATGGACGGCGCGGACCTCGTCAACGAAGACGGGACCTTGCTCACGCTCGGCTACGTCCGCCGCATCGGCGTGGAACGCTTTCGCGCCGAACTGTTCGGCGGCGCCATGAATTATGACGGTTATGGGCAGTTCGACGACGGCACTATCGAACCCCTGAAGTCCGACACCAACTATCTCGGCCTCCGCGGCGAATACGATCTGCTGCTGGAGCCCGACTGCTGGCCGACGGTGAGTTTCTTCGTCGGCATTGGCACGCGCTTCTGGATCCGGGACCTCCCTGACGGAATGACCACCTTGGGCAACGACGTGTGGGGTTACCAAGAGACGTGGTGGACCATCTATCCTTACATCGGCATGGAAAAAAGGCGCACCTTCGACAACGGCTGCGAGTTCTACGCCTCCGGGCGTATTGGCTGCACGGCGGTGACGTATCAATTCGCCTCGTTCACCGATTCGGCGGCGCTGTATCCCCGGCCCGACCTCATGGGCCAGTTGGAGTGCGGCATCCGCTCTCGGCACCTGTTTCTCTCCGCGAATTTCGAGACCCTGGCGTGGGGGGAGTCGCCCGTGGTGCGCGATACGCTTCAACCCTACTCGCGCATGTTCACCGTAGGGCTGAAGACGGGCCTCAGCTTCTGACGCCCGCCCCCTATATGCCACTGTCTCCGCCGCTAGCCCGATTAACGGCCGCGCGGTTTCTACTTGCTCTCCTACTATGGAACCCCGGCTGGCGGCGTTTGTTTCGGCGGCTTACAATGACGCCGATCCGCCTTTCGCTGTCCCTGCGACCCCCTGAATGACCAATCGCGTGACTAACGTCGCCGTCCTGGGCTCGACCGGTAGCATCGGCCGCAGCACCCTGGAAGTAATTGCCGCTTCGGGGGGTACGCTCCGGGTGGTGGCCCTATCGGCGCACGGAAACACCGATCTGCTGCTGCGGCAAGCCCAGACTGTCCGGCCCCGGAGGATCGTGGTGACCGACCCCGTGGCAGCGGCCCGGCAGGATTGGTCGGCATTGCCTGCCGGGGTCGAGTTGCTCACCGGCCCCGACGCGGTGGACTCCCTGGCGACCGATGGCGAGGTGCATATCGTTGTTTCCGCGATCGTGGGCAGCGCGGGGCTCAACGGCACGTGGGCCGCCTTGGAGGCCGGCAAAACCGTCGCCCTGGCCAATAAGGAGAGCCTCGTGGTCGGCGGGCCGCTGGTGATGCAACTCGCCCGCCAGAAAAACGCCAAAATTCTGCCCGTCGACAGCGAACATAGCGCCGTGTTTCAGGCGTTGCAGGCCGGCCAAAGGGAGGAAGTCCGTCGGGTGATACTCACCGCTAGCGGGGGGCCATTTCGTTGCTATACCGCTAAACAGCTTGCCCAGGTTACCGTGGCCGAGGCCCTGGCCCACCCAACTTGGGCCATGGGACCAAAAATCACCGTTGATTCGGCCACCTTGATGAACAAGGCCCTCGAAATCATCGAGGCCCGCTGGCTCTTCGATTTGACGGCCGAGCAGATCGGCGTGGTGATCCACCCTCAATCGATCGTACATTCGATGGTAGAATACAGGGACGGCTCGGTGATTGCCCAACTCAGCCCCCCGGATATGAAATTGCCCATCCAATACGCTTTAACCTGGCCCGAGCGGCGCGAAGGCGTGGCAGCCAAGCTGGACTGGAGCCAGGCGATGGGACTCAGCTTCGAGCCGCCGGACTTTGAACGCTTCGGGGCGCTGAAGCTTGGGCTGGAAGTCGCCGCGTCGGGCGGCACGGCCGGGGCCGTGCTCAACGGGGCCAACGAGGCGGCCGTGGCGGCGTTTCTCGATGGCCGGCTCGCCTTTTCCGAAATCGTCCCCGCCTGTCGCAGTATTTTACAGAACCATAACTTCGACCCCAATCCCAGCCTGGCGCAGGTGCTCGAGGCGGATCGTTGGGCTCGCCAGGAGGTGCTACGTTGGGTTGGTACTTGATCGGCATGGTTTGGGATGCGGACACGCTGATGGCCGTTCGCGATACGACCATCGGCGTCGTCGAGGTCGCCATCGGCTTGGGCCTGGTGATTTTCGTCCACGAGTTGGGCCATTTCGTCGTGGCCAAGTTGTGCGGCGTGAAGTGCGAGAAGTTCTACCTCGGCTTCGACATTGCCGGCCTGAAGTTCTGCAAGTTCCGCTGGGGCGAAACCGAGTACGGCATCGGCATCCTGCCCTTGGGCGGATACGTGAAAATGCTCGGGCAGGAGGATAATCCCGCGAAGCTGAAGGAGGAGATCGAACGAGCGAAAGTGAAAGTGGACGAGGGACAAGGGAAAGGCAGTTCACCGCCCCTTGAAGATGCCCAACAAACCCTTTCACCGCCCGTCGAACACGCACAACAAGCGCTCTACGACCCGCGCAGCTTCCTGGCCATGAGCGTGCCCAAGCGCATGGCCATCATCTCGGCCGGCGTGATCATGAACCTGATCTTCGCCTGCCTCATCGCGGCGGTGGCCTACAAGATCGGCGTTCGCCAGATCGCCGCCGGCATCGGGCAGATCATTCCGGGCGAGGCCGCCTGGCAGGCCAATCTCAAGGTGGGCGACGAAATCGTCGAGGTCGCCGGCCGGAAGATCAAGCGGTTCCGCGACATGCAAGAGGCCGTCTCGTTGGGCGATCTCCAGAATGGGCTGCCGATCACCGTGCGGCGGAAGGGAGTGGCGGAGCCGATCACGGTGACCGTCACGCCCGACGCATCCGGCTTGTTGCCGCGCATCGGCATTGCCAACCCGCGTTCGACCACGCTGTTGAAGAAGGAGATTGCCGTGTTGCCCGGCTCGGCCGCCGGCGAGGCCAAGCCGCCCTTCGAGTTGGGCGACCGGATCGTCGCAATCGACGGCCAGCCCATCGACGACGACGACTACGCGCAAATCTACTCCTATCTGGCGGCGCACCCGGATAAAACGCTCAAGGTGACCGTCCGGCGAATGGCGGAGAAGGTTGAGACAGACGCCCCCGTCAAGACCCGCGAAGTGACTATCGACGTGCCGCCCAACCCCATGCGTCGGTTCGGGCTCGAGATGGAGATGGGCGAGATCTGCGCGATCCAGAAGGACTCGCCGGCCGCCGCCTCGGGACTAAAGCCCGGCGACATCATCCGCATGATCGACGGCAAACAGATCGGCGATACGGCGGTGGGCGATTCGCTGACGCTGCCCGATCGACTCCGCCGCCGCGCCGGCGAAACCATCAACCTGACCATCGAGCGCGAGGGCGAAAAGACGGCCCACGAAGTCCAGGTCAAGTTGCGCGATGCCGACGCGTACGTTCAACCGCTCGACGAGGGGAGCCCCATGGCCGTGCCCGCCCTGGGCATCGCCTACCGCGTGCTCAATCGCGTGCGTGCGGTCGTACCGGGCAGTCCGGCGGCCGAGGCGGAACTGCTGACCGGCGACGAGATCGTCCGCGCCAAGATCATTCCGCCGGACGAGGAAACCCTCCACAAGCTGAAGCTCAGCCAGCGGGAGATCACGCTGACGTTCGACGCCGAACATCGCAATTGGCCGTGCTTCATCTACGCGATGCAGAACCTGGCGCCCGGCACGGAGGTGGAACTGGAGTGGCTGCGGCAAGGCGCCACGCACACGGCCACGCTCGCGCCCGCAACCGCTGCCAACTGGTTCAACCCCGACCGCGGTATGCTCTTCGAGCCGGTGTACGTCTACCTGACGGCACAGACGTGGGGCGAAGCGCTGGCCGCCGGCGGCGAAGAGACGCTCAACTCCACGCTGCTGGTCTATCGCACGCTGCATAAGCTCGGCTCGCAGGTGTCGCTGAAGGCCCTGGGCGGCCCGGTGGCCATCTTCTCCGCCGCCAAGGGCGCGGCCGACGAGGGGCTGGCCAACCTGCTGATCTTCTTGACCATGCTCAGCGCCAACCTCGCGGTGCTGAACTTCCTGCCCATCCCGCTGTTGGACGGCGGTCTCATGGTGCTGCTGATTTACGAAGGCATCCGGGGCAAGCCGGCCGACGAGCGCGTCCAAGTAGCGCTTACCTATGTCGGCCTGGCGTTCATCCTCGTGTTGATGGTGTGGGTTTTGGGCCTGGACTTCGGCCTGATCCCCCGGCGATAGACCCGCTTACGCCGCTTTCCTGGCCGGGGTGAACTGGTAGAGGCGGGCGTTCCCTTGCTTGCCTACCTCGCAGACGACGCCCATGTGGCGTAAACAGTAGGCGACCCGTTGGGCCATCCAACGGCGCACCCCGAGCGATTCGGCCAGGTGGCCCGTGTGGAACCTCTGCGGCAACGGGCCGGTGACAAGCCCGGCCAAGTCGTCGGCCGTTCGGAAGCGGTGCGTTTCGTGGACGGCGATTAGCTTCTGGTCTTCCACCTGGTGGTCGTCTGGCCGCCGGCGACGACGACGGCCATGCCCCGGGTAGCGCCATTCCTCGATGTCGATCAGGGGCACTTCCAGGGTCAGTCGTCCGTGAGGGAAGACTCGGGTGAAATGGACCAGCTCGTCGAACAGGTCGAGGATCGTGCCCCGTTTTGGGCTCTGCCGCCGGGAGGCGACCGGGCCGTGCTTGCACGAATGTTTGACCAAAGTCTTTCGCACGACGATCGGTTTAACCACCACGATGGTGTGCCCTTTGAGCAACGCCCGTACTTTGTCGCGGATGGCCGCAAGCGACCCCAGTTGAATCTCTACCAGCCGGTCGCCGGATGCCACATCTATGCGATAACCCCCGAGCGACACCTCGAATTGGGCGTCGTTGCCGGCGTACCGAGCCTTCAGGTCGCGGTGCAGCGAGGTTTCCATGGCATTTGTGGGCAAGGTAAGGCTGAGGGGATCATCGGCCTAGACCCACGGATATTATCGTACCGCGGAAGGGGGCAGGTTCAGGGCTTTGACCGCACTAACGCACTTGGCGACCTCACAGGAGGTTCAGCGCAAGGGCAAGCGTCAGAACTGCTCTGTGGGTGCTTGGGCGCTCTTGGGCGGCGGTGGGGAGAGCCGCTGGCCCATGTCGGCGAGCCGACGCCCGAGTGCGCGGCAGATGGCCGCTTCCTGCGGATCGATCTCCCGCCGGCTGTCGCCGCCGGCCACGTGGCCCGGCCCGTAAGGCGAGCCGCCCCCTTGGGTCGTGAACAACTCCTGTACCGAGTACGGAACGCCGACAAAGATCATGCCCAAGTGGATTAGCGGGGCGGCCAGCGTCAGGATGGTCGTTTCCTGCCCGCCGTGCAAGCTGCCGGTGGACGTAAAAATGCCGGCCGGCTTGCCCTCCAACTCGCCCTTGAGCCAGAGCGGCGTGAGTTGGTCGATCTGGTTCTTCAGTTGCGCCGAGACGTTGCCGAACCGCGTGGGCGTGCCGAAGGCGATCGCCCCGGCCTGACGGAAGTCGTCCAGCGTGACCGGCGGCACGTCCCTCTGCAACGCCCGGCCCGCCTTCATCTCGGGCCGCGACTCGATCACGCCGGCCGGAATCAACTCGGGTACGGTGCGGACGACTGGCTCCGCGCCGGCGACTTGCCGCACGCCCTCAGCCACCAACTGGGCCATTTTGTACACGTTTCCGTAGGTGCTGTAGTAAACGATGAGCACTTTCATGGGCTAACCCTCCTATTGGTTGTACAAATTGTACGGAAATGTTCACCGGAGACAATAACTATGGCCCCAAATCGCCCTATGCCCATCGCGGAGGTCCGGGTAGAATTGGCAAATATGTTACGTTACTACACCGCCGGTGAATCACACGGCAAGGCCCTGGTGGCCCTGGTAGACGGCTTTCCCGCCGGCGTGCAGCTCAGCGCCGATGTGATCGACGCCGAACTCCACCGCCGCCAAGGGGGATACGGACGCGGCGGGCGGCAACGGCTCGAATCCGACCGCGTTGACATCCTCAGCGGCGTCTGGCGGGGAGAGTCGATCGGCAGCCCCATCGCGTTGATGGTCGCCAACAGCGACTACAAAATCGATCGCATGGATGATCTGCCTCGCCCCCGCCCGGGCCACGGCGATCTCAGCGGCTCGATCAAGCACCTCGGCTCGGTGCGCGGCGTATTGGAGCGGGCCAGCGCACGCGAGACGACCGTCCGCGTGGCCGCCGGCGCGCTGGCCAGGCAATTGCTGACTCCCTTCGGCATCAATGTGTTCGGCTACGTGGTCCAGGTTGGCCCGATCACCGTCGCGCCACGGCCGGGCGCCATCGCAGAGCAACGGGCGCTGCGCGACCGCAGCGAACTGTACACCCTCAACCCCGATCAGGACCAGGAAGTCAAGGCACTGATCGACCAGGTGCAGAAGCAGGGCGACACCCTGGGCGGCATCATCGAGGTCCGCGTCGAAGGCGTGCCCTTCGGCCTCGGCTCGCACACGCAATGGGACAAGAAGCTCGACGGCCAATTGGCCCAGGCGGTGATGTCGGTGCAAGCGATCAAAGGCGTGGAGATCGGCCTGGGATTCGAAGCGGCGCGGCGGCAGGGCTCGCACGTCCACGATCCGATCCATTACGACCCGAGCCTGGCCGGCACGCTCAGCCTCGGCTTCACCCGGCCCACCAACAACGCCGGCGGGCTGGAAGCGGGCATGACCAACGCGCAGCCGATCGTCATCCGCGCAGCCAAAAAGCCCATCAGCACGCTCGCCCGGCCGCTGGAATCGGTGAACCTCAAGACCAAGCAGTCCGAGTCGGCCTCCTACGAGCGGAGCGACATCTGCGCCGTGGCGGCGGCAAGCTGCATCCTCGAAAACGTCGTCGCCTTCGAGATCGCCCGGGCGATGGTCGATAAGTTCGGCGGCGACAGCCTGACGGAAATGCAGGCCCGCTGGAAATTGTTCCATGAACTGGCAAGAGAGAAGCTGAACGCGTAGGGCTCTCGACGCGGAAAATGTTTTCGCCCCGTAGGGGCGTGTGACAATAGCCCAGCAGTTTACTGCTGGGGCGAAGAACGCAGCGATTCTGTGCGACAAGTCCCGTAGGGACGGCCGAAATGGGGCGTCGGAGGTTCGACCGTCCCTACGGGACGGAGGTGGTAACGCGGCACGCCCTCCTACCCAGCGATAAATCGTTGGGCTATTTTCAAACGACCCTACGGGTCGTAAACAAGGATGGTTCAACTCTACGACCAGACGCGGCGGCGGGTGTGCATCGCGGCGTTTTTTGCGCTCGGCGTGCTGCCGGTGGCGCTGGTGGCCGCATGGTGCGCGAGCCGCTATCTGCCCGGCCATCTGCGGGCCGAAGCGGAGCAACTCGGCCAGCAACTCGGCTTGGACGTGCGGCTGGAGGGCCTCAAACACCTTCGGCCCGGGGCCGTGCTCTACGAGGGGCTGGAGATCGCCGATCCCGAGACGGGCCAGGTTCTGCTGAAATGCCGGCTGTTGGAAGTTGCTTCGCAGCAGAGCGAGGACCGCCGTCGCCCGACGCTCGACCTGCTGGCCTCGCAGCCGGAGATCGAGGCCGCCGCGATCGGCCGGCTTTGGGAGTTGTTGCAGCGCACCGTTGAATGCCACCACGGCCGGCTCGATGCCGATTTGTGCATTGCGGCGGGGGAAGTGACCTTGCGGGCGGGCGCCGATTCGCAAACACTCACCGACGTGGAAGGCAGCCTGGAAACGCTGCCGGCGGGCGCCGACGCCCAGGTCCGCTTCCGTCTGGCCGGCGCCGACACGCCCGAGCCCATCCGCATCCGCGTCGTTCGCAACCGGCAGCTCTCTCCGCCGGCCAGCGGCTTCGAGTTGTACACCGGCGGCGGCGAGTTGCCCTGCAACGTGCTGGCGATGGGGCTCGGCGAGTTGAGGCCGCTGGGGGCGCGTTGCCGCTTCCGCGGGTATCTTTGGGCCAACGAAACGCCGCAGGGCTGGGAGGGGGAAATCACCGGACAAATGGCCCGGCTGGACCTGGGCGGCCTCGTCTCCGACCACTTCCCGCACCGGCTCAGCGGCAGCGGCGAGTTGGTGATACAATCGGCCCGGTTCCGCCGCGGACGGCTGGAAGAAGCCAGCGGCACACTCGCCGTCGGGCCCGGAACGATCGACCGCTCGCTGATCGAGGCGGCGGCGGACCGGTTGGGATTGATCCCGGCCGCCGAACGGTCGAACGGGGCGGAGCGCATCGCCTACGAACAACTAGCCTTTTCGCTGACGTTGGACGCCGCCGGAGTGAAGCTTCAAGGCCGCTGCACCACCGGCGAGCCGGGCACCATCCTCGCCGACCGCAACGGCCGCCTGCTGGGCGAACCGTCCGAGCAACCCAAGCCGATCGCGGCGTTGGTGCAAACCCTGGTGCCCCAGAGCAGCGTGCAAGTGCCCGCCAGCCGGCAGACCGATTGGCTGCTGCGACATTTGCCTGTGCCGGAGGTCATGCCGCCGGACCCCGAATCGGTGCCTTCTCATGCCCGGCTGCGGTTGCGGGAAACGCAGCGGAAATAGTGTACTTGGTTTTCACCAATGCCAGTTTTCCATAAGGTCGCGATTCAATTCTGACAGCGGTTTGCATTTAAGGACTAGCGTAGCCGGTTCGAGATGAACGTCTCGAACACCAGGGCGATCAACACGGCGGTCAAGAATGGCCCCCACAGGCTCTTGCCCTCGCGGAGCCAGGCGAAGGTGGCGGAAAGATCGTCGGGATTCTCGGCAAACACCAGTTGCGTGACGCCGAGGCGTTCTTGGAGTTCCTTGGGGTCCATCGTCGCCGGGTCCGGCTCGTCCGGGTCGAGATTGACCGAGTAGGCCATCTGCGTTGGCCGGACGGCATCGAGCAGCCGAAGCAGATAGACGCCGATGGCGTAGGTGTCGGCATAGCGGAAGGTTTGGCCCGGCTTGCCTTGCCGGCCCTCGGTCTTCAATCGCAACGTCTCGCCGCTGGGTGGAATAATTTCGACGCCCACCGGCCGCGTCTCTTCCGCAAACTGAAGCACCAGCGGCTGGCCGGCGACGACGTTGTGCCGGGTTTGCTCCGCCTCGGCCAGGTCGAACGTCAGCCGGGCCACCAGCGGCAAAAAGATCGGCCGCAGCGGCAGGTTCGACCAGTTGACGTGTGCGCTCGTGCCGAGCATCAGCGCCCGGCCCTTTTCCACCTTGCGTTGCACCAACAGCGGCTCGCCGTCGTCCAACCGGGCCAGCACCCAAGCGCCGCCCTGGCCGGCCGCCATGCGGACGTGCTTGTAGACCAGCACCGACTCGTACAACGACGCCGGCTCGACCAAATGGCTGAGCGCCGGGTGCTTCTTGTCGAGGAAGTTGATGTGCCAACTGTCGCGGTTATCTTGCGGGCCGGGCACGCGAACGTCGGCCAGCGGAGCCGGCAGCAGTCCGCCCCGCGCCTCCTCGTTCATCAGGTTGTAGGCTTCAGGGTTGACGTTGTCGCCGCATATCCACACCACGTTGCCGCCCCCGGCCACGTAAGAGCGAAGCCGCTCGGCCGCGTCGGCGCCGAGTGCCGGCAGGTTCACGCAGAAGACGACCTTGTACTTCTCCAGCGACTCGCTGATCAGATCGCCGGCCACGAGCGTCGTGGTGCGGATTGCGCCGCCGCCGGAGCGGCCGGGCGAGAGGGCCCGTTCGAGATAGTAGCCGTCGTCGAGATACGGGATCTCGTGCCGTTGCGGCTTGACCACCGCCACGGGGATTCCCTGGTCGACCTCCAGAGTGAAGTAGCGGCGGTCGTCATATTTCGAGCCGTCTTCGCCGATCAGATGCACCTCGCCCCGGTGCAGCCCGCCACGTTGGAAAGTGAACGCGAAGGTGTGTTTCACACGTCCTTCGGGCGGGATGCTCAACTCCGGGCTGCTGGACTGCTTCGCGCCGTCGATGGTGAGTTCCACCAACCTTTGCTGGGCGACCGCCGAAGTGTTCAGCAACGTGACGGTAGCTTTCACCGGCAGCCCGACGACGGGCACGGCGGCCTCGATTTCGACTCCCTGCACGGCCACGTTTGGTTTCGGCGTGCGATTGCAGTCGATGATAATGATGGGAATGTCCGTTCCCTCTCCCATTGTTTCGGTCCCCTCTCCCGACCAACCTTCGGTTGGTGCCCGGAGAGGGTTAGGGTGAGGTGAGCCCGGACTTTGGCTTTGAGTTTTGGGGTCTGGGATATCAGCTTTCAGATTCTCCCACGAAATCTTCTGCATATCGGTGATGACGTAAATCTGCTTGTTCGGCGCCTCGGACTTGGCCAGCAGTTTGCGGGCTTGCTGGATTTTCATGGCCAGGTCGGCCCGCTGGTAGCTTACGCGGCACTGGCCGAGTATTTGCCGCACGCCGTCCTGAGTGCGATCGAGTTTGCCGAGTTCGGCAAACGTCGGGCCGCCGGTCAGCAGCAGGGCCGCTTGATCGCCGTCGCCAAGCTGATCGAGGATTTGCCCGGCGGCTGCCGTGGCGGTGTCGAAGCGGACGCGGTCCTGATCGATCATGCCCATGCTGGCGGAATTGTCGAGGATGATCGCGGCGGCACAGTGGGCCCCGCCCCAGAGCGCGCTGAGGCTGGTCATGGTGGGCCGGGCCAGCCCGGCGGCAATCAGCAGCAGCACGGCCGCCCGAATCGCCATCAGCAGCGCGTCGTGAACCCGCTTCCGCCGCTGCGTCTTCTGCACGCTCAGCTTTAGAAACCGCAGCGTGGGGAACGGCATGTCTTTCGCCTTTTGGCGATTGATCATGTGCAGCACCACGGGAATGGCGGCAGCCATCGCGGCCAACAGGAATAGCGGCGCGGCGAAGGTCATGAGCGGTTCCGCTTGGCAATGTACTTCGACAGCATGAAATCGTAAGGCACGGAAGTGTCGGTAAGCACGTAGTCGATCTGGGCCTCGGCGCACGAGCGGCGGTATCCCTCGATGAACTTATCGAACTGTTCCTTGTACGCGTCGCGCACGTAGGCCGGATCGACCTGGATGCGCTCGTCGGTCTCCAGATCGTGGAAAGCGATCACGTCGCGGAAGGGAAAGTCGATCTCGGCCTTGTCGAACACGTGGAACAGAATCACCTCGTGGCGGCGGTGCCGGAAATGGTGCAACGCGCGGATCACCTCGTCCGGCTCGTCGTACAAGTCGCTGATCAACACGATCAGGCACCGCCGCTTGAAGCGGTTGGCCAGTTTATGCAGCGTCTCGGCAATGTCGGTCTGCCGGCCGGGCGTAATGGCCTCCAGTTGGCGCATCATCTCGCTGAAGTGCCGCGGCGAACTGCCGGCGGGCATGTCGAGCCGGATGTCCGTGTCGAACGTGGTCAGCCCCACCGAGTCCTGCTGCCGGGTCATCAGGTACGAGAGCACGGCCGTCAGGTACGAGCCGTATTCCAGCTTGCTGATCTTGCTCTGGTGGCGGTAGCCCATCGACCCGCTGGTATCCAGCAGGAGCTGCACCCGCATGTTGGTCTCTTCCTCGTACTGCTTGATGTAGAGGCGATCGGTGCGGGCCAACATGCGATAGTCGAGGTGCCGAAGGTCGTCGCTGGCGGTGTACTCCCGGTGCTCGGCGAACTCGACGCTGAAGCCCTTGTACGGGCTGGAGTGCAGACCGCCGACAAAGCCCTCGACCACTCCGCGGGCGACCACGGAGAGGTTCTTCACGCGGGCCAGCGCCTGCGGCTCGAGAAATCGGTACCCGGTCTGCATTTTCCCTGTTCCCTCTTACACGTTTCTATCGGAGTTGATAGCGTCTCCGCAACACCCACTCCATAGTCAGTATCCCCACGAACAACACCCAAAACCCCGGCGGCCAGTAGAGGCGGTGTTCAACGGGCAGTATCTTCTTTCGCTGGGTGCGGTCGAGCTGGTCGATCAAATGGTCGGCCGTCGAGATAGGAACGTATCGGCCGCCCGTTGCCGCGGCGATATTGCCCAGCATCTTCTCGTCGAGATCGAGTTTCTCGAACTCCAGGTTCGGACGGCCGACTTGCACCGCGATCTTTTCCGAAGTCAGCGTCAATTCGCCGAGGCGGGCCTCGACGACCATCTCGTAGCCGCCGGCCGCCCGCGGCTCGATCGCGCCGCCGTAGTGGCCGCTGGGACCGGGAACGGTGGAAAGCGCGGCCCGATCGGGTTTGCCCGACTTGCCGCGCAGCACGGCCATGACCGTGGCGTCGCTGGTGCCCTGGCCATCCTTGTCGCGGACCACGGCCGAGACGGCAATTGCCTCGCCCGGCTCGTAATATGCCTTGTCGGTGGCGGCGGCGATGCTCGCCTGTGCTTCGACCGTCGTCGTTCGCCCGGCCAGCCAGCGAACCGTCTGGCCCCAGAATCGCAGGAAGGGCGATTCCTGGTCCAGCGCCCGCGGACCTTGCTGCCACTTGCGCGTCGTATCGCCGCTGAAAACGGCCGTCCGACCGCGATCGAACGGCTGCACGGCCAGCACCGGCATGGCGCCCGATTCGCCAGGGAACGTGGCCAGGACGGTTGCGCCCGGCCGCGCGCCGGCTACTCGCGTACAGCCCTCCAATGGCGGCAGGCCGGCCGTCTTGGGTTCGCCCTGTTGCGTGGGAAAGAAGCCGCCGATGTTGGCGAAGATCGGGTGGCGAACACCGTCGGGCGTGAGCACCGGCAGGAAGGGGTCGGTCGCCTGCCCCACGTCGCGGCCGCCGAGGTTCATCGGCAGCACCTCGCCCAGCGGCGTGCCCAAGTAGCCGCCGGGTCCAAGGCTGTGATAGCCGCCGAGCATCACCAGCCCCGCCCCCTCGCGAATCCGCTTGACGAACATCTCCTGCTGCTGCGGGCGGATGTAGGAACTGTCGATGTCGCCCAAGATGAACACGTCGAACTTGTCGATCGTTTCCTGGTCGCTGGGAATCGCCGTCAATTGCAGATCGGTCATGTTGGTGCGTTTGTTGAACACGTTCGGCCGTGTCTGCACCAGGGCGCAGAACTCCAAATCGGGGTCCTTGGCGAGGAAGCGGTCGACCAATGCCCCGTACTCGGCCCGCAACGTGCCCTCGATGTACAGCACGCGGATGCCCGCCTCGATGACCGCGGCCACAGCCGACCGCTGATTGTTTTCGATGATCTTCTCTTCGTTGACCGGGGGAACTCGGACGGTGTAGGTGTGCCGGCCCTTGGCGGTGGGACGAAAATCAAAGGCGACCTGCTGCGAGCCTTCGAGGTCGTCGAGCGTCAGTTCGGCCTGGGCAATCTGCCGGCCGTCCTCGTCGAGATAGGCCTGGATGACGCGGCCGCCCAGCCCGATGGCGTCGATCGAGCCGGCGACCCGGGCCATGTTGTTGAGCATCATCCGGTCGGGGCAATCGATGCCCGTGACCTGGATGTCGCGGTACGAGAGGTTGTTGCGCAGGCTGGCGCCGACGCCCACGGCATGCACGGGCAGGTGGATCTTGCGGGCCACTTCGAGCGGATTGCCCGCCGAGTTGTTGATCCCGTCGGAGAGCAGGATGACGCCGGCCATTTCCGCCGGCGAGAATTGCCCGGCGGCGGTCTGCAACGCCCGCGCGAGCGAGGTTGCCTTGCCATCGGGACTCAAAGCGGGCAGGTCGGCGGGGCCCCGCAGCGGCGCCGCCCGCTCGGCGAACGCGATCAGCTTGAGCCGAAAGTCGCCCTTGAGTTTCTCGCACCACTTCTCCAGTTTGCCGCGGGCTTGGTTGAAGCGCGTCACGCCGGAGGCGTCGTCCGCGATGCTCATCGACGACGAAGCGTCGATGGCGAAAATCAGCGCCGGCTTCTCGCTCAATTGGCTCTGGTAGCTCAGCACGGGGCGAAACAACAACAGCACAATCAGCACGATGGCCGCCACGCGCAGCCCCAGCAGCGTTTGCCACTGTCCGGCCTTCAGACCGCCAAATGCGCGATAGTAGAAGGCCCCCGCCAGCACGATCGCCGCCGCGCCGACCGCGAGCATCACGGCAACGCTATGACCTTCGGTGAGGGTGAGTTGCATGAGGGATTATGAGCGGCGAAGAAATAACTGTTGCACATTCTTGTAGGACGGATTTCCTAATCCGTCCGCCAACATGGACGGATTAGGAAATCCGTCCTACGCGCCCCTTCTTCTTGCCTTCTTCCAGGGCCTCCTTGCCCAACTTGATCCGCTTCACGTACACCAGCGATTTCAAGTCTTGCCCGACTTCGCCCTTGTTGCGCTTGTTCAGCAGGTACTGCTCGGCCTTTGGCGGTGTGCGATGCTCGCCGGGCGGGGGCGGAGCATTGTCCTGCGGCTGGAGGTATACGATGGCCGAGAGCGGACCGGTGATCGTGCGGTCGTCGCTGAGCGTGATGGTGTGAACGTATTCCCGCGCGGGATAGCTGCGGCCGGTGTATACCTTCTCGTCGCTGGTGGTTTCCTTGAACCGCCACTCCTTCTCCATCCACTCCCGCTTGACGTTGCACTCGATCTGCTTGACGGCCTGCAACGGCGCCTCTCGCTGCCGTTGAAGTTGCTCGTCGTAGACCTTCAGCCGCATATCGCGGGTAAGGTAGATCAGGCCCGGCCGAATTGTACCGTCGGAAAGCTCGATATAGCCGGGCACGGCGTCTTCACGCTCGGAGGGCGCCTGGCGGAAAGGATTGATCGCCGGCGGCTCGGCGGCGAAGACGATCGAGGATGCGGCGAAGGCATAGCACGCGAAGCACAGGCTGCGGAGTCTGGTGCATGGCACGAGAAGGTTTCTCCAAGAATGGATCGATAATACTCCCATTATACCGCCTCATAGGCCCTGCCGGCAGACCGTCTTGAACCGCGGGGAATAGCGTGTAGGAGGCAAGTCGAATATAATGCAGGCGGCTGAGGTGGCGGTGCGCGATCACTGCGCGCTCGCACCCCCTTGCAGATGGGGGAGGCACTTGTCAGGGAGAATACCGATGAACGCTCATCAGCGCGAGGCTCAAGGCGGCCTTTCCCGGCGGAAGTTCCTTGAGCGGCTGGGTCTTACGGCGGCGACCGGCAGCGCGGTGGGCGGCCTCGCCTTTCCGGCGATTGCATGGGGCGACGAAGGCGACGCCGGGCCGGTGGACTGCGGCCCGCCACCGCCGGCCAAGCCGCAGCACCAAACGGGCGGCGAGTCGTTTCCACCCCTTCCTTTGCCTGCCACCCCGTTGCGGCGGAGCGAAAAGAAACGCCCGCCCAGCCCGCCGGCGCTAATCGGCAAGATGGCCATGGGCGCCACCCGCTGGGTCACCAAGGAAGGCAAACGAGTCCAGTATCGCGACTGGATGACCGATCCGGCCGACGTCATCACCCTGTTGAATTGGACCGCCGACAAGCTGCGGATCAACTACCGGGCGGTGGAGGCCGACTTTGCCCATTTCTCCTACGATCCCCGCGAACTGCCCGCCCTGCTGCTGGCCGGCCACAACAAGTTCGAGCTGAACGACGAGGTCCGCCAGAAGCTCGCCCGCTACGTGCTCGACGGCGGGGCGATTGTCGGCGACGCCTGTTGCGGCTGGAACGATTTCGCCGAATCGTTCCGCCGCGAGATCGAGTTGATCTTCCCCGGCCGGCCGCTGCGGAAGATGCTGCCCGAGGAGCCGGTCTACGCGTCCTACTACAAACTGGGCAACCTCACTTACAAGAAGGGCGACGGCTCGACCTTCACCGAGCCGCCCTGCCTCGAAGGCATCGACTTCGGCTGCCGGGCGGGCGTCATCTTCTCGCCGCGCGACATGACCTGCGGCTGGGATGGGCACGAGCATCCCCGCGGCACGCGGGTGATTATCGAAGAGGCCCGGCAACTCGGCGCAAACATCGTCACCTACATCCTGGGCACGTTCCAGCTTGGCCGGTTCCTCAGCACCAGCAAGGTGTACCACGAGGCCGCGGCCCCCAGCCGCGACGACTTCGTCTTCGCCCAGTTGATCCACGATGGCGATTGGGACCCCGACCCCTCGGCCGTACACAACTTGCTGAAGTTCGCCCGCGACAACTCGACGTTGGAAGTCAAGTTCAAGCGGGAGAACGTCCGGCTGAAGGACCCCAAGGCGGCGACCTTCCCGCTGCTGTACATCACCGGCCACCACGATTTTGCATGGAGTGCCGAAGAGGCGACCGCGCTAAACAAGTATCTGAAGGCGGGCGGGCTGCTGCTGGCCGACGCTTGCTGCGGTCGGATGGCCTTCGACGCCGCTTTCCGCCGGGGAATCGCCAAGACGCTGCCGGAGGGCAAGCTGGAAAAGCTGCCGCCCGATCACCCGCTGTACCATAGCCATTACGACATCAAGCAGGTGGACTACACGCCGCGGGTGCGGGAGGATTTCGGGCAGTTCGACGCGCCGGAGTTGGAGGGCGTCACGATCGACGGCAAGCTGGCCGTGATCTACAGCCGCTTCGACCTGGGCAACGGCTGGGAGCAATTCCCCCACGCCTACAGCTACGGCCTGAAGGACGAATCGGCTCTGCAAATCGGGACCAACGTGTTGGTGTTCGCGGTGACGCATTAAATGTTCGCGGTGACGTATTAGATGAAAGAGAGAATGTTACGCGCTGTCATGCCCGTTTACGGGCATTTCCGCCGTAGGCGGTATTCGGCCCGGCGTTTACGCCGGGTTGGCGTGCCACCCACAATCGTTTTTTTGTTTTGTTTTATCAGTCAGGCCCGTTCACGGGCCTCCTTTGAGCCGCGGAAGACTCATGAGCCACAACTGCTACAGCGAGATCAACCTGCACCTGACCTGGCACACCAAAGAAAGCTCGCCGCTGTTGACTGAGCGCGTGGAGTCGTTGGCCCATCGCTACGTGCGGCAGAAGATCGTCAACACGCCAGGGGTGTTTGTCCACGAGATCGGCGGCACGGAGACGCATATCCACGTGGCCGTCAGCGTTCCGCCCACACTGTTGATCAGCGAGTTTGTCGGCCAACTCAAGGGGGCATCGTCGCATGAGGTCAACAAGCAACTCAGCGCCCATGGAACTGCGTTGCAGTGGCAGGCCGGCTATGGGGTCGTGAGTTTCGGCACCGGCGACTTGGAGTGGGTGAAGGAATACGTTCGTAACCAGCGCGAACATCACGCGCGAGGTCGAATCTATGATCGGCTGGAGCGCATCACGGAGTTGGAGTCGGAGTATGACAGGAGCCCCGTGAACGGGGCTGACAAACCAAGGGTCGCGCGGCAGCCAAACCCGGCGTAAACGCCGGGCCGAATACCGCCTGCGGCGGAAAGGGGCGTGAACGCCCCTGAGCCACCATCCAAATCGGGACGAACGTGTTGGTGTTCGCGGTGACGCATTAGGAAAAGGGGAAGTCCGTGTCGGGTCGTGCTTGAGAGCGTGGCATCACGCCCGTGAACGGGCATGACAGGGTATTGAGATATTACGCTGAGGCTGGGGACGAACATGAGCCATAGCCCATCCGGCCTTACGCACCTTATCACTGAGGTCGAGGACACTATCAGTTGGCGCAATGCTCGCGTCCGGCCTGACGCGGGGCTTGTCGTGCTGTTGGTTGCCCTTGCCGTTTTTTGCGGCGGTATGACCTATTGGTTGACCTCCGCCGTCATGCCTCTGTTAGGGTTATCGCTGTCAGCAACTTTGCTGGCCATTGCGGTGCTTATGTTTCTTCCGAAGAGCAATCCGTTTCTACACATGTTCTTGCGACTGTTCGGACGTGAGATCATTCGCATCTCTGACGAACGGCTTCGCGTAGAGTACCACGGGCCATTCCTGTCTGAGGCAATCGATGTAGGCCGCGACCAACTAAAGACGGTGTTCTATGGGCGAACCGAGGATTCGAGTTTTGTCGTTCTCCGCCTCATCTACCGCGTCTCCGATGAACCATTTGTAAGCGACATGGCATCTACGATGGCCCCAGCAGGAAAACTCGCCCTTTACCGACTTCTCCAGGGGATTCTGTGCCGCCGAAACTGGGGAGTTGATTTTACGGCGACGGGTACGCAAACGGTATCAGGAACTGTTAAATGGATATAAACCATTGACCTCCCCAACCGTATAAGGGAAAACGAACGCTAATGTCTCCCGCAGCCGAAACTGTGCTCCGGCGGCTTGACGCTGCCCGGCAGAAGTGGTGGTTCTTCTCGTTGCTGACCACCACGACGCTAGCGGCCTGCGCGTCGTTCGGCACGCTGCTGACGTTTATGCTCGCCGATGCCTACCTCAAGCTGCCGCAGTTCGGGCTGCTGACGCTGTTCCTGGCGTGGCTGGCCGTCACGGCCGTGCTGATCGCCCTGGTGGGTCGGCGGTTGTTGCGCAGCCAGCGGAGCCTTGAGGCCACCGCCCGCCGCGTGGAAGCCGAGTTCCCCGAACTGGGTAGCAACCTGATCAACCTCGTGCAGCTTGCCGAGGACCAGAAGAACGTCGATCGGGCCTTTTGCCAGTCGGCGGTGAACCAGGCGGCCGCGCAGATCGGCGGCGTCGCCTTCGCCGCCGCCGCCAAAAAGGAATCGCGATGGCGGCGGCTGATCCACTGCATGCAGACGCCGCGCGACCTGGCCGAATCGGGCATCGTCCTGGCCTTGCTCGTCGTCGTGGCCGTGCTCGGCAATATGTGGATTCCCAATTGGGGCTCGGCCGCCTCGCGGTTGCTCAAACCCTGGGAGTTCGTGCCGTCGGTCGGCAAGGTCGAGATCGTCAGCGTCACGCCGGGCAACACCGAAGTTCTGGTCGGCACGAGCGTCGAGATCGCCGCGGAAATCAAGAATCCGGAATCGTTGCCTCACCGGGCCACGCTGTTTGTCACGGGCGAAGGCGAGAAAGAGTCGCCGCTGCCGATGGCCGCCGACGAGAAACACCAGCGGTACAAGCTCGCGGTGCCTTCGATCGTCAAGCCGCTGAAGTATCGCCTGGAGATCGGCGACTCGCAGACGACGCTCTACACCGTGGGCGTGCGCGAGAAGCCGGTCATCGAAAAAGTGCAAGCGACCTTCCGCTACCCGGCCTATCTGGGCCGCAAGAACGAGACCTTCACCCAAAAGGGTTTGGACCTTGAGGCGCCGCAATACACGGTGGCCGAGTTGCGGCTCCGCCCGTCGGTGCCCATCGCCAAGGGCTACCTGCAATCGGAAACCGAGCACCGCACCGTCCGGGTGGAAGACGGCGGCAACCTGCTGGTGGTGGATATGCCGCTGCTGAAGAACGGCTCGTACACCGTCCATTTGTTCAACAACGCCGGACACACCGATCCCAACCCGCGGCTGAACCGGATCACCGTGGCTGCCGACAAGCCGCCCAACGTCGAGTTGCTCAAGCCGGCCCGGCAAAGCTCGGCCGCGCCCGGGAGCGCAGTGCCCGTGATGATCCGCGCCGGCGACGACCACGGCCTCGCCCGTCTGCAATTGGAAATGAAGATCAAGCCGTCGGAAGCCGAGACCGCTCAGGGCGCGGAAGGCGCGGCGGGGCCGGCCGATGGCCGGCCGGTGACGGTGTTGAAGCAGTGGACCGACTTCGCCGGCGACTCGACCACGGCCGTGCGGCATTTCCGCCTCGAGCTAAAGCCCGAGATGGTCAAGCCGGGCCAGACCGTGCTGCTGCGCGCAGTGGCGTGGGACAATCGCGCGATTAGCGATTGGGGGCTCGAGTTGAAACCCCAGGACGCCGCCAGCGGATGGCATTCGATCAAGATCGTCGCCGAAGAGTCCAAGTCGTCCGCCGCGCTGGAGCAGATCGAAGGACTCCGCGGCGCGATCTGGAAGATCCTGGAAAAGCAGATTCGCGCCCGCGTCGCAGCCGGCGGGCTGTTGAAGAAAATGCTCCCCTCTCCCGACCGACCTTCGGTCGGTGCCCGGAGAGGGGCCGGGGGTGAGGGCGTCGTTTCTCAACGACTCAGCCCTCACCCTAACCCTCTCCCGGCGGGGGAGGGGACCCGCATAGCCGGCGAACTGCGCAATCAGCAAATCGAAATTCAGAAGCTCTCCGTCGATCTGGTCAAGTCGATCGGCGCGTCGGACCGCGAGCAGCGGCTGACGATCAAGCGGGTTCTCAACGGGCTGGCGTTCGGCGACATGCTCCAGACGGTGATGCGCTGCGACGATCTGGTGAAACTGAAGGCGCCCGACGAGTTCGCCAAGCCGGCGGCCGAGTTGACGGCCGCGCAGGACCGGATCGTCGAGGTGTTGCGGAAGCTGTTGGACGTGACCCGGCAGGCCCAGGCGGAACTGCTGGCGGAAATGAAGAAACGCCCCGGCGGCGACCTGCCGGACGACGTGAAACAGAAGCTTGAGGAAGCCCGCAAGAAGCTCGACGAGTTCCTCAAACAGCAGAAGAAGGTGATCGAGGCCAGCGAGAACCTGGCCAAGACGCCGGTCGAAGATTTCACCAAGGAGCAAGAGGAACTGCTCAAGGGGTTGGCGGCCGCCGAGGACGACTGGTCGAAGTTCATGAAGGACTTGCACTCCGATCTGAGCAAGCTGCCGGAGCAGGATTTTGCCAACGCGTCGATGGCCAAGGAGTTGGTCGAGATTCAGACGGAGTTGAAGATGGCGGAGGACGCGCTGTTGCAGAAGTCGGCCGACATCGCCGTCCCGCTGGAGCAGTTGGGCTACGAGATGGCCGAAGAGCTTAAGACGAATATCGAGAAATGGCTCCCCGACACGCCCGACCGGGAGAAATGGAGCCAGGAAGAGTCGTTGACCGACAAGGACAAGGAGGCCCCCATGGCGGAGTTGCCCGGCGAGTTGGAAGACCTCGTCGGCGATCTGATGGAGCAGGAGGAGGACCTGTTCGACGAGATGGAGGACGTTTCCAGCAGCGCCATCGATTCGCTCGACAAGGGGGCCGGCTGGGACGCCGAGGACGGGCCGATCTCGAACAACAGCGCCAAGGGAGTCACCGGCAACCGGCTGCCCAACACCAGCGAGATCGGCGGCCGCGCCGGCGAAGGGCGGCAGGGCAAATCGAGCGGCGAGTTCGTCGGCGACGAGGCGGTGGGCAAAGGCGGACGAAAGACGCCCAGCCGGCTCACGCCCGATCCGTACGTCAAGGGCCAGATCAAGGACCACGGCAAGCAGTCGGCCGGCGGCGCCACCGGCGGCGGCAAGGAAAGCGGCAAGGGCGGCGAGGGGCTCGAAGGCCCCGCTCCGCGCTCGCCCGGAGTGCGCGACGGCGAGCGCCTGGCCGGCAAGCAGGCCGCCCTGCGCAATCAGGCGGAGGCCATCGACGTGCAGTTCCAGGTGGCCAACTTCCACCACACTGACCTGCAAAAAATGATCGACATCATGGCCCAGATCGAGCGCGATCTGAAGGCCGGACGCTATCAAAACGCCTTGCGGCAGCGCCAAGTGCTGGCCGAAGGGCTGGGCAACGTCAAGCAATACCTTGAAGGCGAGTTTGAAGTCCGCCAAGACGCCACGGCCAATCTCCCCACCGACATCCAGAAGGAAATCCTCGGCAGCATGCAGGACCCGTCGCCGGCCGGCTGGGAAGAACTCAACCGGCAGTACTTCGAGCGGCTTTCCGGCGGGGCGGAAGACGCGGAGAAGCCTACAACAAAATGACAGATCGCATTACCCCCTCGTTCCCACGCTCTGCGTGGGAACCAGAAAATGACAATTGACAAATGAATAATGAAAATTGTAAAATGAAGAATGAGCTACGTGCCGCGGCTCGGCGGATGATCCAATTTGCATTTTTCAATTTGCATTTTTCAATTTGCAATATCTTCCTCCTCTTCCTGATCGTCTCTCCCACCCTAGCCGCCGACGCGAAGAAAGTGGTTATTCCCTTCGACTTCGTCTCGAAGTTCGACGACGGCCGCTATGGCCGGATGGTCGGCGACATGCTTTGGAAAAAGCTCCAGCGCGAGGGCCGTTTCATCATTCCCGAGTCGATGCTCGACGTGCGCGACTACTGCGCGAGCCACAACCTGAAGCCGACGCCCGAAATGGACCTCGACAAGATGAAGAAGATCGTCAAGGACGACTTCGACGCGCAGATCGGCATTTGGGGCAGCGTGCAACGGGCGGCGGGGGCCGAGGGCGAAATCTACGATCTGCAGATCAAGTGCGTGGACTTCTCCGCCGATCCGCCCAAAGTGGTCTACGACGCGAAGGCGAGGACCAACTCCGTCAGCGAAATCCCGCACCTGTATGTCAAACAGATGCTCGACGCCCTCTACCAACGCAAGCCCGACGGGCCGCGAGGCCCGGATATCCTGGCCGACGAGAACTGGAAGACGAGCCCGAATCTGCTGGTCGGCGGCGATTTTCAGAGCGGCGCCGACGGCGTGCCCAAAGGCTGGGACAAAGCCGCCGGGCAGCAGCGCGAGCGGCTCGGGGGGCTGGTTCGCTGGGCCGACGAGGCCGGCAGTTCCCAAAACAAGGTGATCCGCTTCACGCTCGACAAGAACGTTGCCGAGAACGAGGGCGTGATGTATTATAGCGACTACTTCCCGGTCGAAGAGGGCGCGACGTATCGCTTCCAATGCCGTTGGCGTTCCGACGGGCCGGCGGTAAAGGTGTTCATCAAGTGCTACGACGACTACGTCGGCGCGCAGCGCGAGCGCCGCGAAGTCTACCGCAGCCAACAGAACCTCAAAGGCCCCGCGAACACCTGGAACACACAAACCGAGGACTTCACCCCCAAACACACCAAGTATTCGCCCAAGTGGGGCCGGGTGATGCTGTACGCCTATCTCAACGCCGGCGTCGTGGAGTTCGACGACGTGGTGGTCAAGCGAATCGTCGCCGCATCGCCCGGCGACCAGGCCAAGGATCGCCGCCACTCTCAGGAGAGCAAGATCACCGTCAAGGAAATGGAAGAAAACGAGCGCCGCAGCCGGGAAGTGAAGGAACGTCAATGAGCCACAGCGAGTATTCCCGCCACGATTTCAACATCAGCCCGCTGATGTTCTACTACGAAGTCACCATGGCTTGCGATCTGGTGTGCAAGCACTGCCGGGCGTCGGCGCAGGAACAGCGGCACCCGGAGGAACTCGCCACCGAGCAGTCCAAGGCGCTGATCGATCAGGCTGCCTCCTTTCCGCGGCGTCCTACGCTTGTGCTGACCGGCGGCGACCCACTAAAGCGGGCGGACTTGTTCGAGTTGATCGGCCACGCCGTCGGGCGCGGGTTGCAGCCGGCCCTAACGCCGTCGGCCACGCCGTTGGCCACCTTCGAGGCGTTCCAGCGCGCCCGCGAGGCCGGCGTGCAAGCGCTGGGCATCAGTCTCGACGGGGCCGACGCGGCGACCCACGACGCCTTCCGCGGCTGGGAGGGCAGTTTTCAGCGCACGATGCAGATGTTGGAAAACGCCCGGAAGCTGCGCTTGGCCGTGCAGGTCAATACCTCGATTACCCGTCGCAACGTTCATCAGGTCGATGCCATCGCCGAATTGCTGGCCGGACAAGGCATTGCCATGTGGTCGGTCTTCTTTCTCGTGCCGGTGGGGCGAGGCGTCGAGGAGCAGCGGATCGCGCCCGAGGAGTATGAAACGGTTTTCGGGCAGCTTTGGCGACATGCCCAGCGTCAGCCGTACGCCGTGAAGACGACCGAGGCCCCGCACTACCGGCGGTTTGTGCTGCAGCACGGGGGCGATCCGCTCGCCGGACCGGAGGGGGCCGAGGCGCCTGCCGCCCACCGCGGCCGCGCTCCCTTGGGCGTCGGCGACGGCAAGGGCATCATGTTTGTCAGCCACAACGGCGAAATCTTCCCCGCCGGCTTTCTGCCGCTTTGCTGCGGGCGGTTTCCGAAAGATTCGGTCGTCGAAGTGTATCAGAACCACCCGACGTTCCGCGCCCTGCGCGATCCCGATCACTTCAAGGGCCGGTGCGGCGTCTGCGAGTTCCGTCACGCATGCGGGGGCAGCCGCGCCAGGGCGTACGCCGTCACCGGCGATTTCCTGGAGACGGAGCCCGATTGCGTCTACGTGCCGGCTACTTGCCGATGCAAAACCGGCTGAAGATGCGGTCGAGCACGTCGTCGGTATAGACGGCGCCGACGACCTTGCCCAGTTCGTCCAGCGTCACGCGAACCTCCACGGCAATCAGTTCCTCGCCGCCGGCGAAGACGATTTCGCGGGCGCGCTGCAAACACTCGCCGGCTAACCGCAGTGAGGCGGTGCACCGGGACGCCGTGGCGGCGACCACGTCGCCTCCCGCGCCGCCGGCCGCAAGCACCACCCGCCGCAACTCATGCCGCAACGCGGCGACGCCCGCGCCCGTCAGGCTGCTCGTTTCCAGGGCTGGAGAGGTGCAATTGGTTCGTCGCGGCAAGTCGCACTTGGTGAGGGCCACGATCCGCCGGCTGTCGGCAGCTTGACCCAATTCGCCGCGTTCCCAGTCGTCGGTCGCGCGGGTCGAGTCGATGCACAGCACTTGCGCGTGCGCCGCGCGGCGTTGCCGCGTCGCGGCCGATTGGGCGGACCGGTCGATATCGGGGTGGCAGTGCAACTGCCACCCCAACGTGTCCGCGTCTCCACTCTCCCCTCTTCCCTCTCTCCTCTCCCCTCTCATGCCCGCCGTGTCGATCAACTGGCACTTGACGCCGTCCAAATCCAGTTCGGCCACAAGGTAATCGCGGGTTGTGCCGGGACGATCGGAGACCAAGGCGCCCTCTTCTCCCAGCAACGCATTGAAGAGGCTGCTCTTGCCCGTGTTGGGACGTCCCACCAACGCGACTCTCGCGGCGGCGGCCGTCTCGCCGCGCGACGCCATTTGTTGGGCGATGGCGGCCACGCTCGACGCGGCGTCGGCAAGCTGCCGGTCCAACTCGTCGCGCGTTACGAAGGGCAAGTCGTCATCGGCGAAATCAAGGCCCGCCTCCACGTGCGACAACAGATCGAGCAGCGCGTCGCGCAATTGGCCTAGCGGCGCGGCCAATCCGCCGGCCAACTGGGCCAATGCCGCGCTGAACTCTTGCGGGTCGGCGGCGTCGATGACGCCCAACACGGCCTCGGCTTGCGTCAAATCGATCCGGCCGGCCAGGAAGGCCCGGAGCGTGAACTCCCCCGGACCGGCCAGCCGCGCTCCCGATGCGCATAGACTGCGCAGCAGCATTTCCAGCAGCGGCGGCGAGCCGATCGTGTGGATTTCGACGACCGGCTGGCCGGTGTAGCTATGCACTAAGGAAGGGGACAGGTCCATGTTTTCGGGCTGGGGTTTTTCCACCAAAGGCGTTTCCCCGCCGAAAAATGGACCAGTCCCCAATTGGCCTCCAGGCCAGAGGTACACGTCGCACGGAAGCGGCGCGTTGAGTTCAGGCAGACGGAGCACACCGGCGACCGAGTGGGGGAATGTGGCCGGCGGGACGTTTGGCTGAAAACAGCTTGCGATGCAATGCCACGCCGCCGGCCCGCTCAGGCGGACAATGCCGCGCGCCGCGCCCCCCGGCGGCGAGGCGATGGCGGCAATGGTGTCATCGAGGGGATACATCGCTGCTTCGTTTTTGTTGCGGAAAGTGCTTGGAAAGGGTGCCATGCCCACGCTTGCCGTGGGCATGTCGTAATCTTCCCGAGCCACCGACGGTACGGCCGACTCGTCAGCCGAAGGCTGATGCCCGAAGGGCATCCTGCTTAGAGGCCGTTGTTGGCCCTCCCATAGCATTCACTCCGTCATCGAAATTCGTGGTCGTGTGCCCACTTCCAATAGCCGATCAGTAGTGTCCGGTTGAGCAAACATTACGTTGCTGCAAAGCGATGAACTTCATGGACTTATAGCACTGTTTTTCTGTACTCGACTTCAGCCTGCCCTGGCATTTAGGGCCTCTCTCGTCCACCTTGTGGTGGAAAGGAGAGGCCAATGTACGAGGGGAGATTGATTCTTGCACAGTTGATGGAT
>Ga0315287_10000870_pt1 | contig 26992 bp, 23 predicted proteins | sample YL17G11_0_MG_FD_205037 | JGI IMG/M metagenome (GOLD analysis project Ga0315287, IMG submission 205037) | Sediment microbial communities from Yellowstone Lake, YNP, Wyoming, USA - YL17G11_0 | ecosystem: Environmental > Aquatic > Freshwater > Lake > Sediment | place: USA: Wyoming | collected... | reverse complement strand
GATGGACGAGCTGCTCAACGGCGGGATAGACCGCGGCGGCATTACGCTCATCACCGGCGCAAGCGGAGTAGGCAAGACGACAGTCGGGCTGCAGTTCTTGAAAGAGGCCGCGGGGCGGACCTGATCGTTCATGTCCACGCTCTCTGCAAGTACCTGCAGAGCCTCGGGGTAACCGTGCTGCTGATCAACGAAACCGAGTTCATCACCGGCGAGTTCCGCGCGACGGAACACAGCATCAGCTACCTGGCGGACAACATAATATTTTTCCGCTACCTTGAGATCGACGGCGAGATTCGCAAAGCCATCGGCGTATTGAAGAAGCGGACTGGAACTTTCGAGAGGGTGCTGCGCGAGTTGGAAATCACGCGCTACGGCATCAAAGTCGGCAAGCCACTCACCCAACTGCGTGGAGTCCTTACCGGAATTCCGTACTTCACACCTGATGAGAAAGTTGAAGTCCAGGCCAAATGAGCGACAGCAGCAGGGTATTGGTGGCCGCGGCGGGCAAACGCAACCTCGAGCTGCTGCGGCAGTTCCTGGGCAAGGAAGGCTTCGAGACTGTTCCGGCAGGCTCATTGGACGACATGCGAGTCGCGCTGGAGCAGACCCCCAACATAGACATTGCCGTCCTCGACGTAAGCGGCTTCTCCAGCGAGGTGTGGGCGTTCTGCGACAAGCTGCGCGAGAGGAGCGTGCCGTTTGTGGTTATATCAGGGGCGCACAGCGCGAGTGCAGAGAGCCGGGCGGCGCGCAGCGGCGCTCGCATCGTGATGACCAAACCCCTGGTGGTCCGGAATCTTATGCGAGTAATCCACGCTATGCTCGGCACAGACCCATGAGTATAATCGCCATAGCCCTGGAAAATGTCAAAGATCGGGAGTTGATGTCCGAACTGCTCGCCGAGAACCACACGGTCGAGGAAATCGGGACCGACGGAGTGCTCCCCCAGGGATTCGACCTTTGCATCATAGACGCTCGCTCGCTGCCCCGGATGGCGACACAGATAAGCGCGAGGAAGGAGGAGCAGCCGGTCTTCCTGCCGTTTCTGTTCGCTGCATCGCGACAAGACGCGAAGATGACTACCAGCCGTCTATGGGAGAGCGTGGATGAGCTGGTGACCGTGCCCGTGGAGAAACGGGAGCTGCTCGCCCGCGTTGAAGTCCTGCTGCGAACCCGGAGGCTATCCATGGACCTGCGCCGCTCCAACGAAGATCTTCAGCAATTCGCCTATGTCGCCTCCCACGACTTGCAGGAGCCGCTGCGGATGGTGACCAGCTATGTCCAACTGCTGGCGCGTCGGTACAGCGACAAGCTCGATGCGGATGCCAATGAGTTCATTGATTTCGCGGTTCAGGGCGCCGCGAGGATGCAGACGCTGATCAATGACCTCCTGGCCTACTCGCGAGTGAGCACCCGCGCGGAGCCTCCGAAATCCACCGACTGCCAGGCCGTAATGGCTGAGGTCATGAGCAATCTGGAAGTAGCTATCAAGGAGAGCGGCGCGCAGATCAAGTGCGGCCCTCTGCCGACGGTCATGGCCGACAGAGGCCAACTGAGCCAGGTGTTTCAAAACCTGATCGGCAACGCGATCAAGTTTCGGGGCGAGGAGCCGCCGCGGATTTCCGTCACGGCGGAGTGCGTCCTTCGACAAGCTCAGGATGCTCAGGGTGAATGGCTGTTTTCGGTTCGTGACAACGGCATCGGCATCCCGCTGGAGCACAAGGACAGTATATTCCAGGTTTTCGAGCGCCTGCACTCGCGCGAGCAATATCCCGGTTCGGGCATCGGCCTGGCGGTGTGCAAGAGGATAGTCGAGTGGCATGGAGGGCGCATCTGGGTAGACTCCGTGTTGGGGGCGGGTTCGACATTTCGTTTCACACTTCCAATCGGAGAGGTCGTCCAGGTATGCCGGTAGCCAAGAGCGACGGATCCGTGGGGATTCTGCTTATCGAGGACAATCAGGCCGAGGAGGACATTGCCAAGACCTATGAACTCGGGGCGAGCTGCTACTGCACCAAGCCGATTGACCTGGACCTTTTTGTGGATATGGTGAAGACCGTCGCGAATTTCTGGCTGACTATCGTGAAACTACCCCGAAGGTGAGAGAGTTGGAGGACAAGCCTGTCAAGGTAATGCTGGTTGAGGACAACCCAGCCGACGCTCGCCTTGTGCGTGAACTCCTGAAGGAAGCCCCGGGGTCCGAGTACGACGTGGCGCACCTAGAGTTCCTCGCGGAAGTAATCGAGCGGTTGAAAGCCGAAACATTCGACATTATTGTCCTCGATCTGAGACTCCCAGACAGTTCGGGCCTTGAGACCTTTACGCGGGTACGCGACCAAGCGCCGGAGACGCCCGTGGTGGTGCTGACCGGCTTGGCCGACGAGGGACTGGGAACGAATGCCGTAGCCGAGGGCGCGCAGGACTACCTGGTCAAGGGACAGGTGGACGCGACCTCGCTGGCGCGGTCTATACGGTACGCCCTAGCCCGACATGCTACGCGGACGGAGTCGGCGCAAAGGCTCGAACCGATAGAACGCGGTCAAGTGCTGGGATTCGTGGGCGCAAAGGGCGGCGTCGGCGTCACGACCGTTGTGTGGAACACCGCCGCAGCCATCGCCAAGCTGAAGAAATCGGTCATCGCCTTGGAACTCAGGCCGGACTACGGCACGTTCGCAGCTCAGTTGAGCCGCGCTCCTCTCAAGAACTTGAGCTGCCTCGCGAAGCTCGAGCCAAAGCATATCACGCAGAGGGAGTTGGGCTCATGCCTGATGCACTTGCCCTACAATATTCGGGTCATGTTCGGCCCACAGGAGCCGGGGGAATATGGAGACATCGGTGGTGAACAGGCCGCAGCCGCGATCGAGGGGCTGGCCGCGATGGCCGACTACTTACTTGTAGACTTGTGTTGTCACTATTCCGCGACGGCGCAGGAAGCTGTGCGGCACTTCGACCACGTGATCATCGTGACTACCCCTGAGCCTGCGTGTCTGACTGCCAGTAAGATCGCAATCGAGGCTGTGAAGTCATGGGGAGTCCATGGGGATCGGATCAGCGCGCTTGTGGTGAATATCACGGGGCTTTTCGCCTCTGCCAGTTTGCGTGAGATTCGTGCCGAGCTGGATTGCAGCATAGCGGGCATCTTGCCGTCGTCCGGCGACGATTTCCTGGCGGCTCATCGCCATGGTGTTCCGCTGGTGATTCACCGGCCAGAGTGTCCCGCCGCGGTGTCCCTGACCGAAATCGCGAAGCGGCTTTCCGATGAGACGATAATGCGAGCGATCATGTAGAACAGATTACTGAGTTTCGGATACTGACTTAGCGTTCAGCCTATGTCATTCCGAACGAATGTGAGGAATCTGCTTTTTTGTTCTTGTTCTTTCGGGAAACCCTTTCCCGAAACGCTCTCACAAAACCCATCAAATCGCCGACGGTTATCCGCGCTTCCAAGTGATATAGTCGCGCATTGGTTCTGATTCCCGCCCGTTTCTACTCTATCTCGAACACCGCCGCGCTCCCCAGCCCGAACTCGAAGAGCTGATACCGGTTCGTGAACCGGCCCATATCCTGGAATTCGTGCGGGCCGACCCACTGGCTGTCCTCGATGCCCGCCATTCGATTGGGCCCGAAGCAGTTTACCAGGGTTGTCGCCATCTCAATTGTTACCTCATTTATCCCTGGACGCGCGGCGTTGGTGATCTCCACCACATGAGGCTTCCAGCGCAGCGCGCCGCACTCGATGCCGTTGACACTGACCGATGCCGATGCCATCGCCGCATCGACCAACTGCAGGCACATGCTGCCTGTGGGCCTCTCCGTGAGGTCGAATGACCCCTTGAGCCTGATGCGGCCGCAGTAGAACGGGAAGCCCTCGGCATTCATGTCCACGCCACTTGGTTGAGCGAACGGCGCGATGCCGTAACGGCTGTTTGAAAGCTGCTTCACATTGAAATGCCCACAAATGTAGACCTCCTCGGCTTCCGTGGGTTCGTGCCGCCGCCAATCGGGCACGCGCTCGTGGCTGCCGGGGTCGGTGATATTGTTGACCTTCCTGCCCTCGATGATTAGAGTGTTCATACCAGGCTTAATGGGAGTGAGCGGGACCCTGGTGAAGTTGATGTCTTTCCAACTCTTGCTCACATCCAAGGCCCCCAGTTCCCCGCGCCCCTTGAGCGGCCTCACCGGCCGGCCATTGAATGTAATCGAATCCAGGTTCTCGGCTACTTCGATTGCTGCAAAGCAGCCATCGATTTCGCACTCTGAATGGAAAGTGTAAGTTGCCCGGAACGGCGTGCCTTGCGAAGCCGGGTAGAAGTGCGTATGCCACGCGCCGCAGATTGGGCCCTCATACACCTGTTTGCCATCGAGTTCCAGCACAAAGTCATTGAGGAGCATCACGTTGTCCTCCAGCACTTCACACTCGAAGCCTTCCACCACAGCCACCGGCGTTTTCTTGGCGAACGATACGAAACATGCTCCGCTGCCAAGCACCGCCGGCGGTTCCGATGCGGCTTGTCCGGCCTCCTCGCCACAGATCACGAGCAGGCTGCCCGCCGGGGCCAGGGTTACCTCGAATTTCGAGCCGTCGAGTGCAAGTTTGTATAAGCTTCCATCGTAAAGGTCTAACACAGCCGCGCCCGATCCGGCCCATCCGGCCAGATCGACAACAGCCCTCACCTCGCGTTTATTATCCGTATTGACGATCAGATGCCTGGTCGAGCCGCCCAACTTCCGGCTGTGCGCGAAGACCTTCGGCGCATTCCTGTCGGTAAGCTTGTCGGTGACCGTGATCCTGCCCGGCACAGCCTCACCAGCAAGCTTAACCGCTTCCCGGAGCGATGTGGCGATTCGGGCGCCAGGCACGCTGACGTCGGACTCCACGCCATCGACCAGTTTGGGAGTTTCACCGGTGAAAATCAGATTCCCGCCGTGTTCGGCGAACTGCGTGAGAAGCGATAACGTGGACGATTTCATATTGTGGGCCGGCGGGACAACCACGCATTTGTATGAATGCCCGCCAACCTTGAGTCGGCCATTATTCACCGATGCATGCTTCGCCATCAGGCTTTCATTGCCGATGTGATAGTCGGTTTTATCCTCCATCAGGCGGCGAGCGAGGTCTCGATACGGCCTATCGAACGCCCTGGCGGCCGCCTGATCGTCGTCCGAGTGGAGTGGGGAATACTCGCTCCACACGCTCGCCAGCGGCTGGATAACCAGAACGTCCACGATCCGCTCGCCCTCGGAGACCGCCGCGCACAGCCTGCCCTGATAGTCCGCCATGCCCCGCTCGTCATCCCACCACGGCTGCTGGTAAAACAGATTGGCGGGATAATCGCGCTTTCGCTCGCCTCGCATCGAGTAAAGCGAAAGATGATGGTTCACGAAGCTGATCCCCAGCGCGGCCTGCCAGTCCCCGATCCACTTTCGAGTAAAGAAACTGCACTGCCCGCCCATGCACCCGAATACTTCGCAAAACGCCCTTTCCTTGCCGAGCTGGTCGACCACCGACGACACCTGCTTGCACGAGACTATCTGATCGATGTTCCTGCCCAGCTTATCCGTCCCCGGCCAGTGCATGAACTCGTAATGCGTCATCACATCCCCGCAGAACTGCACCTGCCAGATCAGGTCGTCCTCGTTCATGAAGTGCCCGGTCATGATCAGGCCGTTGGCCTCGCACCAGTCATAGTATTGCTTCGTCCAGCTCTGCTTGAAGAGCTCGCTTGCCGCATCATAGAAATCGAACCGGACCTTGCGGTAGTCGTCGATGTCGAAGAAGAGCTTGGCAAGATGCTCGGTGATATCGTAGCCTTTCATCTCCTTGAAGAACCCCGGCAGGTAGTCCGACCACGGTACGGTCGGCACATCGAACGCCCAAGGGTTACAGTATTGAGGCTCATCAGTGAAGATGCCTGGAATGGACTTGCCGAAGTGCTGCCCGCAGGCGGCCTTGTAGCGCTCGTGGGTGCACTCGATAAACGCCTTCACGGCTTCGGGGTTCATGAGGTCCACATAGCACGCGCCGTTGTACCATTTCTCGCCGAGGGGCTTTACGCGCTTGCAGATGTCAAAGTTTACGCCTCCATGTTTAACAGGGCTTAACACCGTGTCTTGTAATCCGGCCGCGCCCTGCCTGACAAGCGCCAGCCCCCTCATCCGATAACTCTCATCCATCTCCGGGACTTCACCGCCCGCGAACCCCGAGGGCCACTTGTCCTCATCATACAGCCAGGCGTAAGTGCCGGTCTTTTCGGCCTCGTCCGCGCACGCGTTGATCAGCCCCATCCATTCTTCGGACAGATACCCCGTCACCAGCCCCACGCGCGAGTGCATGAAATAGCTGCCCCAGCCTTTATCGGCCATATCGCATATCTGCCGCCGCAGTTCGGCCTCGTCCAGCTTGTCGTTCCAGCTCCAAAACGGCCCCGGCCGCATGATCGCCTTGGGTGATTTTAGATTGCTCAGAGTGTCTTTGCTCATATCCCACCTCATCAAGATGAATTACGATCAGGTCCTATCGCACCCCCATCTCCGCCGACAAATCCAGATACAGCTTAATCGCCTCCGGCGGCGTGTTCCACGGAATGTGGTTGCCGATGCACATGAAATACCCGCCGGTCATCTTGGCTGTCTCGACCATGTTCTCCACCATCGCCCCGATCTCATCGGGATTGTTGCGCATCAGGGCGCGGACATCCCCTTCGCCGGCGAGCACGCAGTTCCCGTGCTTTCGCGCGATGGTCTTGAAGTCCGTATAAGGCTCGGTCACTATCCCCGACGCCCCACATGCCATCACGTCATCGGCGTAGGCGTCCATGCGGCCGTCGCTCATGAAGACCACACGCTTGCCGGCGGCGTTGAGTATGCCCCAATACTCCTCATATCGCGGGAAGACATACTTGTGCATCCATTTCGGCGAACACACCGGCCCACGGGTGTTGACTATGTCGTCGTGGCAGACCACGAAGTTGATCGGCAGCCTCGCGAACGCCCTGAAAAGCCTTCGGTTGATCTCGGCGAACTCGTCCATGATCCGCTCGAAGCGATCATCCAGACAACTCTCCAAAAAAAGCTCCCAGCCGAACGTCAGCAGCGGCCACATGAACATCGTGTTGTAAAACCCGACCTGCGCGTCCGAGCCTTCGGGGGCTTTGTCCCCCCATTCCTCCGGGTACCACTTGCGATATCGCTGGTAGATAATCTCCTCACTCGTGAAATCACCCTCATCGACTATCCCCGAGCCGGTGAAATCGGCGTTGGTGAGCGGCGAGAACGCAAACACATCCTCGACTGTGGCGAACCGCTTCCCCCAATCCCAATGGGTCGTTTGGCTGTCGCCCCATCGCACGTGATGCCCGCCGGCCTCATCGACACTCGAGGATTCCTCCGCGCCGAGTGTCGGCCTCGGGATGGGCTTATCTTCCTTCGGAATCCACAGGCGAAGCTGCGGGTAGACCTCCGCCAGCTTCTCGCGGCACAGCTTGGGGTGTTCGTAATAGTCGATGCCGGTCAGGTAGGTCTCCGCGTCCGGGCACGACCAGTGTTCCCAGTGGGGTATCCGCTTGGGCGCAAGGCCCATGAGCGCCTGGTAAACGTTCGGGTTATCCACCGCCTGTCTCCAATCTCCCAGAGGAGTATGATCGGCTGATGTCTGTACCAGGAACCGCAGTGATTGCGGCCAATTTGCGGCCACTCACATCAAATTCGGCGAGATTTAAGCACAAAACTGGCGGAGCGACTGGGATTCGAACCCAGGAGCGAGTTACCCCGCTACAGCATTTCCAGTGCTGCTCCTTCGACCAGCTCGGACATCGCTCCACGCACCCAGTATGATATCATGGCTGGCTCCCCGCGGTCAATCCGCCTTGACCGGACATTACGGATGTGGTACACTTCCATCGTTCACAAGTTCCAGGAGGTAAGTTTTGGCCCAAGAAACAGCAAGCGGCATCTCGATCGAGGAAAGAGTGCATGGCGCCATGACCTGGTGGAGAGTGCCGCTGATGACGATAGCGTTTGTCGGTGTGCTCGGCTTGATAAACGATATGAAGATGTTCTGGTATGGTCTGCCGGTTGTGGTTATCGGCGAACTGATTCAGATGTGGGCGACGAGCCACCTGCACAAGGACACGAAGTTCACCATCTCCGGCCCGTATTCCCACGTTCGCAACCCGATGTATTTCGGCAGGTTCTTCGTGGGTCTGGGCGTCTTTGTGATGACCTGGAGCGCTGGCCCGTACTATCTGATCGGATACGTCGTGCTCTATATGATTTACGGCAACCTGAGAGTGAAACGCGAGGAGCGCCGCCTGCGCGAGATATTCGCCCCGCACTACCAGGAGTATTGCAGCGAAATTCGCCGCTGGATTCCCAGGCTCAAGCCATATTCCAAGAGCGAGAACCGCCGCGCCAAGTGGAGCCAGGTCCGAGCGAACCACGAGCAGATAGTCGCGCTGGGGATTGCCATAGTGATGGTATTGATCTACGTCTACGCGAAGATTCTCAAGTGCCCTTGGTACTGGTAGAGGTCGTAGGTCATAAGCTGTAAGTCATAAGGGCCGGGGATGGATTCCCCGGCCCATCTCAATAAGACGTCTACTCCACCTCCACCAGCTCATACTCCTGCTCGCCCAATCCCAGCTTCGCAAGTTCCTCGCACTGCATATACGGATCCTTGTGGTGGATTTTCTCCAGCAGATGGCCGGGGGTTTCGGGGTCCATCTTGAGAGGGTAGGGCAGGCAGCCCTCAATGAAATTCTCGGTCTTGATCGTGTCTATCGACGCCTGCTCCACGGCCACAATGTCCTTGCTCGCCAGAATCCCGATGTCGGGGACGAACGACGGCGTGCTGAACCCCCAGCAGTCGCAGATCGGCGTGACGTTCATCACGTAATTGATATACATCACGCGGTCGGGCTCGAACGTGTCCAGACAGGCCTTATTGACATACGCCATTCCCGCCTGGAAGTAACGCGCGCCGTGCTCGTCTATCGTGATTGCGCGCTGGGGGCAGGCGGTCACGCAGTGCATGCAGTAGCGGCAGTGGTGGGGGAAGATATTGAGTTTATCTCCCTTGCCGAAAGTGGCCGCGCCCGTGGGGCAGTTGTCGATACACAGATTGCAGTGAACGCACGCGGCTTCGTTCCATGCGAATGTCGTATCCGAAAGCCCGTGGACGGCGCCCCGCGTCGAACAGGTGACGTTGCCCATGCCTATGTTCTTGATCGCCCCTCCCCAGCCGCAGTGGCCGTGGCCCTTGCCGTGGCTGAAGACAATCATCGCTTCGGCGTTGACTATCTCCCCGCACAGCTCGGCTTCTTTCAGCGAACGGTAGCCGATGGGCACGCTGACGTAGTACTTCTCATTGAACCCCGCGGCGGGGACCACCGGCGCGCCCAGCACTTCCTCGGTATAGCCCCGGTCCTTGGCGGCTGCGATCGACCATGTGCCGTCGGTGACGAATGGCTTCCCACCGGCCTGCTTAACTGCCTCGACGAGTATCTTCACGAATAGCGGCGGAATGGTCGTGAACCCCAGATCCCCACCCAGGTGCATCTTGATGGCGACCGTCTTGCCATCGAACATATCCTTCATCGGATACTCGGCAAGCATCCTCTTGAACTTTGCCGGCAGGCTGGCGTCGGCTCTCAATTCCTTAAGCCTGGCGGAAGCGAAGTGAACTTTGCTCATAAGAACCTCACGGAATTAGTTGATTGCGGAAAGCCCATGGGCACTCCATGAACAAGGTTCGCCTGTCGAGGTGATTTGACCTCCATGGGAATAGACGGCGGAAGGTGGAAAGTGGAAAGCAGAAGGCAGAGGGCTCCGCATGTGTCATTCCGAACGAACGTGAGGAATCCGCTTTTGGCCGCAGCAGAGTGCCCCTTCCCTTCCTAACCCCTATCCCCCATCCCCTGACCCCTATTCCGTGCAAGGATGATGCCCGGCGGCGGGGGGAACCGCCGGGCATCGTGGGTGAGGTGGATCAGGCAAGTGACTTCCTTCTAGGGCGGAAGACCGCCGCCAGTCCGACCAGCAGCGCAGCCAGAGCACTCGGCTCCGGCACTTCGGCCATCCGGATGCTGCCTCCATCGGACGGGCATTCGAACGGATCACCTATGTTGTTGAACATGGCGGACCAGTTCTGGTACTGCGGGCATACGGAATAGGTGACACCAAACCCGCTGTTGGACTCCCCTTTCATCAGCTCGCTGCCCGTGGCTATCCAGGTGACGAAGTGTGGAATACTGATGTCCACGGCCCACCCGGTCGATCTGCTCGCCGACAATATCTCGGTCTGTTCGTCAACCTCTATCTGAAGAAGCCAGACTGTGTAGTTGGCATCTTCACTGGTGTTTTCGAGTGTGTAGGCCCAATCTTGGGTTACTGTGCGGAGTCCAAAGACGGTGGCGCTGTATGGTTGGGTTCCGGTCTGGCACACTGCCGGATCGGAGGCACTCGCAGCCAGCAAGACGGCTGCGGTAGCTGTCAGGAGTATTCTTATCATTCTCCGACCTCCTTGGATTGCTGAGTTCTTGTCGAGCCAGGCAAAGACTCGACTATTTACGTGCTGGCACATCAATACGCAAACTCAACTGTCACAGAGTCGTATAGCATTGAGCAGTCACTGCAAGATATGTGCCAGTAAGCGCCTGAGGCAGCCGGATATTATGAGTGCGAACCCCCCCCGAGTTCAATAAGGATCAGGTCAAGCTCAGCCATAACAAAAATGTTCATAAGATGGGTTTTCCTAGCGGGCAGGCGGGTATACTCAGGTTTGAGATGGCAGCCTGCTTGCTTCATGCTGCCCAGCCTAACACACGCCGGCCCAGGAGGATTACCACCAAGATGCTAACAGTAACTCGATCCGCGCGCGGACTACTGATTCACGCAATCGGGCTTTTGGCCCTAAACTGTGCGGCGATGGGCGCAGCAGTCGGGCCCGAGATCGCGATTAACCCGACATTCGGCCCCGCGCCAAGCACACAGGATAACGTTTCGATCGCCGCCGGCAATAACGGCTACCTGGCCGTATGGCAGGATACGCGGGGGACAAATGGACTTGACATATTCGGCTGCCGGATCAGCGCGACCGGACAGGTGCTCGACTTCTTGAGCATGCCGATCTGCACGCGCCCGGGCGATCAGCTCGCACCCGCCGTCACCTGGGATGGGTCGCAGTATCTAGTCGTGTGGGCGGATAGGCGGAACCCAATGCAGCATATATACGGCTGCCGGGTCTCGGCCGCCGGCGAGGTCCTGGACCCCCAGGGCATACTCGTCTCCGGCACGACGGGCTCGCAGAGCAGCCCCAGAGCAGCGGGCGGGGGCGGCAGCTCGCTGGTCGTATGGCAGGACGAGCGAGGGTCGTCACCCGATATATACGGATGCACGGTCTCCAACAGCGGGACTGTCGGCAAAGCCTACGGAATTAGTACCCGAGGGGACAACGAGGAGACGCCGGACGTGGCCTGTAACGGCTTGATCTACCTGGTTGTCTGGCGCGACTGTAGAAACATGGTTTCGACCGACGCGGATATCTACGGAGTACGTGTCTCGAAGTTGGGCATCAGGTCGGGGTTGGAGATGCTAATCTCCTGTACGACCGCGGGCACAACGGGAGCCGCCGGCGCCCAGATGTTTCCCAGGGTCTGCTCGTTCTTGTCGAACTGGATGGTTACCTGGCAGGATTACAGGAACGGCTCGACAAACCCGGATATCTACGGCTGCCGGGTCACGTCCACGGGACTCGTTCAGGACAAGGGCGGGATTGGGATATCCAAGGTCACCGGCATCCAGGAAGAACCGGGAGTCGCGTATGATGGAAGTAGGATCCTGGTCGCCTGGCGCAACGGATCCGACCGCAAGATGAGGGGCGCCAGGGTGACCACATCCGGCACGCTCCTGGATACCAATGGCATAGGCATTTCCTCCGGTGCCGCCGGATCGTCGGGCTGCGGCGTGGCCGGCGGAAACAATAGCTATGTTGTCTGTTGGAGCACCCTCAGCGCCACCGACGCCGACGCCTTGTTCACGACAGTGAGTGACGCGGGAATCGCCCAGAACCAGGCAGGCATGGTCGCATCGATGGCGCTGAACTCCCAATCTGACTACGCCGTGACCGATAACGGCGCCGAATACGCAGTCGTCTGGTCGCAGCTTGTAAACGGCAGCCGCGACATAATGGGAGCACGTATATCGCGCTCGGGCGTAGTGCTCACCCAGTCCGCCATCAACCTCACCTCAAGCATTTCCGGCGATCAGACCCAACCCGCCATAGCCTGGAATGGTACCAAGTACCTGCTGGTCTGGAGAGGCAACGAGACGTTCGCCACGACCGACTGGGACATTCGCGGCAGGTTCCTGGACGCCGGCATGAACCCGATCGGCACGACCTGGATAGTTATTAGTTCGGCCGTCGAAGATCAATCGAATCCCACGGTGGCATCCAACCGGAATAACTTCTTCGTGGTATGGCAGGATATGCGAAATGCCGTTTCGCCGACCTACAATAACGATCTCTATGGCGTCCTGGTGTCGTCCACCGGCACAGTGACCCCGACCAGCACGGCAATCTCGCTGGCGAGCGGCGACCAGGACCTGCCGAAAGCGGCCTCGGACGGTACCAACTACATGGTCGTTTGGGAAGATCATAGAGGCACAAGCCCAACCGTTCGCGCGGCCAGGGTCACTTCCACGGGAACGGTGCAGGACTCTTCCGGCATCGCGATGCCCGCCACGTCCACCAACCAGACCACTCCCAGCATACGATATGCCAACAGCAGCTACTTCGTCACTTGGTCGGACTACTCGAAGATATCCGGCTGCAGGGTCAACTCGTCGGGAACGCTTGTCGACACCAAGGGCATCGCGATCAACAGCGGGACCAAGGCCAAGCGGGCCTCCATCGCTTGCTTTGATGGGACGAACTACCAGGTTGTCTGGGAGGATTACCGTTCGGCAGACATGGCCAACTCCGACCTCTATACCACCACCGTCTCTTCGACCGGAGTAGTCTCCAGTTACCCCGAAACGCCGCTGGCTTCGGGGTTGACGCCCCAGTACGCGCCCACGGTGATGAAGTCGGGGGGATTCGGCGCGCTCTTCTATTCGGACCTCACGAACTACGCCACTGGGGTCCGGTTCTTTACACTCGAGGATCGCATGATACAGGAAGTGCCGACAGTCGCGGCGGTAAAGCAGCTTGCTTCCGGGACCATAGTGGCGCTTTCGGGCAAAGTCGTCACCGCGGCGTTCAACACTTTCTACTACGTGCAGGAATCCAACAGAAGCAGCGGCATCAAGGTCATATCGAACGCCGGCCCGGCTGTCGGACACCTGGTGGACATTGTAGGCACCGTATCCATCGTCGATGGGGAACGGCAGATCAACGCCGGGCAATCCACGGCGATGGGGGTTGCCGGCGATGATGCCCTGAAGCCGCTGGGCATCCGGGGCGATTGGCTGGGCGGCGGGCCGTTGAACGCCCAGACGCCCGGGATCACCGGCGCGCGCGGACTCAACAACATCGGCCTCCTGGTCGCGACGTGGGGCAATGTCGTATCCACAGGGAGCAACTATTTCTACATCCAGTGCACTGACGCCATAACCGTCAAAGTCAAGTCCGGCAGTCTCACTCAGCCTCCTGTCGGCAAGATGGTGAGGATCATGGGTATAAGCACGTGTGATGTTGTGGCGGGCGGAGTCTGCCGGGCGATAATGCCCAGGCAGCAGTCGGACATCCGGGTGATGAACTAATTTCAAAATCTCGCAAGAATGCTGGCGCTAAGTATTGAATTCGGTGGTATACTGGTAGCATCAGGCCCGAGAGTTCCGTTAGTCGTACCTGTGCACTGTCAGACCGCAAGGTTTGGAAGGGGGGACTAAGAGGATGTCAGTCGTTGATTCGGCAATGACGCGCGAGGTTCTACGGGACATATCGAAACGGCCGCTTGATATCAGCGACCTTCACGTGAGTGTGATGCACGGGGTCGTGTATCTTCGTGGTAAGATCAACAAGATCAGAGGCTACCACTGCGACATAGACCTGAGAGACGAATTGAGGGTGATTAGTCATATACTCAGGCAGAGATCTGGCGTGAGAGAAGTGATTTGTGAAGTTGAGCTAGGCGCTTCGCTTTTGGAGCGATGCACTCAGCGAAAACCGCGACAGTCCTATTACGGATAATCGCGCACGCAGGTTAAGGCCGGGTTGGCAGCTCGGCGGAGCAAAGTCAGATATTGCGGGGGCCCGCGGCGACTTGACAGTCCCGCGGGCCCCCGTGCGTGTCACGCTTTCGGATCGATATCTATCGTCTTTTCGTTGCGATAGGTCACGAACCCCGGCGCCGCCCCTCTGGGCTTGCGAACGAACTTTCGCGGAGTGTGGTCCACCGGGACGAGCGATGAGTGCTTCGCATCCGAGTTCCGCGCGGCTATCTTCGAAGCCTGGATCAGGACCGGTCCGGGCACGGGCCCCGAATGGCCGACGGTCCTAATCACGACGTGGGCCCCGATTATCTGCCGCGCGTGCAGCCAGATGTCATTCGGACGAGCGACGCGCTGTGTCAGATAATCGTTGGCTTTGGCCGTCTCCCCATAGAGGATCTCCCATCCTTCGGGTGTGAGATAGCGCCTTATCCTCTCGCCGCCGAACTCCGATTCTTGTTTCTCGTGGGCGACCTCCTGCCTCAAGAGGTCCTGTCCCGTGAGCGCCTTGCGGAGATCGCGCAGGGCATCGACCGTTCTTGCGCTCTGGGCATCCTCGCCGGCAGTCTCCAGCCCATCGAGATCACGCAATACTCTGGCCTTTCTCTGCAGTGCCGTCGCCACCGAGTCCCTGGCCTTCTGATAACGCTTGAAGCACCGCTCGGCGTTCTGCTGGGGCGTGAGCTTTTCATCCAATTCTATCGTGGACTCGCCAAGGTCGGGGTCGAAGTAGTTCGTCAGCACAACTGACCTCGCGCCGGTCTCGAACGCATTCAGGTTGGCAAGCAGCAGCTCACCCGCCTGGCGGTAATGATCGGCACGGGCGGACTCGACGATGGTGCGCTCGATGGACTTCAGCGCCTGCTTTCTTGTCGCCTGAGCCCGCCGGATGGCGGTCAGCGTCTGGCTGCGTTCGCCGTCGATCAGGCTCCGGCTGACGAGACTGCGGAACAGGGCGTCCAGGGCCTCGTTGATCGAAACCCTCGCGTGTTGTCGGTCGGGTGGAAACTGGACCGACGGCATCGGATAGACCATGATTCCCAGACCGTGTTCGTCGGTAATAAAGACCGGCACGAACGCGCCGGTCCGCGCCATTTCCCCGAGCGCGAGAAGTTCCTCTCGAAGCGCCTCTCGCGATACCAATCCGTCGCGCTGGGTGCGGCCCACGATCTCATCGGCAAGAAACGGCCCAAACCCGCTGAACGTGCTCATAAGCCACGCCCGCGCGGTCCCGGAATCCGGCTGCTCGCCGAAATGGGGCGGCAAAATGCGATCGAACGAATCGGGAGCGAGCGACCGCAGGTCGATTTTCGGCTCGCCGGGTGGCAGTTCATATTGCCGGCCCGGCAGGACCTGTCTCACGCGGCTGATCGAAGTCCCCACGTGCTTTATCGCGCCCATTATCCTGTCCTGGGAATCGGTCAGGATCAGGTTGGAATGCTTCCCCATTATCTCGAGGACCAGCTCCAGCCGAGTGTGGTCCGGATATTCCACGGCGATGCGCATGATTCTATCCATGCCCACCTGATCGATCGCCGTCACGCGCGCTCCTTCGATGTGCTTGCGCAGGAGCATGCAGAAATTGGGCGGTATTGGTGGAACCGGTCCCGATCCGGCCGCGAGATGCGCGCGCGAAAACCGGGCATCCACCGAGAAGAATAGCATATATGTGTGGCCGGGCCCACGGATTTCCAGCGTGATATCCGTGTCGCTGTGCTGCCTGATCGTCTGTATTTTGGCCCCCAGTAGCCTTTGCCGCAGTTCCGCGATGACCGCCGCGAGGATGAAACCGTCATAAGTCATGGCAGGAATAGTATAGCAAGTCAGTGCCCAATTAGCGATAGCCGGCTACACGTCACCCTGAGAATACACGTCACCCTGAGAATACACGTCACCCTGAAAATACACGTCACCCTGAAAATACACGTCACCCTGAACTTGTTTCAGGGTCCATCCCTTTGGAGGTATACTTCGGGACTGTTTTTCGTCCCTAAGTGCCGAGTTCGCATGCATACTTCGGGGCGAAAAGCGTGCCCACGAAGCATAACAGCCCTGAGAATACACGTCACCCTGAACTTGTTTCAGGGCCCATCCCTTCGGAGTCGCGACAATTTTTGCCCGCGCCAATTTCATGGGTTGCAAAATGGATAAATGTCGTGGTATAATACCAACGTTAGATAAAGTGGGGCCATAGCTCAATTGGGAGAGCGCAACACTGGCAGTGTTGAGGTCCGGGGTTCGAGCCCCCGTGGCTCCACCATCTTCTATATCCATAGACAGGCTAGATCATTGGTTAATCTGTCAGTCTTGTCCAATTCCATCCGCCGGCCTGGATACTGGGGCGGTTTTTTTGTGCATGGTGTAATGCTCGCGGTCCTCGTGATGTGCCTCGGGTCCGCCGCCTTGGCGGCCGAGTTTGCGAAGCCCGCCGGCAACTTCGCGCCCGATGTCCTGGTGCTGGTGCTCGGGATAATGGGATCCCACGACCACGTGTCCATCAACTACAGCTCCAAGATGCCGACCGAGCAGGTTCAAGCCGATCTTACCAAGGTGGCTTCGGAAACGCGCTGGCCCGTCGCGGCTGTCAAGATAGCCACTGCGTCCGTGGGAACACCCGGGGCCCAGCCGACGACCCAACTCGTGTTTCGCGCTCCGGGCGTTGCGGACCGCGCCGCCGGAACGCTGCCCCTGTCTCCGTTCGTCAATGCCCTGAAAAGATACAAAGCGATCGAGATCGACTATGTCCTGCCTCCGGGGTTCGTTTTCAGGGGCCGGAAGGACTATGAGGACACCTACGTGAAGGTTGTCATGAGGCAAGAGGGAAACTCGTGCTATTACCGGGTCCAGGTCAAGGATTCGAGTTTCGATACCATCCGAATTCCGCTCAAGCCGGACGAGCCCAAGAACCAAGCCCCACGGCCGTCGATGCCCGCGGGCGCCCGCGTGATGCTGATAGTGGGTCTGGCCGTTGTTGGAGCGGCGGCGGCATATCTGGCGACTGCCTATTATGCTAATCGGCGGCGCGCCGGTTGAGTAGTGTCTGTGAGGATTGCTATTATGGAACTTAAAGAGTTGGCCGCGAGGGCTTGCGAGGTAAGAGCCTCGGATATCTTCTTGAAAGTCGGTTCTCCGCCCTCGATGCGCGTCGACGGCCGTATCACGGAACTCGGCCAGTATCCGGCGCTTACTAATGAAGATGTCCAGACGCTAGCGTACTCGATAATGTCCCACGAGCAGATAGGGCGGTTCGAGCGCAGGCACGAGCTTGATCTCGCGTTCACCATAGACGGCGTGGCAAGGGTCAGGGCGAACGTCTACCAGCAGCGTGGAACACCGGGAATAGTATTGCGCCTTATCCCGCTTGCGATCAACTCACTTGAGGAACTCGGCATGCCGAAGGCTATCGGGGAGCTTGCCACGTTGCGCCAGGGGTTGGTGCTTGTCACTGGGCCCACGGGCTGCGGGAAGTCGACGACACTGGCGGCGATCATAGACGTTGTCAACAAGACCCGACGATGCAACATTATCACCGTGGAAGACCCCATCGAGTTCGTCCACGAGGACAAAAAGAGCATCGTGAATCAGCGAGAAGTGAGTATCGACACGGACTCGTTCACGGACGCCCTGAAGTCGGTGGTCAGGCAGAGCCCGGACGTCATTCTGATCGGCGAGATGCGGGACGTGGAAACCATGAACGTCGCTCTTGCCGCTTCCGAGACCGGGCACCTGGTGTTTAGCACCGTGCACACGTGCAGCGCCGCGGAGACCCTGGACCGTATTATGAACATGTTCCCACCTCACGACAAGCCGCAGGTATGTATGCGGCTGTCAGTGGCGCTCAAGAGCGTTATTTCGCAGAAACTCGTGCCGAGGGCCGATGGCAAAGGCAGAGTTGCCGCGGTGGAAATCATGATTGCCAGCCCGACGATCAGCAAACTGCTCGAAGAAGGCCGGTCAAGCCAGATTTACCAGCAGTTGGCCGAGGGCGACTTCTACGGCATGCAGACGATGAACCAGTGTCTGGCGAGTTACTATAAGTCCGGACTGATCTCCGAAGAAGAAGCGCTCGCCAACGCGGGCAACTACACCGAGCTCAAACAGATGCTCCGAAGACAGTAGTGACCCACGCGGAACTGACCGGCCCGTGCTGTCGTCTGATTTCAGGAGGCTCCCGAGTGCTGGCACCGAGCCTTAGCTGCGGGAACTCTTGATTGTATGTATACGACGGACAAGTTGTCATAGCCGTTCCCGCAGCAGAACTGAAGCCTCCAAGTATGTCATTCCGAACGAATGTGAGGAATCTGCTTTTTCCTTCCCATTCCGTGCTTTCTCCCATTTCTGCCTTTCGTGATTATTCCCTTCCGAGCGCCCGCCGGTTTGACGCCCAAGCACGTTTGTGTTACCATCAGCTTCGTCAAGTGAGGACCCAAGATAACCAATGGACAAACCCCTTGTAGCTATCGTCGGCAGGCCGAATGTGGGCAAGTCGACGCTTTTCAACCGAATCGTGGGTCGCCGTATTGCGATCGTCGAGGACGAGGCCGGCATCACGCGGGACCGTATTTACGCCGAGGCCGACTGGAACGCCAGGGAGTTCGTGATGATCGACACGGGCGGAATTCTGCTCAACACCCCCGACCCGCTGAGAGCCGAAGTTACGGTCCAGGCCCAGGTCGCCATGGACGAGGCCGACGTGATCCTTTTCATGGCCGATGCGGTGGATGGCGTGACTCCCGCCGATGAGGAAATCGCGGACAGGCTGCGCGCTTCCACCAAACCCGTCATTGTGGTCGCCAATAAGTCCGACAACGAGGTCCGCGATCAGGACTCGACCGAGTTCTTCGCTCTGGGCCTCGGCGAACCGTTCCCGGTCTCATCTCTAAATGGCCGCTCGGTCGCCGATCTGCTGGACGAAGTCGTGAGAAAACTGCCCGAGGAGGGCGACCAGAGCCTATATCCCGAGGACGCCATCAAAATCGCCATCATCGGCAGGCCGAACGTGGGCAAATCGTCACTTGTGAACGCGATTTTGGGTGAGAAACGGGTGATCGTGTCCGAGATCCCCGGCACGACCCGTGACGCGATCGATACGGTATTCGAGCGCGGCGACAACACTGTTGTGCTGGTGGACACGGCGGGGATCCGAAAGGCCGGCAAGATTCAGGGATCGATTGAGTATTACACTGTCCTGAGGGCCGTGAGGGCAATGGAGCGCGCTGATGTGGCAATGATCGTCATCGACGCGAAAGACGGCCTCAAGGATGGCGACAAGCGGGTGGCGGGGTTTGCTGACGAGGCAGGCCGCGCGTGTGTGTTGGTTGTCAACAAATGGGACCTGGTGGCCGCCGAAGAGGACATGCGGGAGTTTGCCCAGGAAGTGCTGCGAGAGGTTCCTTTCCTGTCCTATGCTCCGCTTGTGTTCACGTCCGCTGTGACCGGAATGGGCGTGATGGACGCGGTGGACACCGCGCTGGATGCCGCAGCGAACCATGCGATGCGCATCTCCACGGGGGAACTCAATCGTATTCTCCAGGATGCCGTGGACAAGCACCCATACTCGCGCAAGGGCCGCGACCTGCGGATTCGATACGCCACGATGACCGAGGTCAAGCCGCCGACAATCGTGATATTCGTCAACGACCCCGATCTTGCGCACTTTTCATACATCAGGTATCTTGAGAACAGTATAAGGCGCGAGTATTCGTACGAGGGAACCCCCATAAAGCTTATCCTGAGGAAGGCAAGAAAGGAGAGGAAATAGCGTGATCATCGGACTTGCGCTTTTGGGATGCTACTTTCTTGGCTCGATACCCTTCGGCTTGATCGTCGGTAAGCTGGTCAAGGGCATCGATATCAGGGACTTTGGCAGTGGCAATATAGGCGCCTCCAACGTTCTCAGGACCCTCGGCGCCGGCCCCGCCATACTCGTATTTGCCCTGGACACGGGAAAGGGACTCTTGGCCGTGCTGTCGTGCGAACATTTGGGTCTGGGCGCATCGCTGACCCCGTTGATCGTGGTTGCGGGCGCGATGCTCTCGATTCTCGGCCACACATTCTCTGTGTTCCTCAACTTCAGGGGCGGCAAGGGTGTCGCGACCAGCCTGGGGGTGGCTATAGGGCTTAACCCGCTCATTGCTCTGATCGCGTTCGGCGGGTGGATATTTATTGTCGCCGTCACCCGTTATATATCAGTCGCTTCGATAATCGCCTCGGCATCGGTGCCGGCGCAGATGGTCTTCTGGAAGTCGATGCAGGCGCCGGCGGCCTATCAAATACTGGCAGGAGTCGCCGCGCTGACTATAGTGCTCAAGCACATCTCGAACATCAAGCGTCTCATAAATGGCACGGAGGCGCGCATTGGCCGGCGCGTGGAGGAGTAAGGCAATGGATCTTTCGAGCTTCAGTCCTCACGTCAGGCTTGCCCTGACAACCATCGACAACTACGTTCGTTACGGTCGCACTATCGAGGCGCCGCCGGACACGCCCACCGAGCTGCTGAACACACGGGCTGGAGCGTTCGTGAGCCTGCACATCGACGGACACTTGCGAGGTTGCATAGGGACGATCGAGCCGATTCAGGATAGCCTCGCGATGGAGATTATCGAGAACGCCATATCCGCTTCCACTCGGGATCCCAGGTTCGTGCCGGTGCAGCCGCGCGAAGTGGATCTCCTCGAGTGTTCGGTCGATGTGCTGTCTCCGTTTGAGGAGGTCCACGACCTGCGGGAATTGGACGCAAAGAAGTATGGTGTGATCGTGGAGTGTGGTTCGCGGCGCGGGCTGCTCTTGCCCGATCTGGAGGGTGTGGACACGGTGGAGGAGCAGATCGACATTGCGAGACACAAGGCGTTCATACATCGGGATGACACTGTCAAGCTCTACCGTTTTAGTGTGACGCGCTATCACTAAGCTCAGCTATGGAGTATAAATAAGTTCAAGCAGTATGCGCGCAGGGCTCGAATTGGCACGACTTTTGCACATTAGCTTACCGGCTGGGGGGCCGCTAAATAGGAGGCCGGAAAGCTATGTTTCGAACACTACTCATTGCAGTGCTGGTCGTTCTCGCTCTGCCTGCCGCGCAGGCTGACGAAACCACCGTGGGTTGGGACTATACAACCATTGCCGATTCCACAATCTACACCTACATCCTCTTCAGTGGCTCCACCGAGGATATTGTCACCTCATTTCACGTGTATGCCCCTTGTGATTATCGTTTGATCCAGGACTGGACGGCCGACGAGGGCTGGGCATTCGAGGCGGTGCTCGACCAGGAGACCGGAGGCGCCGACCTGTCCTGGTACTGCCCCGCGGGTGTTGCCAACGGGCTGGACACCGGCGGCATGCTGATGGTCAGCGTTACAACGAGCAGCAACATCCCTACAAACGAAGAATATGTGCTGCCGGGCTGTCTTGGCAACTGGGGCTATGAAGTCGCCGGATGGGCCGGGAGCGTGGCGATCATGCCCTCTTCCGTGGCGGTGCCCCAGTCATTCGTGGCGATCCCCGAACCTTCGGGCCTGATCGCGTTGGTGTCGGGCCTGGGAGCATTCGTGGCATACCGCCGCAGGAGAAAGTAGAAAAAAGAGAAAAAGGGGACAGTTCCCTTTCTCGGCTTGTTCCCGCAGCACATCAACCCCCCATCCCTCCAGGTATCCCTACCTGGAGGGGAAATGCCGTAATCCCGCACAATCTGCCCCCTCTCCCCATAGCGGGAGAGGGTTGGGGTGAGGGTCGAAGGCTGTAATGATAATCCCATCCCTCATCTGAGAGCAACTTTCAACTTCCGAGACATTGGCAACCGCATTGCACACAAAGCCCAAAAGTGGTATCCTCTCAAGTAAGGCGGTTGGTCGCACTTCTGTTTCGAGAGGTAAGAAAATGCCTGCTGAGTATGGCTTTGACACACTGGCGCTTCATGCCGGTCACGACGTGGACCCGACCGGCTCCCGTGCCGTGCCGATCTACCAGACGACTTCCTACAAGTTCGCCGACACCGACCACGCCGCTCAGCTCTTCGCCCTGGAGAAGCCGGGCTTCATCTATACGCGTCTGCAGAACCCGACGCTCGACGTGCTGGAAAAACGTGTGGCTGCGCTCGAAGGCGGCTTGGCGTCGGTCGTCACGGCATCGGGAATGGCCGCGGAAACACTCGCCGTTCTGAACCTGTTGAAAGCGGGCGATCAGATCGTCTCATCGGCCACGCTTTACGGCGGGACTTACACCCTGTTCAACAACAGTCTCCGGCGGATGGGCTTCGATACCGTCTTTGTGGATGCCTCCGATCCCGCCAATTTCCGTACGGCGATTACCGCGAAGACCAGGCTGCTTTACGCCGAAACGATAGGCAATCCCAAGCTCGATGTTCTAGATATCGAAGCTGTTGCGAAGATTGCGCACGAAACAGGCATCCCGTTGATTATCGACAACACGGTGGCGACGCCTTATCTGTGCAAACCGATAGAGTGGGGGGCCGATATCGTCGTTCATTCCCTCACCAAGTTCATGGGCGGACACGGCAACTCGCTTGGCGGAGTGGTGGTGGATTCAGGTCGGTTCGACTGGAAATCAGGCAAGTTCCCCGATCTTGTCGAACCGGACCCGAGCTATCACGGGCTTTCGTATACGGATGCGTTCGGAGCCGCCGCCTACGCCGCGCGCTTGCGGGTGACCGCACTCAGGGATCTTGGGCCGGCAATGAGCCCGTTCAACGCGTTTCTCATATTGCAGGGCATCGAGACACTATCGCTGAGAATGGAGCGACACAGCGCCAACGCGCTCGCTCTGGCCCGGTTTCTCGAAGGCCATCCGGCTGTCAGTTGGGTCTCCTATCCGGGGCTTGCGAGTCATCCCAGCCATCTCCTCGCCCGCAAGTATCTGACAAGAGGCGCCGGCGGGCTGGTGGGATTTGGCATCAAGGGCGGCCTGGAGGCGGGCGTGAAGTTCATCAACTCAGTCAAGCTGCTGTCGCATCTGGCGAACATAGGCGACTCTCGTTCCCTGGTGATACATCCCGCCAGCACGACCCATCAGCAGCTCAGCGCCGAAGAGCAAGCCGCGGCGGGAGTCACACCGGACTTCATCCGCCTTTCCGTGGGCATCGAGGATATCGAGGACATAATCGCCGACGTCGACCAGGCGCTCAGGGAGTCAAAGAGGTAAGAGTATGGCGGTCGTTCGAGAAGAAGGATCGGTCGGGATAGTCGAACTCAAGAAATTTACCTTTGCCGAACCGCCCAACGAATTGCGGCTCGAGTGCGGCATGACGCTGGGCCCGATTACGCTTGCCTACGAAACTTACGGCGAGATGAACGCCGACAAAAGCAACTGCGTATTGGTATGTCACGCCCTTTCCGGGGATGCGCACGCGGCGGGCAAGTACACTCCCGATGATTCCAAACCCGGCTGGTGGGACAACATGATCGGGCCGGGCAAAGCATTCGATACCGACAGGTACTGCGTGATCTCCTCGAATTTCATCGGTGGCTGCAAGGGAAGCACGGGGCCGGCTTCGATAGATCCCAAGACCGGCAAACCTTATGGGCCGACCTTCCCCATGGTGACCGTGAGCGACATGGTCGAAGCGCAGAGGGCGCTCATTGACCATCTTGGGATAGACCAGCTTCTGTGCGTTGTCGGGGGATCCACGGGTGGGATGCAGGTGCTGCAGTGGGCCGTGTCCTATCCGGACAGGGTCAGGCTGGCCATGCCCATTGCCGCCACCGCGCGTATGTCCGCCCAGTCCATCGCGTTCAACGCGGTTGGCCGGCATGCGATCATGGCCGATCCCAACTGGCGCAATGGCGACTACTACGGCAAGTCCATCCCCAGCAGGGGCCTGGGAATCGCCAGGATGATCGGGCATATTACCTATCTTTCCGAAAAGTCCATGCATCAAAAGTTTGGCCGGGACTTGCAGGACAAGTCCAGCCTGGACTATGATTTCGTTGCCGAGTTTAAGGTCGAGAGCTATCTGAACTATCGGGGAGATGAGTTCGTCAAGAGATTCGATGCGAACTCATACCTCTACATAACCAAGGCGATGGACTATTTCGACCTTTCCCAGCCGAGCGGGGATCTCAGGCGAACGCTGTCCGCGGCGAAGGCCGCGTTTCTGGTGATATCCGTCTCGTCGGACTGGCTGTTCCCTCCCTATATGTCCAGGGAAATAGTCTCCGCGTTGCGCCGCAACAACCTCGACGTGAGTTACGCCGAATTGCAGTCGGACTACGGACACGACGCGTTTCTGCTCGAAGTGGACGCGATGACCAGACTGATTCAGAGCTTCCTCGAGTATGGCCGGCCCTCACACCCGAAGAGCCGTTGCTCGCTGGCTGACACACCCACCCCATGACAGACAAAATACGACCCGAGTTCAAATACATAGTGGATATGGTCGAGCCCGACAGCAAGGTGCTCGACCTGGGCTGCGGTGAGGGGCATCTGCTCAAGCTCCTGCAGAGGGAAAAACGCGCGCGCGTGCAGGGAATCGAACTCTCCGACACGGCAATTCAGGAATGCGTCGCAAACGGGCTGTTTGTCTATCACGGCGACCTCGACGAGGGTCTGGCTGATTTCAACGACCAGAGCGTCGATTACGTGATCCTGACGAACACCATTCAAGTCCTGCACAGACCGGATTTCCTGATAGAGGAAGCCGCGCGTGTCGGCAGGCGATGCATCATCTCGATCCCGAACTTCGGATACTGGCGAATCAGGTTCCAGCTTGCTTTCCACGGAACGATGCCACGCACCAAGAGCCTGCCCTATGAATGGTACAACTCGCCCAACATTCACCTGACCACGCTGCACGACTTCCGGCGTTTCTGCCGCGAGAGGGGCTTGAGAATAGTGCGAGAGACCGATCTCGTGCAGGGCGACGGCAAGTCCCGCACAGTCGGGCTTTTGCCCAACTTCTTCGCCGACTATGGGATTTTTATGCTCGAACGTGAGTGAAACAGTACTTGCGGCGGACAGGTCCGTAGTAGCATGACCCTTATGCTGCGGGAACGGCTGCTCGCACTGAGCTATCGAATTTGCACAGTCAAGAGTTCCCGCAGCAAAGAGCAAAACGGTACTTGCGATAAACACGTCCATAGTAGTAAGATGGGGCTGTTAACTGTTTCTCGCCTGATATGACGCAGACGAAGGATAACCCCGCGCTTCTGACTAATTACGATTTGGGAGGAATGGATATGAAACTATTCTCAAAAGGACTTGTAGTCGCGGCGGCACTATGTGTCGCACTCCTCGTTATGCAGGGCTGTTCGCAAAAGACGAGCACATCTACTGGCAAGAAGCTGGTCGTCGGCTTCTCGCAGATCGGCTCGGAGAGTGACTGGCGCAGGGCACATACCAAGAACATCCAGGACGAGGCCGCGAAACGCGGTATCGACCTGAGGTTCTCGGACGCCCAGCAGAAACAGGAAAATCAGATCAAGGCCATCAAGAACTTCATCGCGCAGAAGGTTGACGCCATCATTCTTGCTCCTGTGGTTGAGACCGGTTGGGAGCCCGTGCTCAGGGCTGCTCAGAGGGCCCGTATCCCCGTGATTCTTTCGGATAGAGGCGTGAAGGTCAGCGATGAGAACCTCTATGTGACCCTGGTCGGCCCGGACTTCGTCGAAGAGGGTCGCATGGCCGGTGAATGGCTGGTCAACAAAGTAGGCGACAGGAAGTGCAATATCGTCGAACTGCAGGGCACGGCAGGCTCCGCTCCCGCTATCGATCGAAGAGTCGGCTTCAAAGAGGCTATCAAGAGTCACCCCAATCTGAAGATCATCAAGAGCCAGACGGGTGATTTCAAGCGCGTTCTCGGGCAGCAGGTCATGGATGCCTTCATCGCATCCGAGGGCAAGAACATCGGGGCGGTCTATGCCCACAACGATGACATGGCTCTCGGCGCCATCCAGTCTCTCGAAGCGGCGGGCATGAACCCGGGTAAGGACGTTCTCGTCGTGTCCGTCGATGCGGTCAGGGCCGCGTTCGAGGCAATGATCGCCGGCAAGCTGAACGCCACGGTGGAGTGCAGTCCGCTCCTCGGGCCGGCCCTCTTTGACGCGTGTGAAAAGGCCGCTAAGGGCATCCAGCAGCCGAAGCAGATCCCCAATAAGGAGGAGTGCTTCGATCAGTCGGTCGCTGCCAAGATGATCGGCACCCGCAAGTACTAGTCCGGCCACGCGCCTCGCGATGGCGGGATATCGACTGGAAACGACATCAACAAGAGGGTTGCGGGAGTGCGCCGAAAGTCTGTCGCACTCCCGCTCTTAGTACATCATGACCCAACAGCAAGATTCCATACTCGTGATGCAGGGGATCAGCAAGACATTCCCCGGCGTCAGAGCCCTGTCCGGCGTGGACTTCAACGTAAACCCGGGTGAAGTCCACGCAATTATGGGTGAAAACGGCGCGGGAAAGACCACCCTTGTGAAGATACTCACGGGAGTGTACTCACTCGACGTGGGCGGCATGATCCTCGACGGCAAGCCATTCAAGCCCGCGTCGCCGGTCGATGCTCAGATGGCGGGCATCAGCGCGATACACCAGGAAGTCAGCCTTCTCCCGTATCAGAGCGTGGCCGAAAACATCTTTATTGGCCGCGAGCCGAAGACGCTGTTCGGCGCGATCAGATGGGGCGAGATGAACCGCCAGGCGTTGGTCGCGATGCAGCGCCTCGGCCTGCAAATAGACGTCACCCGGTCGATCTCCGATTATCCGGTCGCCATCAGACAGATGGTCAGTATCGCCCGCGCCGTGGTCATGGAATGCTAAGTGCTCGTGATGGACG
>Ga0315287_10000868_pt1 | contig 27028 bp, 21 predicted proteins | sample YL17G11_0_MG_FD_205037 | JGI IMG/M metagenome (GOLD analysis project Ga0315287, IMG submission 205037) | Sediment microbial communities from Yellowstone Lake, YNP, Wyoming, USA - YL17G11_0 | ecosystem: Environmental > Aquatic > Freshwater > Lake > Sediment | place: USA: Wyoming | collected... | reverse complement strand
ACATAGAGCCGATCGCGCGCGCGCTCGTAGGCCTGGAACTGGCCGGCCCACTCGAGTCGCACGCCGGCCGGAAGCTGCACCTGCTCCGCGACCGCGCGGCGCGCGTCGTGCACGTAGTCGACGATCGGGCGATCCGCGACGTCGACGAACACGAAACCGGAGATCTGTCCCGCTTCGCTGCGCACCATGTCGGGGCCCATCGTGAAGTGGATCGTCGCGAGTTGTTCGAGCGGTACTTGCGCGCCCGCGGGCGTCATCACGAGAATGCGCTTCAGCGCATCGAGGTCTTCGCGGAAGTCGCGCGCATAGCGCACCGCGATCGGGTAGCGCTCGCGACCTTCGACCGTCTGCGCGACGTTCATGCCGCCGAGTGCGGACTCGATCACCTCGGAGACGTCGCGCACGCGCAGGCCCTGTCGTGTGATGGCGTCGCGGTCCACTTCGATGTCGAGGTAGAAGCCGCCGGTGAGCCGCTCCGCGAACGCACTGCGCGTTCCGCGCACCGGCTGGATGGCGCGCTCGATCTCGAGCGCGGCCTTCTCGATCGTCGCGAGGTCGGGTCCGAACACCTTGATGCCGAGCTGGCTGCGAACGCCCGTCGAGAGCATTTCGTTGCGCGTCTGGATCGGCATCCACCAGGTGTTGGGCATCCCCGGGTAGCGGAGCTTCGCGTCCATCTCCTGCACCAGCGATGCGTAGGTCACGCCGGGCCGCCATTGCGATTCGGGCTTCAACGTGACGACGGTCTCGACCATCGACAGCGGCGCCGGGTCGGTCGACGAATCGGCGCGACCGATCTTGCCGAAGACGCGCTCCACTTCGGGAAACGCCTTCAGCTCGCGGTCCTGCATCTGCAATACCCGCTGCGCTTCGGTGATCGACAGGCCAGGCGGCGCGGTCGGCATGTAGAGGATCGTTCCCTCGTTCAGCGGCGGCATGAACTCGGTGCCGAGCGACAGGAACGCGGGGATCGTCGCGAGCGTGATCAGAATCGCCACGATCACGACTGGCAGGCGATGTCGCACCACCCAACGCACCACCGGCGAATACAGGTGGATCAGCACGCGGCTCACCGGGTTCTGCATTTCACCGCGGATGTGACCGCGGATCGCGAGCGCCGCGAGCGCGGGCGTGAGCGTGACCGAGAGCAGCGCCGAAAATCCCATCGCATAGGTCTTCGTGAACGCGAGCGGCTTGAAGAGTCTCCCCGCGGTTTCGTGCAGCGTGAAGATCGGCAGGAACGAGACGGTGATCACCAGCAGCGCGAAGAACACGCTCGGCCCGACCTCCTGCATCGCCGCGACGACGACGTCGCGCCGCGGAGAAGGCTGGCCCGCATGCTCCCAATCTTCGAGCCGCTTGTGGACGTTCTCCACCAGGATGATCGACGCATCGACCATCGCGCCGATCGCCACCGCGATGCCGCCGAGCGACATGATGTTCGCGGTGATGCCCTGGAACAGCATCGGAACGAACGCCAACACCACGCCGACCGGAATCGTCAGGATCGGGATCAGCGCCGAGCGCGCGTGCAACAGGAACACGAAGATCACCACCGAGACGATCGCGAGTTCCTCGATCAGCGCGCGGCGCAGCGTCGCAGTCGCCTTGCGGATCAGCGCGGAGCGGTCATAGGTCGGGACGATCTCGACGCCGGCCGGCAGGCCGTCTTTCAGCTCTTCGAGGCGCTGCTTCACCGCGTCGATCACGGCGAGCGCGTTCTGCCCGTAGCGCATCACCACGATGCCACCGACGACCTCGCCACGGCCGTCGAGTTCGGCGATGCCGCGCCGCATGTCGGGGCCGAGCGTTACGACGCCGACATCACCGACGGTGATCGCCGCGCCCTCGCCGGCGCGCAGCGCAATCTTGCGCAGATCGTCGAGGTTTTTCACGTAACCCCTTCCACGCACGACGTATTCGTGGCTCGCCAACTCCAGCACGCGCCCGCCTGAATCCTCATTCGACGCGCGCACTGCCTCGATCACTTCCATCGTCGAGATGCCGAGCGCCGCAAGGCGCGCCGGGTCGAGCTGGATCTGGTATTGCCGCACGTAGCCGCCGAGCGACGCGACTTCGGCAACGCCCGGAATCGACGCCAGCGCGTAGCGCAGGTTCCAGTCCTGCAAGCTGCGCAGCGCTGCCATGTCGAGTTTCCCACTGGGATCGACGAGCGCGTACTCGAAGACCCAGCCGACGCCGGTCGCATCGGGGCCGATCACGGGGACGACACCGGTTGGGAGCTGATTCTGGACGCCGCTCATGTATTCGAGCACGCGGCTGCGCGCCCAGTAGAGGTCGGTGCCGTCGGCGAAGATCGCGTACACGAACGAAAGTCCAAAGAACGACTGTCCGCGCACCGCGCGCACGCCCGGCGCGGCGAGCAGCTTCGACGAGATCGGATAGGTGATCTGGTCTTCGATCAGCTGCGCCGAGCGCCCGGGCCACTCGGTGTAGACGATCACCTGGACGTCGGAGAGATCCGGGATCGCGTCGAGCGGCACGTTGCGCACCGCGTAGATGCCGAGCGCCGCGCTGGCCGCGACGAAGAGCAGCGTGATCCCCGGATTGCGCGCGCAGGCGCCGATCATCCACGCGATCGGGCCGCGCGCCGGAGCGGTGTGGGCGGTCGCCATCACCAGGACTCCAGCGCCGCGCGGAGTCGGCTCTCCCCGGCGACCAGGAAGGTGCCCGCGACGACCACCGGTTGTCCGGCTTCGAGGCCCGAGGTGATCTCGATGCGGCCGTCGCTCGTGATGCCGGTCGTGACGCGCTGCGGGCGCAGGTGTCCTTCGCCGAGATCGAGGAACACGAAGCTCTTGTCGCCCGCATGCAGCACGGCGGTGTCGGGCACGGTGAGTCGTTCGCCGAGCGGCTTGCGCAGCAGCACGGTCGCGAACATGTCGGGGCGCAGTGTGCGCTCCGGGTTGGCGAGCACGAGTCGCACGCGCGCGGTGCGGCGATCGCCTTGCAACGACGGATACACGTAGGCGACCTTCGCCTCGAAGCGCTGATCCGGCAGATACGGCAGCGTGACCTCCGCCGGCATGCCGACCGCGATGCTCGCGAGTTCCGCTTCGTAGACCTCCGCCTCGATCCAGACGCGATCGAGTGGCGCAATGCGATAGACGCGCTGACCCATCTCGATCGCGCTGCCGGCGACGATGTCCTTTTCGACCACGTAGCCGCTCATCGGCGCGGTCACGGGCAGGTATTCCTGCGGCGTTCCGCGCCGCGCGATCGCGGCGATCGCGCCCGCATCGACGCCCCAGAGCCGCAGCCGGCGCTCCGCCGCGCCGACCATCGCGCTCGCTCGCTGCGGCACGCTGGTGCCGCGCGCATTCGCATTCGCGCCGAGTGCGCCGAGGTACTCGCGCTGCGCCGCGAAGAGCTCCGGACTGTAGAACTGGAAGAGCAGCTGCCCCTTCGTGACGGGCGCCCCGAGCGAATCGGCTGCGACTTCGCCCGCGAAGCCGCCGACGCGCATCGTGACATCGCGCAGTGCCGTCTCGTCCCAGGTCACACGACCGACGGCGCGCACCGTCGTGTCGAGCGTTTCCAGTTTGGCGGCTTCCGAGCGCACGCCGACCTGCCGCAGGCGCGCCGGATCGAAGTGGAACTCGCCAGGGTGCGACTCCGGGGCGACCGCCGCCGCGGTGGGCGCGGCCGCTCCGCCGACCGCTTCGAGACGCAGGCCCGGGGTGCCGATCGTCAGCGATCCCTCGGCGCTCGCCATCACCCCCGACTTCGGCCTGGCATGCACCTGCACTTGCCAGGTGCCGCCCATGTCGAGTTGAAATGCGGCGCGGTATCTCCCCGCGCCGATCCGCTCGACGCTCGCAGGGCCGCCCATCCCGGACATTGCGCCCATCGAAGGCATCTTCACGTCGACCTCGACGTCGGCGTCGGAGATCGGTTCTCCGTTTGCGTCCCGCAACTCGACGACGAGTTCATTCTTTCCGACGCGCAGTTCGCGGGGCGACACCGACGCGGCGATCTCGACGTCGCCCGCGCGTACGCGTACCGGCGTCGAGTGATCGCTGCACGCGAACACGAAGCCGCTCGCGAGCAGCAGCGGGGTGGCGAGACGAAGCGCGCGATCAATCATGACTTCCTCCGTCGCTGGCGGGAGACGTGGGCTCCGGAGCGGTGCTCTCCGGTGGAGCGCCAGGCGGGACGCCGAGCGCCGCCAGCAGCTCGCCGGCGCGACGACTCTGTTCGGCGACGGCGCGCCGCTCTTCCAGCTCGGCGCTGCGCAGCGCGCGCTCGGCTTCGATCAGGTCGCGAAATGGGGCCTCGCCCGTCTCGTAGCCCGCGCGCGCGGCGGCGAGCCCGTCGCGTGCGGCGGGGATCATCCGGTCGCGTGTGATCGAGAGCAGGTGACGGCTCTCGTGCAGGCGCTCGGCGGCGCTCTCGACCTCGGCGCGGATCTCGTCGGCAGCGCTCTGGCGTTCGAGACTCGCCTGTTCCGCTTCGGCGCGCGCCTCTTCGAGCGCCGCGCGGCGGCGCCCGATCTGCAACGGCACGTTGAACTCGAGGCCGACGAACGGCCGCTGATCGGGAATCTCCCAGAACGTGTCGTAGGCGCCGACGATCTTGAAGTCCGGAAAGAACTCGCGGCGCGCGAGCGCTTCGGCGGCGCGCTTCGCGTCGATGCGTGCGTCCGCGGCGCGTAGCTCGGGGCGTTCCTGGAGCGCGCGATCCGCGAGCGTCTGGTTCGGGTCGGACGGCGAAGTGAGGGCCGGCAGCTCGTCCGGCAGCGGCGGAATCGCCGCGCCGTCACCGACGTGCAGCAGCGCGGCGAGCTGCGCGGCGCTGACTTTCTGGGCCGTCTCGAACTCGACCTGCTGATGCAGCAATGCGGCCTCTTCCAACTCGGCGCGCAGTGGGTCCTGCTGCGAGCCGACGCCACTCTCGTAGGCGCCGAGCGCAGCGGCGTGGTCCTCGCGCACCAGCTCGACGTGGCGCAACGTGATCTCGAGCGAGCGTGCCTGCAGCCACGCGTCGTCGTAGAGCGCGGACGCCATTGCGGCGAGTCGCACGCGCACGGCCTGGTAGTCCTGTGCCATCGCCTCGGCCTCCGCGAGCGCGGCCGCGCCGCGCAGCGCGAGCTTTCCCGGGAACGGGAAGGCTTGGCTCGCCTCGATGCGGTACGCGTCGCCCACCTGACGCGAACCAAACGAACGCGGTCCGAGACCCGCGCCGATCATCGGATCTTCGAGCGCCGTCTCCTGCGGATAGCGCGCGAGCGCCGCGCGCCACGCCTTGCGAGCGGCGGCGATCGTCGGATTGCGGCGCAGCACCTCGGCGACCAGCACGCTGCGATCGAGTGTCACTGCGCCGCCGAACGGGACGTCGCTCGCGACCACGGCCGCGACTTCGCTCTCGTGCTCGTAACTGCGCGACAGCGTGTGGTAGCGGGCGCGTGTTTCGAACAGCGCGCAGCCGGGGAGGAGGAACAGCAGGGTGACGGCAGCGACCTGGGCGCTGCGTCGCGGGAAGGATGCGACCATGAAGAGCCTCGCTCGTGCGGGACATGCGGCGCGTGGGCGCGCGGATCCCGTTGCGGTCAACGGAACGCAATGCGAGCGAAACTGGGATCAGAGCTGTCGGACGACGAGGAGGCGCTTGGCCGCGATGGCTGGGGCGAGTGCGGCGTCATCAGGGCGGGCGATCGCCGTCGCCGGCGTCGCCACGATCGCCGCGGCGGTGACGACGGCCACCGCCGTGGGCGTTGGCAGCGAGGCGTGGTCGCCGCCGGGCAGCGCGGCGGCGTGACAGCAGGTGAGGGGCAAGAAGCCACCGCAGGGCGCTTCCGGCGGGGTCAGTGAATCGCCCGATGCCGAACGATGACAGCAGGAATGATCGAGCCGGGCCGCCGCCTGCGCAACGTTCGCACCCGCGCCCAACACGCAGAGTCCGAGGACCACGATGGAGAAGATGCGGCGAACCACGACACCCATCACCGTCCCATTATCTCCCTTGCGACCGGGGCGTCAACTGATCGGCGGATCGTGGCGGGGACACGAGGGCGAGACCGCGATCGGAATGCGGTCGTGCGGTACCGTGCGCGCGCGGCGGATCGCGATTCGATGCTCCATCGCGGTGGGAGGTGATGATGCGACGTGTGGAGAGGGGTTGGCTCGGGCTGCGCGCGACACCGCTGGTATTCGCGCTCGCGCTGGTCGCCTGCGCAGGGGAAATGGGGTCGCGTGAGGGGGCGGGTCCCAAGGTGCCGTCGGCGCCATCCGAGCTGGCCGTCGAAGCCTATGTCTACGCGTATCCGCTGCTGGTCTTCGATCGCGAGCGGCAGTCGCAGTTCCAGGCGCTCGGCGCGAGCAACCAGCTCTCGACGCGCACCACCACGTCGACGCCGTTTTCGCACGACGTGCTCGCACCGAACGCAGACACCGTTTCCACCACCGCGCTGCTCGATTTGCGCGGCGGCCCGCTGGTGCTCTCGGTTCCAGACAGTGGCAAGCGCTATACGCGCATCGACTTGCTCGACGCGTATACGAACATTTTCGCGTCGCTCGGCCAGCGCACCGAGGGCAACGAGGCCGCGAACTTCGCGATCATCGGGCCGCAGTGGGCGAGCCCCGTGACGGGCGTCACCACGGTGCGCGCGCCGACGAATTACGTGTGGCTGCACGGTCAGGTCGCGGCGCAGGGCGAACGAGACGTGCCCGCAGCGTCGGGGCTGATGCGGCAGTGGTCGCTGACGCCGGTGAAGGAGTTCGCCGCCGGCAAGCGCAAGCTCGCGGCCGAGCGGCCGCCGGTCGCCGATGTCGACGGCAGCGCGGCGGATCGCGTCGAGGCACTGAAGCCCGCCAAGTACTTCGAGGAAGCCGCCCGGCTGTTGCAGATCAACCCTCCGGCGGACGCGGATGGTCCGCTCGTGAAGAAGTTCCCGTCGATCGGAATCGACTTCAAGAGCGGCAGATTCAATCCCGCGAAGCTGACGTCCGAGACGTTGGCAAAGGCGGTGAACGACGGGCGCGCGCGCATTCACGGCGCGAAGACGGTCGCTGCGCCGCAGAATGGTTGGAGCTTCGAGGAGACCGGCGGGAACTACGGCGTTGACTACCTGTCGCGCGCCGCGGCCGCGCGCACCGGCATCGGCGGTGCGCTACCGCAAGACGGCATCGAAGCGCGCGCGCGCGTCGACGCGTCGAACGCGCCTCTGCACGGCGGATCGCACTACGTATTGCACTTCTCGAAGGACGACCTGCCGCCGGTCAACGCGTTCTGGTCGCTGACACTCCTCGACGACGAAGGCCGCATGGTCGACAACATGATCAATCGCTATGCGGTGCGCGGCGACCGCCTTTCGAAGGACCGCGACGGCGGCGTGACCGTCTACGTGCAGGCGCCGCCGCCCGGGGAAGGCAAGGAAGCCAACTGGCTCCCCGCCCCGAACGGCCCCTTCGAGCTCGTGCTGCGGCTGTACTGGCCAAAGGACGAAGCCGCGACCGGCACCTGGAAGCCCCCCGCGGTGAAGCGCAACTAAGACCTTCCGTTACGGCCTCACCACGTAGAACGCGTTCACTGGATGCCCGAGTTCGAGCGCTTCGAAGCGCGTGAAGCCGGCGTCGGCGGCGAGCTTTTGGGCGAGATCGGCGTGCAGTCCGAGCGTGCCGAGTCCCAGGCCGCCTGGCTCGGACAGCGCCGACGACATGCAGGTCAGCACGCTGGTGCCGTACATCATCGCGGCCATCGGATTCTTCGCGACGTTCTGCTCGTAGCTCGGCAGCGACTTGATGTCGGCGACGAACCAGATGCCGTCGTCGCGAATCGCGCGGCGGATCTGCCGGATCACCCCGCCCGGGTCGGTCATGTCGTGCAGGCAGTCGAAGGTGGTGACGAAGCCGAAGCGGCCGTCCTCGGGGAGAGGGTCGATGAGGGCGTCGTGAAACTTCGCGTTGCCGAGTCCCGCTTCCGCGCGGTTGGCTTCCGCGCGCACGAGTGCGTGTTGTGAGATGTCGTAGCCGTGGAAGCGCGAGTGGGGGAACGCCTTCGCCATCGTCAGCAGCGCGACACCCGCGCCGCAGCCGATGTCCGCTACCTCGATGCCTGATTCGAGCATCGGCACGACACCCGGGACGCGCGGCAGCGCCAGCGGCACCAGCAGCGCGCGAAACCAGGGCGCGAGCCCGCGTTCGATGCCGCGCGCGCCTTCGGGTCCCATCGCGTCGTAGGGAAGCCCGACGCCGCTCTGGAACGATTCGGGCAGCCGCTCGGCGATCGCCATCATCTGCGGGATCTGCGAGAAGAAACCCACGCCATTTGCTGGATGGCTCTCCTCCGCGAGCACCGCGACACCTTCGGGCGGCAGCTCGAAGCGGCCCTCGCCGTGGTGCAGCAGCACGCCGGCGGCGCCCTGCTGGTGCAGCCACTCGCGCAGCCAGCGCTCGTCGAGCCCGGTGCGCTGCGCCAGCGCGGCGGAGCTGATCGGGCCAGCGCCGGCGAGCGCGTGGTACAGGCCCATCCGATCGCCGAGGTAGATCATCGCCGACGTCATCGCGCCGCCGAGCGCGCCGAAGACCAGCTTCGCGTATTCCTTGAAGCGTTCGGGATCGATCGGAGCCACAGCCGTCATCGGTGATTCCTCCACGGGTTGCGGGGCAGCATGGAGCGAAGCGGCTGGCTCGGCAACGCGCGGTACAGTGGCGCGCGTGCGCGATCCGGAGCGGGCAGGGGCTTCCAGCGAACCCGTCGAGACGCTCTCGGCCGGCGAGCAGCGCTTCGGGCGCATGCGCGGCACGCTTGGCTTTGCCCTCGGGCCGCTGCTCTTCGTGGCGCTACTCGCGTTCCCACCGCCGGCTCCGAACGAAGCCGCCGCGAGGCTCGCGGCGATCCTTGCGTGGGTGCTGGTCTGGTGGATCACCGAGGCGGTGCCGATTCCGGTGACGGCGCTGCTCGGCCCGGCGCTCGCGGTGGTGTGCGGCGTCGGCACCGCGAGCGAGTTGTTCGCCGCCTTCGGCGATCCGATCGTGCTGCTCTTCCTCGGCGGCTTCGTGCTGGCGAGCGCGATGGTCAGTTCGGGACTCGATCGCCGCATCGCCTGGTCGATCCTGTCGCGGCCGTCGGTCTCCGCGTCGCCGACACGCATCCTGATGGCATTCGCGCTGTTGACCGGCGCGGCGTCCGCGTGGATGAACAACACCTCGACGACCGCGATGCTCTACCCGATCGGGCTCAGCGTGCTCGCCGCGCTGGCGCGCCAGGCGGGTCGCCCGGATGCGAAGGGCCTGCGCTTCGGTACTGCGCTGATGTTGATCCTCGCGTGGGCATCGTCGATCGGCGGGATCATGACACCGGTCGGGAGCGCGCCGAACCTGATCGCGCTGGGCCAGCTTCAGAAGCTGGCCGGCACACGCGTGCCGTTTTTCAGCTGGATGGTCGTCGCGGTGCCGATCGCCTTCGCGATGCTGGGCGTGTTGGTTGCCTATCTGCGCTGGGCGCTGCCGCCCGACGTGCCGGCAATGCGGGACGCCACCGCCGAGATCACGGCGGACCGCGCCGCGCTCGGCCCGGCGTCGCGGGCCGAGCGCAACGTGCTGCTCGCGTTCGGTGTGACCGTCTCGATGTGGGTCGTGCCGGGACTGCTGGCCGTGGTGCTCGGCACCGACGCACCGCTGGTCGTGGCGCTGCAGCGGTTGCTGCCCGAATCGGTCGCCGCGGTGCTCGGCGCGGTGTTGCTCTTCGTGCTGCCCGTCGATTGGCACGCGCGCCGTTTCACGCTGACCTGGGCTGAGGCGTCGCAGATCGACTGGGGCACGCTGCTGCTCTTCGGCGGCGGCCTCGCGCTCGGCGGCGCGATGTTCCGCACCGGACTCGCGGAGTCGATGGGCCGCGCGCTCGTCGAGCGGACCGGCAGCGATTCGCAAGTCGCGCTCACATGCCTTTTCTGCTGGGTCGCGATCGTGCTGACCGAGACTACGTCGAACACCGCGACCGCGACGATGCTCGCGCCGCTCGCGATCGCTTCGGCGCAGGCTGCCGGCATCAGTCCGATTCCCTCCGCGATGGGCGTTGCACTGGGCGCCAGCATGGCCTTCATGTTGCCCGTCTCGACGCCGCCGAATGCGATCATCTACGGCTCGGGCTGCGTGCCCATCACGGCAATGGCGCGCCACGGCGCCGTGCTCGATCTGGCGAGCGGCGTGCTGGTGCCGGCCGGCGTGCTCGCGGGGTGCTGGCTGCTCGGGCTGGCGTAGCCGCCGTGTGTCAGGGGCGCGCGCTGCCGCGCACCATGGCGGTGAAGATGCGCGGGCCCGGCTCGACCCAGTGCTCGCAGTCGGCCAGCGTGAAGCCCGCACTCGCGATCAGCGCGTCGATACGCCGCGTGAGGTGACAACCGCCGGCGATGCGCTTGTGCAGCGGCTCGAGGCGCTGCTGCCAGCGCGCGACGCCCGCGTCGTCACTCGCCCCATGCTCGATGAACAGGTAGCGGCCGTCCGGACGCAGCACGCGCCGCATCTCGCGCAGCGCCGCGCCGGCGTCGGGGATGCTGCACAGCGTCCAGGTCGTGACGACGCAATCGAAGTGGGCGTCGTCGAAGGGCACGCGGCCGTCGGCTGCGAGCGGGACGCGCCGCACCGGGATGCGCGCCGCGGCGATGCGGGCCGCGACGCGCTCGCGCAGCGCGTCGAGCGGATCGAGTGCGGTGAGCGAGCGCACCGCGGCCGGGTAGTACGGAAGGTTCAGGCCCGTTCCGAAGCCCACTTCGAGAACATGCCCAGCGGCCGTCGCGAGTGCGCGCGCACGCAGCCGGCCGATCTCCGGTCCGCGCATGCTCCAGTCCATCAAACGCGCAAAGCCGTGGCGTTCCCAGAGACTCATCAGCACCTCAAGCGAGGAATCGCCCGCGCCACTCGGGGCGGGGCAGGGGACATGCGTCCTTCTTTCCGAACCAGCGGTAGCGGTGTCGCGCGATGAAGTCGTACGCGGCGTCGCGCAGCGGGCGTGGAATCGCGATCAGTGCAAATACCCAGCTCCACGGTGGGCCGAGCGCGCGCGCGACGCGCAACGCGGCGTCGCTGCGCGTGTGCGCGCCCGTGGCGTCGACCAGCACGAAGGTGTCGAGGGCGTTCGGGTCGAGCGCGAAGCGCGTCAGCAACGCGCGGCCCACCTCGGATTGCAGCGGCGCGAAGCGGAAACGCGCCGCGCGGTCGCGGTCGAGCACGAAGCGCACCACACCGTGGCAGAGGTTGCAGACCCCGTCGAAAAGCAACACCGGATGAGCGTCTTCCATCTCAGGCTTCCCCGGCGAGGTCGGGCTTCAGCGCGGAGCGCTCGCGCAACCACTCGATCGCCTCGTTCGTCTGCGCGCGTTCGCGGTCCAGGTAGCGCGCTACCGCATGGGCGAGCCGCTCGTCGGCGAGGAAGTGCGCGCTCCAGGTCGGCTGCGCGTCGAAGCCGCGCACCTGCTTGTAGTCGCCTCCGGCGCCGGGCTCGAAGCGCGCGAGGTCATGTCGGATGCAATGCTCGATACCCGCGTAGTAACATACCACGAAGTGAAGGTGCTTCACGTATTCGCTGGCGCCCCAGTAGCGACCGTAGAGTGCGTCGCCCTTCTGTACGTTGAACGCGCCCGCGATCGGAACGCCGCCGCGCAGCGCCATCACGAAGCACAAGCGCGCGCGGAAGCGCTCGCGCAACAGCTCGAAGAAGCACGGGTTCAGATACAGCCGGCCCCACGGGTTGTGGTCGATCGTGGCGCGATAGAAGCGCCACATCGGCTCGAACCATCCGTCCGGGATCTCGGCGCCAACCCGGACTTCGATCGCGATACCCGCGTCCGCGACCGCGCGAACTTCGCGCCGCACTTCTTTCCGGCGCTTGTGACGCAGCGAGCCGAGGTACGCGTCGAAGTCCGGCCACGCGCGGTTGATCCAGTGATACTGCAGGCCCAGGCGCGGGAGCCAGCCGGCGCGTTGCAGCACGGCCACTTCGTCGTCGCGACAGAAGTTCACGTGCGCGCCGGAGAAGTCGTTGGCGCGCGTGAGGTCGCGCAGCGCCGCGGACAGTTTCGAGATCCACACGCCGCGATCCTCGCCCGCCGCGACCAGGAAGCGCCCGCCGCCGACCGGCGTGAACGGAACGCCGACCAGCAGCTTCGGGTAGTAGCGGATGCCGGCGCGTTCGGCGGCGTCGGCCCAGCCGTGATCGAAGACGAACTCGCCCTCGCTGTTGCCCTTCAGGTAGAGCGGACACGCGGCGACGATGCGATCGCCGTCGCGCGCGATGAGCGGCCTCGCGAGCCAGCCGCTCTCGGCTCCGACCGCGTCCGATTCCTCGAGTGATGCGAGCCACTCCCATTCGAGGAAGGGCGAGTCGTCTTGGACCAGCGCGTTCCACGCGTCGCGCGGAAGCGAGCGGACGCCGTCGGCCATCTCGATGTTCGCCACGCGCGCAGTCTAGCCGTGCGGCGCGATGCGCTGGTGGGCATCGGCTCGCTAGGGTGTTCGCTTCTCCATCCGTCGCGGCAGGAGGTTTCGGATGAGCGAGCGAGTGGCCATCGTCGTCGGGGTGGGCGCCGCGGCCGGGCTCGGCGCGCGGCTGTGCACGCGCTTCGGGCGCGAAGGCCTGCACGTACTGGTCGGCGGTCGCACCGCGGAACGCATCGAAGGGGTCGCGGCGGCGATTCGCAGCGCGGGCGGCGCGGCGACGGCCGTCGTCACCGATGCGACGCGCGAGGCGGACGTGCTGCGGATCTTCGCGTGCGCCGACGCCATCGCGCCGGGCGCGCTCGACGTCGCGATCTTCAACGCGGGCAACAACGCGATGAAGAACTTCGTCGAGATGGAGGCGGCGTTCTTCGAAGAGACCTGGCGCGTCGCCTGCTTCGGCGGCTTCCTGGTCGGTCGCGAGGCGGCGCGGCGCATGACGAAGCAGGCGAGCGGCACGGTGCTCTTCACGGGTGCCAGCGCGTCGCTGCGCGGCAAGCCGCCGTTTGCCGCGTTTGCGTCGGCCAAGGCGGGGCTGCGCGCGATCGCGCAGGCGATGGCACGCGAGTTCGGGCCTCGGGGCGTGCACGTCGCGCACGTGGTGATCGACGGTGGCATCGCCGGCGAGCGGCTCCAGCGCTTCTCCGACTTCGTCCGCGCGAAGGGCGAGGACGGGCTGCTCGATCTCGATGCGATCGCGGACACCTACTGGATGCTCCACCAGCAGCACCGCACCGCATGGACGCACGAGCTGGATCTGCGCCCGTTCAAGGAGCCGTTCTAGCCTGATCGACCGCGCCGCTCGCCGTTGGCTCGCTACGCGGGAATGGGCCTGATGAATCTCGCCGCTCGCCGTTGGCTCGCTACGCGGGACTCGAAGGTGCGCGTCACGCGCTCCGACGCCGCTATCCTGGGGTAATGGCTGGCCCCGAGGGACCCAAGCGACCCGAAGCCCCGCACGACGCGCCGGTGCGCGAGCGCGGGGTCAAGACGCAGACGCGTCCGAGCGTGCAGCGCCCGCCGCGTTTCAAGGTTCTCTTGTACAACGACGATTACACGCCGATGGAGTTCGTGGTCACGTTGTTGGAGCAGGTGTTTGGCAAGAGCCCCGCTGCGGCGACCGAATTGATGTTGATGATCCACCGCACCGGGATGGCCGTCGCGGGTGTCTTCGTGCTCGAGGTGGCTGAAACGAAGGTCGCGACGGTGCACAAGCTGGCCGAGGAACGGGGCTACCCGTTGCGCGCCGGCGTCGAGAAGGAGTGATCCGTTGGCCGAGATCGGACGCGAGTTGGAGCTGACGATCCAGGCAGCCTTTCGCGAGGCGGTGAGTCGTCACCACGCCTACGTCACGGTGGAGCACTTGCTCTTCGCGCTGCTCCACGACGTGCGTGGCGCCGAAGTGCTGCGCAACGCCGGCGCCGATCTGCCGGCGCTGAAGATCGCGATCCAGCGCTTCTTCGACGAAGACGTCGAAACGCTCGAAGACGCGAAGGCGCCCACGCTCCAGACGCTCGCCTTCCATCGCGTGATGCAGCACACCGTTCAGCACGCGGAGAGCGCGGACAAAGCGGAGATCGAAGCCGGCGATCTGCTCGCGGCGATCTTCCAAGAGCCCGACTCCCACGCCGTCGCGCTCTTGCGCGACCAAGGAGTCTCGCGGCTCGACGTGCTCAACTACATCTCGCACGGCGTCTCGAAGCGCGGCGCCGCGCCAGGCGAACCCGGCTACCGAGATCCCTCGATTCCGGCGGGCGGTGTCGATGCGGACGAAGCCGGCGTTCCGGCCGACCCGCTCGCCGCCTTCGCGAGCAACCTCTGCGAACGCGCGACGGCGGGCAAGCTCGATCCGCTGGTGGGCCGCGACGCCGAGATCGAACGCGCGATCCACATCCTCGCGCGGCGCCGCAAGAACAATCCGATCCTGGTGGGCGAGACGGGCGTCGGCAAGACCGCGATCGCCGAGGGGCTCGCGCAGCGCATCACCAGCGGCGACGTGCCGGACGATCTACGCAACGCGGAGGTCTTCGCGCTCGATCTCGGCGCGCTACTCGCCGGCACGCGCTATCGCGGCGACTTCGAAGCGCGCTTCAAGGCGCTGATCCACGCGGTGCAGCAGCGCCCGAAGCCGATCCTGTTCATCGATGAGATCCACACGATCCTCGGCGCGGGCGCGGCGTCGGGCGGCACCGTCGACGCATCGAACCTGCTGAAGCCACTGCTGCAATCCGGCGATCTGCGCTGCATGGGCTCGACGACGTATCGCGAGTATCGCCACTTCGAACGCGACCGGGCTCTCGCGCGGCGCTTTCAGCGGATCGACGTCACCGAGCCGTCGGTCGCCGACACCGTGAAGATTCTCGAAGGCCTGCGCGCGCGTTACGAAGAACACCACGGGGTGAAGTACACGAGCATCGCGCTGAAGGGCGCCGCCGAGCTGGCGGCCAAGCACATCACGGATCGCTTTCTGCCCGACAAGGCGATCGATGTAATGGACGAGGCCGGTGCCGCGGTGAAGCTCCGCAAGCGGCCGAAGGCTGCGCGCAGCGAGCCAAAGGCGAGCGAAGGTCATGAGGCTGGGGGCAAGGCGCGCGATGCGGACAAGCGCACTGTCGGTCTCAGCGAGATCGAGGCGACCGTTGCGCGGATGGCGCGGATTCCGTTGGCGCGCGCATCGACGAGCGAACGCGCGCGGCTCGAGCATCTCGAAGACGATCTGAAGAAGGTCGTGTTCGCGCAGGACGAAGCGGTCGCGGTAGTTGCGCGCGCGGTGCGTCGCGCGCACGCAGGGCTCTCGGGCGTGAACCGGCCGATCGGCTCGTTCCTGTTCATGGGCCCGACCGGCGTCGGCAAGACGGAGCTCGCCAAGCAGCTGGCCAACTGTTTGAGCGTCCCGTTCCTGCGCTTCGATATGAGCGAGTACATGGAGAAGCACGCGGTCGCGCGGCTGATCGGCGCACCGCCCGGCTACGTCGGCTACGACGAGGGCGGCCAGCTCGTCGAGCGCGTCCGCAAGCAACCGTATGCGGTGTTGCTGCTCGACGAGATCGAGAAGGCCCACCCGGATCTCTTCGACATCCTGCTGCAAGTGATGGACCACGCGACGCTCACCGACAACCAGGGACGCGAGGCCGACTTCCGCCACGTGACGTTGATCATGACCTCGAACGTCGGCGCGCGGGACATGCAGGCGAACGCGATCGGCTTCGGCGACGCGCGCCGTGGCGACGGCAAGAAGGACGCTGAAAGACTCTTCAGCCCCGAGTTCCGCAATCGCCTCGACGAGATCGTCACGTTCCGAGCGCTCGACCGGTCGGTCATGGAACGCGTGGTCGAGAAGTTCATCGCGGAAGTCGAGAGTCAGCTGCGCGAGAAGAAGGTGACGTTGGTGCTGGCGCCCGCCGCCCGCGCCTGGCTCGCCGAGAAGGGCTACGACAAGGATTTCGGCGCGCGGCCGCTTTCGCGCGTGATCCAGCGCGAAGTGAAGGACCCCATCGCCGACGCGGTGCTCTTCGGTGCGCTCGCGAAAGGCGGCTGTGCGAAGGTCGATCTCGGCGACGACGGCAAGCTGTGCTTCGAATACGAAGTCGGGCCGGGCGCCGCGAGCAGCGCGCGGCGGACGACGGGCGAGCGCAGCGCCGCGGAATGAGCGAGCGGATCGACATCGCGCCGGTGCGCGCGTATCTCCAGCATCTACAGGACCGCATCTGCGCCGCGCTCGAAGCCGAGGACGGCAGCGAGCGCTTTCGCGAAGAGCGATTCGAATCGGCAACGGGCGGGCTCGCGCGGCCGCGCGTGCTCGAGGGCGGCGCGTTGATCGAGAAGAGCGCGGTGCACTTCTCGCACACGATCGGCAACGCGCTGCCGGCCGCAGCGACCGAACGGCGACCCGAACTCGCGGGCCGCGCCTACGAAGCCGCGTCGGTCTCGCTGATCGTGCACCCGCGCAATCCGTACGTGCCCACCTCACACATGAATGTGCGCTGCTTCGTCGCGCACGGCGACGAACCCGTCTGGTGGTTCGGCGGCGGCTTCGATCTGACGCCCTACTACGGCTTCGAGGAAGACGCGGTGCACTGGCACCGCTGCGCGCGTGAAGCCTGCGCGCCGCTCGGTCCTGAGAGCTATCCGCGCCTGAAGAAATGGTGCGACGAGTATTTTCATCTGCCGCACCGCAACGAGCCGCGCGGCATCGGCGGACTTTTCTTCGACGATCTCGCCGAGGGGGGCTTCGAGCGCTGCTTCACGTTCCAGCGCAGCGTCGGCGATCACTACCTCGCGGCGTACATCCCGATCGTGCAGCGCCGCAGGGCGACTTCGTACGGCGACCGCGAGCGCGAGTTCCAGCTCTACCGCCGCGGCCGCTACGCCGAGTTCAACCTGCTGCACGACCGCGGCACCCGTTTTGGGTTGCAATCGGGCGGGCGCGTCGAGTCGATCCTCGCGTCGATGCCGCCGCTGGTGGCCTGGCGCTACGACTGGAAGCCCGAGCCGGGAACGCCCGAAGCGCGGCTCTACAGCGAGTTCTTGCGCGCTCGCGATTGGCTGGGCGACGGGGTCTGAGCGCGACGACGACCCGCGCGACCCCGCAATGTCGCGGATTCCGAGGCCTGTCGGACGAGGGGGTCGCGGCTAGACTGCGCCCGCCTTTTGGCGGAGGTGTCTCATGGCTTCGGAATCGGGTGGTTCGCGGATCGTTCCCGCGATCGTGGTCGGCGTGGCGATGGTGATCGGCGCGTGGATCGTCGGCACGGCGATGGATCGCCAGTCGGAGCAACTGGGCACCGTCGCGAGCGCGGTCGGCAAACTCGCGGACGCGACCAGTGCGGGTGCAGCCGCCGCCGGACGGCCGGCGCCGGCGCGCGCAGACGCGGCGCAGATCCCGGATCCGAGCAAGCGCTATACCGTCGATGTCGGCGACGCGCCGATCCGTGGCAGCAAGGACGCGCCGATCACGATCGTCGCGTTCAGCGATTTCCAGTGCCCGTTCTGTGCCCGCGTGAATCCGACGCTCGCGCAGATCGCGCAGGCCTATCCCGACAAGGTGAAGCTCGCCTTCAAGCACCTGCCGCTGCGCATCCATCCCGACTCGCCCGCGGCGCACGCGGCCGCCGAGTCGGCGCATCGCCAGGGCAAGTTCTGGGAGATGTACGACAAGATCTTCGCGAACCAGCGCGAGATCAAACCGGACAAGCTCCGCGAGTACGCGAAGGAGCTCGGACTCGATCTCGCGAAGTTCGACAAGGACGTCGCCTCGCCCGACGTGAAGAAGCGCATCGACTCCGATTCGCAAGAAGCCGACAAGCTCGGCGTCTCGGGCACACCCGCGTTCTTCATCAACGGCCGCTATCTCTCGGGCGCGCAGCCCTTCGAGAACTTCAAGAAGATGATCGACGAGGAACTCGCCAAGGGCTGAACTCAGCGTCTCGTGCGCTTGTGCCACCGCCCCCGCGCGAACACGACGCCGACGATCGCGACGCGCGCGATGTGGTCGAAGACCAGCGCGACCCACATCCAGAGGATCGGCAATCCCGCGTGCGAGAACGCCCACGCGAGCGGAACGCGGAACGCCCAGTTTCCGATCGCAGCGGCGAGCAGCGGCGACACCGTGTCGCCCGCGCCGCGCAGCGCACCGGAAAGCGTGAAGTGGAGGCCGAGCAGCGGCTGCGTGAGCGCGAGCGTCAGCATGAAGGGGCCGAGTTCTTCGAGTACACCTGCGTCGTTCGTGAAGACGCGCGCGAGCGGCCCGCGGCCGAACGCGAACACCACACCGAGCAGCACGGAGACCGCGACCGCGAAGCGCGCGGCGCGCCAGCCCGCGCGCACCGCGCTGCGCGGGTCGGCCGCACCGAGTTCATGGCCGACCATCGTCGCAGCGGCCGCGGCGAAGCCGATGCCCGGGATCCACGAGAACGACATCATCCGCACGCCGACCGTGTAGGCCGCGATCGCGCTCGAGCCGTAGTCGCCGAGCATCCGAAAGTAGTCGAGCAGCGCGAGGTTCAGGATCAGGCGCTCGAGCACCGCGGGTGCTGCGATGCGGCCCACCTCGGTGAGACTCGCGCGCGAGGGCTGCACGTCGCGCCGCGCGAATGCGAGCGCCCCGCGCGCCGCGTGGCGCCGCGTAGCCGTCCCGAGCAGCACCACCGCAACCGTCTGCGCCACCAGCGTCGCAATGCCGGCGCCCGCGAGGCCGAGCCTCGGCAGCCCGAACGGTCCGAAGATCAACAAGTAGTTGACCGCGGTCTTCACCGCCGTCACGACGACGGCGACGGCAAGTGGCGTGCGCGTGTCGCGCATCGCGCGGAAGCCGCACTCGAGCGTGATCGAGACGGCGAAGAGCAGCGTCGACGCCATCGAGAAGCGCAGATACGGCAGCGCGGTCTCGATCACGTCGGGCTTCGCGTTGAGTAGCCCGAGCAGCGCGCGGGGCGCGGAGAGCACCGTGCCGGCAAGCACCACGGCAACCGTGATCGAGATGCCGAGGCAGCTCGCGAGCGTGGTGCGCGCCCGTGCCAGATCACCGGCTCCGATCGCGCGGGACATCAGCGCCACGCCGGCGACCCCGATCGCGAACAGCACCGCCTGCGAGAGCAAGAAGATCTGCGTGACGTAGCCGACCGCGGCGAGCGACGAGGAACCGAGCCGCCCGAGCATCGCAATGTCGACCAGCGACACCGCGCTGGCGAGCACCTGGGACAGGATCACCGGCCAGGCGAGACGCCAGATCTCGCGATCGGTCGCGAGCAGGTCGGCGCGTCGCATCGCTGCGGCGTGTCCCGCTACGGCGGCCGCGGGAATTGCCGGAGCGGATTCCGGGTCGTCGGGTTCCGCGACTTCGGTGTCGTCGTCGGCGTCTCCGCTCGGTGCCTCAGGCATCCGCGGTGCGAAGTTCGGCGGGCACCTGGAACACGACGCCTTCGTCGACCGGAGGCAGCGAATCGACGATCGTGTCGATGCCGCCGAGTTCTCGCAGTCGCTCTATCACGTCCTGCACCAACACCTCCGGTGCCGACGCACCGGCCGTCACCGCAACGCAGCGTGCGTCGGCGATCCAGCTCGGATCGATCTCCGCTGCCATCTGCACCATGTGGGCGCGCGCACCGGATTTCGCGCCGAGTTCGACCAGGCGGTTGCTGTTCGACGATTCCGGCGCACCGACCACGATCAGCACATCGGCCTCGCGCGTCAGCTGCTTCACCGCGTTCTGGCGATTCTGCGTGGCGTAACAGATGTCGTCCTTGCGCGGCAGCCGGATTGCTGGGAAGCGGCGCTTCAGTGCGTCCATGATGTCACGGGTGTCATCGACCGAGAGCGTCGTCTGGGTGAGGCACGCCAGGTGCTCGGGGTCGCGCACGACGAGTCGCGACACGTCCTCGACGTTCTCGACGAGGTGCATGCGCTCCGCGGCGTGGCCCATCGTGCCCTCTACTTCGACGTGGCCGGCGTGGCCGACGAGCACGATCTCGTAGTCCTCGCGCGCGAAGCGCAGCGCCTCGACGTGTACCTTCGTGACGAGCGGGCAGGTCGCATCGAGCACGCGCAGATTGCGCGTCGCGGCGGCATCGCGCACCGCTGGCGAAACGCCGTGCGCGCTGAAGACCAGCAGCGCGCCTTCGGGCACATCCGCCGGATCTTCGACGAAGATCGCTCCCTTGCGGCGCAGATCTTCGACGACGTGGCGGTTGTGCACGATCTCGTGGCGCACGTACACCGGCGCTCCGTAGCGAGCGAGGCAGAGCTCGACGATCTCGATGGCGCGGTCGACGCCGGCGCAGAAACCGCGCGGATTGGCGAGTAGGATCTTCACGGGCGAGCAACCTAGCAGCGGTCCCAGCGCCAGTCGCGGAGCTCGCGCGTCGCACGGCGCAGCGTCATACGCTGGCGGTCCGCCCGCTCGTGGCGTCGCCGTGGGTCTTCGGGGGGAGATCCGTACGCGTCGAGAATGCCGGACGAGCGCCCCGCAAAGCCCACTCGCGCCGCTGGTCCCCCTCGCCCCGACGCGGCTAGACTGCGCCCGCACCGCACGACCTGCGCCCGGAGGCATCCCGATGACCGAACTCGAATCCTTCCGCGAAGACGTCCGCAAGTGGCTCGGCGCCAACGCGCCGAAGTCGCTCGTCGGCACGCCCGGCGGTGATCTCGAAGGCAACTGGGGCGGGCGCAAGGCGAAGTACCCGAACCCCGACATGAAGCGCTGGCTCGAGCTGTGCGCAGAGCGCGGCTTCACCGCGCCCGAGTGGCCGCGCGAGTACGGAGGCGGCGGTCTCTCGCGCGAAGAGACCAAGGTGCTGCGCCAGGAGATGGCGCGCGCGAAGGTGCCGGCGCCGCTGATCGGTTTCGGCCTGACGATGATCGGGCCGACACTGCTGATGTTCGGCAACGAAGAGCAGAAGAAGGAACATCTCCCGAAGATCTGTCGCGGCGAGATCCGCTGGTGTCAGGGCTACTCGGAGCCGGGTGCCGGCAGCGATCTCGCAGGGCTGCAGACGCGCGCGGTGCTCGACGGCGACCACTACATCCTGAACGGCCAGAAGATCTGGACGTCCTACGCCGACCTCTGCGATTGGCAGTTCTGTCTGGTGCGCACCGACCCGAATGCGAAGAAGCAGGAAGGCATCTCGTTCATCCTCTTCGACATGGAGACGCCCGGCGTCTCGGTGAAGCCGATCAAGCTGATCAGCGGGTCGTCGCCGTTCTGCGAGACCTTCCTGACCGACGTGCGCGTGCCGGCGCGCAACGTGGTGTCGAAGGTCAACAACGGCTGGACCGTCGCGAAGGCGCTACTCGCGCACGAGCGCACGATGATCGCCGATGCGTTCGGCTCGGCTGCCGGCGGCGGTAAGAGCAAGGGCCTCGCCGGTATGGCGCGCGACTCGCTCGACTTCGAGGACGGCGCGCTCGCCGACGCGTCGCTGCGTCACCGGATTGCGCAGACCGAGATGGACACGCGCGCGTTCCTGCTCACCACGCAGCGCGCGCGCGACGCCGCAAAGGCCGGTCACGCGCCGGGCTCCGAGTCGTCGATGTTCAAGGTCTACGGCACCGAGCTGAACCAGCGGCGACTCGAGCTGATGCTTTCGATCGCCGGCCCGCAGGCGCTCGGCTGGGAGGGTGCGGGCTTCGAGGAGCGTGATCTCGGGCTCACGCGCGACTGGCTGCGCTCGCGCGCCAACACCATCGAAGGCGGCACCAGCGAAGTGCAGCTCAACATCATCGCCAAGCGCGTGCTCGGCCTGCCGGACTGACCAAGATGCAACTCGTCCTCTCCGAAGATCAGGAACTGCTCGCGAAGACCGCCAGCGATTGGGTCCGCGAACACTCGCCGGTTTCGCGCGTGCGCCAGCTCCGCGACGCGAACGACCCGACCGGCTTCTCGCGCCCGCTGTGGAAGCAGATGGCCGAGCTCGGCTGGGTCGGCATCGTGTTCCCGGAATCGTACGGTGGCGCCGGCATGGGATTCGCGGATCTCGCAGTGGTGCTCGAAGCGCTCGGCCGCACGCTTGCACCGGAGCCGTTCCTCTCGACGGTGCTGCTCGGCGGGCGCGCGATCCTGCTCGGCGGCAGCGAGGCGCAGCAGCAAGCGTGGCTGCCGGGCATCTGCGAGGGCGACAAGGTGCTCGCGTTCGCGCAGCAGGAAGCAAAGAGCCGCCACGATCCGTTCCGCGTGGCATTGACGGCGAAGCCGGACGGCAAAGCCTACCGGCTCGACGGCGAGAAGATCCAGGTGCTCGATGCGCAGGTCGCCGAGGCGCTGATCGTGGTCGCGCGTAGCAGCGGCGGAGAGCGCGACGAAGCGGGGCTCACGCTCTTCCTGGTTCCGCGCGATGCCGCCGGCCTCACGATCACACCCCAGACGCGTATCGACCACCGCAACGCCGCGCTGGTGAAACTCGATGGCGTACGCGTCGCTGCGGACGCGGTGATCGGTGCGAACGGGGAGGGCGCTGCGTTGCTCCAGCAAGTGCTGGACGGCGCCACCGTGGGCCTGTGCGCCGAGATGCTCGGCGCAATGAGCCAGGTCTTCGACGACACCGTGAGCTACCTGAAGACGCGCCTGCAGTTCGGCGTGCCGATCGGCTCGTTCCAGGCGCTGAAGCATCGCGCGGCGAAGGTCTTCATGGAGATCGAACTGGCGCGGTCGGCGGTGATGGCCGCAGCGCGCGCGGCGGACGCGACCGATGCGGATTTCGAGAAGCTCGTCACGATGGCCAAGGCGCGCTGTTCCGATGCGTTCGTGCTCGCCGCCAACGAAGCCGTGCAGATGTTCGGCGGCGTCGGCATGACCGACGAGTACGATGTCGGCTTCTATCTCAAGCGCGCGCGCGTCGCCGAGATGACGTTCGGCGACGCGGCCTGGCACCGCGAACGCTTCGCGCGACTTGGCGGCTATTGAGCGAGCCGAGTCGCAGCGAACGTTTCCTGCGCGCCTGTCGCGGTGAGCCGGTCGACCGGCCGCCGGTGTGGCTGATGCGCCAGGCGGGCCGCTATCTGCCCGAGTACCGCGCTGCGCGCGCGGGCGTCACGTTCCTCGGAGCGTGTCAGGATGTCGATCGCGCCGTCGAGATCTCGCTGCAACCACTGCGCCTGGTCGGCACCGAGGCCGTGATCCTGTTCTCCGACATCTTCATCCCGGTGCTCGGAATGGGCGTCGATCTCGATTTCCGGCCCGGCCCGGTGATCGCAGAGCCGGTTCGCACGCTCGCGGACGTCGAGAAGCTCGACGTTGCGGATCCGCGCGGCACGGTTCCCTACGTGTTCGAGATCTTGCGCCGCTTGCGCACTGAAGTGGAAGCCGAACAGGTCCCGCTGCTGGGCTTCGCGGGGGCGCCGTTCACGCTCGCTGCGTATCTGGTGGAAGGGAAGGGCTCGAAGGACTTCGGCGCGCTGAAGCGAATGATGTATCGAGAGCCTGCCGTGTTGCACGCGTTGCTCGAGCGGCTCACCGAGATGACCGTTCTGTATCTGAACGCGCAGATCGAAGCGGGCGCGCAAGCGGTGCAGCTCTTCGACACCTGGGCGGGTCTGCTCTCCGCAGCCGACTACCGCGAGTGGATCCTGCCGGTGCATCAGACGATCGCGCGACGGCTGCACCGCGACGCAGCGCCGCTCATTCTCTACGTGAACGGCGGCGCGCACGTGCTCGACGCGATGATCGAAGCGGGCGCCGACGTGCTCTCGCTCGACTGGCGCGTCGATTTTGCCGAAGCTTCGCGGCGCATCGGGAAGCGCGCCTCCGTGCAGGGCAACCTCGATCCGTGCGCGCTCGCCGCCGAGCCCGCGCGCATCGCCGCCTGGGTGCGCGAACTGCAGGGCGCCGGTCGCGCCGCCCGCGGCCACGTGCTGAACCTCGGCCACGGCTGTCTTCCCGAGACGCCGGTCGAAGGGGTGCGTGCCTTCACGGACGCCGCGCGCACGTTGACATGACGGATGTCGAATGCGTCGTCATCGGGGCCGGCGTCGCTGGCCTCGCCGCGGCCGCGACGCTGCGTCGCCAGGGTCGCGACGTGATCGTGCTCGAGGCGGGCCCGCGTGCGGGCGGTTCCGCGTGGAGCGAGCGCATCGACGGATACCTCGTCGAGCGCGGACCGAACACAATCCGGATTCCGCCGGCGATGGGCGCATTCCTACGCGAGCATGCGCTCGGGTCGCGAATGCAGAAGGCGCAGCCCGCGAGTAGCGAGCGCTTCCTGGTCCGCGCAGGCCAGCTCGTTCCGGTGCCGATGAGCCTGTTCGCATTCGCGCGCACCCCGCTGCTGACGCGCGGCGGCAAGCGGCGGCTGCTCGCCGAACCGTTTCAGCGCGGCGGTGATCCCACCGGCGAGTCGGTCGCCGAGTTCGCGAAACGGCGCCTCGGCCGCGAAGCGTGTGACGCGCTACTCGCGCCGTTCCTGACCGGCGTCTACGCGGGAGACGAGCATCAGCTCGGCGCCGAAGCGGTGTTTCCGACGCTGGTCGCTGCGGAGCGACGCAGCGGTTCGATCATTCGCGGGCTGCTCGCGAACGCGTTGCGCGGCGCCGGATCGAAGGGCAGCTGGGGCGGCACCTGGTCCACACCGAACGGCATCTCGGCGCTGACCGATGCGCTCGCCGTCTCGCTGGACGGCGCGCTGCGGCTCGGTGCGCGGGCTTCGTCGATCGCCTTCGAGGACGGTTGCTATCGAACGGAAATCGAAGAGGAATCGGGTTCTCGCACAATCCGGTGCAGAGCCCTCGTGCTGGCGCTACCGGCGCAACCGGCGGCCGCGCTGCTCGGCTCGCTCGATCGCGAGGCGGCGGGCGCGATCGGAGCGATCGAGTCCGCGCCGGTCGCGAGCGTCGCGATCTCGATCGCGAGCGATGGGACGCGCGTTCCGCTGCGCGGCTTCGGCTACCTGGTCCCGCGCGGCGAGGGCGAGCTGCTGCTCGGTTGTTTGTTCTCGAGCCAGCTCTTTGCGGGTCGCGCGCCGCCGGGCCGCGAAGTGCTGACGCTGCTGGCGGTGGGCAAACGCAACCCCGAAGCGATCGATTGGAGTGACGAGAGGCTCGTCGCTGCGCTGCTCGCCGAGATCGAGCCGGTGCTCGGGCTGCGCGAGGCGCCGCGCGTGCTCTCGATCACGCGCTGGCCGCGCGCGGTCGCGCAACCCGGTCGCGATCACCCGCGCCTCGTTGCGGGTGCGCGTGCGCGGCTCTCGCATTTACCGCGCCTCGCGCTCGCGGGCTCTCATCTCGACGGCGTCGCGTTCGGCGAAGCGCTCGCTTCGGGTGTGCGCGCCGCCCGACACGTCATGGAGGAACGATGAGCCGCAATCCTGATTGCATCTTCTGCAAGATCGTCGCGGGCACCGCATCCGCCGTGAAGATCACCGAGACCGAGCACGCGCTCGCGTTCATGGATCTCTTCCCGGCGAGCGAAGGCCACGCGCTGGTGATCCCGAAGACCCACTACGAGAACGTCTTCGAGTCGACGCCGGAGACATTGCCCGCCGTGCATCTGCTGGCGCGTCGCGTGGCGCGCGCGATCAAGGAAGCGCTCGCACCGGATGGCCTGATGATCTTTCAGCTGAATGGCGCGGCGGCGGGCCAGACGGTCTTCCACTACCACGCGCATCTGATCCCGCGGACGACGGGTTCCGAGTTCAAGCTGCACGGACGTCAGCGCGCCGACGATGCACGGCTCGCCGCACTCGCGCAGCGCATCGCGACCGCGCTCGAGTAACGGACCGTCACCTTCGTGCTCTCGCGAGGAAGCTCGCAACCGACTCCGAAGACCCATCGTCCCGCGTAGCGAGCCGCAGGAGAGCGGCGACATCATGAGTCGACTGACCGATACCACCCTTCCGGTCAGCGAAAGCGCTTGCCCCGACCGGCGACGAGTGTGAGGTTGATCGCGAACATCGACAGAGCCTGGGGGGGACTGGCGCTGCTCGACACGATCCGTGAGCCGGCTGATCTACGCCGTCTGCCGCGCACGATGCTGGCACGCGCCGCCGCGGAGCTTCGCGCGGAGCTGATCGAACGCGGCGCTGCTCGCGGCGGTCACTTTGCGGGCAGCCTCGGCACGGTCGAACTGACCATCGCGCTGCACTACGTCTTCGACACGCCGGCCGACCGCGTGATCTGGGACGTCGGTCATCAAGCGTACGGACACAAGGTGCTGACGGGCCGCCGCGAAGCCCTCGCAAGAATTCGCCAGCAGGACGGCCCCAGCGGTTTCCTGCGCCGCAGCGAGAGCTGCTTCGATGTGTTCGGCGCGGGCCACGCCGGGACGTCGGTGTCCGCCGCACTCGGCATCGCCGAGGCGTTGCGGCGACGCGGGGACGCGTCGCAGGTGGTCGCCGTGATCGGCGATGGTGCCGCGACCGCGGGCATGTCCTTCGAAGCACTCAACCACGCTGGACAGCTCGCCGAGCACGGTCCTGCGCTGCGCGTCATCTACAACGACAACGGTATGTCGATCGCGCCCAACGTTGGGGGTCTCTCGCGACGCGGCGACGTGCGCGGCTACGCGGAGTCCCTCGGCGTTCGCTACGCGGGACCGATCGATGGGCACGACGTTGACGCGCTGGTCGATGCGCTGCGTGCGATGCGCGCGACGCCGGGGCCGGCGCTTTTGCACGTGCGCACGCGCAAGGGCTGCGGCTTCACGCCGGCCGAAGAAGATCCGTTCAAGTGGCACGCGACGACGCCCTTCGACGTCGCAACCGGCGCGCGCCGCGCGGCCGCTGTGGGCCCGCCGAGCTGGACCGCGTGCTTCGCCGATGCGCTCGCCCGCGTTGCGCGCCGCGACGCGCGCGTCGTCGCGATCACCGCCGCGATGCCCGACGGCACGGGGCTCGACCGCTTCGCGCGGGAGTTCCCGGAACGCGTCTACGACGTGGGCATTGCCGAGCAGCACGCCGTCACGTTCGCCGCCGGACTCGCGGTCGAAGGCCTGCGTCCGGTGTGCGCGATCTACTCGACGTTCTTGCAGCGCGGCTTCGATCAGATCATGCACGACGTCGCGCTGCAGGAGCTGCCGGTGACCTTCGTGCTCGACCGCGCCGGCCTCGTCGGTGCCGACGGCCCGACGCACCACGGTCTGCTGGATCTCTCCT
>Ga0315287_10000867_pt1 | contig 27029 bp, 19 predicted proteins | sample YL17G11_0_MG_FD_205037 | JGI IMG/M metagenome (GOLD analysis project Ga0315287, IMG submission 205037) | Sediment microbial communities from Yellowstone Lake, YNP, Wyoming, USA - YL17G11_0 | ecosystem: Environmental > Aquatic > Freshwater > Lake > Sediment | place: USA: Wyoming | collected... | reverse complement strand
TCTCTCTCTCTCTCTCTCTCTCTCTCTCTCTCTCTCTCTCTCTCTTTTTCTAAAAATATGCCTGAAAAACACGCAGGGGAGACTCGCACGAAGAGGAGGGCGGCGAGGACGAAGAGGACCCGCTCGACCACCTGGACGAGGACGACCACACAGTCACCCCCGCTCCCCCTCTTTCCTCTTCCTCCTCCCTTTCGCGCGGGCTCAGGACCCCCAAGCAGAGGGCCACCGCGGGCTGGCTCGCGGCCCTGCCCGTCTTCGAGCCGCACTGGCAGGTCCTGATGGCGAAGGGGAAGGCCACGGGCTGGATCGAGTGGGGCGGCGACGAAGACGGTAAAAATCCGCCGAAGCGGTACGAGTTCGAGGGGGCGCCGGCGTACGCAGAGAAGAACTGGGGCGGGTCCTTTCCCTCCAAGTGGTGGTGGGTGCAGTGCGACGCGCTGGAGGTCGTGGCGAAGGGCGGAGGAGACGGAGGAGGAAGCGGCGGCAGCGGCCCCGACGGCGACGGCGCGGGCGAGACCGCCGCCGTCACCGCCGTGGGGGCCATCAGATCCCTGCCCGGGGCGTCTCTGCTGCCCTGGCTCGCCAAGGAAGACGTCGGCATGATTGGCCTGCACTACGGAGGGAAGTTCCACGAGTTCGTCCCTTGGAGGGGGGCCGTCTCCTGGGAGGTCGCGCCGTGGGGGAGGTGGCGCTGCCGGGCCGCGACGGCGACGCATGAGGTCGAGCTCGAGGCGGACTGCGGCGGGCGCGGGACCCCGCTCCGGGCCCCGACCGAGTCGCGAGGGCTCGCCGTGCTGTGCAGGGACTCGTTCGCGGGGGAGCTGACGGTCAGGCTCTACGAGAAGGGGGCGGCAGAGGGGAATGGGGGAGCGGGCGGGCAGGCTCGGAGGCTGGTCGTGGAGCTCACGTCGAAGAGGGCGGCGGTCGAGACGGGCGGCGGGCCGTGGGGCGAGACCTGGGTCGCTTCCGCCGCGATGAAGCAGCCGTTCCGGTCCCTGGTCAAGGCGCCCGTCGACCCGGAGAGGCTGGCCGGGCTCCTGCCTGCGAGGTGGAGGCCTCGCGGGCTTTAAGAGAGAGCTTTTTTTCAGAAAGTTGATGTCATTTTTTTGAGAATTCTTTTTTTCTTTTTTTAACAAAAAAATGTAGCGTTGCGTTGGAAACGAAACGAAAAAAGGCTCCTCCTCTTTCTCTATTTCAATCGGACATAGCGAACGGATAGAGTCCGACGTGCCTCGTCCCAGGCACGGCTCTCCCTTGCGAGTCGAAGCCCTGGACCTCGAGCGCGACGTCGACGGATCGGTGACAGGGCCCCCTCGAGAGAGAAACGCGGCCACGGACGGTGGAGATGAGCCTGGATCTCCCCTTCTCCTTCTCCTCTCCCATCTGTCCCTCCCCTCCCTCCCCTCCCTCCTCTCCCTCTCCTCCCTCTCCTCCCTCCTTCCCCGTCGGCGGCGACGGCGAGGACGGGGAGCGAGGGCAGGAAACCAGCTCCATCGGGCTCGGGAGCTCCAGCAGCGCCTGGTGCCAGTGCGTCTGCGGCGACCGCGGCGAGGTCGAGAGCAGCACGGGCGCGTCGGGGCACACCCTCTCGGAGAACTCGACGTCGAACCAGAGCGCGATGCCTCCGAGGACGGCCGACGGCTCCTTCGGTCCCGGGAGCGCCCGCAGCTCGAAGCCCGTCGAGAACGCCTCGTCCCCGACGCGGCAGGTCGCCAGGTCGAGCTCGTGGACCCTGGCCTCGGAGGTGACGACGTGCGCCGCCTCGACGGCGACGACGGCGCCGTGCCGCGCCCGGCGCCCGCGGACCTCCCGCGCGCAGGCCCTCAGGTCGAGGCCGTGGACGTCGTCCCAGAAGGCGAGGTCGCTGGCCGAGGGGGAGACGCCGGCGATGGAGACGGTGGCCTGTTTGATGAGAGGGAGGGGGGGGGGGCACGGAGAGGGGGGGCGGGAGAGAGAGAAGAAGAGAAGAGAAGCGAGAAGTGAGTGAGTTTCTCTTTGAAAAAAAACAAGAAAAAAACGGGGAAAAACGTTCGGAAAAAAAACCTTACCCTGTCAGGCAGGATCGCCCCCCCCCTCTTCTTCAGGAACCGGTCCCGCGCCAGGATCACCGAGTCGAGCATGCACTCGAAGAACAGCGCGTACCCCATCCATTCGGAGACCAAAACATCGACTCTGCCTCCTTCGTTTCCTCCGTCGTGTTCGGACTTTCCTCCCGTCGCTTCTTTCTCTCTCTCGATCCCCGGGAGGCGCTCGATGTCCTCGAGCCTGGCGTTGACGACTGTCACCGTCGTCGTCGTCGCGCTCCCCTCACCTCCGCTCGGAGGAAGGCGGGAGTCAAAGGGCCCGAAGCCGTTGGCGAGCGCGTTCTCCCTCGCGAGCGCCGCTACGCGCTCGCTGGCCTCGACGGCGACGACCGCGCTGGCGCCGGCGCGGGCCGCGAAGAGCGAGAGCACGCCCGTGCCGGCGCCGACGTCGAGGACCGTCGCGCCCTTCATCAGGGAGGGGTTTTCCTGAGAGAGGGAGAGAGGTTTTGAGAGTTTTTTTATTTTTTTGGGGGGGGGGGCGGAGGAAAAAGAGAGCTGAGTTTTTTTCCTTCTTTCGGACCTCGAAGAAAGAAAGGGGGGGGGAGAAGAAAAAAAACACCCTCCTCTCACCTCCAGCGCCCGCCTGTAAGCCCCCGTCCTCGCCTCGTCCGAGAGCATCTCGCGGTGGATCCCGAGGCCCCCGTACGAGTCAAAGTAGGCGTCGTCGACCTCCCGCTCCTTCCTCTGCGCCGCTGCTGCCGCCGACTGAGAAGACCAAGAAACTCCGTTGCCGCCGGCTTTCGCAGTCGAGCCTCCCGCGCCGCCTCCTCGCCTCTGCAGCAGCAGAGCGCCGCCTCCGGCCGAGAGAGGCTGCTCGCCGTCGCTTTCGTCCGCCTGCGTCCCGCTTTCGCCTTCGCCGCCGCCCCACCCGACGCCGCGCAGGGCCTCGACGATGGGGGCCGGCAGGGCCGCGGCGGCCTCGGGCGGCAGGCTCGCGGCGGCGAGCGCGGCCAGCGCCGAACGCAGCGTGTCGTTCTCCGCCCGGAGCGCCGAGAGTCCTCCTCCGGCGTGCTGCCGCCCCCTCCCCCGCGCCGCAGCCGCCGCCGCCGCAGCCGCTGCCTCCTCCTCTCCTTCCTTTTCCTCTTCGTCGTCGTCGTCGTACTCGTAGAAGAGGAGCGGGTCCTCGGCGATGACCGGCACTAGGAACGCGTCGTCGTCCCAGGGCGCTCCTGCTCCTGCTCCTGCTCTTCCCCCTCTCTTCTCCGCCTCCGCCGCCTCCGCCAGGGCGGGCTTCGGGTCCCTTCCAGCGGCTACCTCGGAGCGGATGAAGTTGACGACGCGGAAGGTGCCGTAGTCGCCGAGGGAGAGCTGTTGGTTGGTTGGCGAGGAGTGGGGTGTGGGAGCCGAGGGTGAGGTCGAGGGTGTGGGAGTCGCAGCCGTCGGCGGCCCAATTCAATGCCTTGCAATCTCTCTCTCTCATCGCTCAACTCTCTCTCTCTCTATAGTAAACGTTTCTACTCCCTCTCTGAGCCCCTTTTACCTTTTTCCTAAACTCCAACAGGTCAAAGCCGTGTTCTTGCGCGTCGTGCGCCAGCGCCGCCGACGCCGAAGGTAAGACCGCGGAGTTGTCGAAGAGGGAAGTCGTCGCCGTCTCTTCTTCGTCTTCAGAGTTTGCGTTTGCGTTTGCGGTGGCGTTGTCGTCGTCGTCGCCCCAGTCGTCCCAGTCGCGGTCAGAGGGAGCATGGTCGGTGCTGGCGCCCGAGGAGGAGGACGAGTCGTCGTCGGGCATGGTGGGAGCTGGAACAGAGAGACAGAGAGAGGAGAAATAGAAGAAGAACAAGAGGAAGAAAGGAACGGAAATGTTTCTGCGGCAAAGCAACATCTTCGAGCAGTTAAAACAAAAAAAACTCTCGAATCGAGCTTCTCGCTTCTCGACTCGATGAATCCCTTCGTCGAGGACGATGACTCGCCCCCTCTCGATCTCGACGCCTTCATCGGCGGCGATCTCACGCCGAGGAAGCTCGTGGCCAGCCTCGTGCGGAGGGCGTCCCTGAAGGCAGCGGGGGGAGGCGAAGACGAGAAGAACGCTGTCGTCGTCGCCGAGGCCATGGCCTCGATGATGGCGACGATGACGACGATCTCACGACGACCTCCTTCGCGTGCCTCGAGCAAACACGCTCCTGCTCTCTCCCTGCCTCCGCCGAGCCCGTTGCTGCTCGATAATATCATCAGGGAGTTTGAGAGGTAAACAGAGGATAGTAATTCGGTGCCAGATGACTCAGAAACGAGGGCGTTTTTTTTTCCTGAAAACGTTCTTGCTTTTTTCCTTTCGCTCAAAACCTCGCCTGCCGATAAAAAAACTCCAAAAACAACAGCGCCGACCTCGAGGTCGCCCGCCTCCGCGCCGAGCTCGAGGCCCTCTCCTACCGCACCGCCGAGGACCTCGACGCCGAGGAGGCGGCGTTCTCCGAGGCCGCGAGGGCTGCCGCCGCCGAGGGGGCGCTGGTCCGAGCGGAAATCGCGGAGCTCGAGAGAGGAGGAGGAGGAGCCGGCGGCGGCGACTTTTCTCCTCCCCTCGGCGCAGAGACGGAGGAGAAGAAGAAGAGCAACAGCGCTTCTTTCTCTCTCGCCCCCGCGGCGGCCCCTCTGCTCGGCCCGGCCCTGGAGGCGGCGGAGCGGCTCAACGCCGCCGAGCGTGTCATGATCGGGGCCGAGGAGGCGGCGGAGGTCATCAGGACCCTGGCAGCGCTGGCGGACCTCTCGCTCCTCGCCGGGAGCAACAGCGGCGGCGACGAGAAGGAGCGGAGCGCGGCCGCGGCGGCGCTGCTGCCCGAGCCCCTCCGCAGCGCCGCCGTCGCGGCGTTTTCCTCCCCCTCTTCTTCTTTGCATCAGCAGCAGCAGCGGCAGCAGCGATCTCAGAGCACGGAGTCTCTGGCCGAAGCGGCTCGGATGGCGAGGAGGGCGCTCGCCGTCGCGCGCGAGGCCGCGGCGGCCGAGGCCTCGGCGCCGCCGCCGCCGCTCGGGTCCGCTGCCGCTTCGCCTGCTCCCTCCTCCTTCTCCCCTCGAAACCTGCAGCAGCAGCAGCATCAGCAGCAGGAATCCTCCCCCGAGGCCGGCAGGCGACGCCTGGAGGCCGCCGCCGCCGGCGCCGAGCGCGTCTGTCAGGCGCTCGAGCAGCTGAGCGTCGCGCGGTTCGATGCCGCGGCGGAGCTCGGTGACGACGGGCGCGAGGTGGGGAGCGCGGCGAGGGTCGCGGCGTCGCTGGCGGAGCTGCTCGCGGGGGGAGACGGCGGGGCAGCCGCGGCAGCGGCAGCAGCAGCTGGAGCGGCAGCAACGGCGGGCCCTTCTTCTTCTTCTTCTTCTTCTTCTTCTTCTTCTCCTCCGTCGATTTCGGCGATGCTCCCGCTGATCCAGCGGTACGTCTCGACGCGCCCCATCTTCCTCGAGGCGGGCCGTCCCTTGCCGCTGCTGCCTCCTCCTTCTCCCGCCCCCGCTCCCTCTCCTGCCCCTCTCTCCTCATTGTCGTCGTCTTCTTCTCCCGCACGCGCCTCCGCGCGCTCGAGCGGCAGCGGCAGCACGCCCGCGGCGAGCCTGACGGCGCTGGCCGCGACGTGCTCGGCCGCCGCCGCCGCCTTTGCCAAGGAAGCCCCCTTCCTCGTCGACGCGTTCGGAGGCTCCGGAGCTGCCGAGGCCGCCCTCTCGACGCTGGCAACGAGACTGTTTGAGCAGAAGGTGCGCGAAGCGCTCGAGAGGGTGGTCTTGCGTCCGGCGGCGGCTGCGGCGGCCGCTAGTGCCGCGGTGGCGGTGTCGCCGACGGCGTCGGTGACTCCCGCGCACCATCCTTCGACCGCCGCTGCCGCTGACCGAGACGCAGCCCGCGCGGCCGCGGAGGCGTGCCGCCGAGTGTACGCGCTCGCCGAGGCCATCGACGCCGCCGCGGCCTCGGCCCTCGGAATCGCTGCCGAGGAGGGGGAGAAGGACAAGGGGGAGGAGGGAGACGGAGACGGAAGAGGTGGCGACGACGGCGAACGCGACGAGGGTGGAGGAGAAGGTGCGAGGCTCCCTCCTCCTCCCTCTTCCCCCATCGACGCTGCGGCGATGGCCGATGCCGTACTCGAGGACTCGCTCCCGGACCAGGTGCAGTCCGAGCTGCTGTGGCTCCGCGCGAGCTTCGGGTGGCAGCTGCTGCCGCTGCTGCCGCTGCTGCCGCCGGAGGCCGAGCCCGGCTCGCTGGCGGCGGCCGCAACGACTGCAGGAGCGGCGGCTCTCTGCGCCCCGTCCCTCAAGGCCGCGCCCTCCCCCTCCCCCTCCGCCTTCGTCTCCTCGTCCTCGCAAAAGAAGCAGCAGCCAGCGCTGCCGAATTCTTCCTCCCTGGCGAGCCTGGTCGACACCGTCGTCGCCTGGCACTCGGAGGCGGCGAAGCGCGTCGCGGCCGCGGCGCCCCGGGGCGGCTCCAGCTCCAGCCGGCGGCAGAGGGGAGGCAGGCGCGTCAAAGAGCACAGCAGCAGCAGCGGCAGCAGCAGCAGCAGGGCGGCCTCAGAGGCCTCCCTCGCCCTCTTCGCCGGGGACAGCTCCTCCTCCCCGAGCCCGGGCTCCTGCGCAGATCAGGTCGCGGCGCTCGTGACGGCCTCGCTCGACAGGGCCGCCGCGGCCGCCACCGCCGCCGCAGCGGCCGCCGCCGCCGCAGCGCTCCCTTCGGGTCCCACTTCTCCTGCCGCTGCCGCCGCCGCTGCCTCTGCCGCTGCTTCGTCCTCCTCCCCGACGAGGCAGAGGCTGTCGTTCCCGGAGACGACGGCGATGGCGACGCCACCGAGGAGCGCGACCCCCTCTTCCGCGGCGGCGACGGCAATGGCGGCGGGAGCAGCGCAGCAGCAGCAGCAGCGGAAGAGAAGGGCCGAGGCCGAAGAGGCCTGGGCCCGCGCCGGCCTCGGCGCCGTGCTCCGAGCGATCGGCGAGGCCACCACGGCCCTGGAGAAGCTCCGGCGGTACGCCAGGAGGAACGTCATCGCCGTCGAGAAAGGAGGAGGCGACGGGACAATCGCCTCGGCCCTCGCGCGCGCCTCGGCGGCCGCCGACGCCGCCGCCTCGAGGGCGCTGTCCCTGGCGCTCGACTCCAGCTTCTCGCGGCTCGCGCGGCTCCTGGAGGCGGCGACCCCTCCCGGAACCTACTCCGGCGAGGACCCCCCGGACCCGGGGGCGAGGCCGCGGGTGGAGCCCCTCGCGCTGGGAGTGGCGGCTCTCCTCGGGGTGTTTCGAGGAGCGAGCGTTCCGGCAGCGGCCGCAGAGGGAGGAGGAGCGGGAGAGAAAAAGACCGAGCAGCAGCCCCCCTTCCCGGTCCCTCTCGCAGGGCCCAACTCCGACGCCCTCTCCCTAGACATCGCGAGGAGGACTGCAAAGCTGCTGCGGAGCGGTGTTCTGAAGAGGCACGCCTTCTCCGCGGCGGGGGGAGCGATGGCGTGGAAGTCCGACCTCGACTGCGTCGCAGCCGCGCTCTCTTCTTCTTCTTCTTCTTCTTCTTCTTCTTCTGCTCCCACCTCTTCTTCTTCGTCTCCGAAGCTCGCGGAAGCTGCTCTGTCGGGACTGGACGCGGCAGCTTCGCTGCTGATGGTGCCTGCGGAGGCTCTGGCGGCCCTGCTGGGTCCCGGCGTGGGGGCGGCGCTGGGCAGAGGAGGAGCGGGAGGAGCGAGCGCGGCAGCAGCTGCTGCTGCTGCTGCGTCGGCGGCGGCGGCAGCGGCGCAAGCAGCCGCTGACTCGTCCTCTTCGTCTTCGAAAAACAACAGCAACGCCCTGGGAGCCCCGTGGAGGGATGTCGCGGACACGCTGCAGGCGAGGGCGGACGTGCGCGGGGCGGGAGGAGGAGGAGGAGGAGGAGGAGGCGTGGCCGTGTAAAATGTTCCCACTCTCCAAGAAAAAAAAAGTCATACTTCTCCTTTCCTTTCCGCCATTGAAAGGGCCTTTGCCTTATTTTCTTCCTTTTCTTCTCGCATCTTTTCTCTCTTCGAACGAGAGGGAGACAGGTAGAGAGAGAGAGAGAACAATGCGCGACTACAATGTGCCGATTGCGCCCCGCGTGAGTGTTCGGACAAGAAGAAAAGAAGGACCCAATTTGTCGAGGAGGCCTCGTCGCGCCGAATGGTTTCGCCTTCCCCAACTCAAAAAAGGTCACGCGCTCACCCCCTGTTCCTTCACGCGCCTCTCTTCTTCTCCCTTGCAGATCCACCAGGCCTACATGAACGAATCGTTTGCCTATACGTGCCAAGGAATGAGCGGAAACGTGGCGCAGCAGCAGGTGCTGAGCCAGCCCATGCGAGACACCGGAGCCTTTTTCCATGGCTCGACCGCTGCCGCTGCTCCTCCTCCTCCGCCTCCTCCCCACAACCATCATCACCATCACGCATCTCCCAAGCGGTGGCCGAGCTCCCAGACCGCCGCAGTCGACGCAGTGGCCGCCGCCTGGGCCGCCGCCACGTCCAGGGACAGGAGCGGCAGCAGGGCGAGCTCCGGCGGAGGCGGATTCATCTCTGCCCAGCATTCGTCGTCGCCGACGCCTCCCCAGCAGCAGCAGCCTCAGCACCTCTCCCGCGACTCGTCGTCGTTGTCGTCCTTTGCCGATCCGCTCGCGGCGTTCCAGCAGCAGCAGCAGCTCATGAAAAGGCCGCCGCGCAGGCGCGAAGGGTAAGAGCAGTGTTTTTTCCGGGCAGAGGGCAATTGGACCATCGTTCTTGGCTAGTTTGCCAAAACCAACCGTCGCTCTAACTTTCCACCCTCTCTGTCTCTACCCATCAATAAAAACACCAACAGCGGCTCCCGCCGCGCCGGCCGCCAGGTCCGCGAGCGCGCCGCCATGGCCGCAGCTGCCTCCGCCGCCCGCCTGGCCATCCTAAGCGGGGGCGACGCCGCAGCGGCCGCGGCCGCGGCGGCCGCGGTCGACGCCGTCTCAGCGCTGCGGCAGTCGAGAGCCCGCTCGAGGCACCTGCACCAGCAGAATCTGACGCAGCAGCAGCAGCAGCCGCAGCAGTTCCACCAGTCTCCGCCGCCGCCGCAGCAGCTGCAGCAGCTGCAGCAGCCGCAGCAGCATCAGGCGTTGCTCTACCATCAGCAACAGTTCAATCGCGTCCAGGACGAGCTGAAGCATATCGAGTGGGTTTTGCGGCTGAGGGAGGCCCAGGGCAAGCTCGCCGAAGCTTCTGCTGCTTCCGCGGTCGGCGTGCCTCCTCCGCCGCCGCCGCCGCCCCATCCTCGCCAGCAGCAGCAGCAGCAATTCAGAGCCGACGGATTCGGTTTACTCTCGGCGCGCGTTGCGCCTCCTCCGCCTCCTCCGAGAAGCAACAGCGGCAGCAACACCAGCGGAGGGACCGGCGTCTTTCTCCCGCTGCCGCCTTCTTCGGCGCCCCTGGGCCTCCACCGCCACCGCCAACAGCAGCACATCTTGCGCCACGAGATGCTCCTCCGCAACGGGTACGACTTCGCGGCGTCTCTCGACGGGCTCCTTCTCGACGGTGGCGGCAAAGGGAGTGGTTGCCGCTCCCCTCCTCCGGTGCTGCCTGCTGCTGCTGCTGCCACCTCGGGGGGCGGCAAGGGCGAGTTTTCACTCTTTTCCTCCTCCTCGGCTGCCGCTGCTCCGGCTCTGGAGGCCACCGCGGAGGAGAGTAAGGCTTGCCCGACGTCCCCCCCCCTGCAGAAGCTGCAGCCTCCAATGACGCAGCCCCCCCTGCTGCTCGCGCTCCCGGCACCGGCGCCGAGGCCGAGGGAGCGAGTCGACGAGGCCGCGCTCGCGGCGGCCATGGCCGCCCTCGAGCCCCGCGAAAAGATCCGCTCGTTGGCTGCTGCTGCCGACGGTGGAGGGGAAGACGTGCCCTCTCCGTTTGGGAGGCTCCCTGCGGATTGGTGCTATTAGAGAGAGAGAGAGAGAAAACCTTTTAAAAAAAAGGGGGAGAAAAACATCCCCGAACAAAAAAACAAACAAAAAGGACACTTGCCCCACAAAGTTCACTTCCGCATAGACCAACTTTTACTTGATCTTCCACCATCATCCACCTAGTCTTGCCGTCGCGTAACGTGTCGCAAGGCCTCAAACGCAAAAAAAACCGTTTTCACCGTTTTTTACTTAATACTACCCACCGCCGTTTTACCAAAACCTTTTCTCGCCTGCAGCCCCTTTTTTTGGATTCAAACTTGCGTTTTTTTCTGCTTTCGCTATTTTGCGGCATTCGCAAGGACAGACGACTGCAAAGGGCGCGGAATTTAACGAAGATGCCGATGCGCCCCCTAAAGTCGTCGTCCTTTAGAATCTTAAGAAACGCAACAACAGCAAACCTTTGCCCTTTCCCCCTTTGAACAAAAAACAAAACTCCACTTTACCCATTCTTGCCCATCTTTATCCCCCACCCCGTTTCCACCACCACTAAAAACATGAGCGAGCCTTGCCGGCCTGACCCAACTCCAATAAGAAAAAAGCGTTTCAAGGGCTTTTGCTTTGCCTCTTGTTCTTCTTCCTTCCCCCTTTTTACCCGCAGCGTGTTTTTTCCCTCAAAAAACTTGTTTTATCGTCAAAAATTCTTTGCTTTTTTTGTGCGGGAAGAGAGAGAGAGGTCATTTACTTTAAATTTGCCCCTTCATTTCTCTATCGTGTGTGATCCGTCGCCGCCCTTTCGTGTAATGAAGACACGAAGAGAGAGAAAAACGAGGAGAGTGATAAAAAAAAAAGCCCGAGTGCCACACTCGAGAAAAAGAAAAGCAAGGTCAAGCAGAGCGAGCAAGAGCTCTGCTCAATCTTTCGCGGGCAGGGCCAGGGCTCAGCCCCGCCTTTCTTTTCGAATTTTGATCCGAGTAGTCTTTCTCAAGCTCATTCAAGAGGCCAGCAAAGCGTCGACCGGAATCAACGCTGCCTTTGAGCGCTATGAGGTGCTGCAATGGCGACGAAGAACAGGCGATGGAAGCTGCCGATGACGGCACTTCAACTTCTTCTCTACCCCTTCCTCCTCCACCTCCTCCTCCCTCGCCCTCCTCCTTCCTCCCGCCGCTCAACCTCCGCGCCGCCGCCCTCCGCTCGCAGGAAGATAACGGCTGCTTCCCGCTCTGCGGGACCAGGAGGCCAGCAAACTGGGAGCAGTCGTCGCCGGAGGAGCTCGCGTGGGGGGCAGAGGTCGCCGCGGCGACGGCGCACCTGCCGCCGCCGTCCCGTCTGCTCCCGCGGGAGGCGACGGCGGCGCTCGTGGCGCGGGCCGTCGGAGGAGGGGGAGCTGGCGAGAGCGGGGAAGGGGGCGAAGCCGCGGCCCTGCGCCGGCTCAAGGAGAGGCTCGACGACGCAGGGCTCAGGGTCCCGACAGTTTTCACCTCTTGGCAGAATCTCTCCGTGTGTCGCAGGCGAGGAAGAGGAGGGAGCGGGGGGAGAGAGCGGGCGCCTTCCTATCCCAGCCTCGTCTCTCCCTTCCTATCCGTCGCCAACGACGTCTCCTCGGCCCTGATGGCCCTATTTTCCGGTCGCTGCCGACGAGAGGAGGCCGAAGCAGAAGAGGAGGAGGCGAGAGGGAAGAGAGACTGGCTCCGCGTCCTCGACGATTCGACGGGAGTGCTGCTCCCGGGGACCACGACGCTGCTCCTGGGGCCCCCAGGTAGCGGTAAGACGACGCTCCTGCGGGCCTTGTCGGGAAGGCTGAAGCCGGGCCGCGGCGTCCGCGTCTCCGGCGCGGACCGCGTGCTGTATAACGGAGCGCGAGCGGGCGACGGCCGGGGCTTCTCGCTCCCGAGGACGGTGGCGTACGTCGGCGCCTCCGACCGGCATCTGCCGACCCTGACGGTCCGGGAGACGCTGCGCTTCGCGGAGGAGTGCCACGGCGGCGACCCCACGATCAGGCCCCTGCTCGAGTCGCTGGTGACCGTCGAGGAGCGGAGGAGCGCGAGCAAGAGCGGCCGCGACGCCGCGCTCGACTCCCTGATGGCGGCCCTGTGCAACCCCTCCAACTCCGCGGCGACGGAGTGGGTCCTTCGCGTCCTGCGGCTCTCGCGGGCTGCGGACACCGCCGTGGGAGGGGACGCGCTCCACCGCGGGGTCAGCGGCGGCGAGCGGCGGCGCACCTCGACCGGCGAGCTCATCGTCGGCGCGGCGCGGGCCCTGTGCCTGGACGAGATCTCCACCGGCCTCGACTCGAGCTCGACCGCGGCGCTGGCCCGGTCGCTGAGGAGCTCGGCGCGGGACCTGGGCGTCGCCGTGCTCGCGGCGCTGCTGGCCCCGGAGCCCGACGCCGTCGCGGCCTTCGACGACGTGCTGCTGCTGTCCTCGGGAGGGAGAACCCTTTACCACGGCGGCATCGACGAAGCCTTTGCTTACTTCGGCTCGCTGGGGCTGTTCCCTCTGTCGGGGAGGCAAGACGTCGCCGATTTCTTGCTCGACGTCGCGAGCCCGGAGGGGAGGAGATTGCTCTGGGAAGCAGCGGGGAAGGAGAACGAGCGCAGGGGGTCTTCCCGCCCTCGTCCTCCCCCGTCGACGTCGGCGATGGCCGCTGCCTTCCGTGCCTCCGAGATCGGGAAGCGGCTCGCCGCCGCCGCGGCGCGCCCCTTCCCGCGCACGCCGGAGACGGACGCGGAGCTCTGTCGCGGCTCCTTCGCGGCCCCGCGCCTCGCGCTGCTCGGGGCACTCCTCCGCAGGGCCGCCAAGGTCGACCTCCTCAGCGCCGACGGCGCCTCGGCGGCCGCGACGCGCTGGCTGCTCGCGCTCCTGATGTCGCTCGCCGTCGGGTCGCTCTTTTTGAATCTTCCTGTGACGCTCGAGGGCGGGCAGGCGAGACTCGCGGTTTTGTTTTTCGCGCTCTTCTTCGTGGTGACGCTGGCCGTCCCCGCGATCGAGGTCGCGCACGGGAGGAAGCCCGTGGTGCTCCGGCAGCGCGACGACGGGTTTTATCCGGTACGGAAGGAAGATCGCGCGAACGGACGCAACGCAGCGGTGCTTCGTGTCGTGCTCCCCTGCGCGACAGACGAAAACGATGGAACGAAAAACTCACTCCCGGGGCAGAGAAGACGAAAACTTCAAAACAAAAAAAACGACGACAGGCCTGGCTCGACGTCGTGTCGCAGGCGGTCACGGCGATCCCGGTCATCGCCGTCGACGTGCTCGCCGCGACGCTCCCGCTCTACTTTCTTGCGGGCTTCTCCAGGAGCCCCGCGCGGGTCGCCTCCTTCGTCGGCATCTTTTTTGTTCTAGAGGCAGCGATCGACGCGCTCAACAGGTCGCTGGGCATCCTTTCGACAAGGCTCAACTGGGGGATCGCCGTCGGCGTCTGCGTGCTTCTGACCCTCGAAACAACCGCTGGGTTCACGCTCTCCGCCAAAAGCATACCCGCGGGATGGAGGGCGGTGCACTGGGTCAACCCCATGGCCTGGGCCCTCCGCTCGCTCGCCGTCTCTGAGTTCGGGGACGCGAGGTGGGACGCCCCCGCCGCCGCCGGGGGGGAGACTCCGACGACTCTCCGCCTCGGCGACGCAGTGCTCGCCCTCTTCGAGATTCCGAAGTCGCCCGCGCTCGCGTGGGGCGGGGCCGCGTTCCTGCTGGGCTTTTACGTGAGCATGGTGGCCGTCGGGGCTGTGGGCATGAGCGTCATGCGGGCCCCCGAGCCCCCCGGCGGGTCTGCTGCTGCTGCGGCGGCGGCGGAAGCGGAGGAGGAAGAAGAAGAAGGGGGCCGAGGCGCCGCGGCGGGCGACGCCGACGCTGCCTCTGTCGCCGTCGCCGTCGCGCCTCCCCCAACTCACCTCCCTCCCCCGCCGCCGCGCCTCTCCCTCGCTGCGATCGACCTCTCCTACTTCGTCCCGAGCACTAAAAGCAGCGAGCTCAGGCTCCTCAGCGGCGTGACGGCTTCCTTCGAGCCCGGGACTCTGACAGCCCTCATGGGCCCCTCCGGCGCCGGGAAGACGACGCTGCTCGACGTCTTGGCCTTTCGGAAGACGGCAGGGAGGGTCTCGTTCGGGGACAAGGGCGGCGGCGGTGGCGGCGGCGGGATCTTCGTCGGCGGGGCCAAGGCCGAGCCGCGGTCCTTCTCCGCGGTTTCGGGCTATGTCGAGCAATCCGTGGACGCGCACGCTCCCCTCCTGTCCGTGGGGGAGTCTGCAGTCTTCTCGGCCCTGCTCCGCCTCCCTTCCGCGACGACGAGAGAGGCGGCCAGGGCGGCAGCCCGCGAAGCCCTCGCCGTCGCGGGTCTGGGAGACCCGCGCTACTCCTCGCTCCTCGTCGGATCGCTGCCGCTTGAGGCGAGGAAGCGCCTCGCCATCGCCGTCGAGCTCGCCGCGAGGCCGGCCGTCGTCTTCCTCGACGAGCCGACCTCGGGGCTCGACGGCAGGGCGGCGGCGGCGGTGGCGAGGGCGATGCGCGCCGCCGCCGACGCCGGGCGCACGGTCGTCGCGACGGTGCACCAGCCCTCGCGGGCCGTCTTCGCCCTCTTTGACGGGCTGCTGCTGCTGGCCCCCGGGGGGGAGGTGGCCTTCTGCGGAGCCCTCGGCGGAGGGGAGGAGGCGCCGCTGCTCGTGGAGCACCTCCTGTCCGTGCTGCCGCCGCAGCTGCCGAGGGCGGGCCCGCGGCCCGGGGAGAACAGGGCGGCGTGGGCGATGGAGGCGCTGGCTGCCCAGGCCGCGGCGGGAGATGCCGAGGGGAGAGGATCTCCCCTTCCTCGACCTCCTTCGCGGCGCCCCCGCTCCGCGGCGGCGGCGGCCTTCCCGCGCTCGGCCGCAGCCGCGGCCGCCCTCGCTGCGGCCCGCAGGGCGAGCGAGGACGGCCGCGGCAGGGGAGCCGCCCCGCCGCCTCGCCCCGGCGCCTCGCGGGTGTTCGCGGCTCACACCGTCCGAAACTGGCGCTCCTACGCTCGAGACCCGGCCCGGAACACCGCGCGCTTCCTCGTCACCGCGGCCATCGCGCTCATCATCTCGACGATGGAGCGCGGCAAGGGCCGCGCAGACCACGTCGTTTCCCTGAGGGAAGTCAACAACGCCCTGGGGCTGCTCTACCTCGTCTCTGTGGTTTTATCCATGGACCTGGCGTTCGAGGCCCAACCTTTCCTTTCTTCCGAGCGGCTCGTCTACTACAGGGAGAGGGCCGCGGGGGCCGCAATGGCGGGGCCGCAGCTGCTGGCCTCCGCGGCGGTCGAGCTGCCTTACCTGCTGGCGCAAACGCTGCTGTTCGCTGTTCCTGTCTATCTGGCAGTGGGGTACGAGAGGTCGGCGGCGAAGTTTGGGTTTTTCTTCCTGGTAAGTGTTTTTTCTTCTTGTTCCGTCGAGCAAGGGGCGCGCCTCGCTGCGGGAGGTAGTGAGGGCACAAGATGGTGGCGCGGAGGGAGTTTTTCTTTTTTTTGTTTTAGAGAAGGAAAAAACCTTCAAACGAGAAGAAATGAAAATTTAAAAACTCACTCTTTTATCGCCCCCTCTTCTTCTTCTTCTTCTCCTCCTCCTCCCCAACAAAAAAAACAAACCTCTTAATCAAAAAGGTCCTCGCCCTGGTAAACGCCGCGATGTGGCTGCTCGCCGCGGCCTTGGTCCAATCAACGCCGGCAGTCTTCGTCGCCAGCCTCTGCCTCAGCGTCGCCTGCTCACTCTTCTCGCTGCTCGCCGGCTTCATGCTGCCGCTCCCCCTCTTCCCTGCCTACTGGAGCTGGGCGTTTTATGCCAACCCGGTCTCGTATGCGATCATCGCTATTGCAGGGAGCCAATACGGCGACCGGGACGACGTCTTGGTCGAGGACGCGCCCGCGGGCCTGCCCAGGGAGCTCGGCGCGCTGCTGTCGGTGAGCTACGGCTTCGGAGGAGACGGGGCTTTCCCGACGCAGTGGGAGGCGGTCTCCGTGCTGGGCGCGTTCTGCGCCGTGTACGCCGCGGGGGCGTATGTGGGACTCAAGATGAACTGGCAGAATCGGTGAAGGAAGGGAGCAGGAGGAGGAGGAGGAGGAGGAGGAAGAGGAGGAAGAGGAGGAAGAGGAGGGGAAGAAGAGGAAGAGTCGAGAAACGGAATTCTTTTTTTCCCCTTGCAAACAAATCTTAAACAAATATCTTCAACGAAACCAAAAAAAGAACATCAAAACATCTCCTCGAGCAAGCCCTCGCACGCGTCTTCCAGCAAGTCCAAGACGGTCTCGAAGCCCTTCTCGCCGCCGTAGTAAGGGTCCGGGACAGCTCCCCCGGCGATCTTGGCTAGCCTCTCGTCTCTGATGTAATCGGTCATCATCACGACTCGTGCTCGCAGCTGCTGCTCTTTCCCTCCTCCCTCGGAGGGGACTATCAGCTTCCCTTGCGAAATCCAGTGCTCCTTCGCCCGAGAGATCGCGGCCCGGTTGGCCGAGTCCATGGCGACGACGACGTCGAACTGCTCGAGGTCCCTCGGCGTCAGCGGCCGCGAGCGCGACGTGACGGCGATGCCTCGTCTGGAGGCCGCCGACCGCATCCTGGAGTCGGCGGCGTCGCCCTCGTGGTAGCTGAAGCCGCCCTCTTTGTACCAGTCGCCGCTGCCTCCTCCCTGGATGTTTATTTTTGTTTTTAGGAGGGAGAGTGGTCCCGAGAGAATGAGCTTCTTTCCCGGTTTCGATTTCTTCGTCCGTCACAAGGCAAGGAGCACCTCTTGAGACCCGAGAGTAAAAATACGAAATACACACCGTGCCGCAAGAGTCGACGAACACAGAACCCTCGAGCTTCCTCTTCCTGACCAGGTGGTCCAGCACGGCCTCCGCCGCGGGGCTGCGACAAATATTGCCCAGGCAGACCATGAGCACGCGCGTTTGGGCAGAAGAGGTCGAGGTCGGGTTTTTGTCGCTCGGCGTTGTCTCTCTCGTTGACGAGGACGATCGACGCATTTCGCCAAACGGTCTCGGTGCCCTTGCGGCCTTTGATGCGAATTGAGCTCGCTGGAGAGCAAGAGAGGGGGTGCTTCTGAGGGCTTTTCGCTCGGCGTGCCACGCGGAGGGCGGGGCGGGGCGCTGGAGCGTGGACCGCATCGAAGAAACAAAGGTTGGAGAGAATTCTGCAACGAGCTCACAAGTTCGTTTCGACTCCCCTGTTTCTCGTTTTCCCCTGAAGCATCTTTCCGTCGCGCAATAAAGAAAGAGACTCTCCTTCTTTCGATACATTCTTTTACGCTCTCTGCCGTATTCTGTCTTGCCTCTAGAATCTGCAAGCAAAAGCAACGGCAAAGCTCCGAGAAGAAGCTCCAACCATGGCCGCGAACGATGCGTCGACGGCTGCCGCCGCTGCCGCCAACGTTTCTTCCACCGCCGCCTCCGACGCTGTCCGCTCCCGCGACTGGATGTTCTGCCCCGTGACGGGTGCTCTCTTGGAGCTGGACGCCGAGCGCGGCGTGGCGTGGAGCCCCATCTCCGGGTTCGAGAGGAGGCTCGAAGGTAACTTGAATCGAAAGGAGAGGGAGAGGCATTGGCTAGTTTTCGAAATGACGTCGCAAACAAAAACAAAAAAACTCTCGACCTCAACCTCTGACCGCGCTCTCCCGACTCATACGAAACAAAAAAATACAGACCTCGACTCCGTGTCCATTGTCAGCAAGACAGACATCCACGACTACCGCCGGCGGTACAAGCTCACCCCTCTGGGCCCGGACGCGGTCGGGAAGGACGGAAGCAACAATCAGCCAGTCGGCGGCGCGACGGACGCGACCTCGAGGGTCCGCTCGACCGTCGATGAGGCCTGCGTGAAGTGCGGGCACAGAGGGCTGGAGTTTTACACCATGCAGCTGCGGTCTGCGGACGAGGGGTCGACGGTTTTCTACGAGTGCCCCGAGTGCCAGCACACGTGGAACCAGAACAATTGACATTTTTTTTTGGGCGGGGGGGGGGGGTGGAGTCTCTCTCAGAGAGTCTGCTGTAAAATGAAAAAGAAACTTGAACACAAGTTCTGAAAAGAAACAAAGAAAGCGTTTCCTCTTCCCGCTTTTCGCTCCAACTTTGGATCGCTGCTGCTGCTCTTACCAGCATGCAGGCGTCTCTGTCTATATCCGCTGCGTCGCCTCCTCTGGGCTCGCCCCTGGCCAGCCGCGGTCGCACTCGGAGCCCCAGCAACAACATCGGCCAACGCTCTTCTTCGGTCGGCGTCGTCGCCATTGCCGCTGTCTCGGCATTTGCTTCTTACTCCTCTTCCTCCTCTTCCTCCCCGTCTCCTCGCTTTCTCGACGGTCCGAGCAGAGCTGCGAAACTGCGGAAGCTCCTAAGGGAGCCCGGGATCCTGGTGGTGCGTGTTCTGTTCTGAAATTCTCCTCTCGAAAGGAGAAAGATCGAACGGGTCGATTGCCAAAAAAACGTCTAGCCGCTGTCCTCTTTCTTGCCCTCTCTCAACCTCCTCTTCTTTAAAAAAAAAACGCAACACCACCAAGGGCCCCGCCATCTACGATGGCATGACCGCAAAACTCGTCGAGCGGGCGGGGGGCTTCAGCTTTGCGTTTTCGTCGGGCTTCTCGATCGCAGCAGCCAGGCTCGGGGCCCCCGACACGGGCCTCCTCAGCTACGAGGAGGTCGCGTCGAGCTTGAGGAACGCCGTCGAGGCGACGAGCGCGCTGCCGATCATCGCTGACGGGGACACGGGTAAGGAGAAGAAGAAGAAGAAGAAAGAAGAAGAAGAAGAAGAAGAAACAGCAGGAGAAACAGAAGCGATGAATGAAGCGCAGCAAGAGAGGCAACGCTCATCTTTTCGATTTTCTTTTGAATCTCTCAACCTCAACCTCCTTGCTTCCCTCCTCCCTCCAACTCTCCTTCCTCCTCTCTCTCTGACGCACCACAGGCTACGGCAACGCGGTCGCCGTCAAGAGGACCGTGCGCGGCTTCTCGGCTGCCGGGGCCGCCGGCATCCTGATCGAGGACCAGGTCGCCGCGGCCAAGGCCTGCGGCCACATCTCGAGGGGAAAGAGGGTCGTCGGCAGGGCGGAGGCGCTCGCGCGGGTGCGCGCCGCCGTCGACGCCCGCGACGAGCTGGCCCCCTGCGGGGGCCCGAACGCCCCCGCCGACGCCCGCATCGTCGTCGTCGCCCGCTCCGACGCCAGGCAGGCGGAGTCGCTGGAGGAGGCCCTCTGGAGGGCCGCGGCCTTCGCGGACCTTGGCGCCGACGTCGTCTTCGTCGACGCGCTGGCCTCCGCCGGGGAGATGCGGAGGCTCGTGGCGGCGCTGCCGCGGGGGACGCACGCGATGGCGAACAACCTCGAGGGCGGCGGGAGGTCCCCCGTGCTCAGCCCTGCGGAGCTCGAGGCCATCGGCTTCAAGCTGGTGGCGTACCCGCTGTCGCTGCTCGGGGCCGCCGCGAAGGCCCAGCAGGCGGCGCTCGCCGCGATCCTGGCCGGGGGGGTGCCCGGCGCGGACCTGCTGCCCAGCTTCGAGGAGCTGCGGGGGCTCGTGGGATTCCCCGAGTACTTCGAGGAGGCGGAGAGGTACGCCGTCGACGGTTCCGACGGCGCCTCTGTCGGCCCGCCGCCGCCGACTCCGGCTGCAGAGCCCGCGGTCGTCTTCGCGAGGGAGGAGAAGGAAGAAGAGGCGTCGCCCGCCGCTTCCCCTTCCTCTTCGCCCTCTTTCCCTTCCCCTTCCCCTTCTTCCTCTTCCCCTTCGTCCTCCTCCATCGCCGTCGTCGAGCCCGACTCCATCCTCGTCGACGGCAGAGTCACCTCAAACTCTTCTTCTTCTGATTCTTCTTCTGATTCTTCCTCCTCTTTGGAGCGCGTCGACTTCCTGCGGATCAAAATCTTCAACGAGGCGACGGGAGCAGTCAAGCTCGAGACGCGCATCCCCGCCGGGTTCGTGCGCGGTTTGAGCGCCATCGTCCCGCAAGTAGCCGGCATGCTAGACGTCGAGGCGATTGCGAGGGTGGTCTCTGGCGACGCGGCATGGACTAGGAGCAAGCCCGTGTTCGAGGCGGACGCGGGGGCAGGGGACAGGGTGCAGGTTTTCGTCGACTGAGAGAGAAAGGGGGGGGGGAGAGGTCGGGATTGAAAAGAAAAAAATGGAAGAAACAAAAAACTTCTCTATTGCTGGCCCCCGGTCTTTCTTCTCTCTCAGAATTGTCTCTCGAAACTCGCCCGCCCGCCTTCCTCCCGTCGCTCCGCCGCCCAGCCACAATGTCGAAGACCATCGCCCTCTTCGACGTCGACGGCACGCTGACCGTGCCCCGCAAGGTAGGGGAGCTTTAGAGGGGAGAGAGAGAGAGAATGAGAGTGAAAGAGAGGGAGAGTAAAGCAAGGCGACTCTCGATCGATCGATGGGCGCAGTGACGGCGCTGCCGCTCTTTCTTTTCTTCCGTCGTTTTCTCACTCTCTTCGCCGTCTATCACCTTTCCACAAACAGACTGCCGACGCAAAGACGCTCGACTTCCTCCAGGAGCTGCGCAAGGTAAAGATTAATGGAGAAAGGGGGGAGAGAGGGATTTGCGAAAGAGAGAGAGAAAAAGAGTCCAGTGGGGCGCCGCATAAAAAACAGAGACCAATGCTCATCTTTTCTCTTTCGTTTTTTCCTCTCTTGTATTCTCCAAACTGCAAACAATTCGCAGCACGTCAAGGTCGGCATCGTCGGGGGCTCCGACCTCGTCAAGATCAGCGAGCAGCTCGGGGAGAACAGTGAGTTGTTTATTATTGGAAGGGGGACAAAAAAGGAAGAGCCTTTTTTTGGTTTCGTCGGTCCTCTCTGTCTTTCCTTTTCTTCTTCAAACCCTCTCGACTCAACCTCTTGTTCTTCTTCTTCTTCAAAAAAAAAAAACAAAACAAAAAAACAACAAAGCCACCACCGCCTACGACTACGTCTTCGCCGAGAACGGCCTCGTCGCCTACAAGGCGGGAGAGCTCCTCGAGATCCAGTCCCTGAAAAAGCTCCTGGGAGAGGACAATCTGAAAAAACTCATCAACTTTGTCCTCCGCTACGTCGCCGACCTCGACATCCCGATCAAGAGGGGGACGTTCATCGAGTTCCGCAACGGCATGATCAACGTGTCCCCCATCGGGCGCAACTGCTCGCAGGAGGAGCGCGACGAGTTCGAGAGGTTCGACGAGGGGGCCGGAGTCCGCAAGGCGATGGTCGCTGCCCTGCAGAAGGAGTTCGCCGGTCTGGGCCTGACGTACTCGATCGGGGGGCAGATCTCGTTCGACGTCTTCCCCAAGGGGTGGGACAAGACCTACTGCCTGCGGTTTGTCGAGGCCGACGGGTTCGACGACATCCACTTCTTCGGGGACAAGACGTTCCCTGGGGGCAACGACTTTGAGATCTTCGAGAGCGAGAAGACCAAGGGGCACACGGTGACGAGGTGAGAAGAGAAGAGTTTTTTTTTGACGAGTCGGGTTTTTTCTGTCCCTCTCTGAAGTCGCATCTCTCTCTCACAGTTTCTCCCTTTCTTCTCCTCCCGCAAAATTCAAACAAAAAACAGCCCTACTGACACGATCGAGCAGTGCACCGCGCTCTTCATCGAGAAGAAGTAGAGGGCTTCGTGCGTCCGTTCGTTCGTGAATGGGGGGGGGGGAGCAGAAGAAGCGAGGGGAGGAAAAAGGAGGAGGAGGAGAAAGCGAAAACAGAAAGTACTGCACTTCTCTTTCTGTTCAACTGTCTTTCTCCCCGCCGCTTCTTCTCCTCTCGTGTCCTGCTGCTGCGCGTTTGCTCTCTTCGCGATATGTTTTCCCTTTTTCTTGGTTGTCATCACTTTTTCCATTTTGCATATCATTTTCTATGATAAAATTCTAAACCAAAAAAATGAAAAACGATGCTGCTGCCGCTGCTTTTGAGGAGAGGACGTCCCGCTTTCTTCTCCTTTTTGCCCATCGGTCTCTCTCATTCTCCCTTCTTTCGCCCGCTCGCGCCATTTCAAGAAAAAGAAGCAGCGAACGCGGCCTCGCCGTCGAACTGGATCTCCCGTATCGCCTCCTCGGCCTCCCTCAGGGCTGCTGCTCGCCCCTCCCCTCCCCCCCCCGCGTCCCCCCCGCCCTCGCGTGCCCTCTCGGCCCTCTCCGCCGCGGCTCGTAGCGCGGGCAGGCACCGCGGGCCGGACGTCCCCGCGGCAATCGCGGCGAGGGCCACGGACGCGGCGACGGCCCTCGTCGCCGCGGGGAGGAAGTCGACCCTCGGGAGCACCGCGTCTTCGGCAAAGTCCGCCGCGCTCACCAACCCGGCGAGCGCCCTCGCTGCGGGGAGCAGCGCTGCCCCCCGCTTCCCGCCGCCGAGGCCCGAGGCGTCCGCCGCGACGAGGCCCAGCGCGACGCCGGGGAACACGAGGGCGTTGTTCGCCTGCGACGCCCTCCGGAGTCGCCGCCGCCCTCCTCCCGCCCCTGTCCCCGCCGCGGGGGCGGCGGCGGCGACGTAGTAGTCGGCAAAGGGGCTCCCGCCGGCGAAGACGGCCCGCCCGCCCGTGGCCTCTGCCGCCTGCTCCGGGGTGCACTCGGAGAACGCCGTCGGATTGGAGAGGGCGAACACCAGCGGGCGGAAGGGGGCGCTGGAGGAGGGGGAGGCGGAGAGGAGGCTGCGGAGGACGCCGGCGTCAAACGCGCCAGCGACCCCAGCTGCGCCGACGAGCGCGGTCGGGCCGACGGCGGCGACGATCTCGGCGAGCGAGGGGCGGCGCCCTTTCGAGCTGCTGCTGCTGCTGCTTCCTCCTCCTCTCCCTCTCAGCTTCAAGACCACGGGGTCGTCGGCCTCCCTCGCGAACTCCGCCTTGAGGGGGAGGGGGAGAGGCCCCCCGTCGCCGCGCCCGCTCCCCTTTTCCTCCCCCTCCCCTTTCCCGCTCCTTCCCTTCGCAACGACGAGTCCCCTCGAGTCCACGAGGAACATCCTCGCCCTGGCCTCCCTCTCGGAGAGGCCCGCGCCGCCCTCGGAGACGGGCGCCGACAGCGCCGCGACGGCGCACCTGGCGACGCCGACGGCGGCCTGCCCCGCCCCGAAGAAGAGGAAGGTCTGGTCGCGAAGCGCGGGGACGCCCTCGACGCCCCGGACCGCCGCCAGGACCGCGGCGACGGCGGCCGCGCCGGTCGCCTGGATGTCGTCGTCGAAGCAGGGCAGGCCCGCGGCCTCCTCCCGCTCGAGGAGGGACGCGGCGTGGGAGCCGGCGAAGTCCTCGAGGTGCACGATGAGCCTCGGGCCGAACCTCCCGCGCAGGGCCCGCAGCGCCTCGGCCAGGAACGCGTCGTACGCCGCCCCGCGCAGCCGCGGGGCCCTGCGCCCCAGGTAGAACGGGTCCTCCCTCGCCCGCTCGTCGCCGCGGCCGGCGTCGACGAGCACGGGGACGCACTGCGACGGGGCGAGGCCGCCGGCGCCCGAGTGCAGGAAGCACTTGCCGACGGGGATGCCCATGCCGTGCGCGGCGAGGTCGCCCAGCGCGAGGATGCGGGCGCCGTCGGAGATGACGGCGAGGCGAGGGGGGGGCGGCGGCGGGGCGGCGGGGGCGCGGGGCCGCGGGGCGGGGGCGCCCCGGTCCCCGCCGTGGGGGCTCTCGGCGGCGGCGGCGGTGGCGTCGGCCCAGGCGTCGACGACGGCCCGCAGCCCCCTCCCGCCGGCGCACGCCGCGTCGTCCGCAGACAGGTAAAGTCCCCGCGGCCTCGTCAGCAGCGTCCCCCAGCTAGCGCACGCGTCCGCGACCGCGGGGGTGTAGACCAGGGGCAGGAACGCGGCGCGGTCGGAGGCCAGCAGCGCGTGGAAGAGCGCCGGGTCGGCGGCGTGCAGCGCCGCCATCGCCTCGTAGCCGGCGAGGTTGCGGTTCCTGAGGGACTCCGGCGTCGGCTGCGGGGAGCCGGAGGACGCCGAAGAGACCGCGCGGAGGACGGCGACGCGGGCGCGGGCGACCTCGAGGGAGGACGGCGAGGAGGCGAGCGACCCCGCCGCCGGCGCCGCCGGGGCCGGGGCCGCGGAGGCGGGCTTGCAGCTCGCGGGGAAAGGCCGAGGAGGCGGAGGAGCAGCGACGGCAGCAGCTGAGGGAGCAGCGGCAGCAGCAGCGTTCTCGGTCAAAGCGGACGTCGTTGCCGCTGCCACTGCGGCTGCTCCGAGCGAGGTCGTGGAGGCGAGCAGCAGGGAGCGGCGCGAGGAAGAAGGGGTGTTGTCGCCGCCGCCGTCGCCGGTCGCCGATCGAGCCACGGCGATCTGCCGATGCTGCTGCCTTTGCGTCATCGCTCCCTTCCTCGCCGCCAATTCCACCTTTTTCGTCGACAGCGGGGTCTTCAGGGGGCAGTGCATCGTGCAGATGGTTCGTAATCCGCCTTTCAAAGTTCCCCGTCCCCCACGAAAGAGAGAAGGACGAGATCTTTGAAGAAAGGAGAGTGAAGTTTTTTTCGTTTCGGTTCGGTTGTTTTTTTCTTTTTTTTTGCCCACGTTCTCCTTCCCAGCCTCTCACCGCTCCTCTCCGCTCCTCGAGAAGCAACGCGCGCGCGCGAGAGAGAGAGAGAGAGAGAAAGAGACCCTCGCGCTCTTCAGCTCCACGCCTCGACGACGTACCTCCCCGAGGACACCATCCTCCTCACGAACGCCCTCCCGCCCTCGGCCCCGAGCCCGCCCCGCTCGGCGGCGACGTCCTCGAAGGCGAGCCGGACGTCGCGCGGCATGTTCTTGGCGGAGCCGGCGACCAGGACCGTCGCGGGGGGCAGGTCGGAGCCGTCCGGAGGGGAGAGCAGGCGCCAGAGCTCGCCGGCGTCCTCTCTCAGGAGGTGCGTGACGTACCTCTTTGGCTTCAGCCTCTTCGCCTTGTTCCCATCTCCGACCTTTCCTCCGCCGCCGCCGCCGCCGCCCTTTCCTCCTCCCCCTTCCCCTCCCTCCTCCTCCTGCTCCTGCTCCTGCTCCTCCTCCTCCTCCCTCGAGAAGGCCGTCCGGTATGCCCGCAGCGTCCCGTCCCCGACCATGCCCTCGAACTCGGAGCGGTAGTAGCAGTCCGCGACCGGGGAGCGGCAGCCGAAGTAGAGGGAGCAGGGGGCGACGGCGGCGGCGGCGGCGGGGTCCCCCCTCTTCGCCCTCTCCGCCCGCCGCGCCTGCAGCAGCGAGCGCATCGGCGCGATCCCTGTCCCGGGCCCGACCAGGATCAGCGGCGTCGCGAGCCACGCCTCGAGCGGGGCGAGGAGCGGCGGCGACTGCCGCCGACGCAGGCCTTGCATCTGCCTCGCCGCGGCGGCCGCGAGCGAGGGCAGCGACAGCGCCCCGCGCTCGACCCACAGCGGCAGCAGCGAGCCCCCTCCGCCCGCCCCCCCCGCGGCCCCCTCCCCCTCCTCCGGCCGCGCCCCCTCTGCCCTCTCCCCCTCCCCCTCCGCCCGAAGGCCAGAGAGCCACCCGGAGGCGAGCCCGAGCCTCGGCCTCCCGTGCGGCGTGCGGTACCGGACGACGGCGACGGTGAGGTCCAGCGTGTCTGCTGCCTCCGCCCCCTCCGCTTCCTCTTCCTCCCCGCCGTGTCCCCCTCCTCCTCCGCAGGCGCCGCCGCCGGGGGCGGCACCGGTCGACGGAGAGAGAGTTGGCGCGCTCGCGATCGAGAACCTGCGCGGGCGCAGCCTCGGCGCCGCCGCCAGCAGCCACGCCAGCGGCGCCGCCGCCGCCGCCGAGGGGAAGTCACTGAGCACCTCGGAGAGCGTCCTCGGCTCGCCGGAGCCGCAGTAGAGGGCGAGGTCGGCCCTGCCCTCGGCCGAGGCGAAGAGCCGGAGGCGCTCCCTGGCCAGCGAGGCGGGGGCGGCGGCGGCGGCGGCGGGTTCCTCCTTCCCCTCCTCCTCGGCTTTCTCGGCGTCGGCGGTTGCAGCGGCAAACGCGGCCAAAACCTCGAAGAGCCTCCTCCGCGGCGAGGCGCCGTCGAGCTCGAGGACCCCCGCCACGAGGGCGGCCGCGGTGGTCTCGAAGGACAAGGAGGGGCCCGGAGAGGCGGGGGGGGAGGCGGCGGCGCAGGCGGAGGCGGCGGCGGCGCAGGCGGAGGCGGCGGCGGCGCGGGCGGAAGCGGCGGCGGCGCGGGCGGAGACGCGGACGCGGTCCCCCGGTCCCAGCCCCCGCGGCGCCAGCACAGCGCGCACCGACGCCGCCGACTGCTCCGGCAGGAGGGCGGCGACGTCTCCCGGGCTGTAGCAGCACTGGCGCCGACGGCGCCCAGGGGGCCCGTGCCCCGAGGGTGACGGAGCCACGCGCAGGCTCAGGTGCCGCGTGTCCTGCCAGTGCGAGGGCGGCGTCAGCCGGCGGTTGGCGGCGGTGGCGGCGAGCAGCGGGCGCGCGGCGCCGCCGCCGCCGCCGCCCTCCCCGCTCCCCGCTCCGCCCTGCTCCTCGTACCCCGGCGGCGCCGCCAGCTCCCCGGAGGCCAGCGCTTCGAGCCGGTGGAAGGCCGCGTGCGCCTCCAGCGCCTCCTCGCGCGAGGGGAGGAAGGGGGAGGCCGCGCCCGGGGCGGGGCGGCGCGGGGGCGCGGCCCCGGCGCGGGCGACGAGCTCGACGGAGAAGCGGCACGGCCCGAGCCTCCCCACCTCGCCGCCGCCCCCCGCCGCCCCCCAGGCCTCCTCCGGGACCCCGGCGGGCAGGGGCGCCGTCGTCTCCCGCAGGGCCGGCCACAGCGCCAGCAGCCACGCGTCCAGAGCGGCCTCGGGGGGGGCCGCCCCCACCGCCGCGCCCTGGTCGTCGCCGAGGCCGAGCGGCACCAGCGGCGCCGCGCCGAGGCCCTCGACGAGCCTCCTCGAGAGCTTCCGCGCGGCCGCGTTGAACAGCGGGTAGCCGCTGTCCCCAAACCCGAACACGGCGACGCGCAAGCCCGCCAGGCAGGAGGCCGGGAGCGCCGCGCGGCTCAGGAACCGCCACAGCGAGCGGCAGTTGGCCGGGAACTCGCCCTGGCCGGCCGTCGCGACGACAAAGACGGCGGCGTGCTCGCGCGGGAGGAGCCTGAGGTCGGCGGCGTCGGCTGGGAGGACGCGGGGGCTCCAGTGGCGGGCTCGAGCCTCTCGGGCGACGCGCTCGGCGGCCTCCTGTTGTCGGTGTTCGTGGATCAGGAGGGGGGGGGGGGGGGAGCGGGGTGGGGAGCGGGGCAAGGAAGAAGGGGGGGGGGCGGGGGTGTCGTCAGGCGGGGGCAGTTGCCAGCGGCTGT
>Ga0315287_10000866_pt1 | contig 27041 bp, 32 predicted proteins | sample YL17G11_0_MG_FD_205037 | JGI IMG/M metagenome (GOLD analysis project Ga0315287, IMG submission 205037) | Sediment microbial communities from Yellowstone Lake, YNP, Wyoming, USA - YL17G11_0 | ecosystem: Environmental > Aquatic > Freshwater > Lake > Sediment | place: USA: Wyoming | collected... | reverse complement strand
AAGAAGGGTATCTGGATGATATTCGTTTTCGTCTCATTGAATCAGGACCAAAAGAGACAAAAATTCTTAAAGCTGATAGTACAAGTTTTTTGCTTACCGTCGAACAAGCTGAAAAGTTAGCGGTCTCTTTAAAACAGGCAGCCACTGCCAGTAAAAAAGTTCCACGAAGTAATGTGCCCAAAACATTCCGCGTGCCATTTTAAATTATTATCTTCTGGATAAAAATATATCAACTTTTGGCTGACTGCTGCCGCAAGCGTTTCCGGATAGCTGACGTTGATCTGATGGAGTGATGACGGGCAACTCACGGCCATTAAGAGACACCCACGACCGTCCGCTTTACGGCAAGCAATTTTGCAACATGGTGTTCATCTGTGTGCCAAAACCCGCCGTTCAAAATTGATGCTTAACTACTTCTAATGCTATCAACTATCTGGATAACATACCTATTTGGGTGGTTATCCAGATAAGAAAATCTAGTGTGCAAGGTTTTATTTGCATTTGAAATGGCCATACTGTGGACTACTTACCTTCCAAGGCCTCAAATCCAGATACCACATCCAACAATTCCTCGGTAATCTGATTCTGGCGTTGCTGGCGAAAAGTGGCGGTAAGGGATTCCAGTCGCTCCTTAATGTTTTTTTCAGCGACCTGCATGGATACGAGGCGGCTGGCGTGTTCACCTGCCAGGGATTCAGCGCAGGCGCTATACAATACGATAAAAAGATGCTGGCGGATCAAAGCGCTCAGCAGCTTTTCACTTGCCATCGTAAATAGGGGCAGTGATTTGGAAGGCCAGGGTTTCGTATGGGTGTGATTAAAACGACAGAGATCCAACGGTAACAATTTCTTTAATTGCGCCGAATAAGTCGTTCGTTGTTGATGCGCATTATGAAAAAGCAGCACTCGCTCGACGCCTTCAACTTGCCAGTTGTCGATTTGCAGAAGCATTTTCTGGACAGTGGCGGTAATGCCTGCGACAGAACCCGGTACAAAAAATGTCTCTTCAACGTTCTGTCCCCTTTCTCTCAATGCAGCATCAACTCGCGCCCCCACCGCCAGAATCCTGCGGTTTTGCCGGTCATGTTCAATCTTGTCAAGCTTTTCCAGGGCAAAGGCAGCAATGCTTTCATTGTAGCGGCCGCACAGCCCATGATCAGAGCCAAAAACGATGGCACCTGTCCACGGCAACTGATTCTGATGAAGGCAAGCCGCTGTTGTCTGGTGATTGTGCAAAACCACCTGCAAGCCCATTTCGACGGTACGGTTATAATCGGTCAGCGATTCCAGTGCCCGTTCATATTGGCGTATGCTGACGGCTGCAAGGACCTTCATGGTGCGGACGATAGACTGAAGATCAGTAGCGGCATTAATATCCCGCTGCAAGGCTTCAAGCGTTTGCATGGTTCGCGCTTGTGTCAGGGTTCAGAACTGCCCGGACGAAATCCATCAAGACTACCTTGTCTTCCGCACTCAAGCGTTCTCCACCATAGATTTTATTCTGCTGAATCTCCAGTTTATTAGTAACGGCGCCGGAGAGTTGATTGCCCGCTTTTTTAATACCGGCTACCGGTATGTCATCAAACAAGCCTTCATTAACTGCTATCAAAACAACAATCTGCTCAAAAGCTGAAAGCGGTTTACTTTCATCCTGTTTCAATACTTCTCTTACCCGGCGTCCGCGTTCGATATTATGACGAGTGGCATCATCCAGACGGGTGCCGAAGCGGGCAAAAGTTTCCAGCTCTTCAAACTGTGAATAAGCCAGCCGCAACTGACCGGATACATCAAGATAGCCGGGAAGCTGAGCCTTGCCGCCAACCCGGGAAACCGATTTGCCGACATCGACCGCAGGCAAATCGCCTTTTTGGAAAAGTACGGGCGACAGATAGACCTGGCCATCGGTAATTGAAATCAGATTGGTTGGAATATAGGCGGAAAGATTCTGCGCCTGGGTTTCAATAATGGGTAGCGCCGTCAGACTACCGCCGCCATATTCCGGTTTTAAATGGGTTGCACGCTCCAGCAATCGCGAATGCAAATAGAAAATATCACCCGGATAAGCCTCACGCCCTGGCGGTCTGCGCAATAATAAAGACAGCTCGCGATAGGCATGGGCATGGCGGGTAAGGTCATCGTAAATCACCAGCACGTCTTCGCCCTGATCCATAAACCACTCGGCAACACTGGCAGCGGCATAAGGGGCTATATACTGAAGTCCTGGCGATGACTCCCCCGGGGCGACTAACACGACACTGTTTTTCAGTACGTCTGCCGCACGCAGGCGATCAATGACTTTAGCCACCGCTGTTCCACGCTGCCCGATAGCGCAATAAACAGAAATGATGTTTTTATCGCTCTGGTTCAGCATGACATCAATGGCAACCGCGGTTTTGCCGGTCTGACGGTCTCCCAGAATCAACTGGCGCTGGCCTCGTCCTATGGGAATCAACGCATCAATGACTTTGATGCCGGTTTGCAAGGGCTCGGTAACGGGCGCCCGCTCAATGATAGGTCTTGCTTCCCGTTCTATCGGCCAGCGCAACTCCGCTTGCACACTGCCGGCATTGTCAAGCGGTTGACCCAGTGCATCGATGACGCGCCCCAGCAAGCCTTTGCCAACCGGTATATCAACAACTCTGCCGGTGCGTTCAACGCGGCTACCGGCGCTGAGGTCTGCTTCTTCACCGAGCAGAACAACGCCTATTTCATCCGGATCAAGATTAAAGGCAATGCCCATGACGCCGTTCTCAAACCGGAGCAGTTCCATGGCTTTCGTGCCCGGCAACCCTTTTACCCGCGCCACTCCGCTACTGACCTGCAGCACCCGGCCGATTTCCCGCTCCCGCAGGGTAAAGCTGTCGCTTTGCAGAACAGTATCGATATGTTCCGAGGCTTGCTGAAAAAATTGCTGAAAGATGCCGTTCATGACTGATGATTAACCGGCTTTAACAGCTCGATTTCAAGTTCTGCCAGATAACGGTCAATAGTCCATTCCCAGCTTCTGCCGCCTGTTTCCAGAGCAATTCCGCAAACAAAATGATCGTTCTGTTCATAAACAATAGCGCAACCGGTGGATATTTTATCCAACCCGCTTCGAATTTTTTGACACAAGGTTTCATCCGGAGGAAAACGAGTGATAATTCTGACAGAACTGTCGTGTGTTATCGCCTTATGCAACAAGGCCTGTTCATCGACCGGCAATTCCGCCAAGTGCCGTAAAAAATGTTCTACCACCTGCTGCTCCAGGGGCTGATCGGCAAGCCCTGAAAGTATTTTACCGCTCATATGCAGCGCTTTTTCAGCGATAACCTTAGCGATGACAACACCTAACTCCTGTTGTTGCTTGTGCATTTCTTCTGCAAACTGGTTTTTTTTATCTTGAATTTCGTCAGACAGATTCAGCAGTTGCTCGGCCCTATCGGTTTCCGCCTGTTGTCTTGCTTCTGACAAAATTTTATCTTTTTCACTGTTCAGTTGCTGCAGGTGGGATTCATAGTGTTTTTTAAGTTGTTCCGCGTCGGCTTGTTGTGTTGCCAATGCTTGTCGTTGCCTATCAAGGTTTTGTTCGCGTGCTTCCATGGCATTGATAACAGGCCGGTAAAGAAACTTTTTGAGCAACCCGATTAAAATCAGAAAATTTATAATTTGGGCACCGGTTGTAAACCAGTCTATCTGCATGGATTACCCTCCGGCCCGGCTAATCGCATAGTCCCAAAAAGGATTGGCAAAGATCAGAATCATCGAGATGACCAAAGCGTAAATAGCGGTTGATTCAACCATTGCCAGCCCCACAAATAGCGTTCGGGTAATCGTGTTGGCCTCATCCGGTTGCTGTGCGATAGCACTCAAAGCTTGGGCGAGGGCCCGAGCCTCCCCCAATGCGGGCCCCAGACCACCTATGGCAATGGTTAATCCCGCCGTGATAATTGATGCCATTGCAATCAGGCTTATTTCATTCATGAGGTACTCCTTGAAATATTAGTTAATGTAACGCTTCGGTTAGTATTAGAGACTGTGAAAGAATCTGTTTATATCTAAAAAAACACGGAAATACAGAACTTTCAATACATTGAAATATCAAAACTATTATCTCTGTTTTTTTATTTCTGTGGTGAACAATTCTTCAGGTATTAATCATATTTTACCCAAATCAGTATTCGACTCCCAACCGCCCCCCAAAGCCTTATATAGCGCTGTCAGCGCAGTCGCCGTAGCAGTCTCGCTCTGGGCCAAACGTTCCTGATCTTGCAGCAGGCGCAATTGGGTATCCAGTACCGTCAGGAAATCGCTGACCCCTTCCTTAAAACGCAAGTGAGCCAATTCATCGGCTCTTTCGCTGGCTTTAGCTGCTGATTCGAGCAAAGCCTGCCGTGTCCGCTCCTGGTTGTAGTCCACCAGGGCGTTCTCGGTTTCCTCCAGGGCATTCAAAACCGTCTGCTCATACTGAGCCAGGCTGGCCTCGGCGCTTGCATCGGCGGCTTTGATACGGGCGTAGACACGGCCCAGATCCAGGGCTGCCCAAATGATTCTCGGGCCTACCGCATAGGCGTCTGAACCCGCTGCGCCGAGTCCTGACAGGGAGCTGGCTTCAAGAGCGATCGTACCGACAAAAGTGACACGCGGAAAAAGGTCGGCCGTAGCAACGCCGATGCGAGCCGTAGCGGCGGCCAGCGTGCGTTCGGCAATACGGATGTCCTGCCTGCGGCGCAGCAGTTCCGCAGGATTACCGATATGGATAGTCTCGGGAATGCTGGGCATCGGCGCAGGCTGCTCCAGTTTCTTGATCAGGGTATCCGGCCGCCTTCCGGTCAGTACGCCGAGTCGATGAATGGCCTGGTAAATGGCGCTTTGCAGGAGCGGAATAAGGGCCCGTGTAGAATCGAGCTGGGCTGTTGCTCTTGACGTATCGAGTTCCGTACCGCGTCCGCTATTGAGCCTGACTTGGGTTATTTTCAATGTTTGGAGTTGATTTTCGGCGTTCATTTTTGACACCGCCAACTGGTTTTGCAGCCCGCGCAATTGGAAGTAATTTCTGGCCACCTCGGCGATCAGGCTGACGCTGAGATCGCGAAGACTGGCTTCCTGTGCCTCAACTTCGTCGCTGCTCGCTTCCACGTTACGGCGAACACGGCCAAAGAAATCGACTTCCCAGAAAGCGTCGAAACCGATGTTATAGAGTTTGAGTTCGCGTGGTACGAAGTCCCGGTTGTTCAGAGCACCGAGGCTACGTTTCTGCTCGTTATAATTAGCGTGCGAGGTGATAGTGGGGGCCAAATTCAGCCCGGCTTCCATATACAGAGCCCGCGCTTCAAGGAGGTTTGCGCGGGCAATCTCAAGGTCATAATTGTGCTGCAAAGTCTGATCGACAAGAACAGTTAGCTCGCTATCCTTGAACAGCTTCCACCAGCTTACTTCTATACCTTGCGTGGAGAATTCGGGGTGGACGGCATGGGCAAAAGATCGAGGCGTATCGGTTGCAGGCGTCTTGTAGTCCGGGCCGACAGCGCAGGCGCTCAGTGCAGCGGCGCAGAGGAAGGACAGACTAAAAATTCTGCTTCGTTCAAGCGCAACGAATAAATTATTCTCACGTTGCTTTACGGTGCGAAACTCTGCAAAGTGCATGTTTATTCCTTGGTTCATAAGTCAGGGAGCACCCACACCAGTATGTTCCGAAGACTCTAAAAGGCGACCGTCTTCCATTTCCACAATCCTGTCAAAAACATCCAGTGCGCGGACATCGTGGGTAACCACGATGACGCCCGCATTACTTTCATGCGCGACTTGAGCAAATAACTCCATTACCTGGCGGCCACGGTGGCTATCGAGCGCGGCAGTGGGTTCGTCGGCCAAGATCAGGCTGGGATCATTGGCCAATGCCCGTGCCACAGCAACTCGCTGTTGCTGTCCCCCGGAAAGCGCATCGGGCAGATTGTCGGCGCGGTCGCCGATGCCTAAGTGGTCAAGCAAATACATCGCCCGTTGCCGCGCAGTGCTTGCGGGTGTGTCATTGATTTCCAGCGCGACTTGTACATTCTCCAGGGCGGTAAGAAACGGAATCAGATTGGCTTTCTGGAATACGAAGCCGAGATGCTTCCGGCGGAACGTGCGCAGGTCGATCTTGGCGTCTTCGCCGTCCATGACCAGTTCTCCGCCGATGATGATTTGCCCCGAGGTCGGCGGATTGATCAGTGCCATTGCCGTCAACAGTGTGGATTTACCCGCGCCGCTTGGGCCCAACAGAGCGACGACTTCGCCACGGGCGACGCGGAGCGTCACATCGTTCAGAGCGATAACCTCGGTTTGGCCGTGTCCATAAACTTTGGTGACGCCAACGGCCTCAATGGCCGGGACTTGATCCGTGACGGTGTTCATCAAGCCAGTACCGTGTTTGGTTCGACTCGCATCGCCTTCCATATCCCTAAGAGACTGGCCAGCATTGAAATTAATACCGTGATAAGTGCCAGTTTAATAAGATCTGGCGTCTCAAGCATTACCCGTCGCGGAAAATAAGGGAACAGGTATTGACCCAGCCACCACGCCAGGCCGTATCCAAACACCCCCATGAGTAAAGCCTGTTGCAGAATCAGCCCCACGATGACCCGGTTGCGTGCGCCGATCAGCTTGAGCAAGGCAATATCGTGAATTTTGTCCAGTGTCAGTGTATACATAATGAGGGCGATGATGATGGTGGAGATGATGATCAGCAGCGCGCTAAACAGCCCGAGTTGCCGCCTGGATTTGTCCACCGTGCCGGAAAGCAGCAGCTCTTTTTGTTGCTGCGCGGTATAAACGGTCACATCGGACCATGTGGACAGTGTGCTGATAATCTCGTCAACATCCGCGCTTGGATTTAAGCTAACCAATATGGCGCTGACCTGTGGCCGTGGCAGTTCGGAAATACCGCTGGACGATCCACCGGCACGCTCCAGCAGCAAAGGTTGAGCACGACCGAAGTCCTGACTTCCAGTACGAACGAGGCGGGAGGCGCGTTCCAGGCGTATGGCTTCGCCAGGTGAGTCGAACTGGATGGCCATCGCATCACTCACGGTAAAAAAAGCCAAGCCGTCGCCGGCGATGCCGGACATGCCGGTGGTGAGTCCGACGACCCGATAGACGTCCTTACCGAATTTGACCTGTTCGCCCAGCGCCAGTCCCAATGAACGGTCGGCAACTATCTCGAAATGTGCCTGCCCCAGCGAGCGTCCGGCCACCAGCGACACCCATTCGCCTTTATCATCAGGCCATGCCAGACCCTGCACCATCATTCGTAATGTCTTGCCATGGTGGTCGCGCTGAATCGCGTGGGAGACGAACCGTCGTGCCCGAGTGACCTCCGGTAAAGCACGTAACCTATCTTCAATATTGCTTGGAATGCGGGAGTTTTCTGCAAAGGGGCCACGCGTATTACCTTGAACGACCCATAAATCGGCCCCGATGCGATCCACCAGCAAAGTCGCTTCGAAGATGAGACCGCGATAAATTCCGCCCATACCCATCACGATCATCAGCAACAAACCGATGCCGACGGTTGTGAAAACGAAGCGGCTGAAACTGTGGCGGATGTCCCGAACGGCAAGATTCATTGCACGCTGACGGCTTGGCCGTCCTCCAGAGGTTGCTTCAGGCTCCCGGACGGCTTCACGATTTGATCGCCCGCAGAAAGGCCCTTTGTCACCTCGATGTCTTGTTGTCCGTTAAGACCCACGGTAATGCTGCGCCAGTGCGCCCGTTCGTCATCGTTGACGAATACGCCGGGCTTGCCCTCGCGCCAGAGCAGGAATTTTTGCGGTATCGCCACGACACCGGACTTGTGTCCGGTTTCAATGAAGACGTCAGCCCGCTGACCCACTGCCCAGTTGACCGGCAACGGCTGCACGCGCACGTCCACCAGGAATTCGCGCGTCTCGCGGTCGGCTTCGCGGCCCAGCCGGACTACCTCGCCGGAATAATTCCGCTCCGCTTCCGAGCGGAATACCACGCGGACGGGCTGACCCACCGCCAGTGCCGCTATCGCGGTCTCGTCGACCCAGGCGCTGATCCAGATTTCCCTGGTATCGATGAGTTGCAGAATGGATGAGCCGGGGACGACGACTCCGCCTGGGTCGCGATCGCGACGCACAACCAGTCCCTCGTAAGGACTGCGCAGTTCGGTGAAAGCCAATTGCTCCCGGCGCAGCTGTAAATTCCTTTCAGCGTTAACGATTTGGCTGCGAGCCTCCACGATGGCGGACCGGGAACGATTGAGATCGGCTTCGGCTATGCGCAGGGTTTCCGTTGCCTTATCAAGCTCTTCTTGCGAGGCAGCCTTACCGGAGACCAGTTCGGCGAGACGCTTTTGTTGCACTCGCGCCTGCCGGAGCACTGCCTGGGCACGAGCCTCATCGGTGCGTACACGCGCGACGGTGGTGCCGGCGGCGGCTAGCGTGGCTTCTGCGACCGCGACCTGCTGTTTTAGTTCGGCATCGTCGAGCCGGGCCAGTAATTGTCCTGCCTTCACCGTGTCGCCCTGGTCGACGAGCACTTCAGCCAGGCGCTCCTGAATGCGCGGACTGATCGTAGTCTTGATGCGCGCTTCCAAGGTGCCGGTTCCCATAACCTCACCGCGCAACTCACCGTTGGCGACCGTGTGAGCCATCACCGGAACCGGCTTGAATTTCAGCCAATACACGGCCAAGATCAAAACCGTGATCAGCGCGACTAGCCAGGAGATGTGGCGAACAGAGAGTGTTTTCATTTACAAAAGAGGTTCATTAGGTTTGAGCTCATCAGCCAAATAAGTGGTTTGAATACCAACGGTAAGAAAGGTTAAGGTTGAAAGAAAAACTCGGCAAGCCTCCGCAATCCAAATCTTTACTGGCTTATTTAACAAGAAAATCCCGCATCATGCCCATGTCCTCATGCTCAAGATTATGGCAGTGATACATAAACAGGCCCTTGAAGTCACTAAAGGGTTTAGCAATAGTAACCTTTTCGCCCGGCATCACCAAAACGACATCCTTCCAGCCACTATTGATAAAGCCGGGCGCTACGGTTTGATAATTTTCTTGCGATCTCACATTGATTTCGCGTTTTACGATTTGAAACTGCTCCCCATGTAGATGCATCGGATGCGGCATGTCCATCATCGTGCCCCCGCTAAAACCGTTATCGAATTCTATTAACTGCAGGGTGTTGACGGGAATAATTTCATCCGGTTGAATATCGTTCATTTTATAGGAGCGGCCGTTAAGCAGGGCTGACATGTGCCGCATAGATAAGGTGATGGTTTTAGGGTTTGCCGCGTTTTCAGCATCTTTAATACCCAGTGTAGTAATGGGTGTCAAAACTTTTGGTAATGTAGTAGTGTCTTCCTCTTTTTTGGTAACCCGAACTTTTAGAACCGGATAGTCGGATCCTGAAGGCATTGAACTGACTGACATCATACCACCGCCCATCATTCCACGCCCACGCATCATCCCCATGCCACCGGCATCAAATGGCAGGCTGCGCAAAGTCAGCTCGGTATCAATGGCTCTTCCACTAAAGTCCATCCATAACTCCAATCGTTCCCCTGGAGCCAGCATGACAAAGCTATGTTGCTCGGGGCGCTCCAGTAAGCCGCCATCAACGCCTATTACGCTGATGGGCGTGCCGTCATCCCAGGCAAGCTTATAAATGCGCGAATTGGAGCCATTCAACAAACGCAATCGATAAGCGCGCGTTGCAACCGGCAAGACAAAATCAGGCCGGCCATTTATCATGATCTGATCACCCAAAAATCCTTGCATGCGCTGCATCATGTGACTTGAATAAACAAGTTGGTTATGTTCATCAAAGCTGCGATCCTGGATCACTAATGGCACGTCATAGTCGCCACTCGGTAAATTCAGTGCCTGTTCTTGTTCATCACTGACTATCAACAGACCGGCCAATCCCGAATAGACCTGCCGCGCAGTAACGCTGTGCGTGTGGGCATGGTACCAATAGGTTCCGGCGCGATTGTGTATCTCAAATTCGTAGGTATAAGTTTCGCCCTGATTGATGGCATACATGGGATTACCATCCATGTTTGCGGGCACATGCAGCCCATGCCAGTGCAAAATGGATTGTGCAGGTAAATTATTGTTAAGGATTAGTCTGACCTTTTGACCTTTTTTAAAGCGCAGGGTAGGTGCCAGATAGGTTCCTTCATTGTTATCAACGACTTCGGAAGAACCTTTTAATACCTTGCCGGTGACTTTCCAAACGCGGGATTTTTCGCCTTTAAAAATAGAAATATCAGCCGTGCTTTGAGTCAGTTCAATCTCAACATCAGGATGAAAATCAGCGGAGGGTTTGTTGACGCTGACAAATTCCTCCGCTTGTGCCCAGACTGGATAAGTGGCCGCTCCGGTAATTGCGACTGCTGCGTATTTTAATAATTTACGGCGTTGCAAATTTGTAATCGTATTCATATAAGTGCGCCTCACCAATCTATATTAGAGAATAATTTAATACCAATTCTATTACATTTTTAAATTAATTAAGATTCAAAACCAAGTCGCTACAGCTAGATAAACGCCCGTGATAATGAATAAAACGGCGCTCACTCGGCGGAACCACAGTTCGACACTTCGAATGCGGTTGTACAGCGTGCCCACACTGCCGAATGCGAAGGCGATAACCCAGGCGAAAACGATCACCGGCAAGCCTGTGGCCACCGCATAAATCGGCGGCAGCCAAAGTCCCTGAGGGCTGGCCATCGTCAAAGGAATCAGCATGCCGAAATAGAGCACACCACTGTAGGGGCAGAAGGCCAAGGCAAACAAGGCACCCATCATCAAAGCTCCGAGATAGCCGAACTTGGCGCTATTTTTCCCGAATTTCTCAGCCAGGTCGCCAAGTCCGCCAATCCGTAGCGGAATGATGTCCAGCAGAACAAGGCCGACCACGATCAGCAGCGGACCGAGCAGCTTCTCGCCCCAACCCCGAAACAGGCTGGCGACTTCAAAGGCGCTGGCGCCGAAATAAAGCACCAGCCCCAAGACGGTATAGGTGATCGTCCGCCCCAGGGTATACAGTAAACCATTGAGCAAAACCCGTCGCCGATCCTGAAGCTCGCGGCCGATGTAGCCAATGGCGGTGATGTTGGTGGCTAACGGGCAAGGGCTCAGGGCTGTCATCAATCCCAGCAGGAAGGCCGATGCCACCGGCCACTCGGCTTGGTCGAGCAGGTTTTGGAGAAGTTCCATGACCGGCGCTTACCTTGTGCGGACGCCATCTCTGGCGTCCGTCGCTGCGCGGTCCACATTCGCTCCCGGCAAACTTGTGTTCTCGCTGCCGAGTTGTTGCCGAATGATGGAGCGCAGTTCCTCGCGAAATCGTTCGGGTTTGTTCCGCGCGGATCGAAAGCCCAATTCGGTCAGGTCGACCTTCTGTCCCTGGTTATTCACCAATAGCAGCGAGGAGCCCCAGATGCCGTATTTTTGCACCAGCGCCTGGCTCTCCGGTTCTTCGAGGTTCAACACCGTCAGTTTCACGACGCCGGTATCCAGTTCTTTCTTGAAATCGCTGCTAAGCAAGGCCCTGGTTTCATTCTCAATGGCCCGGCAGGTGGCGCAGCGGCGATGCCCGTGAAAATAATAAATGTCCAACTTTTTCGCGGTATCGATCACCTCCTGGGCAAAGACCAGGGTGGTCATAAATAGCGCCAACAACCCGATGAGGGGCAACAGTTTCTTCATGGTTTTTCTCCAGGGTGACTTATTTGAAAAGGGGCAAATGCCATCGTCAATTTTTCGGGTGACCGTCGGGTCAGAATGAAGCACTTTTGAGAGCTCTCAGGCACTGTCTACTCCTCGGTTTGTCAGGTCGACAAGGCGTTCTTCCCAAGCGCGCGACATTCTCGATCCAAGCGATTCAGCCCAAATGTGCCGCGATCTCCTCGGGCGTTATCACCTCGCCCTGGCTCACTACCTCGTCGTTGACGACCAGGGCCGGCGTTGCCATCACCCCGCGATACGCGATTTGCATCATGTCGGTGATCTGCACTACCCCTGCAGTCAGGTTGCGCATGGCGACTGCCTGCCGGGCGTTGGCTTCCAGTTGCTGGCATTTCTTGCAACCGGTCCCCAGAATCTCGATTCTCAATGCTTCATTCATGACTTATCTTCGGCTATTGATTAAATTTTTCGATGTTAGCGGCACCACTCCGCAATCAATTTTTTGCATTCAGCTCTCCATTTACAGTCTCCTTCATTACAAATTATGCCGGGGTTCGAGCGAAAGCAGGGGCGATGATGAGTCGCATTCTGGATGGACTGAATCAGTTCGATTTTCAGATTGATACTTTCAGCGTTTTCAACGCCAACTGTTTTTGCCAGCTGTTGTAGACCCGGAATGGTCATAAAACCATCTTCTTCAGCCATAGATAGATAAAATGCAATTTGCATCTTTACATAGTTATTTTCGGCTGCCAGCCAATCATCCAGCTCCCTGCCGGGTGCAAAATTTCTGACTTCTGCTTTGTAATAAGCCGCTTCTGAAATCCACTGGTGACGAGTTACGTTTTCCACAATCTGATTTTGAATTGTTAAGATGGCTTACGCTGCACTAATCCGACCTGCTACGGGCCGTTGCCGAGGCAATATAGACCATGGCCAGTATTGAGAAAATATAGGCCTGAATGCTTCCTGTCAGCAAGCCCAGCATATGCATCACAATTGGGAAAAACAGCGGCGTGATGCTGAGCAGTATGCCGGCGACGACGGTGCCGCTCATGATGTTGCCGTATAGCCTGACTGCCAGTGCGAGGGTTCGGGAAAATTCGCCAATGATGTTAAACGGCAACATAAAGATATTGGGACGGCAATATTGTTTAACATATTCCCATAATCCGACCTCACGGATGCCGTAAAAGGGAACAGCAATAAAGACACTCAGTGCCAGAGCCGTGGTGGTCGAAAGCGATCCGGTCGGCGGCATAAAGCCTGGAACAACCGCAAGCAGGTTGGACAAAAAAATAAACAAAAACAAACTGCCGATAAACGGAAGATAGCGATCCGGTTGTTGCTGGCTGATTTCATGGATTTGCCGGTTCATATAACTAACAATCACTTCCAGCAGGTTTTGGCCTCTTGAAATAGGTGCATCTACCGGCAAGCGACGCGTAATCATAAAACTTCCACCTGCCAGCAACGCCATAACGCCCCAGGTAAACGCCAGGGTGGCATTGATTTTGATAAAAGCGTATTGCCATAAAATGACTTGGTCAGGATTATCAAGCATCGTTTAAGTCCTCATCATCATCAACAAGGACGATCTTGATTCGGCGAATCAGTATAAATCGAATGATAATAATGCCTGCCAGGCAAATTAAGGCATATTGCCATCCCTGCCGGATAACCGGATAAAAACCGATCACCATCAGCGCATTACGGATAATAAAACTGCCCAGCATCACAATGGCCTGATGTTTACCGGTCGTCACTCGACGCACGGTTAACCAGAGTCCGCCAAAATAAATAAGCCCCAGTATTGCGCCCCAAAGCAGTGACCCGATAACAGTCAGGCTATGTTCAATCATCACGATTCTCCTCGCCGATCCAGCGCCAGGCATTAAAGCAACCCAGCGCCACGCCAACCAGCAGCATCGTTAGTGTCCATGACACATTACTGGGCCACTGTTTGTCGATCCATAGCCCCAAAGCGATTCCGGCGACAGTAGGAATGACGATTGACCAGCCGATCAGGCCAAACGTGCCCAGACCAAACCAGACACTGTGATGTTTTTCTTTGCGCGCCTTTAGTTTTCGCCTGGCTTGCTCCTCTACGGATTGGGTCAGCTCATGCCCGGGTTGCTCTGATTGATCTTCATGTTTTGCCATCGTTAATCTGCCTTCAGTTGTGTAAAGCGGCGAATGACGCCCGCTTCCAATCGGGACAAAGCGCTGCGTGCGATGCGCTCGCTATCACCCAGTTGCACAAAATGTTTTTCTACCTTATCCCGAAGCGTCGCCAAATCATCGCCTCTGAAGGCGTTATACGTTGAAACAAGCACGTCATCTCCGCATTTGACCAGCGTTCCTTCATCAATTGCGACAAAAACTTCCTGTCCGGTTTCGGCAATATACATAAGGAGCCCCGGCACCAGTGCGGAGACAAAATCAATATGACGCGGTTCCAGACAAAATGAACCATTATGGGCTTTTGCGATGATCTTTTGTACCGGTTCGTCGATCAGAATCTCGTTGGGCAGCAGCAGCTTTAATCTCATTTGTTGGCCTCGCTAATTGCACCGATCATATACAGAGCCTGTTCAGGAACGTCGGCAAATTCATCATTAAGAATGCGCTCACAACCATCCAGGGTATCTTTCAGACTGACCAGTTTCCCCTTAATCCCGGTAAAATGTTCCGTCGTTGCAAACGGTTGGGTGAGAAAGCGTTCAAGCCGGCGGGCACGATTGACCGTTGCACGGTCGTTTTCACTGAGCTCTTCCAAACCCAGCATGGCGATAATATCCTGCAACTCATCATATTCCGCCAATACTCTGCGCACTTCAATGGCGATGGTATAGTGACGATCGCCGACAACGGCTGCGTTAAGCATTTTGGAACGCGAGACCAAAGGATCAACCGCTGGATAAAAACCCTGGCTGGTCCGTTTGCGGGATAGCACAATGGAGGCCGAAAGATGGCCAAAAACATGCGTGGCCGCCGGATCGGTAAAATCATCGGCGGGCACGTAGACGGCCTGAATGGATGTCATACTCCCGCTTACGGTATTGCAGATGCGTTCTTCAAGTTCTGCCAGTTCCGTAGCCAAAGTCGGCTGATAACCGACGCGAGACGGAATTCTGCCCATCAGACCCGAAACTTCGGCACCGGCCTGAATAAACCGGAAGATATTATCGATTAACAGCAGCACATCACGCCGGGTTTCATCGCGAAAATACTCGGCAATGGTCAATGCGCTATGACCGACACGAAACCGCACACCGGGCGGTTCGTTCATCTGACCAAAGATCAGTACCGAATTTTTGAGGACGTCGGCTTCGTCCATGGTGCGGTAAAGTTCTTCGGCTTCCCGGCAGCGTTCCCCGATACCGCAAAAAACGCTGATACCCCGATAAAAGCCGACCATGTTATTGATCAGTTCGGTAATAACCACAGTTTTGCCCACACCGGCGCCACCAAACAGTCCTGCCTTGCCGCCTCGTTCCAGCGGTGCCAGTAAATCAATGATTTTAATGCCGGTTTCGAACAGCTCAGAGGCGGTGCTGCGCTTATCCAGAGGCATCGGCTGTTGGTAAATGGAACGGGTTTGATCAGCGACAATCCCCGGCTTACCATCGATGGCATGACCAAAAACATTCATCATGCGGCCCAGTATCGCGTCCCCAACAGGCACGGATATAAAGGTCCCGGTATCGATAACCGGAGCCCCTCGCTCAAGACCTTCGGTAGAATGAAAAGCAACGCAGCGGGTATCGATGTCACTCAAGTGACTGGCAACTTCAAGTACAATGTTTTGCTCACTGCCGGCAAGCAGCATCTGATTGATGCGCGGCAGTGTTGTTAAAAAAGACACATCGACAATGCTGCCTTTAACAGATTTAACTCTACCTGAAGCATTGGCTAGACTACGATTTTGTTCCGCTATCTCATCCATAAACAATCCTGTTATGTCTGTAAGTAGTCATTTAATCAACGCGGCATAGCCTTATTGATCACATCGCCTCTTCCGCCAAACAAATCGATGGGTACAAATTTGTAATGCGCTAACAATTTAATGTCGAGAATCCCGGCTGGCTCTGTATTGAGCAGTTTCTGACTTAAGCCATTGGCCATTTTATCCAGACTATCAATATCTTCCGGCGTCACGGTTTGACCGGCAGCCCGCAGAGCACGAATCTTCTTCTCAAGATTATCCTGGGCTACAGGGAAAATACCCGGTTTTAAATGCACTTCATAAGCTTCGCCTGTCGATATTTTCTGGATGATATAACCATCGCCAATGCTATTATCGATGCGCAATGTCTGAAAGTTAATGCGCGCTCCGGTCATAAAGGCTAGGGCATCCACCCAGCAGGGGCCATTTTTGGATACGCCTTGAAGATCGGTGCGATCCACTACACCCTGTGGAAATAACTTGTTGAGAACCGCTTTGATTTGAACAAAGGCAATGACCAGCCCATCGCAAAGATGTCCATGCATTCTGGCCAGGTCTTTGAGTCCGATCTCTTTGGTATTCAGTGAATAGCGGCCCAGAGCGCTATCGGTATCCAAAACCAGAATCGGCTGGTTATATTTTGCTGCCGACGCCCATTCCGGGTAAAACCAGTCTGGGCTGTTATCGGTGCTGCCGTTACCGGCTTGTACAGGCGCACTGTTGATCATCAGCCCAATAATGCCCAGTATAATCAGAGTCTTCAAGGGGTTATTTCTTCTGGTTTTCATTGCTCGACCGAAGCGGTATAGCATGGTGCTGTGATTGTTATTGCCACTGTTCTTGCAAATAACTTTAGGAAGCTTGGGTTCATTTCAGGCCGCCGGCTTGCACTCTTATTTGCTCGATCAGGTCAACGACAGCCGGCTCGCCCTTTTCGAAAGCCACATGAATTTCCTCACGGCTCGGTAGTTTGACCGCGATACCTTCCTGAGCGGCTTGGCTAACCCAACCCGGCTCCGGCACTTTAACCCCGGAAAACCAGCCTTTCGTGCGTTTGCAAAAACCGACCAAAGCCAGCATTAGTGGCACTTCGATCAATACCCCGACCACGGTCGCCAAGGCCGCGCCCGATGACAACCCGAACAGCATCACGGCCGTGGCGATCGCGACTTCGAAATGATTGGACGCGCCGATCATCGCCGAAGGGGCGGCGTTTTCGTAGCTAAAGCCCCATAGTTTGGCGGCCACATAGGTAATCGCAAAGATGAGTATGGTCTGTATCGCCAGAGGAATCGCAATCCACAGAATCGTCAACGGATTGGCGGTAATCACCTCGCCCTTGAATGAAAACAACAGCACCAAGGTTAGCAGCAACGCGATAATCGTAATCGGTGTGAGCAGATGCAAAAAACGCTGTTCAAACCAGACCAGGCCCTTATGCTCGATGATCCATTTGCGGGAATAGAAGCCTGCGAACAACGGCAACGCGACATAAATACTGATCGACAACAACAAGGCTTCCCAGGGCACTGGCAACTGCCCGACGCCAAGCAGAAAGCCGCCGATCAAGCCATACAAAAACAGCATGGCCAATGAATTGATCGCGACCATCACCAGGGTATGCCCGGCATTGCCGCCGGCCAGATAACCCCACACCAGTACCATCGCAGTACACGGAGCCACGCCCAGCAGGATGCAACCAGCCAGATAACTACGCCACAAGGGTACTTCCAGCATTTTGACGCCTTCGTGCAAGACCACCGTACCAGAGCCGTAGTCACTGCCGACCGGCAGATCCAGACCGAACGGCATTTTGACCAGATCCACCGCATCGGCTCCGATCAATTGTTGAAACAGCACGCCCAGGAAAAGATAGGCAATGGCATACATGGTAAAGGGCTTGATGGCCCAGTTGACGATCAGTGTCAGTGACACCGGCTGGATGCTTTTACCTGCCTTGACGACTTCGGCGAAATCGATCTTGACCATGATCGGATACATCATGAAAAACAGACAGATAGCGATCGGGATGGAAACGACCGGCGCGCCGTTGACATCGATGCTCATGCCGTCCAGCGTCTTGGCGAATTGCGGCGCAAAAGCGCCCAGCAGGATGCCGGCGGCGATGCACAATCCCACCCACAGCGTCAGATAACGTTCAAAATAGCCCATATCTCGTTTTGTTTCAGTCATGGCTGGGTCCTCGTTGGTTTAAGCCGTCAATTTGCCGATGGCGTTGAGTTCGGCGGTCAATGCTTCGGGGGGCATCGTTTCCAGGGGTAATTCGAGCATTTTTTCGATACGCAATTCCAGCGTAGCGAAGGTCTGCTCAAATGCGGCAATTTTTTCGGCTTCGGTGCCTTCCACATGCCCCGGATCGGAGACGCCCCAATGCGCCCGCACCGCTTTGGTCAAATAGACCGGGCAGGTTTCACCGGCGGCGTTGTCGCAGACGGTAATGACGATATCCATCGCCTGGTTCTCGAATTCCTCCCAGGACTGGCTTTTATAGCCTTCCGTCGGCAGCCCATGGCGTTTCAAGGTCGCCAGTGCGCCTGTGTTAATACTGCCGATTGGATGACTGCCGGCCGAAAAGGCTTTGATACGGCCTTGACCCAAATGATTGAACAAGGCTTCTCCCATAACACTGCGGCAGGAGTTGCCGGTGCAAATTACAAACACATTTAACATAAAGTTTCCTTGGTCATTTAAGGTTTTTTAATATCGTTTTGATTTCCTCGGGCGAAGAGGTTTTGCCGGAAAGCACCACCGAGCCGTCAATGGCCAAAGCAGGCGTCGACATTACGCCCATGTCGATTATCGTGTTGAGATCGGTCACTTTCTCAATTTCGTAATCGATGCCCAGTTCTTTGGCAGCGGCTTCGGCATGCGCGGTGAGCAACACACATTTTTTACAACCCGTACCTAATATTTGTAATTTTTTCATCTTAAACTCCCATCATTGAGCCATAAATCATACCGGTGATCGTGGCCATTATGACCACCAGCAGTACATAAACAAAAGTTTTGGTATTGCCCATAATTGTCCTCAGCACCAACATACTGGGTAAGGACAGAGCGGGACCCGCCAACAATAAAGCCAAAGCGGGACCCTGGCCCATGCCGCTACCGAGCAAGCCCTGCAAAATAGGCACTTCGGTGAGCGTGGCAAAATACATAAAGGCACCAGAGACCGATGCGAAAAAATTGGCCGAGAAGGAATTACCGCCCACCAATTGCGAAATCCATTGTGAAGGTATCAAGGCCTCGTGACCGGGTCGACCCAGCAGGAACCCTGCAATTAAAACGCCGATTAACAATAAGGGCAAAATCAGTTTGGCAAACTCCCAGCTGGCGGAAAACCAGTCACTCGCTTCATCAGGCGCCGAAGAAGTCAGCGCTGCAAAGCCAATCACGGCGGCAGCAAAGGCAGCTAGTGGTTGCTCGGGAAATAAAAAGGCCAACAGCGCAACAGCAATAACGACAGTTGCGACTGAGAGTGCTTTTAAGTTGAACCAGAGAACCAGCAGAATGGCAAAGATTAAGCCGAACAATCCGGTTATCCACCATTTGCCTGCATAAAGCGCATACCAGATTCCGCTGGTTTCGAGCGGTTTGCCCCAGTTGACGAACACCAGAATGGCGACCATCACGAAGAATAACAGGCTATTTTGCCAGAGCGGGCGGTTCACTTTTTCCTCGGGCAAGATAAATTGAGCCGCAGCAACGGCTTTAGCCTGTTCTTCCTTGCGAAAAATCAAACTCATTAACAGCCCAATCACCACGCTGAATAACACCGCGCCGATAGCACGGGCGATACCCAGTTCCGGTCCAAGCACCTTGGCAGTCAGCACAATGGCCAGCACGTTAATCGCAGGCCCCGAGTAAAGAAAAGCAATCGCAGGTCCAAGACCTGCGCCACGTTTGTAGATACCGGCAAATAGCGGCAATACGGTGCATGAACAGACTGCCAATATGGTGCCGGAAACCGATGCCACACCATAAGCCAGCAGCTTATTGGCGTTGACACCGAGGTACTTCATCACCGCTGCCTGACTGATAAATACCGAAATGGCGCCTGCGATAATGAAGGCCGGTATCAGGCAAAGTAAAACATGTTCCTGCGCATACCAGCGCACCAGATATAAGGCTTCCCAGAATGAATCGATCAAGCGGCGGGAACCCTGCAAATATTCCACCGGCAGATAAAAACAGACAAGAAATGCCGCCACTATCAGACTGAGCGATTTCCACTCAGTTTTCCAGAATGTATTCATGTTTTTACCTTCGCCAAGTGGAAATGAAGTCTTTTCATTATTGTTTCTTTTAAGTGATATGCGGATAAGCGGATATTTTGGTTATAAAAAAATCAGCTACACATGGCCATTTCAGGTCTGTTTTCCATGTTATGCAAGCGTTCCAGATCGTTTTGAAACTGGCCGGTTAGTTCAACGGCCGTTAAAGCATTTGTCAGTATCGGAAAAGCCCAGTCAGGCAATTTTGGGTTAATCTGATAATAAACCCACTGGCCTTCGCGGCTGTCCAGTAATAATCCGCACTGACGCAGTAACGCTAAATGCCTGGAAATTTTAGGCTGAGACACATCCAGTGCCGTCGTTAATTCACAGACACAAAGCTTACCTTGCTTCTGCAACAAAGCGACGCAACGTAAACGTGTTTCATCGGATAAGCATTTAAAAAATTGAGCTGGGGACATTATTTTTAACTCAGGATTAAATATATGGATAATCGTATATCAAAATACGCATCAATTCAACATTGGGTGTCGATTTTTACACGTTTGTTCAGTAGTGGCTACTGATTATGTGCTCAGCCGAACAGCTTGCTGGCTGAAGAAATCAGGAGGTAATAAATAATCATGCGCGGAATTCGGAACAGCACCGATGCCGTGAACACGGTCGACAATCGGACGCCCATGGCGCCAGCAGTCCAGCAGGTAACCGAATAAGGCAGCGGCGTGGCTGCGCCAAGCACGATTGCCCAGAAACCGTATTTACGAATGAAAGTGCGCTGCTCGTCATTTAAGTGGCCAAAGAGGCGCTGGACGAATTTGACATGCCCTAGCCAGCGACCTAAACACCAGCCTAGCATTCCGGCGCCAACAGACACCAAGCCAAGGATGAGAACATAAGTTAACCAACGTTCAGCAAGATCACTCTTGGCAATCACAACCAACAAAATATCCGGCGGGAAAGGGGTGACTAGCGTGTCGGTTACGAACAAAATCAGGCATAGCCCAGCAAATCCGATTCGATCGACTACCCAGTTCGTGCCTATTATCATCTCTTCCTCAAGCCAAAAACCTAGCACACTCATCATGACAACTACTAAAAGTATGCCGGCCAGAGCCTTTAGCAAATTTTCCCTGACCATGAATCTTTTCCCGGCGGTAAACTGAATACTTTAACCCGTATAAGCCGGAACCAAAAGGGGGAAACTAACTTCCCAAGGATTGTTTTACTGTGATGGCTTTGGCTATGACGACACATCTAACTGAGCTTCTATATTATTTTTATATTTCAATAATTATTGTATAATTGATTCATGGATAAAAAACTTGCAACAACACTATTTGAATCGTTGGCTTCCGGCGTCCGGCTGGATGTGTTTCGGCTGCTGGTTAAAAATGCCCCCAACGGCCTGGTTGCCGGGGAAATTTCTACGCTGCTGGCTTTGCCGCCCACCAACATTTCTTTTCATCTTAAAGCAATGACTCAGGCCGGTTTGCTCAATGTTACCCAGGAAGGCCGCTACCAGCGCTATCGCGCCAACCTCGCTGTTATGCAGGAGCTGATTGTATATCTGACCGCCGAATGCTGTACCGGCCAGCCTGAGCAATGCTTTGAGAGCAATTCAGTATCGGACCGTTGTGACAGTGAAACGAATCTTTCAACCCCTCAAATAGACCAAATAGACGCTTATTTATGAATGTACTTTTTCTTTGTACCGGCAATTCAGCGCGTAGCATCATGGCTGAAGGCTTATTGAATAAATATGGTAATGGCCGGTTTCAAGCTTTTAGCGCCGGTAGTTTCCCTACTGGCCAAGTGAATCCCTTTGCTTTGGAGCGATTGGAACAGGAAGGCATTTTCCTGGCTGATGCTCGCAGCAAAAGCTGGGATGAGTTTGTCAAACCCGATGCACCTGTAATGGATTTCGTCATTACAGTTTGTGATAACGCTGCCAAAGAAGTTTGCCCTGTTTGGCCTGGACAACCGATTAACGCTCATTGGGGGGTGTTTGATCCAGCGGCGGCAGAAGAAAAAGAAAAGCGTATCGCTTTTGCTAAAGCGTTTGCCATTCTTGAGCGTCGTATCACTTTGTTTACCAGTCTACCGATAACTAGCCTCGAACGGATGGCACTAGAGCGACAAGTCCAAGACATCGGAAACATGGGTGAATCCTAAAGTTGGTTTGTTTCATTTAAGATACTAACGTTAATCATCACACTTAAAATTTTCCATCAACTATGAATGTCCTATTTCTATGCACTGGCAATTCTTGCCGATCTCTGATTGGCGAAGCCACTTTCAATCACCTTGCGCCAGAAGGCTGGCACGCACTGAGTGCGGGCAGCAAGCCTTTAGGCAGATTAAACAGCCGAGCAGTGGCTTTGCTTGAGCAGGAAGGTATTTCTACCGAAGGGTATTACAGCAAATCATGGAATGATCTGCCGTTGACACCGGATATTGTTATCAGTGTTTGCGGCAACGCCGCCAACGAAACCTGTCCAGCTTATCTGGGTCCGGTGCTGCGCAGTCATTGGGGTGTCGAAGACCCGGCCCACGTCACCGGCACCGATGCCGAAATCGACGCGGCCTTTATGACCGCCTATCGCATTCTGCGTTACCGCATCGAAACCTTTCTGGCACTGCCACTTGCAGAATTGCAAAACGATTCTACACGCCTCAAAGCGGAACTGGATCACATCGGCACCTTGTTACCCTGAACTTTAAGGAGAACCCTCATGACAAACATTCAAGTATTTGACCCTGCCTTGTGTTGCAGCACTGGCGTCTGCGGTGTGGACGTCGATCAACAATTGGTCGGCTTTTCTGCCGATGTCGGTTGGGCCAAGCAAAACGGCGCCCAGATCGAGCGCTTCAACCTGGCCCAGCAACCGATGGCTTTTGCCGAAAACCCGGTCGTGAAAGGTTTTCTGGAGCGTTCCGGAGCTGAAGCGCTGCCGTTGATTCTGGTCGACAATGAAGTGGCCTTGGCGGGTCGCTATCCGAATCGCGACGAACTGGCACGCTGGGCCGGAATAGCTCAAGTTGAAGAAAAATCCGAGGCTGCTTGCTGTAGCGGCAGCAAATGCTGCTAAACCCATTTTGGAAAAACCGCTATGCCTGACATGAAATTTCTCGACCAGCCGCCGCGCTTCCTGTTTTTTACCGGCAAGGGCGGCGTAGGCAAGACCTCGATTGCCTGCGCCACGGCGATACAGTTGGCGGATGCCGGGCGACAGGTTTTGCTGGTTAGCACTGATCCGGCCTCCAATGTGGGACAAGTATTCGGTATCAGCATCGGCAACCAGATTACCGCAATTGCCAGCGTGCCGAGTCTGGCAGCGCTGGAGATCGACCCACAAGCCGCCGCGCAGGCCTACCGCGATCGCATCGTCGGCCCGGTACGTGGGATGTTGCCCGAAGCGGTTGTGAACGGTATCGAAGAACAACTGTCCGGCGCCTGCACCACCGAGATCGCAGCGTTTGACGAATTCACCGCGCTGCTGACCGAGTCGGCGCTAACCGCCGACTATGATCACATTGTTTTCGATACGGCACCTACCGGCCATACTATTCGACTGTTGCAACTGCCCGGTGCCTGGAGCGGCTTTCTTGAGGAAGGCAAAGGCGATGCATCCTGTCTCGGCCCGTTGGCTGGCCTGGAAAAGCAGCGGGAGCAGTACAAGGCGGCGGTGGATGCGCTGGCCGATGCGACCCGTACCCGGCTGATTCTAGTGGCCCGTGCCCAGCAAGCCACCTTGCGCGAAGTCGCCCGCACGCATGAAGAACTGGCTGCGATTGGCTTTCAGCATCAGTATCTGGTCATCAATGGTATTCTGCCTCGCACGGAGGCCGACAATGACCCATTAGTCGCTGCTATTCATGAACGTGAACAGACCGCCCTCAGCAATATTCCCGAAGTTTTGAAGGGACTGCCCTGTGATGAGGTCATGCTTAAATCATTCAATCTGGTTGGACTGGATGCCCTGCGTCAACTGCTGATTGACACCCCCGTGCAAGGACAAGTCAGGGTAGATTCTCCCATCGAGCTCGACGAACCCAGTCTTTCCGAACTGGTCGATGACATTGCCAAAGACGGTCATGGCCTGGTGATGCTGATGGGCAAAGGCGGCGTCGGCAAAACCACGCTGGCGGCAGCAGTCGCTGTCGAGCTGGCGCATCGCGAACTGTCCGTGCATCTCACGACCTCTGACCCGGCTGCACACTTGACCGAAACGCTGAATGGCGTACTCGACAACCTGACCGTAAGCCGTATCGACCCTGTCGTCGAAATCGAGCATTACCGTGAACATGTTTTAAAGACCAAAGGCGCAAAGCTCGACGCACAAGGCCGTGCGCTGCTGGAAGAAGACCTGCGCTCGCCCTGTACCGAGGAAATCGCCGTATTCCAGGCGTTTTCCCGCATTATCCGTGAAGCCGGCAAGAAGTTCGTGGTGATGGATACTGCACCCACCGGACACACCTTGCTGCTGCTGGATGCGACCGGCGCTTATCACCGTGAAGTGTCGCGCCAGATAGGCAGTTCTGGATTGCACTACACCACGCCGATGATGCAATTGCAGGACCCTAAACAGACCAAGGTGCTGATTGTCACCTTGGCCGAAACCACGCCGGTTCTGGAGGCCGCGAGCTTGCAAGTTGACTTGCGACGCGCAGGCATCGAACCCTGGGCCTGGATCATCAATACCAGTGTTGCCGCGGCTAATGCCAAATCGCCTTTGCTGCGCCAGCGCGCCGCCAACGAACTACGCGAGATCAATGCCGTAGCCACCTTGCATGCCCAACGTTATGCGGTGGTACCATTGCTTAAGGAAGAGCCGGTGGGCGTTACACGCTTGCTTGAATTGGCCGGTGACCCATCGAATCAATCGTGAACGCTGAAGTGGCTCAAAAAACCTAAGGAGCAAATCCATGAGCAAACAAAACCCCCATAAATCAGGACAGACTAACGATCAACCCGGAGTAGGCTCAACTCCAAATCCACATAGGAAGGCAATGAATTCCTTGACCCAAGCTGAACACTTGGAGTAAAAAATACATTTCAACCTTGGGGTGAGGCGCTTAATGTGCTAACTTTTTATTTGTTCGGCGGGAAAACACATGATCAAATTCGCGATATGTTTTGTAATGATGCTGGGGATGAGCCTAACAAGCAATAACCTATCGGCAAACCCTCATTTATCTCGTTTACCGGCGCAATATCCGCTGAAAAAGATAACAATTTCCATTTTGCATCAACCAGGTGCCGGTATTCCAGGTGGTTACCAAATCACTCTTAACGGTGACGGCAACAGTTTTTACAGCCAGAGCAACAAAGAAAAACAAGCTTTATCTATTCCCAAAGAAACCTTGCTTGAGTTGGTTAACGACTTTTACAAAATCCATTTTTTTGAGTTACCGGATACTTATGCCGTTAAAAAGCAGGTGGTGCTTAAGGACAATACCACTGTAGCAACCGTTGTCACAAAGCAAGTCGACGTGAGTAGCAAAAAGCTTTGTATCCAGCTGCGCACTTATAAAAAGTGCGTGACCATTGTCGATAACCAACCTGTTGAAGCGGCAGAACTCGTAAAAAAAATAGAAGGACTGTTTCTTTCAAAGCCAAATGTTAATTAAATAAGGTAACCCCCAGCTATGCCCTCGTCGTTATACACAAGTGTCACGAAGCACGTCATTTCGGCAGGGATTCACATCAGTCTATCCGCCTGATGGCCTTCGGGTTAATGCAAATCTGTTCCAGACAGATTTGTGCCGGAGCCGAAAACCGCGTAAGCGAATCCAGACTCAATGCATGTATTTAAGATCGCCATCCATGGCACTGATAGGGGTAGAGAAGAGCCTCTCGACTCTCCCCTCCCTCCGAACCGTGCGTGCGATTTTCCCGCACACGGCTCTCCAGTCGAGAATTTCCTCATCGGGATTGACGAGCCATACTATGAGCCTCTTTCATGGTGAAAAGCCCAAGGTTAGCAAAATACGCATTTGGCATTAGTTGACTCAGGTGTATTGAACGTCCAAAACCCGATTGTCCGGTTCTTTGTTTATTTCTTAGACTTCGCAAGCGTCGCCTGATGAAACCGTCAATCTTTGGAAACGTCCATTCATGAGCATGTTTAAAGTAGTTGAACCAGCCTATAAGCATAGGATTAAGGTCTTTTATTATCGTTTCCATGCTGTCACCACGCGTCCTTTTGGTCTTGCTTCTGATTTTGTCTTTTAACGCTTGCAGACTTTTCTTTCTCACCCAGCGTTTACCTGCCTCAAACCTGTAACCCAGAAATTCAAAACCTTGACCTTCTTCCAAACAATTACCCACATGGGTTTTGTCTGGATGCAAGGTCAAGCCCTTGTCATTGACCCATTGCTGAATCAATACCAAGGCCTTTTGAGCTTCTTCCTGGCTTTGGCAGAGAATAACAAAATCATCCGCGTACCTGACCATCGTATAACCTGCTTGCACCATCCGTTTGTCTAATGAATGCAAATACAGGTTAGCCAGCAATGGGCTAATAACCGCACCTTGGGGCGTTCCCGCGTTGGGTGTCCAGCGCTCCAGTCCAGCCAAGATGTCTTGTTTCAAATACGCTTGTATCAGTTTCAGAACTTTACCATCACTAATGAGATTTTCAACTTCAGCCATTAGCGGTGCATGGGGAATGGTATCGAAGAAACTTTTCATATCCGCATCCACTACCCAGGTTTGCCCTGCTTTCAGGCATTCATCGACTATTCTTAGCGCATCTTTACAGCCTCTTTGTGGCCTGAATCCGTAACTGTGTTCGACAAACTCGTTCTCAAAAATGGGTTCAATCACCATTTTCAGAGCTGTTTGCACAATTCGGTCTTTAACCGCTGGAATTCCAAGTGGTCGCTCTCCACCCCCTGCTTTAGGGATAAACACCCGTTTGACCGGAAGTGGTTGATAGCTACCCGCCTTTAACGCTTGTTGAAGCTCTTGCAAATAATGCTCCTGCTTCAGTGCAAAACGTTCCACACTCATCCCGTCTACGCCATGACTGCCCTTGTTTCTTTGTACTTGTTGCCAAGCCGCTTGTAAGGTTGCCATCGCATACACTTTATCCATCAAACTAAACCATTTGCCGCCTTTTACGCCGTTTTCCAGCGCTGTCAACACAG
>Ga0315287_10000864_pt1 | contig 27054 bp, 18 predicted proteins | sample YL17G11_0_MG_FD_205037 | JGI IMG/M metagenome (GOLD analysis project Ga0315287, IMG submission 205037) | Sediment microbial communities from Yellowstone Lake, YNP, Wyoming, USA - YL17G11_0 | ecosystem: Environmental > Aquatic > Freshwater > Lake > Sediment | place: USA: Wyoming | collected... | reverse complement strand
GGGGTCCCTGACGCTCCCGCCGCGGGGGGGGGGGGGGCCAACTGGCGGCCGGGCCACCGGCCGCCCCCCCCCCCCCCCACCCCCCCGCCCCCCCCCCCCCCCCCCCCCATCTCTCCCAACCTCTCCCCTCGTCCCTCCAGGTCGACGGCGCCGCCCAGCCCTTCCAGTGGGCCACCTACGCCGCCGTCGGCGCCCGCGTCGACGCCGTCGCCTCCGCCCTCGTGGCCGCACGCCTCGCCGCCCCGGGCACCCGGGTGGGCGTCTTCGGCGGGAACTGCCCGGACTGGATGGTCGCGATGCAGGCGTGCAACCGCCAGGCGCTCGCGTGCGTCCCGCTGTACGACTCCCTGGGCGAGGGCGCGATCGAGTACATCCTGCACCACTCGGGCGCGGCGGCCGTGTTTGTGAGCGCGGACAAGGCGGCCCACCTGGCGGCGGCGATCGCGGCGGGCGGGCTGGGCGGGGGCGGCGGCGTCAGGGCGGTCGTCCACTGGGGGGAGACGCCCCCGGCCGCGGTCGCCGCGCTGGAGGCGGCCGGCGTGGGCGACGTGTCCTCCCTGGCCGCCTGGGAGGCCCGGGGTGCCGCGGCCCCAGCCCCGCCCTCCCCGCCCGCCCCGTCCGATCTGTGCACGATCATGTACACGTCCGGCACGACGGGCGACCCGAAGGGCGTGGAACTGACGCACGCGGCCGTCTCGGCCACCGTCGCGGGCCTGGACACCTTCCTCTCGTCCGTCAACTTCCCGCTCGGCCCCGCGGACTCCATGCTGTCCTACCTGCCGCTGGCCCACATCTTTGACCGGGTCGCGGAGGAGCTCTTCCTGTGGGTTGGCGGCCGCATCGGCTACTTCCAGGGCGACGTCAAGCACTTGGTGGCCGACATTGGCGCGCTCAAGCCCACGCTCTTCCTGGGCGTGCCCCGCGTCTTTGACCGCATCTACGCCGGCGCCCTCTCCAAGATCAAGGCGGCGGGCGGGCTGAAGGCCGTCCTGTTCCACTGGGGGTTTGTCCGCAAGCTGTGGGCCCTGGAGGCCGGGTACCCGCAAGCCAAGGCCGCCCCCTTCTTCGACCGGCTCGTGTTTTCCAAGATCAAGCAGGCCCTCGGCGGCAACGTCCGCATCATCGTCTCCGGCGGCGCCCCCCTCGCCCGCCACGTGGAGGACTTCCTCAAGGTCACGATGTGCGCGCCCGTGGTGCAGGGGTACGGCCTGACGGAGACGTGCGCGGCCTCCTGCATCGCCATCCCGGACGACGGCGCGGACTCCGGCACGGTCGGGCCGCCCCTGCCCTCCATCGAGCTCCGGCTGGAGGCCGTCCCCGACATGGGGTGTGACCCGCTGGCAGACCCCCCCCGGGGCGAGGTCTGCATCGGCGGGCCCGCCATTTTCAAGGGGTACTACAAAGACCCGGAAAAGACGGCTGAGGTGTTGGGCGCGGACGGCTGGTTCCACACGGGCGACATCGGGGAGCTGACGCCGTCAGGGGCCCTCAAGATCGTGGACCGCAAGAAAAACATCTTCAAGCTGTCCCAGGGCGAGTACATCGCCGTCGAAAAGATTGAGGCCGTCTACAAGAAAAACCCGCTCGTCGAACAGGTGTGGGTGTACGGCAACTCGTACGAGTCGGCCCTGGTGGCGGTCGTCGTCCCCGTGGCGGCCGCCCTGAAGGCCGCCCTGGCTGACAAGGGCGTGAAAGTGCCTGCGGGGGAGGACCTGGCGGCCATGGCGGCCCGCCCGGAAGCGGCCGCCGCCGTCCTGGCCTCCCTGACCGCGACGGGCAAAGACGCCAAGCTGAAAGGCTTTGAGCTCGCCCGGGGCATTCACCTCGACGCCCGCCAGTTCTCCGTGGAGGACGACACGATGACGCCGACCTTCAAGCTGAAGCGGCCCCAACTGCAGAAGCGGTACCAGGGAGTGGTGGACGGCCTGTACGCGGTGATGCGGACCGAGGCGGAGGCGCGCGAGGCGGCGGGGGCGCGGGCTGCGGTCGCGTGAAGAAGTTTAAGATGGTGGGGTGTATGTGAGGAGAGGGCGCCTCTTTTCTCATTTTTTGGGTGTGAGAGTTTGTGTGTGTTATTTTGTGAAAGCCGTGTAAAAGAGAGAGAGAGAAGGCCGGGTGAAAACGAGAGGGCACGGGCCACGGGCACGGGCGTGCATGGGTGAGAGAGAGAAATGGGATGGGACTGGGGAAGGTTGGCAGCAGAGGAGAATTGAGAGGGAGCGCGTCTTTCGAGATGCTCACCCGCGCCCCACACGCGACCCCGCGCCTGCCACCACACGCCGGCAGTGAGCGTAGGCGACCAAACTGCGCGCCCGGGGTGAATCCGTGTCGGCGGCCCCCACCGCACCGCACACGGCGCACACATGCCGCCGCCGCCGCCGCGGCCACCAACCCTCAACCTCAACCACCCTCCGCCCTCCGCCCTCCACCCTCCGCCTCCGCCTTCCCCGCCCTCTCCCACCCGGACGTCGCCCACTTCCTCAACCTGACCAACGGCCTGGAGGCCGCCCCCCTACTGCGCTCCCTGGCCCTCCCCTACACCCTGGTCCGCCTGCCCTCCACCCTGTGCGAGCAGCAACGCTTTGACGCGCTCGTGGCGGGGGCGGACGCGTCACTCCTGGCCGCGGCCGCCCTGGGCCGCACCTGCCTGGTCTGGGATTTCGGGTCCCGGGGCCTGGCCTCCCGGGGCAGCCCGCCCCGGGCGGTGTGGTATGGCCTGGAGTTCCTGGCGTACGCGGCGCACCGCAAGTGGTTTCCGACCGGCCTGGGGAATGAGGGAGGCGAGCAGCAGCAGCAGCAGCAGCCCCGCCGCGCCGTCCTGCGCGGCCACGACGTCACGCCCGCCTTCGAGGCGGCCCTGCGCGGGGGGCGCGGGTGGAGCAGCGCGGGCGTGGAATCGCCCGCCGCAGCCGCGGGCGGCGGCGGCGACCCCCGCTTCTCCATCCCCGGCTTTGACCCGGCGGTCTCCGGCGTGTCCAAGGCCGCCCTGAAACGGGTGCGCTACTTCCGGCGGTTCGTCCCCGGCGATGCCCGGCCGGCCTCCCACATCCGCCTGTGGGGCGCGCACCGGCCGACGGCCAGAGATTCGGACACGGCCTGGCACGTGACGCTGGCGCGGGAGGAGTGCGGGCCGGCGGGTGGAGTGGGAGGAGGAGGGGGCGGGATGGCAGGAGCGGCCGCCGTCTCTCCATCGTCCGCCGCCACCACCCACGCCGCGGCCACCGCCGCCGACGGCCGGGTCTGCCCGGCGGTACTGGCCGCCGAGCTGGAGGCCCTCGGCTTCGGCCTCTTCATGGGCGGCGTGCCGCACGCGCCGTCTGGGGTGCCGCCCGCCGCAGACGCGGCGCGGGCGAGGGGAGGTGGGGGTTGAAGGGGAGGGGGGAGAGACGACCGGTGCTGTTTGCCGTCTCCTTTGTCTGTATCCTTCTACTTCTACGCAGCCCCCCAAGTAGTCTAGAACTTTTTCGCGCGGGCGTGGGCGAGGATTGAAAACAAAACAAATTTTACTTCCTACACGCGCACTCTCCCTTTTCTCTCTCTCACACCACCCAGCTGGACGCCGCCCCCGCCGCCGCCGCGCCCGACCCGCCCCACAGCCGGATAGCAGACCGCATGAGCAGGGCCGCCACGACGCAGGCGCACAGGGCCGCGGCGGCGGCGAGGAGGGTGTCCTCCCAATCCGCGCCCGTGTGCGAAGGTGGAGGGGTGGTGGGCGTGCGGGGAGAGGCGGCAGCAGAAGCGGGCGCCGCGGCCACCACTGCCCGCTGGCGCAGGGCTGCCGGCGGGCTGGGCGGCGGAGCAGCGGGCGCCTCGGCGTCGGCCGCGGCGGGCGTGGTGGTCGTTGCGGAGGCGCCGGCACTCGCCTCCTCCTCCTCAGCAGCAGCAGGCGCAGCCACATCGACCTCGACCTCCTTCTCCACTCCGCCCTCCTCCTTCACGTCCGCTGCCGCCGCCGCCACCAGGCGCGCGTGCAGCCTGTCCACGACCGCCTGCCTCCCCGCCCCTCCACCCGCCTCGGGCGGGGCCGCCCGGGACGCGGCCGCCAGCGCCCGCCGCTCGGCCGGTGCCCAGTCGAGCGCCCCAATGGCGCCGCCGCCCTGCGTCGGCATGAACGCCGCCAGCGCGACCAGGGCCGTCCGCACGCTCCACGACGGTGACCATAGCTCCTCATGGAACTGGCTGATGGACAGGCAGATCTTGGTGCCCGTCGCGAACCGCCCCGACCGCGTCAGCATGGAGAAGGAGGGCGGTTTGAGAGGGTACTCGGGCGGCAGGGAGATGCGCCCCATGTAGATGCCGCCCGCGAAGTCGGTGCCGGGCGCGCCCCTGATGGCAAACATCCATTCGAATATGTCGTCCTGTAAACGGGTAGTGGTGGTGAGCGAGGGGGCGCGCGTGTGAGAAAGAGAGCGGAAAGAATGAGAGAATGAGAGAATTTCATGAGGTTGAGAACGCGAGAGGTGTCCCCAGGGTTTTTCTTCTCTCTCTCTCCATCCTCTTACCTCCAGCGCCTCAGCCACGACTTCCGTGCCGCCCTCCTTCTCAATCTCCCGAATCTCCTGTTGCCAAGGAAGGTTGTGAGAGCAGTAGTGAGAGTGAGCGTGAAGAGGAGAGAGCGTGCGTGGTTCCCCGCTCTCGCCGCATTCCGTGTCGGCCTCCTCTTTTGTTGACTCTCTCTCCCATCTGCGGACCTGGAGGATGCGCTTGACCGCGGGGCTGCGAGAGGAGGCCATGGCGTGATGCGCGTGTGTGTTCTGGGTGCGTGGCTTGTCAGCGAGGGTGGGGCGCGACAGAAAGGGTCACGCGCTTGTTTGAGCGGAAAACTCGGCTTTGACCCGTCTCTCTCGTCACACCCCGGCCATTTTTAAGTGCGCTCTCCTTGGCCGCGGAGAAACCCTGTTTCACGGCAGCAGTGCGCACCTTCAACGAAACTCACAAACGCACCACCCACGCCCATCCATCACACATGCTGACCGCCGGCCGCCCGGTCCGCCCGGGCCGCCCGGCCCCGCTGGCCCTGCCCGGCGAGGGCACAGCGGCAGGCGCGTCCGCGTCCGCCGCTGCTGCGGGGGGTAGCGCGTCCCTCGTCGACGGCACGCCGCCCGTGACGCCCACGGACGGTGGCTCACTGCAGCGCCTGGTCGACGCGCTGACGCCGCACACGCGGAAGGTGTCCCGGCTGCCGCTGGGAGAGGTAAATGCGAGGCGATAAAAAAAAAGGCGCATGCAGCGTGCCTGTCGTCGCCTCCCTCTCAAAAACCTCCTCTAATACCTCCCCTTCCTTTGCGCAGCGCCTCGCCGCCCTGGAACTGGCCTCCCGCCTCGCCACCCTCGCCTCCACCTGCCCCGACCCGGTAGCCCGGTACGCTGCCGCCTATTTCGCGGCGGACGGCGCGCGCGCGCTCAGGCGGGCGCTGTGCGTGCGAGGCGACTCGATGGACGACGCAGCCGCCGGTGTTTCGCCCGCGGCCGTCGCCGCCCTCGTCGCCGCGGACGCCGCCGCCGCCCATGCCGCCACCAGCGGCCGCTGGTCCAGTGCGGCCTGGTCCGGGGGTGGGCTGACCGGCAGTGGGTGTGCGCCCCTCGACGACGAAGACGACACCGCGACCTCTGCTGGTGGAGGGGGTGGTGCCGCACACAACCCGCCCTGGTCTAAGAGCCCCACCCGGCGCCGGTCGGGAGGAGGTGGGCGCGCCCTGTGGCGGTCCCTGCAGGCTTCCCTGAAGATCAACCCGTCTTGCAGCGGCGGCGGCGGTGGTGGGGACGGCAGCCCGGACACGGCGACCACAGCGACCGGCAAGGCCCTCCGCAGCCGCCCCAGCGCGTGGCCGGCCGCCGCCTCCCGCCGCCGCCTGATCCGCACCACCTCCACGGCAGGCGGCGGTGCAGGCGATGATGACCTGGCCTCCTCGCCCACTCCGCTCCCACCACCCCCTGCCCTGCCAGGAGCGTGCGCCGCGCGCGCGGCAGCCGTCCTCGCGGCCGCCGCGCCCGCGCGGTCAGAGCCGGTCGCCTGGTTGTGGCTGCTCGTGGAAGCGCACGCCGCGGCGGTCGGGGCGGGCGCCGTGCCGGTTGCCGGCCCGCCGCCACCAGGGGCGGCGGCCGCGACGGCGGCCCGCCTGCTGGCGTCTGCGTCGCTCTCATCGTGGCCGGGCGGAGGTGGTGGCGGGATTGCCGCAGCTGCGCTCGCGCACTCCACCACCACCGCCACCGCCGCCCAGGTGGACGCGACCGCGCCGCTCCAATACTTGGCACGCGTGTGCCGGCGCCTAGCCCCCGAGGAAGGGTGGTTAAGGCTGACCGCGGCCGCGCTAGCGCCCGCCCTGGCCGTCCTGAGGGAAGGCGGCGGCGGCGAGTCCGGCACCAGCCTCCCACCGCCCGTCGAGCGGGCCCTGGCCGCCGTCGCCCCGCGGGCCATGGGCGCCGCGGAAGATGCGGTGCGGCGGTACCGTACCCTACGGTCCGGGCGGCGGGACAACGCGGCCACCCTGGGCGCGGGCGCGCGCCTGCTCGCGCTGGTGACGTCGGGAGGTGGGGGTGAGGTTGAGGGCGGGCGGACAGGCCCGGCTGCCACCACTGGGTTTGGCGAGGTGCTGGCCGGCCTGCTGGCGGAGGGCGCGGCCGCCCGGTACGCCTCCCTCGCCCGATCCACCACCGGCAGCGCCAACCCTGCCGCCCAGGCAGCAAGCGATGGCGGCCCTCCCCCGCTGTCCACCGCCCAGCTGGCCGACCTGATGGAAGGGCTGGCCACCGACCTGGCGGACGATGAGGAGGTGTATGGCCCGTCCCTGGCCGCTTGGCCCGGCCTGGACTTGCCGGCCGTGAGCGCCCGGGCGTTCCTGGGGTGCCTCAGAAAGGACGTGACCGCGTCTTTGGCAGCCGCGCCTTCCGCGTCTGCCTCCGCGCCGCGCGCGGCCGTCGCCGCGGCCGCCCTTCACGCCCGGGCGTCCAGGCACGCGCCGGGGGCAGCAGACGCGGCGCTGCGCCCCGGCGGCCACCCCGCCTTTGCCCAGGCTGTGGATGCCTGGCTGGGCGGGGTGGCAGCAAAGCTGGGCGCGGCCTCGGGCCGCCTGCTCGCGGCGGAGGGGTGGGATGGTGGAGGTGGAATTGGAGGCGCCGGCGGGTCGCGCTCCCTGGTCGACTTTTTCATCGCCTGCTGCGCGGTCGCGGAGGGCGAGGCCGCCCTGGCCCGGGCGGATGTGGCTCACGCGGCGTCCCTGGAGCGTGCCTTGGCCGGCGCGGTGCGGACGCACGCTGCCGCTCTGGCGGGCATTGCCCAAGGCGGCGGCGGGAGCGGCCTGCCGCGCGTGTCGGGGCCCGCGGCCGCGGTCGCCCGGGTGCGGGCCGCCGCGGCCGCCGCCCGCCGGGGCAGCGGGACGGGGCCCGCCCCCGCCGACGACCCGCTCACCACCCCACCCCGCCCGGCCCTGGGAGCGGCGGCCGACCTCCGCGCCCTGGGCGCCCGGACGGCCGACCTGGCGGCCGCGCTGAGGTCCGCCATTCCGCGCGCCTGGTGGGGCACGCTTGTCGGGGCTGCTGAGGAGGGCGGCACGCCTGCCTGCCTGGGCGACTCGTTCAGGGGGGTGCGCCTGGATGCGGACGCGGCCTTGGCCCGCCTGTGCGCGGGCGTGGGCGGGGCGGCCGCGGTGGGGCTGAGGAAGGAGGTGTCGGCTGCTCTCGACGCCGAGACCGCCGCGGCCGCCGCCGCGGGGCCGGGTGGGCGCAGCGGGCGCTCCTCGACGACAGCGACCGCCACCACCGCCGCTGACGCCGCCGCCGCCGCCGCCCAACGCGCCCTGCGCTCCCGCGTCCGGGGCTGGGCGGCCGCGACGGCCAGCGCACTGGGCGGCAGCGGAGACGGGCAGCGGGTCGGCCGCCGGGTTGGGTTGGCAGCCTGGGCCACGCTCGCCGACGGCCTACGCTCGCGGGCGCTGGGCGGGGCGGGGCCGGCGCCAGCGGGTGGCCCGCTCGCCTCTGGTGGGGCGGCTGTCGTGCCGGCCCTGATGATCCCGCCCACGCTCGCGCCGCGCGCGGCCGCGGCCCTGCGGGTGCTGGCGTCCCTGGAGGCGGCTTTCCTGGTGGACGGTGCGTTTGGCCTGGACGGCGGGGACGTGCCGGCCGCCGCGTCCCGGGCGCGCCGGGATTTTGGGGATGCGCTAGCGGTGGCGGGGTGGAAGAGATAGAACGACGGGATGTGGCGGGGTGGAAGGGATAGAACGGGATGTGGGTCGAAAAAATGTGGGTCGAAATTTACAGCAGCGAACTTCTCTCCGCATTTGACACACACAAAAAACACGAGGCAGCCGCCCCGCCACCGCCGTTTGTTGTTGGACCTGGTCCTGTGGTGGCAGAGCCCGTGTAAATAGAGAGCCAATGGACACCACCGCCCTTCGACCCGCCCGTGCCGCCCGCCCAGGCCGGGCCCTCACCGTCGCCGCCGTCCGCGCCCTCCGGTCTCACCCCCGCCTCACGCTCTCCACCCTCGCCTGGCTGCTCGGCCTCTTTGTCGCCTTCTGGGCGGCCCCCCTCACTTCAGCCACCCCGGCCGCGACTGCCGCGTACGCCGCCTCCCTTGACCGGGCGGCTGCCCTCGCGCCACCCCTGGCGGCCGCACGGCGGAAAGCTTACGCCGCGTCGGAGGCCGCGTCCGCCGAGGCCGGCTGGTTTGGGCGGTGGAGCCGGGATGAGCGGAAACGGGAGCGCGTGGCGGCGGCACGGGCGGCCGCCTCGTCCGCGGCCGCCCGGGTGGCCGCCCTGGAAGCAGAGGCCGGCACCCACCTCCGGGCCGCCCGGTCCGCCCTCGGGCTCTGGTCGGAGGCCGGCCTGGCCGAGGCGCGGGCGACCTTTGCGTCCGCGTTCCGGCGGGGGCGCCTGCTGGGCAAGCGCCAGACGCTGTGGGATGGGGCCTGGCGCATCCTGGGCGGCCTGGGCGGCGGGCGGGATGCGGAGTCCGCCCACCCGGCAGTCGCCCTGCTGGAGCTCGCGCTCATCACGTTTGTCAACTTTTTCACGGGCATGCTCCTGGCGCTGGTCCAGTTCACGTGGGCCCTGCCGGGCCTGGCCTGGTCGTACAGCCCGGGCATCCTGTCGGGCCTCCTGTTTTGCGGGGTCGCCCTCCTGGGCGCCATTTCGGTCGTCACGGGGTTCCTGGCCCTTGTCGCGGGCGGGGGCGCGGCCGTCGTGGCGGGCGCGGTCGCGCTCACCGCCCCGCCAGGCCGGTTGAGGGGGGGAGGGGGGGGAGGGGGTGCCCGCATCTCCACCCTGCCGGCCCCGCCCCGGCCGCGCGCGCCGGCGGAGGTGGGCGGGTGGGCGCACCACCAAGCGGGAGGCGGCGGCGAACGGCCGCACGGGGAATGAGTTAGAGGGCTGCGGTGTTGTAGACGGGCAGGTCGTTGTGCGCTCTCCATTTGTCCATTTTCCTTTCTCTCAACCTCATCACACAAAACGCACACCTCAGCGCCTCCGCGCCGCGTCCACGCGCCCGCCCCTCCTTTCACTCGCCGCCAGCAGGAGCCGCCTACACCCCCGCCCCGGCCCCCACCCCTCCCCCCTTGCGCGCCACGTACGCTGCCTTCTTTTCCACCTTCCGATTGGCCCGCACCTTCTCCTTCTTCTTGGTGCGGGCCTCCTTTTTGAGTTTGGCCTCCCGCCGCTGCTTCTTGGTGAGCGGGGCCGGGGGCGGGGAGGCGGCGCGTTTTTTGCCGCCACCACCGGCCGCCGGCTCCGGAGGGGGTAGACCCGCCGCGAGCGCGGCCGCCACCGCGGCCTTGCGTTGCACCCGGGCCGCGTTTTTGACCTTGGCCTTTGCCGCCCGCTCGTCCGCGGCCAGCGCCTCCCGCAACGCTTTCCGCCGTTCTTTGGCCGACAGCGTCCGCACGGGCGTGCGCAACCCCCACTCAGGGCGCGGAGCGTCCGGATCGGGCGGCGGGGAGGCGCCCGCCGCGACCGCGGCCGCCACCGCCGCGGCCGCCTCTTTCTTTGCCCGCCGCGACTTTTGCTGGGGCGTCAGCTTCGCGCCCGCCCGGTTGGGGGCGGCCGTCGAGATGGTAGTCAGGCAGGTCAGGCGGGCGCCCGCCGCGGACGCGGTGGCCAGCGGGGCGGGCGGGGACGGCAGGGAGGAGGAGGTGGAGGCGGCACCGGCCGGGGCGGCGCGGAGGTCCCACACCTTGACCGCCCCGTCGGCGGAGCCCGCACAGAGCACGCGCGCATCGCCCGCGCCGCCCGCGTCCAGTGGTCCCCACCGCAGCGGGGACACGCCCTTGATACGGGTGGCGTGCGCGCCCGCGATGGACAGGACGGGGGCGGGGGGCGACCGCGTGTCCCACAGGAGGACCGCGCCGTCCTCCCCACCGCCCGCGAGCGTGTGCGGCCCCATCCAGGCAAAGGCCCCCAGGCGCACGGGGGACGCCGCGGCCAGGCTCGCCACGGCTTTCCCCTCGCCCGCGACCGTGTGGACCGTGATGGCCGACCCGGCCAGGAGGGCGTAGGTGTCAGGGGCCGGGCCGGGTGCCCAGGCCACGGCGTCAGGGGTGGTGGCCACCGAGGCTGACGCACCACTACCCCCACCACCCACCCGCGTCTTGAACTGTGACTTGCCTTTCGCCAGGTTCCACAGGCGCAGGTGGCCATCCCGGGCGGTGGACAAGAAGAGCTTGCCGGAGGGGTGGACGGCCAGGCCGGTGATTTCCTTGCTGCAAGTGGAGAGAGAAAGAGACGGAACAAAAAAAAAATGAGGGAGTGGGCGGTGCGAGCGTGTGCGTGTGTGCCTTTATTCCTCTCACTCACGCCCCAACACCCCCCCATCTCCCACGACGCACGTGTGGTCCTCCATCGTCTTCAGGCAGTCCCACTCCCCGCCCGCATTCCAGACGGCGATGCCGCCGTCGGCCGTGCCGGAGAGCAGGTGGGAGGGGGCGGCCGCGTCGGGCGGGGTGTAGAAAGACAGGGCCGAGACCGCGCCCGCGCCGGGGGACATCAGGAAGCCTAGGTCGGCGTGGGCCTTTGTGTGAAAAGAGAGAGAGAACGGAGAAGAGTGAAGCGTGTGTGTGAGACGGGGGCAGGGCGGGTAGAGGGTAGAGGGAGCGAGCGTGAATTTGCTGTCCAGGCAGGGGGGGGGGGGGGCGGCTTTTTTGTCTGCTCCCTGTCTCCATTCTTCAAACTCACCCGCACGTCGAAGAGGTGGATGCAGTCGTCCGTACCGCCCGTCGCCGCAAAGGGCGTGGCAGCCGCCACGCACTTGACGGGCCCCTTGTGAACGGGCACGTAGAAGGAGCGGGTGAGGGTGGAGGGCTGGTGGAAGGAGTGGAGGGAGGGAGAAGGTTGAGCGAGTTTGGTGGCAGCTAGGAAAGTTGAGCGGCGGCGGCCGCCCGCATGCGCCGGTCTCCTCCTCTTTTCTCTCTTCCATTCCACTCTCACCTTGTCCTCGCTCCCGCCGACCTCGAATCCGAAGAGGAAACGCTCGTAGGAGCCGGTCAGGATGGTCGTCATTTTGATGGATACTCGGGCGCACACGGCGAGGAAGAGAAATGAGAAGACGAGGAAAGCGGCGCTGGGCTAGTAAAGGCTTAGCTCGCCGGGCCTTGGTGCACGCACTGGAGGAGGGGCTGGTTGGTGTTGACAGGGAGCAGGCTCGGACGGGAGAAGGCCTGTAAATGAGGAGAGGTAGGCGTGTTTCTCTCCTGGGTGTACGCGCACACGGCGTTTTCTCGCCGACGGAGAGCAGAAATGAAAAAAGAGCGACCAGGGGCGCGGCCAATGACAAGTGTAGCAGTTCACAACTCTTTTTCTTCGGTCAAGGTACGCTTCCTCCATCACCACCTCCACGTGCCGCTCAGCCCCCAGAGGCAGCGAAAAGAAAGCACCCTTGCACCCCTGCCCTTGTTTCTCGTGGAGAGCAGGGAGGGAAGCGCCCCTTGTGGCGTCGGGCCTGTGCCCGGACGAGACTCCCTGTGCTCGTCGATCGCCCGCCTCTTTTGCGCTGGCCGGCGGGGGTCACCTTTCTCCCTGAGCCCAGCCCCGCCCCCGCCCAGGGGCGTGACCCGCCCTTGCAGGCTCCCATTCTGGAGTCGGCGGGGTATAAGACACTGAGCGCCCGCCGATTCCCTTCCCGCAACTGCACACGCCGGCGGGGCGGCGCGACGGCGGCTCTCTGCTTTACCCGCTCCGCCCGCGTCCACGTCTCCTCCAAGCCACACCCATGGCTGCCACCATTAGCGAGCTGAAATATCTCGCTACCCCATGGTCCAGGCGGGTGGCGGTCTCAACCGCTTTCGCCCCCTCTATGTCGTGCGAGCCCCCCAGCTCTTCGATCGCTCACCGTCTCTCTCTCTCTCTTTTTTCCCTCTCAGAAACTTCCGTCCCTCCCTCCACACGCCGAACTACACACACCATGATCAACGATGCCGGCGAAGTGGTCGACCTGTACGTCCCGCGCAAGTGCTCGTGGACCAACAAGCTGATCACGGCCAAGGACCACGCGGCGGTGCAGATTAACATCGGCCACCTCAACGCCGACGGCGTCTACACCGGCGCCTTCACCACCCTGGCCCTGGCCGGCAACGTGCGGGCGTGGGGCACCGCCGACACGGCGGTCGACCTGCTGTGGAAGAAGGCCCAGGCCGCACGGGCGGAGTGAGCGTGTAAAAGAAAAATTCGACGAAAAAACAAAAAAAAACTGTCAACCCCGGCCCGCCCTCACCAACGCGACCGCCCGCCCCGCCGCGTCCGCCCCGCCATCGGGACCCAGGCACGCCGCCGCCTCGTAGCCCGCCGCCATGTCCGCCGCAGCGGCCGCGACGGAGCCCAGGACGAGGCCGGGGTAAGGGAGGGCGGCCAGGAAGGCGGGCGAGAGGGTGAAGGAGGGGGGGCCGCCGCCTGGGCCCCTGCCTCTGCCCTGCTTCAAAGTGGACGCGCCCACCACCACCGCCGCCACGGCCAGCACCGCCGGGCTGGCGACGAGGGAAACATCCGTGTACAGGTAGGAATCGTTCAGGGCGGCCCAGGCCCGGGCCGCCAGGGCGCGGGCGGTGGGCGACGGGGGTGGCGGCGTGCTTTCATCGGGGCCGCAGCGGCCATTCACCCTTCCCCACCCATCCACGGCCGCCACCGCGCACGCCAGCGCGTCGGCAAACGGGTGCCCGACCGCCAGGCCGCCCCCGTCGCACGTCGTCAGGCAGGCCACGAGCTCCAGCTCCGCGTCCAGGAGGGCGTCCAGGCACGGCGGGGGTGGCCAGGCGGCCAGGGCCACCAACTCCCGCGCCCACTCCGGCTTGCGCCCGCCCGGCGACCACCCGCCCGCGGCCGCGGCCGTGCCCGCCGCGGCCAGGACCGCGGCCGTCCCCGCCGGCACTTCCTCGGCTTTAGCGGCCAGCAGCAGGGCCGCGCACGCGAGCGTGGGCGGGTCTAAGGCGCCGGCGCCGCGGGCGACGGCGAAGCGGCGGCTGTAAACGCAGGCGGTCGTGACGACGCTTTGGCGCAGCAGGCCTTCGGAGTGGCGGGCGGTAGCGGCGATGTCTGGGGGGAGGAGGAGAGAGTGAAAGTGAGAGAGGGAGCGCTTGCACACTGAGAGCACTGGAGGTGCTGCATGGTTGAGAGGGGGAGGCGCGCCCGCACTGCGCGCATGTTTTTTTGTTTCTCTCTCTCTTCTCCTCCTCCTCACATCGGCACACGAAGCCGCGGATCAGTCTGCCCTGGGAGAGCGGCTGGCCTGAGCCCGCCTCCGATGCTGCCCACGCCTGGCGGGTGAAGGCCACCGCGGAGGTGGACGGGAGGAAGGAAGGGTCGACCATGCGGGAAAAAAAAAAGGCTCCCCCCCCCAACCGAGAGTGAGCAAGCACAGTCAGAAGAAACGCATTCGTAGTGTTTTTCGCGAGAAGGAAAATCATCACGCGCCCTAGCACACACGCAATGCCTCCAGCCCACCACGCGGCAGAGCCTTAACCGGGCGCGGCACAGAGAAGAGAAGAGAGACACATAACAACAAAATGCTCCCCTCTCCCACCATCCCGCCCGACCCGTTTGCCCGCTCTGCCCTCCCGTTCCGCCTGGCCTGCCTCCTGGCTCGCGGCGCGCCCGCCAGCGACATTATGGCCTGTGGCGCGGACTGCTGGGGTGAGGCGCGGGTGCAGATCGCCCTGGTGGACGCCCTAGCGACCGCCAAGGCGTGGGTGGGCTGCGGCGGGCACGGCGGCCAGCCTCCCCTCCTCCTCGGCCCGCCAGGATTTGAGGCCCGCCTCCTGGGCCGCGTGGCGGCCGCCGCGGAGGAATCAGCCGCCTCCACAGGCAGGGCAGAGGACAGCGATGGCGACGACAATGCTGGCGTCCAAGAGGGCCTGGCTGCCGCGCTGGCGGCCGCCCTGCTCGCCGGCGGGCCCCCCGCAACGGCCGCCACCACCACTGCCTGGAGGGAGGCCGCCCTCGTCTTTGGCCGCCCCGCCCGCCCCGCCACCCTCATCCGTGCCCGCCTCTGCTCCGATTTCCTGGCGGGTGACACCGGGTGCACTGTCTGGCCGGCCGCGCTCGCCCTGGGGGCGGCCCTGGCGAGCGGGCGCGCGCCGGAAAGCGTGCACAACAGGCACGTGCTGGAATTGGGGGCGGGCACGGGCGTGCTCGGGTGCCTCCTCGCCGCCGCCTGCGCGCCCGCCTCGGTCACACTGACGGACGGGGATGAGGCCGCCCTCCAAAATGCGGGGAGCACGGTCGTGGCCAACGGGTTCAAGGCGGTCTGGGTGCCGGCGGCGGGCGGGCTCGGCGGCGGGCTGGCCGGGGGCGCCACTCATTCGGCGGAGGCACCGCCGCGGCCGCTTGCCTCAATCTCCCTCGCGCGGCTGGCGTGGACCGCGGACCCGCCGCCCAGCTTGGTGCCGTCCCCGTCCCCGCCCCCGCCCGGTGGCCTGCTTGTCCTGGGGGCAGACGTCAGCTACGACCCGGGCAGCGTGGGCGCGCTGGCGGCGTGCGTGGCGGCGCTGTTGAGGAGGGGGGGGCCGGGGTCGGCCGCCCTTGTGGCTGGGGTGCGGCGGACGGAGGGCAGCGTGGCCGCCTTTGAGGGGGCGTGCAAGGTGGCGGGGTTGGGCGTGGAGAGGTGGGGTGTCGTCGTAGAGGAGGGCGGCGATGATAGTGACGGCGTGAGGTGTTGGGGGTTTGGGGCGCAGGCGAGAAAAGAGCGGGTGGAGGGGTGGTGGTTGAGATGTTAGAGAACCCCCCAGCAAAATGCAAAATGATGAGAGCTCTACCCCCCCTCTTGCCATCATGCCCCTTTTTGCCCCCTCCCCCGCCTCAGAAGACACACACACACACACAACAGAGAGGGTGAAAGGCACTCCTCGCTCTCCTCTCTCTCTCCCCCCGCGGGGTGGCTCTCACACCCCGCGCCCACCCACGAGCTCCCGCGCGTACACCGCGCCTCCGGCCCACACACCCGTCGGCGCCGGTGGAGTTTTTGGGGAAAAGCAGGTTGAGACAGGACCGGGAGCGCGCCCGAAGCGCGGCAGATCACTCGCCGGCGCTCCCACTTGCCCCGCCCGCCCGGCCACATTCGCCCCTAGCCCCCCCACACCCGTGCCTCTCCAGGCCACGCAGACGCCAACTGTGTGGCTTGAGTGCAGAACACAAGTCAAAACGCAAGCTCTCAGGGGCGAGCTTGGTTCTTGTGAGGCGTTTTTCAATCCCCCCCCCTCCTTCCAAAAATGCCACCCCGCCACTTCAAGACCCCCGCCCAGCTCGCCTCCTTGGAGGCCGCCTTTGCCGCCAACCCGGACACCAACCCGGCCGGCCGGCGGGCCCTGTGCGCCGAGATCGGGCTGAGCTTCGACCAGGTCACGGTGAGTGGATGGCATGGAATTTGAGGGGGAGGGTTGAGGTGTGAGGATGGAAAGTGGACAGGAAAAAACCACAACCTCACCACCCCCCCCTCGCTCCCCCCTCTCTCTTTCAGCAATGGTTCTCCCGCCGCCGCCGGGGCGCGTCCGCCACGCCAGGCACGCGCGGCGGTAGCGCTGCGCCGGCCGTGGGTGCGGGCGGGAGTGGTAGTGAGGGCGGAGAGGGCGAGGGAGAGGAGGACGCCGAGGAGGAGGGTGCGGCTGAACAGCCCCCGCCCCTGCCCCCGCCCCCACCCCCTGCTGCCGCTGCCGCCGAGGCGCCGGACGACGACGCGACCGCCCCGCCCGCAGCCGTCATCCAGAGCGTGGCCGCCACCGACCCGGACCGCCTGCGGGCGGCCCTACAAGCCCTGGTGGCGGGTGGGGGCGGTGGTGGTGGTGGTTGGGCTGCTGCTGCAGCGGCAGCTCCCCCTTCTGCCCCTCCTCCCCCCCCTCTCGCCGCCCCTTCCGCCGCCACTCAGGCCGCCCGGGCCGCCGCCGCGGCCGCCCAGGCCCGCCTGGCCGCCGCCACGTCTGGCCGCCACGTCCCGCCCGCCGTGCGGGAGGCGACCCTGGCCGCCGCCGCGGCGGGCGGGCTGTCCCCGGCGCTCGCCGCCGGGCTCCGCCTGCCGCCGCTGCTTGGTGGGGGCGGGCGCGGCGGCGGGCGCAGTGGCGGTGGCGGTGGCGCTGGTGTGGACGCCGCCGCCGCCGCGACGGCCACCGCGGCCGCCACCGCGTCCATCGCCGCCGCGGCGGAGGCCATGGGCCGGGGCCGGGGCGGGAGTGAGCAGCCACACGCCGCCCCCGCCCCCGCGCCCACCCCGCACGACCCCTTCCCGGCGGCCGCCATTGCCGCCGCCCTCCGGGCCGGCGCGGCCACCCTGGCGCCGCCCGGCCTCGTCCCGGGCGGCCCCCCCTTGGCCATCGCCTGGGAGGGCATCCCCCTACCCGGCAGCTGTGGGCGCGGGCGCGGTGGCGGCAGCGCGGCCGCCGCCGAGGCCGCCCGTGCGCGCGCTGACCTGTCCTCTTCTCGCCGCGAGATCGAGCGCTTGCAGCGGGAGGCCGCCAAAACCGAGGCCAAGCTGGTCCGGGCGGCGGCCAAGGACCAGGACCGGGCGGTCAAGGAGGCCGCCCGGGCGGAGGAACGGGCGGCCCGGGAGGCGGCCGCGGCCGCCGAGCGTGAGGCCCGCGACGCGGCGGCCGCGGACCGGGAGCGCGAGAAGGCGGCGCTGGTCGCCGCCCGGGCGTCTGCCCTGGCCGAAGCCGCTGCCATCAAGGCGGCGGCCAGGGAGGCCCGGGAGGTGGAGCGGGCGGAGCGGACGCAGGCCAAGGCAGAGGCGGCGGCCGCGCGCGCGGCGGTCGCGGCGGACGGCAGGGCCCGCGCGCGGGGCGGCTCCGCCGAAGCGACGGCCGCGGACGCGGCCGCCGCGGCCGCGGGGGGCGGGTCCGCCGCCCGGGCGGCCGCCCGGCGGGCGGACCTGCCGTCGGACTCGGAGGTCGAGGCCATGGCAGGGGAGGGCGGGGGCTGCTGGACGGTCCCGCCCGCCAGCCGCCCCGCCTCAGCGCGCGCAGGTGGTGGCCGCCCCTCCTCCCGCCCGCCCTTCCCGCCGCCCGACGTCACGGCCTGCCTCGCGCCCGCCTTCCCGCCCGACCTGGGCCCGGACGCCGGCCCGGCCCTCGCCGGCGCCTGGGCGGCCTTGACCTCGTTTGCGGGCCCCCTGGGCCTGCCCCGCGTCAGCCTGGACGAGCTGCTGGGCGCGCTCCGGGTTGGGGAGGCGTCCCCGCTGGCCACCCACATCCACGCCTCCCTCCTCCGCACGGTCCAGGCGGACATGGAGGAGTCCGTCTGGGCGGGCGCGGCCGCGGTGGGCGGGGCCGCCAACTTCATGGACAAGGCCGTCTCGGCGTCCGCGGCCGCCCAGGGCGCGGCCTGGCTGTGGGGGTACGACCCGGGCGCGTGGCGGCTAGGGCTGGCGTGCACGCCCCAGGCCTGGCCGGAAGTGCTGCGCCAGCTGGCCATCACCCTGGGCCACGGCGCCCGGCGGCCGCCCGGGCGCAACCGGAAGGCGGCCGGGACGGAGGGCGCCCTGGACGACATGCTGGACGTGCTCGGGTCGGACGACGACGAGGAGGAGGAGGGCGGCGGCGGCGGCGAAAACGGGGTGGCAGGGGTTGACGCGGGCGCGGCTGCCGCTGCTGCGCCGCCTGCCGACCCCGCCGCCCCGCCACCCCCACCCCCACCCCCATCCCCTCCCACCGGCCCGCCCAAGCGCATCCTGCACATGCCAGACAGGTACGCCCCCGGCTCGCCGGCCGCCTGGGCGTGGAGCGTCCTGCGGCGGGCCGGCCAGGCGGGGCTGCCCCTGACGGAAGTGGTGGCCGCGGTGCGCGCGCGCGCCGGCGGCCGCCTGCCGCCCGGCCTGGCCGGCAACGCCGGCCCGTCCTCCTCGGCCTCCCGCACCTCCCCGGAGGCCCGCCTGTACCGGGTCGTCACCCGGGATGCCCTCTTCACGCGGACGGGGCCGGGGTGCTACGCACTCACGTCCGTCGTCTTCCCCCTGGCGGGCCTGGACCCGCTTGCAAGCGCTGACGAGGACGACGCCGCCCACGACGCGGCGGCCGCGGCCTGCACGCCCGGTGGTATTGTCGGGCGGCGGGGGCGGTCCGGCACGCCCACCGCCGCGGGAGAGCCGGCCACCAGCCCCCGTGTGTCGGGTGGCGGCGTGTCCGGCGAGGGGACGGACGAGGAGGAAGAGGAGGACGAGGAGGATGAGGAGGATGAGGAGGACGAGGAAGGCGGCGGCGACCCCACCGCATCCGGCCCGGACGGCAGCGCCCGCAAGAAGTTCCCGCGGTCAGGCGCGGAGGCGGGCTGGGTGGCCCGCCTGGGCGGCGGCGGCGGCGGCGGCGGCTACGGCGGCCTGAGCCTCGCGGACAGGGTGGCCGCACTGGCCGCGCTGGCCACGGCCGCGCTGGAGGGGCCCACCTTGCGGGCGGCGCTGGACACCCGTACCGACACCCTGCCGTCCCTGAAAGCGGTCGCGGGCGATGCGCGGCGGCGTGGCGGGGGTGGGGGCCGTGGGCGGGGCAGCCGCGGGGGCAGCCCAGCGCCCGCCCGTGGGCGCGGCGGCTCCTCCCAGTCGCCCGCCCGTGGGCGCGGCGCCTCCCAGTCGCCCGCCCCCCGCCCGGGCGGCTCCAGCTCGCCCGCCCCACACCCGCGCCTGCCCGGCTCACCGCCCGCCCCCTCCCCGACCCCCCCGCCCCCGACCACCGCCGTCCTGGCCGCCCGCCTGCGCGCCCTGGACGCGGCCGCCGCCCCGCGCCTGGCCCCCCTGGGCAGCGACCGGCGCCACAACCGGTACTGGTGGCTGGGCGTGCCGGTGGTTGGCGGGACCCTGTGGGGCGGGGAGGACCCGACCGCCGATGATGCCGCGCACGACGCGACGCTCGTCCCCCTGCCCGCTGACCCGTGCGCGGGGCGCCTCTTCCTGGAACGCCCGCGCCCGGACGTCGCCCTGACGGCTGCCCAGCAACGCGCGCGCCGGGCAGGCGCGCTTGACGCCGGCGGCGGCGGCGGCGGCGGCGGCTCAGACATGGATGAGGACGGCGGCGGGCGCGGCGAGGAAGAGGAGGAAGGCCAGTGGCTGGCCCTGACCGACCCGGGCGCCCTGGACCGCCTCCTGGCCGCCCTCAACCCGGCCGGCCGGCGGGAGGCGGGCTTGAAGGCTGCCCTGGTGGGCGTCCGCGCCCGCCTGGGAGCGGCCATGCCGGCACCCCCGCTGGGCGCGGCGGACGACCTGCCCGGCGGCGACGGGGCGGGCGAGGCGGTGGTGGGGCGGGCCCTCCTGCGCCGCCCGCCCTCCGCGGCCGCGGCCGTCCTGGCCTCTGCGCCGCCCACCCCCTCCAAAACCAACAACCCCCGGGCGGCGCTCCTCGCCCGCGCGGCCGCGTCGGACCCTGCCCGCCCGTTCAGTGCCCTGGAGTCCGCTGCCGCGCTGCTGCTGGACATGGAGGCCGCCCTCCTGCCGGAGGCGTGCGACCGGAGCGCGCTGGCGCCCGGCGGGGTGGCGGGGTGGCGGGCGGCGGTGGGGAGCGCCAGCGACGCGCGCGCCCTGCGCGACTTGCTCTCCTCATTTGAGGCGGCCCTCTCCCCCGCGGCCCTGCATGCCTCCCTCGCCCGCTCGCCGCCCCTGGTCAAAGGCGCCTGGGCGGCGACAGGCGCCGAAATCCCGGGCGTGGACGCGACGGACGCCCCGCCCGCGGCGGCCGGCGCGGGCCTGGCTTGGCTGCCAGCTACCCCGGCCGCATGCGCGTGGCGGGCGGCCTGCCTGGACGCCGCCCTCCTCTACCGCCCGGCGTCCCTGCCCGCCGCCTGCACCGCCCTGCTGTCTGCCCGCCAGGCCCTGCGGTCGGGCCCACCGCCCGGCACCCACGGCGGCGGCGCGGGCGGCGGGCCGGTGGGCGAGGGCGCGGCCACCCTACCGCTGCCCCCACCCCAGCCGCGCGGGGCGGTGCGCCCGCCGCCGCTCTTCCCCACCGTCGCGGTCGGCCCCCGCGGCTCAGCCCGCAAGGGGGGGCCCCTGCCTCCCTTTTCTGCCGCCCTGGCAATCGCGCCGCCCATCCCGTGGGGCCTGGACGCGGAGGCGATGGAGGCGGACGCGGACAAGCGGTCGCGCGCGGCCGCCCGCGCTGAGAAAGCCGACCGGGCGGCCGCCGTCGCGGCCGCCGGCCTGGCCACCCACACCCGCCGGTCCGCGGCGGCCGCGGAAGCGGAGGCCCGGGATCGGGAGGCCGCCCGGCGGGCGGAGGTCTTGGCGGCCACGCGCGGCGGGCGCGGGCGGGGGCGGTGGAGCGGGCGGACGGTGGGCGGTGGGCGGGGCGGCGGCGTACACCGGCTGGTCGGGGGGGGTGGGGGCGGCGTGCGGCCCGGCTCTGGTGGTGCTGCTCCTGCGCCTGCTGGCCGGGGCCGCGGGGGTGGCGGCGGCCGCGCGGCTGCTGCTGCTGCCGCCCCGCCCGCCAAGCGCGCCCGCCGGCCGCGCGGCGAGGACGAGGATGGCAGAGGAGAAGAGGAGGAGGAGGAGGAGGAGGAGGAGGAGGAGGAGGACGAGGACGAGGAAGGCGGCCGCCGCTCCCGGTCGCCCGACGACGACGCGTACACGGGGTCCGATGACGACGATGAGGACGACGACGGCGACGGCGGCTCCTCGGAGGAGGACTCGGACTGGTCCGGCGGCGGGCGGCGGCGGGCCAAGGCGGCCCCAGGCAAGCGCGGGCGGCCTGGGTCGGCGGAGGGTAGAAAGGGCGGCGGGTCCGCGGGGCGGGCCGCCCGGGCCGCCCGCCGGGGGTCGGGCGGGCGCGAGTTCAGCGCCGACGACTTTGAGGACTGAATGGGAAATGGAGACTCTGTATGCACCTTGATTTTTTGCGACGCACAACTAGGGCGTGCGTTCGGGGAGGCGAAAGAGGTGTTGTTGTTGCAGAGACGACGCCCCCACACTCCTTTCCCTCCTCCTCCACTTTCCAACGAAGCACACGCATTCACCACCGCACCCGGCGCGCCCCTCCTTCTCCTCCCCCTCACACATCCGCGATCGTGACCTCCACGTCGACGCCAGGCTCGATGGAGATGGACGTGATCTGTTTGACGACGTCCGCGGGCGAGTGCAGGTCGATGAGGCGCTTGTGGACGCGCAGCTCAAACCTGTCCCACGTGTTGGTGCCCTCGCCGCACGGCGACTTGCGGGTGGTAATGTGGAGGACCTTGGTGGGCAGGCGGACGGGGCCCTTGACCTTCAGGCCCTTGTCCTTGGCGCCCCGGACCAGGTCGGCGCACACCTTCTCCAGCGCGCGCACGTGGCGGGCGGTGAGTGTGATGCGGATGCGGTGGACGGGCGCGCCGCCGCCCGCGTCGGCGGCGTCGACCTTGCCGATCTTGGGGACGTACTTGCCGGGGGCGGCGGTGTCGGCGGCGGTGGTGGCCATCCTTTTTTGTTGTTGTGTGTGTAGCGGCTGGAGAGAGGACGAGGGGAGAGAGGCGGACTGTGAGAGAGCGTGAAGACAGAGAGGGCGCGGCGGCAGCGGCGGCAGGAGAGGGGCCGGGAAAAAAGAGGTCCCGCCCCTGGAGGGGCTGATTCATGACTCAGCAGCCAAGACCCGTGCACCGCGTCAATGCCCCTCAAACAAGAGTCTGGGCGGGGTCAGGGCAGGGAGCACGCGTCCCCTGGTGGGTGGTGTGGGGGGGAGAGAAGCGCTAGAGGCCGATCGGCCGCCGCCGGCCGCTCGGCGTCTCGCTTTTTGCCCGCCACCGGCGGCTGAAGTTCTTTCAAACGTCCTGCCAATGGGGCCAAAGGATACACACGCGGCCGATGCATACTCTAGGAGGGCAGGTATGGGCTGGGCCTGTGGCTTGAGAGCACACACGCGGCCCGTGGAGGCTGCGATCGAGCGGGGCCCTGCACGGAAACGGCAACTCTCCCCACAGTTGGCGAGCCCACCCCCGAAGGCGCGCTGCTCTCGCCCCTAAGCCTACGCCTGGGGGACACCCTGATGGCATGGCCTTGACTCACCTTGCAGAGGGGGGACAGGGGGACACGAGTCGGTGGACTGACGCGTAAAAGGAACGCTTGAAGTGGACCGAAGCAACGTGTGAAGAGCGAAGAGGGGCTTTTCTATCAGCCGTCCTCGCACACACCTCCAACCGCGTGCCACTCCCCTTTCGCCGCGATGGTGTCGGCCATGTCGCCCCTCCTCCACCCGCGCGCCTGGCTCCACCCGCGCGTCTGGTGGGTCTCGGGCGACCACTCGGAGCTGCTGCGCTCGCTGGCCGTGGGCTGCGTGTTTATGGTCGTGGGCCTGCTGGTGAGAGAGAAATGATAGAGCGAGCGGGTGGGGGTGGGGGGGGGTGGCGGGCGGGCGGCGCGTGGGTGGAAGCCCCCTTATCCCGGGACCGCGCGCGCACGCTGCCGCCGCTCCCATCCTCCATCTCACCCGTCCAAGGCATACGTGGCTGAGCCCACTACCTGTGGGTGGGGTGGGTGGTGCCTCCCTCGGCCCCCCGTGGGCGCGCGGGGGCCCCGCGGCAGCGAGTGCATTCTTTGCGCTCTCACAACTCTCTCCCCCACTCCCTTCCGGGGCACCCCCTTCCCCCGCCCTACCCCACAGCTCCCCCGCCCCAAATTCATGGAGACACGCGCGGGACTTGCTTACACAGCGACTGGGCTGGCGGTGCAGGTGAGAGGAGGAGAGATAAGAGGGGGCGAGACGGCGAGGAGAACATTTCCAGTCGCGGCTCGGCACGCTGGAGCGAGCGCGACGTTGACTTTCCGCCACGCGCGCACCCTGCCCTTCCGTGCCGCCCGCGGACCCATCCGCATCCGGTAGGACTGCGTGAACATCTGCTCTCCCTGATCCGGGTATTGGGCGGGACAAAAGGGGACGCACGTGCGCGCGCGCGAGGCGCTTCTTCCAAACCCGCGGCGCTCACCTGTTTTTCCTTCTTCTTTTTCCGCTTCTTCCGACACCCCCCCTCACCCACAGCGCTTCGCTCTCGGGCTGCACGGCCTGGCGATCCTGCGCGAGCTTTGGTGCGCTTGCACCCGTCCGGGCACGGCGGCGGCCCTGACCCGCGCCTGCGGCCGTTTCTGCGCGGGGCAGGGGTGGAGCCTGAGCCTGCCTCCCGCGCCGCGCCCTCTGAAGGGGCGCGGGCGGGGCGCCCGCGCCAGCCCGGCCCTGTCGTCCGGCCCCAAGCCGAGCAGAGATGGGACCGGCGCGGGGGCGGACCTGGACTGGTGAGCACAGAGGCATAGAGGGAGGCGCGGGTGGAGTAGAGAGAGCGGGGAGCGAAGGGGGAAAAAAAAAAACGGATGCTGCTGCCCCACGGCGGCACCTGCGCCCAACCTTCACGCGCTCTCTGGTGAGACCCTAAGACCACCACATTCTCACCATTTCTCCTCCATCTTTCCACCCTCTGACCGCCCCCTCTCCCTCCCTCCAGGTACATCACCCCCGCCGACCTGGCCCACTTCCACGCATCCGTCGAACCGGACGGCGAGGAGGCCGCCCGCGCCGACCCGACCGCGGGCGGCCGGTGGGAGCTCATGATGCCGCTGCGCTCCTTTGGGCGCCAGGCCTGCCCTGACACGTCCGTCTCCTACGCCGCCTGGCGCCGCCCCCTGGCGGACGGCAAGACCGAGTACAAGTCCACCACGCTCGCCACCGGCATCTCCGCCCGCGAATTCACGGACTTTTACCTGGACGACCGGACCCGGTCGGTGTGGGACGGGATGGTGGTGGAGCAGTGCGCGGTCGAGGCGGCGCCGGCCGCCGCGAGCGCGGCGGCCGGCGGCGCGGCCGCCCACCGCGCCCTGGTCGTCCGCTGGCTGCGGTCCTTCCCCTTCTCCTTCATCTCCGACCGGGAGTACGTCATCGCCCGCCGGGTGTGGGCGGACCCCGGGCGGGCGGGCGCCTTCTACACGGCCACGCGCGCGCTGCCCGACCACCCGGCCGTGCCCCGCCGGCCGGGCGTGGTGCGCATGGAGACCTTCTACTCGGTGTGGCGGTGCCGGGACATCCCGCACCCGGGCGGTGGGCCCGCCCCCGCGTGCGAGGTCACCCTCCTGCACCGGGAGGATTTCCAGATTCCGGAGCGCCTCGCCCGCTTTGCGGTGCGGGCCGGGATGGCCGGCTTTGTGGCCAAGCTGCCGCCCGCGATCGGGGCGTTCGTGGCCGCCCGCCGCGCCCGGGGCGTGGGGCCGGACGAGGCCGACCCGGCCGCGTACGGCGTCGGGTCGGGCGACGGCGACGAGAGCCCGGCGGGGGGCACCCCGACGGCCGGCGGCGCGGGGTCCGGCGCCGCCTCCCCGCGCGCGGCCGTCGTGTCCTTTGCGCCCGCCGACACCCGGGAGGCGGCCCGCCTGCGCGTCGTCGCGTCCACGCCCGCCCTGGCGGCCGTGCTGGGCGGGGTGGAGGAGGAGGAGGAAGAGGAGGAAAAGGGCGGCGGTGGTGGTGGGGGTGGCCGGGCAGTGCCGGCCCCCCCGGCGTCTGGGCGCGGGGGGTGGTGCGAGGCCGCCGCCGGCCTGCCCCCTCGCGCCCGCCCGCGCCTGCCCGCCACCAAGTCCGCCCCGCTCCTGTCCTCCCTGCTCACCCGGGTCGGCTCCTTTGCGGGGCTGGCACCCACGCCGGCGGGGTCGCCGCCGCGGTCGCCCCGTGCCGAGGCGGCGGGCGGGGCCGAGGCGGCGGTGCCGGCCGCCCCCGCGCTGGAGCCTGCCGCCCCCGCGCCGCCTGCCGCCGCCACCCCGCGCCGCCGCCGCCCTTCCACGGCGGCCGTCCTCCTCCGGGCGGTTGTCGTCACCGCCGTCGCCGTCGCCCTGGCCGGGCGGGTGGGTGGCGGCAAAAAGGAGGAGTACGGCCACGGCCGCGGCCGCGGCCGCGACCACCATCGCCGGCGGCCCAGGGCGGCTGCCCCGCCGGTGCCGCCCCGCCCCACCCCGACCGTGCCCACGGACGATGAGGGCGGCGTCAGCGATGGTGTCGTGTCGTACCCCCTGGCGGAGCTGTGAAAGAGAAAGAAAAAGAGAGGAGAGCAGGGGGGAGGCCCTAGGCGCCTCCTGCCCCCATTTTTGAACCCACCCCCACCACCCCCATTTTTGCCCCCCCCCCTCCCCCTTTTTACTTGCCCCGACCACCCCGCGCGCCCACGCGCCTATACTGTGTGAATTTGTTCGTCCTGTGGAATATGTGTGCACTCCTCTATTGCAAAAGAATGCGAGCCCCTTCATATTTTTGCGGGAAAAAAGAAGAAGAAGAAGAAAAAAACAGAAAAAAAATGCCTCTAGCGGCGCAAACCCATCTCTCTCTCTCCACAGCACGCACGCGCACGCCACGCGCCCCGGCCCTCCTATAGAGACCAGGCGCGCGCGCGCGCGCCCCTACCCGCCACCCCTCCCCATCTCCCGCAGCCCCCCCACGAACGAGGACACGACCCCCACAAATTCTGCCGGCGCCTCCTCGTGCGGGGTGTGGCCGCGCCGGGGCAAGAGCGCGACGCTCACCAGGCCGCCGACATTGCGGTCTCCACCGCCCGCACCGCCCCCTCTCCCCCCGCGCAGCTGGTCGGCCAGGCGCAGGGAGTTGGAGGGCGGGACCAGCATGTCGCGGGACCCGTGGATGATGAGGACGGGCAGGCCGGTGGCCCCGACGACGGCCGCCAGGCGGGCGGCGGCAGAGGCCGGGGCGGGGGCGGCGCCGAGGCTGCCCCCGCGGCCGCCCGCCACCGCCGCGGCCGCCGCCGCCCGCAGCACCGCCAGCGGGCCCGGGCCCAGCGGGATGCGGGCCGCACAGAAGCGGAGCAGGCCCCGCTCCCACCCTACCAAGAGTTGGGGGGCCCGGTAGGCGTCCGTCAGCCAGCCCGGCGGCGCCCCGTCGTCGCCCCACGCCGCGCCCAGGCCGCGCTCCCAGAAGGCCCGGGACCGGACGGCGGCGCGGAGGAGGGCCACCAGCAGGGGCGCCGCGGCCAGGATGGCCAGGCGGGCGGCCAGGCCGGCCGCGAGGCGGGCGGACGCGGCCACCGCGGCCAGGGCGGCCGCGACCCACACCGCCAGGGAGGTGGCCGCCCCTGGCGCCGCCTCCGGCTGGGCCGCCCTCGCACCAGCCCCCTTTGACGCGCTGCTGGAGGACGCGGCCACGATGGCGGGCGCGATGAGGACCAGGGCGTCCACCCGACCGGGGTCGCGGACGGCCTCGGCGGCCGCGCACACCGCGCCCAGCGAGTGGCCGACCAGGACGCGCAGGGGGCCGCCGGCGCCGCGGCGGGCTGCTCGGGCGGCGACCGCGTCGGCGACGGAGCATGGCGGCGGCAGGGGCGGGGCGGTGGGGAGGGGCGGCGTGCCCGCTGACGTGGCAGGCGCCGCGCAGAGCAGCAGCTCCAAGTCCAGCACGGACGCCCCGACCCTGCCGTTGAACGACAGGGAGTAGGGCTCCAAGCCGCCTGCCACGTCAGCATGGGCGCCGCCCGTGCCCCGCCCCCGCCGCCCCCGCCCAGCCCAGCCCGCCCAGCCCGCCCCGGGGCGGTCGGTCAGGCCAAAGCCGGGCATGTCGTGCTTCGTCACGAGCGCGGAGCAGGCGGCCGCGAGCGGGCGGTGCACGAACGCCCAGGAGAAGGCGCCCGCGCCGAAGCCGTGGTAGAGGGCGAGGGCGACAGGCG
>Ga0315287_10000861_pt1 | contig 27076 bp, 24 predicted proteins | sample YL17G11_0_MG_FD_205037 | JGI IMG/M metagenome (GOLD analysis project Ga0315287, IMG submission 205037) | Sediment microbial communities from Yellowstone Lake, YNP, Wyoming, USA - YL17G11_0 | ecosystem: Environmental > Aquatic > Freshwater > Lake > Sediment | place: USA: Wyoming | collected... | reverse complement strand
GGCGGGTTGTCGACTTCGGTTATGGCTGCGGTGCGCATTCCGACACCCCGGCACCTCAGCTGATCGGGTCACCGGCCTACGAACCCTACGACGACGGCGTGCTGGACATGGTCGACGTAGTCGACGTGGTCAACGTAGTCAGCGTGGTCGACGTGGTCGACGTGGTCGACGTGGTCGACGTGGTCGACGGGGTCGACGTGCTGGAAGTGGTCGACGGGGTCTCCGCGTCTGAAGCCCCGTCCGCCGAACCCGATGCGCCGCAGGCCCTCGAGGCGGGCGAACAGGTCGCACCGGCTGAACCGGCGGAAGGTTAGCGGCCTTCGGCGGCGGCCTTGATCCGGGCCAGCGACTGGTTCATGCCCTCAAGTAGTTCGGATTCGAAACTGTCCACACCGCCGAGGGCGGCCTTGGTCACCGCGGTGGACACCGCCCTCACCCCGTTCTCGGCGTGCCGGGTCTCCACCAGCCGGGTCCCGGTGGCGGTCGCCTCCAGTTCGTAGCTCCACACGCTGGTGTTGATCGGGATCCGAAACGCGATTTTACGTTCGGGGATCACCTCGGTGATGGTCGCCGTGGTGGGCCAGAAGAGCATGTTGCGCCGGTTGAGATTGATTGTTCGGGTCCCCGGCCGTAACGGGCCGAGCAGTTTCATCATCCGGCACTGCGGGCTCCACTGGGGCATCCGGCTGAGGTCCGAGACCAGGCCCCAGACCCTGCTGACGGGTGCATTGATGTCGACCTCTGCTTGTAGAAGCGGCGCTGCCATGGCTCTCCTTACTGATACTTGTTTGATACTTGGTTAGGCCTTTTTGATTTGGGAGGCCATCAACTAATGGTCTAGGCCGGACTGGGCGCCTCGGGCGCCGCGACGTGCCGCCGCGCGTTGCCAGCTGAAGATTGATGTTCCCAGCACGCCGATCCCGAGTCCGGCGATGGTGGTCGGACGCCAATCATGAAGTGCCGGAACGGTGAATGCGGCGATCGCGGCCAGTACCCACAGCAACGCGCCGGCGATGATCACCGGTTGCGGGTCCGACAATGCAGCGGGCAGCGCGGGAGGGACGGGTTCGGGATCGGGCGACATCGGTTATCACCGTAACCTAGCGAGGTGGACGGTCCCTGCGTGATCGACATCACCGACCCTGCCGACCCGCGGCTCGATGACTTCCGTGATCTCAACAGCATCGATCGCCGACCGGACCTGCCCACCGGGCGCGGTCTGGTGATCGCCGAGGGTGTGCTGGTCGTTCGCCGAATGCTGGCCTCCCGATTCACTCCGCACGGATTTTTGGGAACGGATCGGCGACTGGCCGAGTTGGCCGGCGACCTCGACGCCACGCCGGCACCGTTCTACCGGGCCGATGCCGAGGTGATGGCGCAGGTGGTCGGGTTTCACCTCAATCGCGGCGTTCTGGGGGTGGCGCGGCGGTCTGCGCACCTGACCGTCGCACAGGTGCTGACCGGCGCGCGTACGGTTGTGGTGCTCGAAGGCGTCAACGATCACGAGAACCTGGGTTCGATGTTTCGCAATGCGGCCGGGCTCGGCGTGGACGCGGTGATCTTTGGTGCCGGCTGCGCCGACCCGCTGTATCGGCGTGCTGTGCGGGTGTCGATGGGCCACGCTCTCTTGGTGCCGTTCGCTCACTTTGGCTACTGGCCGAGTGATCTGAACCTTCTGCGTAACAATGGTTTCCAGCTGCTGGCGATGACACCCGACGCCCACGCGCAGACACTGGCCGATGCGATGACGCAGTGTGCCGATGCCAAAGTTGCCGTGCTGGTCGGGGCGGAGGGACCCGGGCTTACCGAAACCGCGATGCGGGCCAGCGATGCGCGGGTGCGCATTCCGATGTCTCGCGGTACCGATTCGCTCAATGTCGCGACCGCGGCGGCATGTGCGTTCTATGAACGAATCCGGTGCATCGGGAACGCGGGCTATTAATCGCCTGCGCATGCCCGCCGGTAACCTCGTGTCCGTGCACGACGAGTCGACGCCCTGGGGAACCGGGCTGACCGTGGCCGCTTTCGTGGCCGCGGTGATCGGCGCCGCGGTCGTGGTCTTGGGTCTGGGCGTGACCCGGGTGAATCCCGCGGTGGCGGTGGCGCTGAATCTGGTGGCGGTCGGCGGGTTGGCCCCAACGTTGTGGAGTTGGCGACGCGTCCCGGTGCGAAGGTGGTTTGTGCTAGGTGCGGCCGTCGGGGTGAGCGTCGGCTGGATTGTATTGGCCGCGTTGGCAATCCGCTCTTAGCGGGGAGGGATCAGCGCTCGCCGCTTGATCGAACGCCGAGCAGGACATCCTCCCACGCCGGCACCGCTGGCTTGCGCCGGTTTCGTGCCGCCGAGGCGGGGCGATGGGTGTGTTCTCCGACCGAGTCGGGCGCCGGGTCGGGCGCGACCTGGATGACGGTGGGCGGCAGTTCCTCGAATTCCAATTGCGCCACCGGCGCCACCGTACGCAGTGGGCGTTCGAATTCCGGATCAATTAGCTCGCTGGCGGCCTCGTCGATCGCGGTAATGGTGCCACCGTGGGCACCAGGGGTGAAACGGAAGTGGGCGAAGGTCTCGGAGAGTCCGACCCGCCAGCACATCCGGACCGTCCAGCGGCCGTCATCGGTGCGCCAGGCGTCCCAGTCGGTGGCTTCCGAACTCAGCCCGCGCTCCGCCATGGAGGAGGTGATGGTCTCGAGCAGCGTCTCCACCGCGGGGCCGTTGGCGAGCACCGGGTGGGCGGCGGTAGCCAGTTCGGCGGCGCGTTGGCGCTCCAGCAACACCGGATGGGCGAAGCGCTCAACCTTGGACGCATCCACTCCGGCCGACTCGGCGACCTCCTCAACCGAGGCGCCCGCCCGGATGCGGGCCTGAATATCTTTCGGACGTAGCACGCCTTTGACCTCACTGTCTCGCGCGGTCTGAACCAGCCCCGTCCGATCGCCGCGCACCGCGGCACGCAGCCGGTCGTCCACTCGGATCAGGAATTTGTCGGCGGGATTGCCGCCTTCGCAGATGACGTGCTTACCGTCGACATCGAGTCCGATGAGAGTGAGTTCCCGCATGTCGACCTCCTTCGGATCGGAATCTAGCCCAGCCCGCACGGGCATCGGTAAAGCGACACGCTGGTGTTACAGATGGGTCAGAAGGTGTTCGGCGACCTGTTTAGAGGCGCTCGACGACCCAATCCACGCAGCGCGTCAGCGCGGTGACGTCGTCGGGTTCGATTGCGGGGAACATCGCCACCCGTAACTGGTTGCGTCCGAGTTTGCGATACGGCTCGGTGTCGACGATGCCGTTGGCGCGCAACACCGCGGCGACGGTTGCCGCGTCGACGTCTTCGGTGAAGTCGATGGTGCCCACGACTTGGGAGCGCAGTGCCGGATCGGCGACGAACGGGGTGGCGTACGGCGAAGCCTCAGCCCATGAGTAGAGCCGGAACGACGAGTCGGCGGTTCGCTTGACCGCCCAGTCCAATCCGCCCTTGGCCAGCATCCAGTCGACCTGCTCGGCCATGAGAACCAGGGTGCCGATGGCCGGCGTGTTGTAGGTCTGATTCTTCAGGCTGTTCTCGACCGCGATGGGCAACGAGAGGAAGTCGGGCACCCAGCGACCCGACGCCGCGATCGCGTCGACGCGCGCCAGGGCGGCCGGTGACAGAATCGCCAGCCACAGCCCACCGTCGCCGGCGAAGTTCTTCTGCGGTGCGAAGTAGTAGGCATCGCAATCGGCGAGGTTGACGGGCAGCCCGCCGGCACCGGAGGTGGCATCGATGAGCACCAGTGCATCCCCGGCACCCTCGGGGCGGCGCACCCCGACGGCAACTCCGGTGGAGGTCTCATTGTGCGCCCAGGCGATGGCGTCCACGGACGGATCGGACTGCGGTTCGGGGGCACTCCCGGGCTCTGCCTTGATGATGATTGGTTCGCCCACGAAGGGGTTGGCCGCCACCGCCGAGGCGAACTTCGCGCTGAATTCACCGAAGGTCAGGTGCAGAGATTTGCGATCGATCAGGCCGAATGCCGCGGCGTCCCAGAACGCCGTAGCGCCGCCGTTGCCCAGAATCACCTGGTAACCCTCGGGTGCGCGGAACAACTCGCGCAGTCCGTCGCGGACCCGGCCCACCAGGTTCTGCACCGGCGGCTGTCGGTGCGACGTGCCAAACAGTGCGGCGGCACTCGTGCTCAGCGCCGCCAACTGCTCGGGGCGAACTTTCGACGGGCCGCAACCGAAGCGGCCGTCGGCCGGCTTGAGATCGGCAGGAATCGCGAGCACCGGAATGTCAGCCATGGGGCCAGCCTAGGAGTTGGCTGCCCGGCATCGAAATCGAGTTGGCCCGGTCCGTCCCGGCAGTGGAAATTCCTATGGACACCCGGCGGCATCGCGGGTACTGTTTTGTACATTAACCACCTTGGTGTAAACCTTACGGAAGGTCGGTCATGGCAAGGACCCGGTTGGTCAGGCGCTGGCGCCGCAATATGGAGGTGCAGGACGACGTTGCCTACGTCGACCTGCTGAACACGCTCTCCGAAGGTTCGGTGCGGCGGAGTTTCAATCCGTACACCGATATCGACTGGGAGGCGCCGGAGTTCGCCGTCACCGACTCAGACGAGCGCTGGATACTTCCCGCGACCGATCCGTTGGGCCGCCATTCGTGGTATCGCGCTCAGTCGGTTCAGCGTCAGATTGAGATCGGTCAATGGCGCCAGGCCAACGTCGCCAAAGTCGGCCTGCAATTCGAGTCGATCCTGATTCGCGGCCTGATGAACTACTCCTTCTGGGTGCCCAACGGCTCGCCGGAGTACCGCTACCTGCTGCACGAGTCCGTCGAAGAGTGCAACCACACCATGATGTTCCAGGAGATGGTGAATCGCATCGGCGCCGACGTGCCCGGTATGCCGCGACTGCTGCGCTGGCTGTCCCCGCTGCTGCCGATGTTCGCCGGACCGCTGCCGATCCCGTTTTTCTTCGGCATCCTGGCCGGCGAGGAACCGATCGATCACACCCAGAAAGATGTTCTGCGCGAGCGGGCCGACGGCCGATCCCTGCACCCGATCATGGAGCGGGTGATGGCCATCCACGTGGCCGAGGAGGCCCGGCACATCTCCTTCGCGCATGAATATCTGCGCAAGCGACTGCCGCGCCTGAGCCGGCGGCAGCGGTTCTGGCTGTCACTGCACGTTCCGCTCATCATGCGGGTGCTGTGCCAGGCGATCCTGGTCCCGCCGCGCAGCTTTTTCCGCCAGTTCGAAATTCCCCGTAGCGTCCGCAAAGAACTGTTCTTCCGGGCGCCGGAGTCGCGTGAGACGCTGCGCGACATTTTCGCCGACGTGCGGATGCTGTGCTACGACACCGATCTGATGAGCCCGCCGGCCAGGCTGATGTGGCGCCTCTGCAAGATCGGCGGTCCGCCGAGTCGGTTCCGCAGCGAACCGCAACGGCGGCACGCCGTCACCGCGGCCTGAGTCACCGCACTCCGCGGCCCCAGCCACCGTGCCCCACGTCATCACGCAGTCCTGCTGTGGCGACGGCTCGTGCGTGTATGCCTGCCCGGTCAACTGCATCCACCCCAGCCCTGACGAACCTGGATTCGCCACCGCTGAAATGCTGCACATCGACCCGGTGGCGTGTGTGGACTGCGGGGCCTGCGTCAGCGCCTGTCCGGTCGACGCGATCCTGCCCGAGAGTCGGCTCAGCACCGCGCAGTTGCCGTTCATCGCGATCAACGCGGCCTACTACCCGGACCGCCCGGAGGGAAAACTTCCGGTCGCCGCCAAGCTGGCGCCGGTACTGCCGGCGCCGCGGGTCCGCGATGGCGCGGCTGCACTGACTGTCGCGATCATCGGATCCGGCCCGGCCGGCATGTACGCAGCCGACGAGTTACTCACCCAGCGCGGCGTCCGCGTCAACATGTTCGACAAACTGCCCGTTCCGTACGGACTGGTGCGCGCCGGAGTGGCCCCGGATCATCAGAAAACCAAGTCGATCACCCGGCTTTTCGACAAGATCAGCCGCCAGCGGGGTTTCGAGTATTATCTCAATGTCGAAGTGGGACAGCATATCTCGCATTCCGAACTGCTCGCTCACCACCACGGGCTGCTGTACACCGTCGGAGCCCCGGGTGACCGCAGGCTCGAGATCGACGGGATGGGCATGCCCGGTACCGGCAGCGCCACCGATTTCGTCGCCTGGATCAACGGCCAACCCGGGAGCGCCGGACCGATCGCGGGCACCATCGAGGACCCGGTGGTGATCATCGGCAACGGCAACGTCGCACTCGACGTAGCCCGGATTCTGACCGCTGACCCCCAAGACCTCGCGCACACCGATATCTCAGCTGCCGCACTGGAGGTCCTGCGTCGCCGCGCGGTGCACGAGGTCGTTGTCGCCGCGCGCCGCGACCCTCGCGACTCCGCGTTCACCCTGCCCGAACTGATCGGGCTGACGAGCACCGCGAACGTGGTTCTGGCGGCCGCCGACCGCGAGTTGGTGCACCGCGATCTGGAAACCGTCAACGATCCCGTGACGTACGCCAAGCTGATGGTCCTGGCCGGCCTGGCGGATGCTGAGGCGCCGGCCAGTGGGCCGCGCATCCGACTGGCCTACCGGCTCACGCCGCAGCGCATCATCGGTTCCGATCATCCTCGCCGCGTCGAGTTCACTCGCACCGCAACCACCGAGACGGTCGGTCTGGACGCCGGTCTGGTGTTGACCTCCATCGGCTATCGGGGTGCACCGGTTCCCGGGCTGCCCTTCGACGAGACCGCGGCGGTGGTGCCCAACCTGGACGGACGCGTCATCGACCCGCACACTGCGGAGCCCGTGCGGGGTGTCTACGTCGCGGGCTGGATCAAACGTGGCCCCACCGGATTCATCGGCACCAATAAGTCCTGCGCCATGCAGACCGTCGCCACCTTGGTCGAGGACTTCAACAACGGGCTGCTTGATGACCCCCGCCAGCGTCCGGCCGCGCTGGAGGTGTTGATCCGAGCCCGCCAACCCGACCTGGTTGACGCCGCGGGCTGGCGGGCAATCGACGCCGCCGAGACCAGCCGGGGCGAGGCCGCCGGCCGGCCACGGGTGAAGTTCACCTCGGTGCCCGACATGCTCGCCGCGGCCGCAACGGGGCCCCGGCCCGGCGCCCGGCTGGGTGAGTTGGGCACTCGCCTGCGAGAACTCGTCTCTCCCCGGAACCGACGCCGCTGACCGCGACCCGGCACCATCGGGGCCCGGTCGGTCGGGCGTACGGTGACACCGTGGCTGATGGCGTTGGACCGGTGCACCGGCTTGCCGGCATGCGGGTGGAGTACGGATCCGTGGAGAAGGACGGCAGCCCCGATCTGGACGTCGACTGGTTTGCAGACGGTTGGCTTGCCCTGCTGCACATCTGGATCGACGAGGCAGAGCAGGCCGGCATTGTCGAGCCGAACGCGATGGTGCTGGCCACCGTCGACGACGGTCGGCCGGTCACCCGCACGGTGCTGTGCAAGAGCATTGAGTCCGATGGCATCACTTTCTACTCCAACTACGACTCCGCCAAGGGCGTCGACCTAACGACCACGCCGTACGCGTCGGTGACGTTCCCGTGGTACGCACTGGGCAGGCAGGTGCACATCCGCGGCGCCGTCGTGAAGGTCAGCGCGGAAGAGACGCAGCAGTACTGGGCGCGGCGGCCGCGCGGTTCGCAACTGGGCGCGTGGGCCTCGGCGCAATCCCGCCCGATCGGCTCTCACGCGGAATTGATGGCCAGACTCACCGATGTGACGCGGCGCTTCGCCGATTCAGATCCAGTGCCGGTCCCGCCGCACTGGGGCGGCTATCGGATCGCCGTCGAGGTCGTCGAGTTCTGGCAGGGCCGGGAGAACCGGATTCACAACCGGATACGGGTGGCTCCGGGCCCCGGCGACGGGATGGATCGGATCGAGCGTCTCCAGCCCTAACTTATCGCTTCAAAACTTAGGCCCATCACTTCCACAACCTAGGCCGATCGCTTCCACAACACAGGCCCATCACTTCCACAACCTAGGCCGATCGCTTCCACAACACAGGGGGCATACCCTTGCCCGATGGGGGAGCCGTCGTTAGGTTTGCGTGAACTCAAGAAGCAACGCACCCGCGCCACGATCGTGGACGTCGCGTCGGGACTGTGTGCTCGGCAGGGTTATGAGAAGACGACGGTCGAGCAGATCGCCGCGGCGGCCGAGGTGTCGCCGCGAACCTTCAGCCGCTACTTCCCCAGCAAGGAGGCGGTCATCGGCGCGCTGATCGAGGAGACCGCCGAACATATCGCCGCCGCACTTGCCGCGCAGCCCACCGACATCACCGAACACGACGCGCTGGTGCGCGCCCATGTCGAGGTCTTTCGGGCCGCCGAACGAGGCGAGCCCGGGGCGATGTCCTTCGACCGAGTCAGAGGCTTTCTGCAGATCGTCAACAGTTCACCCATGCTGGGTCTGGCCGCCTTCACCTTTCGGGCCGACGGTGGGCCGACGGCCGCGGTGATCCGCGCGATGGCCGAGCGAATGGGTACGCCGGTGGGGGATCCGGCGGTCCGGATCCTGTTTGACACCTGGGCGGTGTTGATGGCGGTTGCCTGCGGCAGCCCGGGAACCGACGTCAGCGACCCTGGCCGGGTAAGCGAACGGATCGAAGCTACCTACCGAATTTTTGCCCGGCTCTGGCAGCCCTGGCACCCCGGTCTCAGGCCCGATGGGGCAAGCCGGGACAATACTGGCTAGGTTCGCTCCCGGATGGGCAGTAGCGTCTTGGGGGGAGCGGATCGCACATCCCGTCAAGTACGCATGCCGTCAAATACGCAAGAAGGGGTTGATGTGGCCGCAATCGACGACAACGCCACGCTCCGTTATCCCGCTGGGGAATCGGGTCATGCCGGTGGAGAGCTGGACCTGGAGATTGTCCGGGCCACCGAGGGCCCCGACGGTATCGCGCTGGGGCCGTTGCTGGCCGAGACCGGTTACACCACCTTCGACCAGGGTTTTGTCAACACCGCCTCGACCAAGAGCGCCATCACCTACATCGACGGGGATGCCGGCATCCTGCGCTACCGCGGATACCCGATCGAGCAGCTCGCCGAGAAGTCGAACTTCATCGAGGTGAGCTACCTGCTGATCTACGGCGAACTACCGACGCCCGAGCAACTTCAGACGTTCACCACCAAGATCCAGCGGCACACTCTGCTGCACGAGGATCTCAAGCGGTTCTTCGACGGGTTCCCGCGTAACGCGCACCCCATGCCGGTGTTGTCCAGCGCCGTCAACGCACTGAGCGCCTACTATCAGGACTCGCTTGATCCGATGGATCACGAACAGGTGGAGTTATCAACGATCCGACTGCTGGCCAAGTTGCCGACCATCGCGGCATACGCCTACAAGAAGTCGGTTGGTCAGCCTTTTCTCTACCCGGACAATTCGATGTCACTGGTGGAGAACTTCCTACGGATGACCTTCGGGCTTCCGGCCGAACCCTACGACGTCGACCCGGAGATCGTCCGGGCCCTGGACATGCTGCTGATCCTGCACGCCGATCACGAGCAGAACTGTTCGACCTCGACGGTGCGCCTGGTGGGCTCGTCCCAGGCCAACCTGTTCACGTCGATCTCCGGCGGGATCAACGCGCTGTGGGGCCCACTGCACGGGGGTGCCAACCAATCGGTGCTGGAGATGCTGGAGAAGATTCGCGCCGGTGGTGGCGATGTGAACGCGTTCGTCCGCAAGGTCAAAGACCGCGAGGACGGGGTCAAGCTGATGGGCTTCGGCCACCGGATCTACAAGAACTACGATCCGCGCGCCCGGATCGTCAAGGAGCAGGCCGACAAGATCCTCGGCAAGTTGGGCGGCGATGACGAGTTGCTCGACATCGCCAAGTCCATGGAGGAAGTCGCGCTGACCGACGACTACTTCATTGAGCGCAAGCTCTACCCGAACGTCGACTTCTACACCGGGGTGATCTACCGGGCGATGGGCTTTCCGACCCGGATGTTCACCGTGCTGTTCGCCCTCGGCCGGCTGCCGGGCTGGATCGCGCACTGGCGCGAGATGCACACCGAACCCAACAAGATCGGCCGACCACGGCAGATCTACACCGGCTACGGCGAACGCGACTATCTGAACCTCGACGGCCGCTGACCCGACCGACAGGGTCGGCTACGGTGATCGCCGTGACGACAAAACCAGAAATCGAATTCCCCGGGGGTCCGGCCCCTACCGAACTGGTCATCACCGACCTGGTCCTCGGCGAGGGCGACGAAGCCGGTCCCGGAGACACCGTCGAGGTGCATTACCTCGGCATCGAATATGACAGCGGCGAGGAGTTTGACAGCTCTTACGACCGCGGCGAATCGATCTCGTTCCCGCTGCGCGGCCTGATCCAAGGCTGGCAGGACGGTATTCCGGGAATGCGGGTCGGCGGACGGCGTCAGTTGGTCATCCCACCCGAGCAGGCCTACGGCCGGGCCGGCTCCGGGCATCGACTCTCGGGCAAAACGCTGATTTTCGTCATCGACCTGCTCGCGGTGGCGTGATCTATTGGGTTCGCAGGACGAAACCCACACCGCGCACGGTATGCAGTAGACGCGGTGCGCCGCCGGCTTCCAGCTTGCGGCGAAGGTATCCGATGAATACGTCGACGACGTTGGTGTCGGCGGCGAAGTCGTAACCCCACACCAGCTCCAGCAACTGGGCACGGCTGAGTACCGCGGTCTTGTGTTCGGCAAGCACCGCCAGCAGATCGAACTCGCGCTTGGTCAAGTCGACGTCGATGCCGTTGACCCGGGCTCGCCGACCGGGGATGTCGATCTCCAACGGCCCCATCTGAATGGTCTCCGAGGAGAACGTGGCGCTGGCGCCGCGGCGGCGCAGCAGAGCCTTCACCCGGGCCACCAACTCAGCCAGAACAAATGGCTTCACCAGGTAGTCATCGGCGCCGGCCTCCAGGCCCGCCACCCGATCGTCAACCGAACTGCGGGCCGAGAGCACACACACCGGCACATCGTTGTCCATCGCGCGCAGTGCGGTCACCACGCTGACGCCGTCGAGAACGGGCATATTGATATCCAGCACGATCGCATCGGGCCGGGTTTCGGTTGCGCTGCGCAGGGCCTCGGCGCCGTCGACGGCGGTGAAGACCTCGAAGCCGGACAGTCGCAGGCCGCGCTCCAGGGAGGCCAGCACATCCGGATCGTCGTCAACCACTAATACGCGCGGCGACGCCGGGATGCTGTCCATGGACGCTATCTTGCCGGATCGCCGCGCGTCCGGGCGGGAGGCATGGCCGTGACATGATCTCGGGGCAGCTGACGGGAGAGTTTCGGTGGTGGACGGCGTGACCTCAGGCGGGCTCCGGTCGGATCCGGCGATCGCACCGCAGCCTGCGCGGATCCGGACGAGCAGCGACCTGCTGCGGCTGCTGCCCTATTTGCTGCCGTACCGGGCGCGGTGGCTGGCCATGATCGTCATCGCGATCGCCAGCCTCGTCGCGACGGTGGCTATCCCACTGATGACAAAGGCGGTCATCGACGGGCCGGTGCGAAACCGCGACTCTCACGGCCTCTGGGTGCTGGGCACGATTGCGGTCGGGGTAGGAATCGCGGAGGCGACGCTGTGGTTCATCCGCCGTTGGCTGGTGTCGCGCGCGACCATGTCCGTCGAAACCGATATCCGCAACGACCTCTACGCACGATTGCAGATCTTGCCGATGTCCTTTCACGGCCGATGGCAATCCGGCCAGTTGTTGTCGCGAATTATGAACGACCTGAATACGATTCGCCGGTTGCTGTCGTTCGGGTTGGTATTCCTGATGCTCAACATCCTGCAGATCATCGTGGTGACGATCATCCTGCTCGCGATGTACTGGCCACTGGGGGTGGTGGTGCTGGCTTCGGTGGTGCCGGTCACGCTCACGGTGATGCACTTCGAACGCACCTTCACCCGGCTCTCGCGCCAGGCACAGGATCAGGCCGGCCACGTGGCGACCGCCGTCGAGGAGGCTGCGCTGGGGCTGCGGGCGGTCAAATCTTTCGGTCGCGCCGATTACGTCTACGACCGTTTCGACGAGCAGGCCACGGCGCTTTACAACACCCAGATCCGCAAAGTCTCGGTGTCGGCGAAGTTCTGGACTCTGCTTGAGATCATCCCGAACATCGCCCTGATCGTCGTGTTGGGGTTCGGCGCCGTGGCCGCCGGGCGCGGGCTGATCACCCTGGGCACGCTGGTTGCGTTCATCACGATGATGCTGTCGCTGGTGTGGCCGATCGCCTCACTGGGTTTCCTGCTGTCGATGACCCAGGAGGCGATGACCGCCGCCAATCGCATCGCCGAGATCTTCGACGCGCAGATCGAGATCACCGACGGCCCGCGTTCTGAACCCCCGCGCGGCGCACTGCTGGAATTCGATGATGTGGGTTTTCGGTTTCCGGACGGGGCGGCCACGGACGCCTGGGTGTTACGTCATGTCAGTGTCACCGTGGAACCGGGACAGACCCTCGCCCTCGTCGGTGCGACCGGATCTGGCAAGTCTGTCCTGGCTGCCCTGCTGCCACGGCTTTACGACGTCACCGAAGGACACATCCGGATCGGCGGTGTGGATGTTCGCGACCTGTCGCTGGACGCCCTCCGTCGCCAGGTGGCCGTCGCGTTCGAGGATCCGATCCTCTTCTCGATGTCGGTCGCGGAAAACCTCACCCTGGGCCGCTCCCGCGAGGATCCGGCCACTGACGCCGAAATCGATCGTGCCATCGAGATAGCTGCCGCCACCTTCGTCTACGAACTGCCGTTCGGACTTCAGACCCGCATCGGCGAGCAGGGGATGAGCCTGTCCGGCGGACAGCGTCAACGGTTGTCGCTGGCCAGGGCGATTCTGACGCGGCCGAGCATTCTGGTGCTCGACGACACCCTGTCCGCGCTCGACGTCCACACCGAGGCTGCGGTCACCGAAGCGTTGAGTCGGGTACTTGGCGCGGTCACCGGAATCGTTGTCGCACATCGAGCATCGACGGTGTTACTGGCCGACAAGGTCGCGCTCCTCGACACCGTTGACGGAGTCGGCACCATCACCCACATCGGCACCCACGAGGAACTTTTGGCCACCGTTCCGCGCTATCGCTATCTGCTGGCCGCTGACGACGAACTCGACGACGGCACCGAACCACGTCCCGAATGGGAGGACGAGGCTGACCGTCAGCAACTCGATCATGTCTACGAGGAGGCCGTCGGGCAGCAAGCCGCGACCCGCCGGCCCATCGGGTATATCGCCGCCGAGCGCACCCGATGACGGCCACGCCGCCGTCGATGCCCCCGCCGTCGATGCCCCCGACGTCGATGCCCCCGCGGCGGACGCCGACGTCGATGGTGTGGCGCGGTCGCTTCGAGGAACAGAACTCTGACCTTCCGATCGACGAGGCGCTGCCGCGCCGACGCGAGGCTCGTCAACTTCTCGCGGAGTTGCTGCGTCCCTACTCCGCCGCGATCGGATTGCTCGCGGTGGTGGTGATTGTCGAAAACGTTGCCCGACTATCGGTTCCGTTGCTGGTGCAGCGAGGAATCGATCGCGCAGTACCGCCGCTGATGGTTGGCGGGCCGGCGACCGAGTTGATCATGGTGGTGGCGGCGCTGTGTGCGCTGGCGATGGTTCAGGGCGCCAGTCGGATGTTCTTCCTGCGGACCTCGGGCCGGATCGGCCAGCGGGTGCTGCTGGAACTTCGGCGCCGGCTGTTCCGGCACTTCCAGTCCCTTGACGTCGCGTTCCATGACCGCTACACCTCCGGCCGTGTGGTGAGTCGTTCGACCAATGACATCGAGGCGATCCAGGAGATGCTGGAGACCGGCCTCGACAGTCTGGTGACTGCGGTGCTGACATTGATCGGTACGGCAATCCTGTTGGTGGTGCTGGACTTTCGGCTTGGCCTGATGTGCCTGGCGGTGTTTCCGGTACTGGTTGCGCTGGTGTGGTGGTTTTCCACCGAGTCGGCGAAGACCTACCGCACGGTACGGGAGCGCGCGGCACTGCTGATCGTCCAGTTCGTTGAGACGATGACCGGGATCAAGGCGGTGCAGGCTTATCGGCGGGAGCCGCGTAATCAGGAGATCTTCGAAGAGGTCTCCGACGGCTACCGGGAGGTCAATGAGCGCACCTTCCGATTGCTGGCCATTTTCATGCCGGCGGTCAAACTTGTCGGCAATCTGGCCACCGGAGCAGTGCTGCTCTACGGGGGCTATCGGGTGTTGCACGGCCAGATGACGGTCGGCACCCTGGCGGCGTTCCTGCTCTACCTGCGCATGTTCTTCGAACCTATGCAGGAGATTTCGCAGTTCTTCAACTCCTTCCAGTCCGCGTCCTCGGCGTTGGAGAAGATGGCCGGCGTGCTCGCTGTCGAACCGCGGATCGCCGATCCGGCTGAGCCGGTTCGAGTGGATTCGGTGCGCGGCGAAATCGCCCTGCAGAACGTGTGTTTCGGGTACCTCCCCGACCATCCGGTGCTTTCCGGGATGACACTGGCGGTGCCGGCCGGTCAGACCATCGCGCTGGTCGGCACGACCGGAGCGGGCAAGACCACCATCGCCAAGCTGATCGCCCGCTTCTACGATCCGGACAGCGGGTCGGTCACCCTCGATGGCATCGACCTGCGCAGTTTCGACCAGGCCGACCTGCGCCGCCATGTCGTCATGGTGACTCAGGAGAATTTTCTGTTCTCCGGAACCGTCGCCGACAACATCCGCTTCGGCCGGCCGGACGCCACCGATGCCGAGGTCGCCGCGGCGGCGGCCGCGGTGGGCGCGCAGGATTTCATCGACGCACTGCCCGACGGTTATGACACCGACGTCGCCAAGCGGGGTGGCCGGCTCAGTGCCGGTCAGCGCCAGTTGGTGGCGTTCGCCAGGGCGTTCCTCGCCGACCCGGATGTGCTGATCCTCGATGAGGCGACGTCCTCGCTCGATATCCCCAGCGAACGTCTGGTGCAGCGGGCGCTGCGGACCGTTCTGGCGCAGCGCACCGCTTTGATCATCGCCCATCGGCTGTCCACGGTTGCGATCGCCGACCGGGTGCTGGTGCTCGAACACGGTCGCATCGTCGAGGACGGCCGCCCGGGTGATCTGATCGGCGCCGATGGCCGCTACGCGGCCCTGCACCGGGCCTGGATCGACTCGCTGGCTTGATTCCAGCGGTGGGCGGTCGGCCAGTAGGCTGCGACCCATGATCGGTGTCGAACGTGTCGGTGATGTCGTCACCATCGAGCTCCAGCGCCCGCAACGGCGCAACGCGTTGAACTCCGAGCTTGTCGACACGCTGCGGGAAGCGGTGGCGAAGGCGGCCGCCGACGACGTCCGGGTGATCGTGTTGACCGGGGCCGGCACCGTGTTCTGCGCGGGAGCTGACCTTTCCGGCGACGTGTTCGCCGCGGACTTTCCCGAAAAAGCGATCGCCTTGAACTTCGCAATAGATGCCGCCCCGATGCCGGTGATCGGCGCCATCAATGGCCCGGCGATCGGTGCCGGCGTACAACTGGCGATGGTGTGCGATCTTCGAGTGGTGGCGCCCGCGGCCTATTTCCAATTCCCGATCGCCAAATACGGCCTGGCGCTGGACAACTGGAGCATTCGCCGGTTGGCTTCTCTGGCCGGTCACGGCCGGGCCAGAGCGATGCTGTTGACCGCCGAGAAACTCGATGCCCAGACTGCCCTGCAGACCGGGATGGCCAACCGGATCGGGTCGCTGGCGGATGCCCAAGCATGGGCCACCGAAATCGCGGCGCTAGCCCCGCTGTCGCTGCGGCACTCCAAGCGGGTCCTCAACGACGATGGTGCCTACCAGGAACAGGTCGGCGTGCATAAAGAACTCTTCGATCAGGCGTGGGCCAGCAATGACGTGATCGAGGCTCAGGTGGCGCGCATCGAGAAGCGCTCGCCGCTGTTCGGGGGGGCTTGAGCACCGTGCCCGGGTTGGAAGACGTGGTGGCACTGCTGCCGCACGGTAAGACCGCACTGCGACTGGCCGCCGGCACCGCCTCGCTGGCGGCGGGTGGATGGATGCTGCGCGCCATGCGGGAGGCGCCCACGGCACTGGGCGCCGACGCCGGTGCCATTCACGCGGTAGCCGAAGGCTCGCCCAACTACCGGGGCGGCGTGTTCCGCAACCTCGACCTCGATGCCGCCTCCGCCCTGCGACTCGACGTCGAAGAGAACCGCCAACTGCTCTACGACATGATCGGCGGTAGCTCGGCCAGCCCGCCGCGCAATGCGATCCCGTTGGCCGAGCCACCCCGGCGCCGACGCGCCAGCCCACTGTCCGCCACCTGGTTCGGGCATGCCTCCGCGCTGCTGGAGATCGACGGCTTCCGGCTGCTGACCGACCCGGTGTGGAGTCAGCGTTGCTCGCCGTCGAGGGCACTGGGGCCGCAGCGACTGCATCCCCCGCCGCTGCCGCTGGAGGCGCTGCCCGCGCTGGACGCCGTGTTGATCAGCCACGACCACTACGACCACCTCGACATGGAAACCGTGCGGGCACTGGCCCGCAGCCAGCGGTGCCCGTTCATCACCCCGCTGGGTGTTGGCGCACACCTGCGGCACTGGGGGATACCGGCGGCGCGCGTCATCGAGCTGGACTGGAATACCGAAGTCCGGATCGGCGAGCTGACGCTGGTCTGCGCTCCGGCTCGGCATCATTCCGGGCGTTTCATGGCCCGCAACAACACACTGTGGGCGTCCTTCGCCGTGATCGGGCCCACGCATCGCGCGTTCTTCGGCGGCGATACCGGATACACCCGCAGCTTTGGCGACATCGGCAGCCAGCACGGCCCGTTCGATCTCACCCTGCTCCCGATCGGCGCCTACAACAAAGCCTGGCCCGACATCCACATGAATCCGGAGGAGGCCGTTGCGGCCCACTGCGATCTCAACGGTGCGGCGAGCGGCCGCGGGGTACTGATTCCCCTCCACTGGGCCACGTTCCGACTTGCCCCGCACCCCTGGGCCGAGCCCGCCGAACGCCTGGTCGAGGCGGCGGTGGCCAGTGCGGTCGAGGTCGCGGTACCGAAGCCGGGTGAACGGGTAGTGGCGGGCCGGGTGCCGAAGATCGACCATTGGTGGCGGGAGGTGAATCCCACCCGATGACCGTCGGCATCAACGCCGGACTCTCCGATGCCGAGGTGGCTGCACGCGTCGCCGAGGGCAAGACCAACGATGTGCCCAATCGCGCCTCGCGCAGCGTCGCCGACATCGTCCGGGCCAACGTGCTCACCCGGATCAACGCGATCCTCGGAGTGCTGTTTGCGATCGTGCTGGCTACCGGGTCGCTGATCAACGGGCTGTTCGGCCTGCTGATCGTCGCCAACAGTGCCATCGGCATCATTCAGGAACTCCGGGCCAAGAAGACCCTGGACAACCTGGCCATCGTGAGTCAGGCCAAACCCCGGGTGCGCCGCCGGGCCGGGACCCGTGAGCTGCCGCCCAATGACGTGGTGCTCGACGACGTCATCGAAATCGGGCCGGGAGATCAGATCGTTGTCGACGGCGAACTTCTGGAAGCGGCCGGCTGCGAGATCGATGAGTCCCTGCTGACCGGCGAGGCCGACCCGATTGCAAAAACGTGCGGGGACGAGGTGATGTCGGGCAGTTTTGTGGTGGCCGGCACCGGCGCCTACCGCGCGACGAAGGTGGGACGCGAGGCCTACGCGGCCCGACTCGCGGAAGAGGCCAGCAAGTTCACCCTGGTGAAGTCCGAACTTCGCAGCGGAATCGACCTGATCTTGCGATTCATCACCTATCTGCTGGTGCCGGCCGGCCTGCTGATCATCTACACCCAGTTGTTCCTGACCAATGTGGGTTGGCGCGAGTCGGTCCTGCGGATGGTGGGCGCACTGGTCCCGATGGTGCCCGAAGGACTGGTGCTGATGACCTCGATCGCCTTCGCGGTCGGGGTGGTGAGGCTGGGCCGACGCCAGTGCCTGGTTCAGGAACTGCCCGCCATTGAGGGCCTGGCCCGGGTGGACGTGGTGTGCGCGGACAAGACCGGAACGCTCACCGAGAACGGGATGCGGCTTTCCGAGACGACACCTCTGGGCGCGGCGAGCCCCGAGCAGGTCGGCGAGGTCCTCGCGGCGCTTGCCGCCGACGACACCCGGCCCAACGCCAGCATGATCGCCATCGCGGAGGCGTACCCGCAGGCGCCGCACTGGACGTCGACCGCGGTGGCGCCGTTCAAGTCCGCCACCAAGTGGAGCGGCGCCTCCTTCGGTGCGCACGGTAACTGGGTGATCGGTGCGCCCGACGTCCTGCTGGACCCGGTCTCGCCGGTGGCCGAACAGGCCGAGCGGATCGGCGCCCGGGGCCTGCGGGTGCTGCTGCTGGGGTCATCCGACGGCAGCGTCGATGCCGCGGACGCGCCGGGCCGGGTGATGCCGGTGGCGCTGGTGATTCTGGAGCAACGGGTGCGCCCCGATGCCCGCGAAACTCTGGATTACTTTGCCTCCCAGCAGGTCTCGGTCAAGGTGATTTCCGGCGACAACGCCGTGTCGGTAGGCGCGGTGGCCGGCTCGCTGGGCCTGCACGGGGAGACGATCGATGCTCGGCAGCTGCCGAGTCAGGCCGAGGCGCTGGCCGACACCATGGACGAATACACCACCTTCGGCCGGGTCCGGCCAGACCAGAAGCGGGCCATGGTGCATGCATTGCAGTCGCGGGATCACACCGTGGCGATGACCGGTGACGGCGTCAACGATGTGCTGGCCCTCAAGGACGCCGATATCGGCGTGGCGATGGGTTCGGGTAGTCCGGCGTCGCGGGCGGTGGCCCAGATCGTGCTGCTGGACAACAAGTTCGCCACCCTGCCGTACGTGGTTGGCGAGGGCCGCCGGGTGATCGGCAACATCGAACGGGTCTCCAACCTGTTCCTGACCAAGACCGTCTACTCGGTGCTGCTGGCGTTGCTGGTGGGCCTGGGCGGACTAGCCTCTCACTGGGGTCGCAGTGACCCGCTGCTGTACCCGTTCCAGCCGATCCACGTCACCATCGCGGCCTGGTTCACCATTGGCATCCCGGCTTTCGTGCTGTCGCTGGCGCCCAACAACGAACGTGCGCGGACCGGTTTCGTCCGCCGGGTGATGACCTCGGCGCTACCGGCCGGCACGGTCATCGGGATCGCGACCTTCGCGTCGTATCTGCTGGCCTACCCCGGAACCAACGCCACCGCCGTCGCTCAGACCCGGGCCTCGACGGCGGCGCTGATCACCCTGCTGATCGGGGCGATGTGGGTGTTGGCCGTCGTCGCCCGGCCCTATCAGTGGTGGCGGGTGGCGCTGGTGGCTTTCTCCGCCGTGGGCTACCTGGTCATTTTCGCCCTGCCACTGGCTCGGGAGAAGTTCATGCTTGATCCGTCGGATCCGGCCATCACCATGCCGGCGGTGCTGATCGGTGTGGTGGCGGCGGCGTTGATCGAGGCCTCCTGGTGGATTCAGGGCAGGCTGCTTGGCGAACCGCGGATTTTGTGGCGGTAGCGGCCCACGGTGCGTAGATTGATTCAGGGACGTCATCCGGGCAACCGGAGGCAGCCGACCCCGCACCAACCATGAAGGGACTACCCATGTCATTGTTTGACAAGGCCAAGGAAGCTATCAGCGAGAACGTCGACAAGATCCAGGACGGTATCGACAAGGCCGGCGACCTGATCGATGAGAAGACCTCGGGCAAGTTCTCCGAGACCATCGACAAGGTGCAGGGCGCGGCCCAGACCGCGGTCGACAAGGTCTCCGATGCCGCCACCAACGCCAAGGACGCCGCCACTGGTGCGGCCGAGACCGTTGCCGACAAGGTGAGCGGTGCCGCTGACGCCGTCGCCGACAAGGTCGACCCGAAATAAAGTCTCGATGGCGAAGGTCTCGGTTTCCGTAGACGTTCCGCTATCACCCGAAGAGGCTTGGCAGCACGCGTCCGACCTGTCCCGGTACTCCGAATGGCTGACCATTCACCGGGTCTGGCGGTCCGTGCTGCCGGCGACGATCGACAAGGGCACCGTGGTGGAGTCCATTGTCGAGGTCAAGGGCATGTACAGCCGTATCCGGTGGACGATCGTGAACTACCGACCGCCGGAGTTATTGACACTGGACGGCATCGGCAACGGTGGCGTCAAGGTGAAGATGATCGGCAGAGTCCGGCCCGGTCACCGCACCGGGTCCGGGGCCTCGCTCGCCAGCGTCGACCCGGCCGCATCGGTGGTCACCATGGATGTTCATCTCGGCGGGCCGGCACTGTTCGGTCCGATCGGGTTGCTCGTGGCCGCCGGGTTGCGCTCCGATATCCAGGCATCACTAAACCGGTTCGTGACGGTCTTCGCCTGACCCCGGTCCGCCCCGGCGCAGCGTCTCGAGAAGTTCCCGGTAGGGCCCCACCAAATAGGCGGTGTCCCCGGCGCTGAGACGGGCGTTGCGGTGCGGATGAAATTCCACCGGCCCCTGCCGGCGATCGACGGCGATGATCCGGGTCTGGGTGGACACCCCGAGCATCGCCATCCCGTCCATCTCGCTACCTGCCTGCACCCGCACGCCACCGATCATGAACGAGTGCTGGCCCACCGAGAACGTGCCGAGGACCTCCAGTCCCATGGCTGCCCCGATGAACCACGGCGTGGCAAGGTCCACCGTGGAGCGGACGTGTTCGAAGCCCAGGCGATGGCCGACCGCGGCACCGAGTTCGCGGTCGTAGATCCGTAACACGATCGGCGGCTGTCCTCCTGCAGAATTCCCGCCCGCGGCCGACCCTTTTAAATCCGATGCGCCGAGTAAATCCGACGCGCCGAGTAAATCCGATGCGCCGAGCATCTCCTGCAGGATGATTCCGGTTTCGATGTTGACCATGTCGTTCTCGGTCAGTACGGCCACCGCGCGGGCCTGTGAGACCCGGGCCGCGGCCAGCGTCGGACGCAGGGTGGCGTCGCCGAAGATCACCGGGATACCGAGTTCGGCCGCCGCCGGCAGGTAGCGGCTGTCCTCGTCGAGTTCAATCACCGCCACGTCGTGGCCGGCCTCTCGGAGCATGCCGGCAACCCGAACTCCGAACGATCCCAGGCCCACCACCACGACGTGGTCCCGCAAATGGCTGACCTTTTCCCGACTGGCCGCCTGCGGCATCCGTCGCGACAGCAGAACATCGGCGATGAATGCCACCAGGATCGCGTTGGTGGCGATCCCGCTGAGCATCATCACCACCCCCCAGAGCCGAAGCCAGGTCGCCTGGAGAGCGAAGTTGAAATCGCCGTAGCCGACGGTGGTGAGGGTTTCGGTGGCAAATGACAGTGCGTCGATCCAGCCCATGTCGGGCTGCCGAAAAGCGAACCGCAGGATAAGCGTTGAGCCGATCAGAAGCGCCAGCGCCACTGCCAGCGCACGATAGAACAGCGGATTGAGGTCGTGATGGAAGGCGCGCACCGAGTCCCCGAACCGGACTCTGCGTGAGCGCCGCGGCACGAACGCATCGAAGGATTCCGCGACCGGCATGCCGCTTTCGGCGAGTTCGCCTGGGCGGCCGATCATCGTGATCCAGTCGCCCACGCAGACGCGGGTATCGAGTGGGGGACAGGCGAGTACGTCCCCGGCTGCCGGCGAATTCGCGCCGCGAACAACGGCCACCGGCGCCACCCTGCCGTAGATCTCCCGCAACGTGCCGTCCACCGCAGCCGCGGCGGTGGAGACGACGAAATCCTGGGCCGCGACCCGGATCGTGTGTGCCGTTCGCCCGAGCAGTGCTTCGAGTACCGAGGGTGCGGCCAGATCGGCCACATCGAGAACCGAACCCGGCCCGTTGTCGTCGTCCATCGCCTGGCGCAACACGGGGTTGGCAATCCGAGCCACCACCCGGACGCCCGGGTTGGCCCGGCGGGCCAGCAGGGCCATCTCCAGGTTTAGCGAGTCCTCAGTCGAGGCGCAGATCACCGCATGCGCGGTAGCGACATCGGCGTCGGCCAGGCCGGCCGGCGACTGCAGCGTCCGGACGTCGGCGTCGCTCAACTCGTCGATGATCCGCCTCGCGAGCGCATCCTCGCCGCAGACGATGATGTGGCCAGGCATACGCCCAACGCTACTGGGCAAATCGGGTGGTGTTCACAGCCCCAGGGCGAAATCCGCGAAGTCGAAGCCGGGCACCACGACGCAACTGACCAGGGCCGGCTCGGTGCCGCGCGGGCGCGCTCGCTGCCAGTGCCCGGCCGGCACCAGCACCTGAGGGTGCTGGCCGGCTTCGACGTCCGAACCGAGCAGGAAGGTCGTCGCACCGGGTTGGTCGGGACCGAACTCCAGGGCCACCGGACTGCCCCGATGGTGCAGCCACAGTTCCGCGCTGCGCACGGTGTGCCAGGCAGACTCCTCGCCGGGCAGTAGGGCAAAGAGGATCGCGGTGCCGGCGGCGCGCGGGCCGTCGTAGTGCGGCGGGAGCGCGGCGGGAGCCAATGTCAGTTCGCTGCGCCAGGTTTCGCGGAACCAACCGCCTTCGGGGTGCGGGGCCAGATCCAGCCGGCGGATCCACTCCGGGACGTCGGTCATCCCCCTATCATTCCCTGGCGCCGTTTCCCCTGGCGCCGGCGGGCCCGTGAAAAACTACCGGGCCGGATGCAACGGTTAGGGTTCGAGGATGGCACGCCTGCGTCCGGGGTGGCTGGTGGCCCTGGCTGCGGCGGGCCTCTCGGTCAGTGCCTGGCTGCCCTGGCTGACCTCCCCGGTCGGCGGCGGCGGCCGCGCCAGTGCGATCGGCGGATCCCTCGGCAGCATTGAGTTGCCGCCTCGGTTCGGTGCCGGGCAACTCATCGTGTTGCTGTCCTCGGTCCTGATCGTCCTCGGGGCAATGGCGGCGCGCAATCTCTCGCCGCGACTGGCCGCCTCGGCCGCGGTGGTGATCTCGGCCCTGGTGGCCGTGCTGACCTGGTGGTATTTCCGCGCTAACGTCGCACCGCCGGTGGCCGCCGGGTACGGGTTCTACATCGGTGCGGTGTGCGCGCTCGCAGCGCTGGCGTGTTCGGTGTGGGCGTTGGTCTCGGCCCTATTCAGTAATTGACCCTATTCACTAATTGACCGCTATTCAGGGGTTGACCGGCCGCCGCTGCGGGCTTTGCTGCCGGTGCGCCGGTAGGCTCGGTCGGGATTCGCATCGATGCGCAGTGAAGCCGGTTCCGAAGGGAAGCAGATGGTGGTTCCGAAGGGAAGCGGGTGCCGCCTTGCCTGCGGGGTCGTCGTGGTTGTGGCGCTCGCCATCACCGGTTGTTCGGGCTCCAAGCCCAGCGCCGAGAAGTGTGCAGAGGTCCCGGCCGCTCTCAGCGACGTTCCGACCCGCACCGACCAGGAGCCGAAGATGCGGATTCCCCTGCCGACCGGTTGGGAGCGCAGCACCAAGATGGATAACGAGTCCATCCGGTTCGCGATCCGCAACCCCGCCCTGACCGTGGACGGCTTCACGCCCAACGCGGTGGTGACGCTGCAGAAAATCGGCTCCGAGATCCCCAAACCGGAGAAGGTTCTCGAGGCGCAGAACGAACAGCTCGTCACGAAGCTGAAGCTGACCGACGTGAGTACAAGTCCGGGGCAGGTGTGTGGAGCGACCGCGCTGTCGTCTACATACACCGCGCCCGAGGTGAAACTAGGACCTAAGATCCCGCCGGTGCCGCCCCGGACGGCGAGTGCGGTGAGCGCGGTCTACCGGAGCAGCGAAGCCAACTACATTGCAACGTTGACCGTGCAGACCATCAGGCCCGACGACAAGACCTACGTCGCTGATTCGGCGACGATCCTCAAGGGGTTCCAGCTACTGCCGCCTGGCTGAGCAAGGATCGCGCTGATCGGTCAGGAACTGAGCCTCCCGCTCCATGTCCGGTCACCGACCGGCACCGGCGAGTCCGATTGCATCGGCCGCCGAGTCCATCTGGTGCCACCGGCGCACGGCGGAGCCGGAAACCCAGGTCGCATGCGTGCCGCTGGAAATACGTTCGGGCAGTTGCAGTTTGCAGACCGGACCGTCTGCCAAGCGCGCGGCTTCGAACACCAGACAGTAGGAGGCGTCGGCATTCATGTCTGTGGTCAGCGTGATCAGATAGCCGTCATCCTCGGCGCGGGAACCTCTTCGCGGCGCCATTGCCGTCTCGCTGCCATAGACGCCGTCGGCGAACCGGTGGCGCTGTTCGACACCGGTGAGCACGTCATGGCGAATAAGGCCGTCGAAGAGGAACCACCCGGGCTTGGCGGTGGCCGCGTATGCATAGCGGTAAGGCTCGCCGCCATGGCCGGCGTTGATCGTCCCAAACTCGGAGATGCTGTCGCTCAACGGTTCCTCCTTCGCGGCACCGGTCAGCATGTTCAGCCGCCACCGGTGGAGGCGGGACTGCATCCGGTCGAGAGCGAGGAATCGGAAAGCGCGCTGCCACCGGGATCCGTCGCCGGTGTCGGCAGGCTCAGGGTCGCCCTGGAAGAATCCGTCCAGCACGATCTCGTCGCCGTCCTCGTAGGCGTTGGTGAAATGCAGGACGAAGGTTGGATCGGCTTCGAACCAGCGAATGTCGGCGGCGTCTCCCCGCCGCGGCAGCACCGCGAACCGAGACGGCATATCCCGGTGGAAGCGAGCGACGTGGACGTCATTTTTCAGCAGTTCCGGATCCCAGAACAATGGAAAGTCGTTGAAGATGGCGTAATTCCGGGTGAACGCCATGTCGTGCGGTAAGCGTGGGCCGGGAAGCGGAACATCGACGTAATGCACTAGGTCGTTGTTTGCGTCGACCACCCCGTAATGCAAATAGGGCGAGCGTTTGCTGTAGTTGAAGAACAGCATCTCGTCGGTACGGTCATCGACCTTCGGATGCGCTGAAACTCCCCAGTCGGCGGGGAATCGGCCGTTGAATGTCTCTCTGCCGAGGGTGCTGCCGGTATAGGGGTTGATGCGGTAGAGGTCGCCGCATTGATAGAAACTCGTCAGTGCGGTGCCGCGGTGCACCACCACGTCGGTACTTGAGGCGTCCTTGAGCAGCGTTCGCGCGCCCCAGCCGTGGTCGACCCTGGCGAGCGATAGCGGTTCGGCCAGCCCCGGCCACAGTGGTCCGCCGGCATCGTTCTCGGCCTCGAACGCCTCGGTTCGCACAAAGCGGTTGCGGTAGAACGCTTTTCCGTCCCGGAAGCCGACGATGTGCAGCATCGCGTCGCCGTCGAAGGGGTGGTAGGACTTCAGTGCGGGATGCAGCGGATTCTCGGTGTTGCGTAGGTAGATTCCGTCGAGGTCGGCGGGGATCTCGCCCTCGACGATGATCAGATCATCGTCGTGCCACTCGGTGGTCTGCGGCCGCCACGGTCCACTCCGGTACGGGTGGTCGTCGTCCTCGGGCAGGGTGGAAAGGAATTTGCCGACGATCTCAACGTCCATTACCTGCTGCCGTCCATCACGGGCTACCGATCAATTCACCCTCGGCGGCGCCGATTACGAAACTGACTGTGGTCGCGGTGCTTCCGCCGAAATTGAGGGTGCCGAACCGTCGCGCGCCGCGCACCTGGTAGTCGCCGGCCAGGCCGCTGACCTGTTTGGCGGCGTCAAGCATCATCCGGATGCCGGAGGCGCCGACCGGGTGGCCGCCACCGATGAGGCCGCCACTCGGATTGATCGGCAGACGCCCGTCGATCTCGATGTCCCCACCCTCGATCGCCTTCCAGGACTCGCCCGGCCCGGTCAGTCCGATGTGGTCGATGGCCAGATATTCACTTGGAGTGAAGCAGTCGTGCACCTCGAACCCGTCCAGGTCGTCGAGAACCACTCGGGCGCGGCCAAACGCGTCGTGCACCGCGGCGCGCACGTGCGGAAGGACATAGGGATTGCCGGCGTCGCGGTCGAGTTTCTGGCGCAGACCCAGTCCTACGGTGCGGTGTCCCCATCCCTGGATCAGCCCGATCGGCCGCATGCCGGGGTGCTCGCGAAGGAAATCGTCGCCAACGAGGACCACGCCGGCACCGCCGTCGGTCATCTGACTGCAGTCGAATCTTCGGATCCGGCCCTCCACGGGTGGGTTGACCGAGTCGTCGCCACCGGCGGCGATCAGATCGGGTACCTGCCAGTCGCGGGTTTGGGCGTTGGGATTGTGCCGGGCGTTGGCGAGATTGAGGGCGGCGATCGCGTGCAGGTGAGTGTCGTCGATGCCGAATCGGCGGTCATATTCGTCGGCTATCTCGGCGAACATCGACGGCCATAGGAACTTCGCGTCGGCGCCCTCGTGGCCGGTCCAGGCGGCCGCGCCCAGATGACGGGCAGCGGTGTCGCCGGACACGGTCTTCTCCAATTCCAGGCCGACGACCAGTGCGGTCCGGTAATTCCCGGCGCGCAGATCGGCGATCGCGGCCAGTGCGGCGACACTGCCCGACGCGCAGGCCGCCTCATGCCGCGTTGCCGGGGTGTCCCAGAGGCCGTCGCACACCGTCGCCGGCATGGCACCGAGGTGCCCCTGTCCGGCGAACAACTCTCCGAAGGCGTTGGCGACGTGAACCACACCGATGTCGGAGGCATCAATCACCGCGTCGGCCAGGGTCTGATCCACCACCTCGCGGGTCAGATCGGCGAAATCCCGGCCCTCCCGGCTCAGATTCCGGGCGAAGTCGCTCTGGTATCCACCGAGGATCCAGACGCGAGGACTCACCGGTTCAGGCTACTCCCGACGGCCTACGGCCCCGTGTCGGTTTGTGCCTGGCAAACCTGAGGACTAAGGGCCCTTATGCTACGTTCAGGAGTGTATTAGACAGGTCATAGGTCCGCGAAGTTCGCTGGCTAACTCTTCAGGGGGAATCAGAGACATGAATAGTTCCACACGGCCGTTCGCCTTGACTGGGGTGGCGCTCGCCACTGTCGGCGCACTGATCGCCACGACGCCTGCCGCTATCGGTAATGCCGCCGTGCCGACGCCCGAGGCGACCCCGGTGACAGCCGATATCGACCTGCTGTCGCACTCCAAAGGCGGCGGTTGGAAGGTCAAGGGCGACGTCTACATCGGCTACTTTGGTGCTGGATCCTTCGACTCCGACGACGATGACGATGAGTACCAGGGGAACGGCTACTCCGACGATGACGATGATGA
>Ga0315287_10000860_pt1 | contig 27090 bp, 16 predicted proteins | sample YL17G11_0_MG_FD_205037 | JGI IMG/M metagenome (GOLD analysis project Ga0315287, IMG submission 205037) | Sediment microbial communities from Yellowstone Lake, YNP, Wyoming, USA - YL17G11_0 | ecosystem: Environmental > Aquatic > Freshwater > Lake > Sediment | place: USA: Wyoming | collected... | reverse complement strand
CCCGCGCAGGCGGCCAAAGGCCGAACCCACGGCGGCGACGGCCGAGCCGACGCCGCCCGTAAAGGCCGACAGGGTGGCCAGAACGAGCACGGTCAGGCCGACGGCGCCCACCAGGGTGTGGCCCAGGGCCCGGCGCCGGGGCGGGGCGTTGCCAAAGCCAGCGAGTTCGACGTCGGGCGGGGAAGGGCGGGGTTGGGGAGGGGTGGCCCGGCTGGGCGAGCCCGCCCGCCGGTTGCCGCCGGGCGCGGGGACCGCGACGGCCTGGCCAAACCCGGAGTACATGATAGAAAGGACGACGACGGTGGAGGAGAGAAAGAGTGCGTGCCTGAGTGTGCGTGGTGGCGGAGGCCAGAGATGTGAGAGAGGAGCGCTCCGCGCTGGCGGGCGGCGGGGGTGTGAGGGCGGGCGTTGCCTCTCTGCTCGCGTGTGCACAGGGGCTTTTAGGGGCACCCACTACCTCTCGATGGTGAGAGTACATGTGACTGACGCCACTGGGAGGGAAGTGCGGTCTGGCTGGGCGGGTGTGGCGGCGGGGGGCGTGGGGGTGCAGGGGGAGTGGCTAGCAATGCGGCGCGCTTGTTGCCGAGTTTTTTTTTTCCTGGACGCACCTCTCTGTGCCGTGCGGGGCTGCCAGCTCTCCTGAGAGCGCGCTGGCCTGGCCTGGTTTGTGCGGTACTCGGAGTTCGAACCCGTGTGAAGAGGCGTGCGCGCTAGAGGTGTGCCTCTTGGCGGGGGAAACAAGAGAGTGAAACAAAAGAGAAGCTCTGTGACCCCTCTCTCCTCAGCTTCTCTCTCTTCATTTCCTCGCCCGTCGCCCCGCTCCTCTCTCCTCAGCGTCCACCCACCTCTTCGTACATCCCTTCAGCTAGAGACTGAAAGTCTCAGCCGAAAAGGCCACCATTTGCTCGTGAGGTGGAGCCAAGGGGCCGCCGCCCCTCTCTCTCAGGCGTCAGGCAGGCCCTCACTGCACAGCCCGTTCCACCACCCCGACCTCCACCGCGTGCAGTTGCTGCCACCGGGGCGCAAAGGGCGGGTAATACCCCAGCAGGCGCGGCGGGGTGACGCCGTCCGCGCGGCTCCACCGGCCGTCGGCGGCCAAGGCCGTCTCCAGCTCGCCCATGCGGGCGGCCACCACCGCGTCGTCCGGGCGGGGCCCGCCCCGCCAGGCGACGCGGGCCACGGTCAGGGAAGGGACGCTCGCCAGTCGGACGTTTGGATTCGACGGGATTGGCAGCGCAGACGGGCCGCCGTACTTGGAAGGCATGACAAACTGGACCGTGTATGAAGACGCGGGCTGTTGAGACCCAGTCGCCACGGGCGGGTGCATGATGACGGGCGAGGTCATCGCGACCTTCTCGCCCGGGCCGCCCATGCGCATCTTGTCGCCGGCCAACACCGCCGCATCAGTCTCCGGGTTGGCAGGGACGGCAGCGCCACCCCCAATGACCGCCGCCCGCGGCTCATTGCCCCCGAAAATGAAGCCCGCCACGGACCGGAAGCCCTTCGACGCGGCCTCCCGCATGTGCGTCGCCGTAACGTCGACAGTAGCCACGGTCGTCGGAGCGTAGGTCAGAACCTCGACTGCGGGCGCCCGGTCGTACCAAGACCGCAGGGCGGGGCCCAGGGCGGCCAGGAGGGCTGTCTTGGGCTTCTCGCAGCGAGCGACCTCGGCCCTGTGGGGGGAAAAAAAGCAAGAGAAGGTCGGAAGGGGGCGCGGGTGTGTCCGCTGTTCTTTCCAAAAACCCAAACCCCAACCGGTAAACACTTACCACGTCGCCAGCGGCCACAGCGGGCAGAGAATGGAGCCGACAACACCCAGGACAGAGGCGGCCATACTTTACTTTGGGAGAGGGACGATCTTTTTTATCAAGAATGGGTGTCCACGTCGCAGCGGTTTCCCTTTCTCTGTCACTTCCATGTTCTCGCCGTCCATCCTTTCTTCAAGCCACCCCTGTGCATCTCCTGTGTGCGCGTAGCGGGCGTAACTCACACGTGCGCTCCCACATCTGAGACAGAATGCTTGCCCGCCCGCCCGCCCCGCGCCCCACAACTCTGGTCGGCGCCCCGACGCCGACGCGCGCCGCTAGCCGCCCGCGCCTGCCCCGACGCCCCGACGCCGCCCCGCCGGCTGTCGCGGTGGCACTAGACACAGAGGAAGGCATGAGACAGGCAAACGACAAGGTTGATTCAAAAAGGCTGGCCCTGTCCCGGTCCGCCGGCGCTGCCTCGACCTCGACCGCCTCCTCCGCCCGGGCCACCCTACTCTCCATCATCTCCCGTGCGTCCGGGCGTGGCAAGTCAGGGCTCTCACCCGGCGACGCGGCTGTCTTTGCTGACGCCGTGGCCACCCTGGAGGCCGACGGCGGCACGCCCGCCCGCGCCCGCACGGCCGACCCCCGCCTGTATGGGCGCTGGTCTCTCCTCTTCACCTCCAACGCTGCCCGGACGGCGTCCCCCATCCAGCGCTCCTTCACGGGCTCCGACGCGGTAGCCATCTCCCAGGAGATCGAGCCTGCAGTTGTGAACCAGGCCAGCGGCCAGCTGGTCGCCCCCGTCTCCGTCACAAACGTGGTCGAGGCCGCGGCCCTGGGCACCCTGCGCGTGCGCGCGCGCGCCGCGACCGCGGCTGCCCCCATCCCGGGCTTCACCCCGAGGGCCGGGGCCGGCATTCCCCTGCTGGGCAAGTCCTCGTCCGCCCGACCCACTCAGGGCCCCGGCACCCGCCTGGACTTTGCCTTCCAGTCCGCCGCTTTTTACTGGAGGGCCGGGGTTCCCTTGCCCTCCCTACCTTACCCCGTCCCCTTTTCGCTCTTTGAGAAACTAGGCGGCCCGCTGGCGGACGAGGTCAAGGGCTGGCTGGACGTGACCTACCTGTCCCCAGACGGCGCCTTCAGGCTGAGTCGGGGCAACAAGGGCACCCTGTTTGTCCTGGCCCGCCCGGACGTGCCGGGCGCGGCGGCCCAGCTTGCAGGCGCCCGGGCTGGCAGGCTCGATGCCTCCGCCGTCCTCTCCTTGGCCACCACCCTCGCCGCCTCCGGTGCGGGCGTCCCGGACCCCGCGCGCTCGCCCTTAGCCGCCGGCAGGTGGCGCCTGGTCTGGTCGGAGCAGGCGGCCGACGCCAACCCGCTGCAGGCCGCCCTGGCGGACAAGGTCAACAACTGGCAGGTGGTGGGGTTGGGGGAGGGCGGGGAGGGCGTCGAAAATGTGGTCAACCTCCTGCCGGGTGGGGCGGTGCAGGTGGTGGCCCTGGGCGTGTGCGCGCCGGCAAGCCCCACCCGGACGTCCATCGACATCACGGGAGTCGAGATTCGCTTCCTGGGCGGCCTGCTTCGGCTGCCCCTGTCGTCAAACAAGAAAAGCGACAAGGCACCGACCGGCTTGCGGTCCGCCCGGCCGACCACCGCCCGGGGCGCGGGCTTCATTGACTGGCTGTTCCTGTCGCCCAGCCTGCGGGTGACGCGGGGCAGTAAAGGGAGCCTGTTCGTGCACGTGCGGGATGACTGAGAGAGAATGGGACGGGAGAGAGTTGTGGTTCAGGGTTGAGAATTCGCCCTCTCTGTTTGTTGCGCTAATTGTCTCATTTCCTTTTTGAGGGGGGCACGTACCCGGCTCACCTTCCACCCCTAGCTAGCGGGCCCAGTAGTGTGCACACGTGTGTGCTCAAGGCGTAGTGGACACGCAACATGCCGCTCTTCCCCACGACGGTCCGCCTGGGGCGGTTCCTTCGGTGCCGCTGCCTCAATCTAGCCGCCGCGTCTGCGTCTTCCTCGCCGCCACCTGCTCGCGGGGTCGCCACGGGCGCGGCGACGGGCGCGACCGCTGCCCCGTACAAGCGGGCCCGGGGCAAGCGCCGCAGCACTAAACCCCCACCTCCTCCCTTGCCCCACCCCCCACGCTGCCCGCTGCCGCCCCTGAAGCCGGGGTCTGTCGACCCGCCCTCCTACGCGGCCCGCCTGGACCACAAGGTCACGGCCCTCACGGACCTCCTGTCCGGCGTGGGCGCCCTGCCGCCGGCGCCCCTGGCCGTCTACCCCTCCCCACCGTCCGGCTACCGGGCCCGCGCCGAGTTCAGGGTGTGGCATGACGACGGCGAAGTCTACTTTATCATGTTTGACGATGCGGTCCCTGCCCCCGATGGCATCGACCGCCCGCCCGGTGCGAAAGCGCCGCCCGCCCGCGTGCGCATCGAGTCTTTCCCCATTGGCACGCCCCTCATGAATGTACTGATGGATGAGCTGATGGCGGCTGTCCGGGAGGAGGCGGGCGTGGTGGGGGTCGGCGACAAAAGCGTGCAGTCCGACCCGGCCACCTCGCCCCTGCGGGCTCGCCTGTTCCAGGCAAACTTTCTGACGACCCTGGCCGGCGGGTCCGTCGTCAGCCTGGTGTACCACCGCACGCTGGGCGAGGACTGGGTGACCGCCGCTGAGAAGCTGCGGGCACGGCTAGAGGCGGCGGCGAAGGCCGCGGCGGCCGCCTCGGGCGGCACCTGGGCGGCCGGGCGGGTGGAGGTGGTCGGCCGCTCGCGCAACCAGCGCCTGGATGTGGCGTCCAACCACACCGACGAGGCCCTCGCCATCGGCCACGGCCGCACCCTGACCTACCGCCACGTGGAGGGTGCATTCAGCCAGCCCAACCCGACCGTGTGCGCGTCCATGCTGGCCTGGGCGGTCGCGGCGGCGGGCGGGCGGGCGCCGGTGGATGGCGGGGCGGACGCGACCCCGCCGCCCGCGCTGCCCTCTGCCCAGGAAGGCGACGACTTGTTGGAACTCTACTGCGGGGGTGGGGCCTTCACGGTGGCCCTGGCGCCCACCTTCCGCCGGACCCTGGCCACGGAAGTCTCGCGCACCTCCGTGGCGGCGGCGGCCGTCAACCTGGCGGCCAACGGGCTGGGCGACGGGGGTGGGGCTGACCAAAGCGTGCCCGTCATGGTCATCCGCGCCGACGCTGCCGACGTCGCGGCCGTCCTGGCCAACTGTGAGGCCGCGGCCGCGGCGGGCCTGGACGCCCTGCCCCCACCCGACGCGGGGTCCGACCCCCCACCCATGAAGATCGGCGGGCGGGCGCCCGGGGCCGTCGACCCCCGGGCCTGGCGCCTGTCCACGCTATTTGTCGACCCGCCCCGCGCGGGCGTGGGGCCCGCCTGCGCGCACACCCTCCTCCCCCGCTTTGACCGCATCCTGTACATCTCCTGCAACCCGGCCACCCTGGCCGCGGACGTGGCGGGCCTGGTGGCCGCTGACAGCCACGTCCCCGTCGCGGCCGCCCTCTTTGACCAGTTCCCGTACACCGACCACATCGAGTGCGGCCTGCTGCTGGAGCGCAAGAACTGATTGATGTTGTAAAAAACATTATGAACATTGATTTGAAGAGTTTTCGGATTCACACAGAGACACGTGCACGCCCCGCTCTCTCTCGCACACACGCGCGCACACACCGTCATACACACCATTCCCGCGCCGACCGTTGTATTTTATGCAATTCTGACTCTCCAATCCAACCCTCACCCTCTCTCCAACCCACCCCCATTCCATCCATGTTATTTTCATTTTTCTATCTACTCTAGCCCGAAACCCTCGGAATTCATGATGGCCAGCTTCAGCCGGTCCGCCAGCACCGCCTTGGTCGGATAGGCCGGCAGAAGCAGCGTGTTGAAGCAGGTGTGCGCGGTCGGCAGGCGGGCCGCCCCCGCGGCGCCGTCCCGCTGGATCGTCACCCGCAGTGCGCCCAGGCCACCAATCGGCGCCCGGTCGGAGCCCGTGAAGAACTTGAGGAAGCGGCGGGCCTCCTCCCCGCTCAGCTCGCCCTCCACCACCTCCCACAGCCAGGTCACGGCGGGCGCGTCCGCGGTGTAGCCGCCCTCGTACCGGGCCGACTTGCGCAGGGCGCCAAAGTCGAGGGAGGGCGACCCGCACACCAGGCGCTCCAGCTCGGTCGCGGAGAACAGGTGGACGGCCGGCCCGCCGCACACGGCCGCAAAGCCGCGGGCAAAGGCCTCGAATTGGGGGGCCACGCTGCCAACCAGGACGTGGTGGACGTAGGCCTCCACGTAGGCCGCCCGGTTGTCGGCCGTGACGGGGAGGGCCTCCCCGCCCGGGACCAGGGGGACTTCCACGGGCGGGCCGCTGTCGGGCGCGACGCCCGGGACGGACGCCGTGAAGGTCGCACAGAAAGTGGCCTCCACGGTCGCGGCCGGGTCATCCGCGGGCGGCTCCCAGTCCAACAGCTGGCGCAGGGACCGTCCCAGCGTCGGCTCCATCTCCTCCAGGTCGCGCAGTTGGGGCGGCTGGCCCAGGAGCTGGCGGTAGAGCGCGAGCGGGAGCGGGAAGTCCAGCAGGACCGCGTTGTACACGGCCAGGCCCAGGACCAGGCCCAGCAGCATGAAGGCGTCCTCGCCCTCCAGGGAGGCCGCATGGAACCAGTAGGTCCGGGATTCGGGCAAGTAGACCAGCATGCCGTAATCTGGGGAGAGCAGCTCGGTCACGAGCAGCTGGAAAAACTCCTTTTTCACCCCACCCGCGTCGATGCCGTCCTCGCCGATGAAGTGGACGCGCAGCGGCTTCAGCAGGTCGCGCGGGCGCTGGCGCCCGACCTCAGCCAACCCATCCTCCAGCAGGTGGGTGCGGCGGACGCGGATGATGCACATGTCGGGGTGGGTGGCGGGCACGCCCGACGCTTCCGGGGGTGGCAGGTTCATCGACCCGTGCCGGATCGGCCCCGCCGGGTGGTGATGGGCGGCCTGGTCGGCCGGGTCGACGGCAGACGGCAGGCCGACCGCCGCCGCGGCCGCGGCCGCCTGGGCGGCGGTCGGCGTGGCGGCGGGTGTGGCGGCCCGGGAGGAGCCCGCGGCCGACGCGCGCGCTTCCCGGGTGGCCGCGGCCGTCACCTCCCGGGCCGCCGCCGCGCGGGCGTCGGAGGAGAGCAGGGCCGGCTGCAGGGGCGGAGCAGGAGCAGCTGACGTGGCTGCCGGCCCGTCGCCAGGGGAGGCTGAGGCAGAGTGCGAGCCCGGCGTGGCCGACGGCGGGCCGAGAGCCCCGTGTGTCGACCCGGGCGGCGGCGGGCCTTCGGGGGTGGTGGGCGCGACGGGCGCGCCCCGCCACACCGCCGCCAGCAGGCCGCGCAGGGAGGCGGTCGAGCGCGGGAGGGCACGCGAGGCGGCCGAGGCGCCGGCCCCAGCCGCCGCGGCAGCCGCGTCCCGGGCGGCCGCGTCCGCGGCGGCCACCGCCCGGGCCTCGGCCGCTGCCGACCGCTTGTCCGGCACAACCCGGCCCTCCTCCTCAGGGTCCGCCACCGCGGCCGCGCCCTCTCCGTTGCCGCCCCCACCCCCACCCCCACCAGCCGCCACGTGCTCGATGCGGGCCTGGTGCACGGTCTGGGTCATGAGGAAGCGGGCCTCGGTGTGCAGGAGGCGGGACTTGGCCCGCGCGTTGAGGAGGAACGGGTAGGAACAGAAGGAGAAGGGCCCGTCCGAGCCGGGCTGGGCGGCGGGGGCGTCGTGCGACTGGCGCCAGGCAACGTAATGGTCCTCCACGTCCAGCTTCTCGGAGATGAGCTCATTGTAAAAGGCGTCGGGCGGCAGGGCCCGCCCGGCCGCGTTGGCCTCCTCCACCAGGGCCAAGACCTTGATCGCGTGCATCACGGCCGCCGTGAGCTTCTTGGTCGCGCACAGCTCCGCCGTCAAAAAGGCTTGCAGCGGCGCGACCACGCGCGTTGCCAGAAGGTCGGCCGGGTAGTCCGCCCACCAGCCCACCAGGCGGGCCCGGGCGGTGCGCGGGGCGCGGAGGATGGTGTGGCAGAGGCGGGGGACGAGGACGCCACCGGCCGCCCGGTCGGCCAGCAGCGGGCACTGGGCGGCCGCCAGTAGCAGGGCCGCCCGTTCGGGGGAGCCCAGGGCCCGGGCGTGGCGGTGCAGGTCGTCCAGCAGCGCGTTGGTGGCCTTGTACAGGGCCCCCGACACGCTGGCGGAGCAAAGGGCGACGACGGACGCCGTCGCCGCGCGCTGGGGCGGCCCGCCCGCGACCACAGGCGTGTCCGTGAAGGCGGGCCCGTACAGGCCCAGCAGGCGCGTGTACGCGTCATCCAGGGCCCGACAGTCCAGGCCACCCACGCCCGCGGGCGAGGACGCGGTCAGGGCGGTCCCTGTGGGCGCGGGGTCCGCCCCGGGTGGCCGCACAAAGGCGGCCGCCAGCGAGGAGGCCGACCCAAACACGAGCTCGACCGCCGCTAGGATGGGCTTCAGGTGCACCGCCGACGGCCAGGTCCGGTCCGGCGTGGACGTGATGGTGGGACCACGCGACGCGGAGGCGGCGGCGGACGCGGCGTCCGCGGCCGCCGCGGAGATGGCGTCCCGGAGGCGATCCGCGAGGGCGGGCTGGAGCGAGGAGCTGGGAGACGGAATGGCGTTGTCCTCTCCCGGGCCGCGCACCAGGAGGGCCGACCCCGCCGTCGTCGCCGCCACACCCCAGGCCGCAGAGCCCGGGGTCGCCAGCGTGGGCGGGGCCAGGCGGACGGGCGGGGCGATGATGGGCGGCGCGCCCGCCGGCGCGCCGGGCAGGCGCCCGCCGGCCGCCCGCCCGCACCCCCACACCCGGCCGCTGCCGCCGCCGGCAGCCACCAGGATGAGCGTGTGCTCCTCGCCCGCGGCCAGGGCGGTGATTGTGCCGTACGTGGTGGCGGGTCCACCCACGCGCACAGGCACGTACAGGCAGGACGAGGAAGGCGGGGACGCGGACGGCGCGGAGGCGGCCGCGCCGGGGCTGGACGGGGGCACCCCGCCCGCGCCCGCGGCCGCGTCGCCCCAGGCCCACAGCCCCCCGCCCGCCGCGGCCGCCACCATGTGGCGGGGGCCCGCCGCCACCAGGACCACGCCCGCCAGTGACCGCACCCGCCGGGGCAGGGCCACACAGGACGCCGGGATGGCCGGGGCGGGCGCGCCCCCGGAGGCGGCGGGCAGGGGGTCGTACTGGGAGGGCGAGGTCGGCGTGTCGGGGGTGGGTGGCGTGCCGCCGCCGCCGTCGCCCATGGCGGCTGCCCGCCCGCCGCCCTCGCCCTTCCCGCCGCCGCCCACCAGGCGGTCCAGCACGGCTTCCGGCACGGAGAACAGCCACTCCGTCGCCACCTCCACGCCCACCGAGCCCGTTTCGGCCAGGGCGACGACCGCCTGGGCTTCCGGGATGCCCATTGCGACGAGGGCGGCCAGGAAACGGTGGTTGACCGGGCGCCGGGCGAGCGGGGGGCGTGGGGGCGAGGTGGAGGCGGGCGGGGCCGCGTCCGCCTCCTCCGCCGGGACGAGCGCAAAGCGGCTGGGAGCACTCGCCCCCCCACCTTCCTCCTCCTCAACCACCTCGCCCCCGCTCCCGTGGCCCAGCTGGCCCCAGGCGTTGTCGCCCCACGTGAAGAGGGCGCCCGCCGCGGTCAGGGCGGCAGAGTGGCACCCGCCCGCGGCCAGGCGCACGACCGGCAGGCCCCACAGCCCCGACACCACGACGGGCGCGCGCCGGGGGGCCGTGTCGCCGACGCCCAGCTGTCCACACCCGTTGGCGCCCCAGGCAAAGACGACGGAGGTGGCGGTCAGGGCAAGCGTGTGGTCGGCCCCGCACGCGACAGCCACGACGCGCGCGCCCTGGAGCGGGCGCAGCGACCGCGGCTTGACTGGCCCGACCTCGCTGCGCGCGCCCTGGCCGGCCTGGCCCGCATCGTTGCGGCCCCAGGTGATGACGTCCGTGTCGGTCAGGGCGACGACGTGGTTGGCGCCGGCGGCGACGGCTTTCACGGGCCAGCCCTTTAAGACCGCGACGCGGGCGGGTGAGGTGGCCGTAGCGGCCGAGGCGGCGCCCTCGCCGCCCGCCACGGGCACGACGCCCAGCTGGCCCCAGTCATTGGCGCCCCAGGCGTAGACCGCGCCGTCGTGGGCGCCGATGCCGACCGACACGCGGGCGCCCAGGGAGAGGGCGCCCCAGCGGCGGGGGCCGCCGGGGAGGGCCGTCAGGGCCGAGGGCGAGGCGGGCGAGGAGGCGTCCGACGATGCGGCCAGGCGGCCAGCGTCGGAGGACCCTGCATATGAAAGTAGGTGATGGAGGGAGGCGTCGTGAGTGTGAGTGATGGTGCGCCGGGCGCCTGGGAGAGAGGCGGGCCTCTTATTTTTTTCGGCTAGCCCACGAGCGCGGCGGCGACAGGCAGCCAGCGCGGGTGCGTTGCCAGGAGAGAAAGAGCCGGCGCGCGGCAGCGCTTTCACCCCCTAATTTCTCGCTTGCCGTCCCCTCGACGTACAGGACACACGTCACTTGCACTGATGGCGGTGTCGCACGGTCCCTCGAGGATCAACGTGGAGGCCAATGGGCGGCGCACTCCAAATCTCTCTCTCGCGCGCCGCCCCAAAAATGAAAAAAAATGAAAAAAATGTAAACTCACCCGACACCCACGCATTGTCGGTCACCCCACCCGATAGTAGGGGGCTAGAAGGGGCGTCAGCTAGGTCGGGGTGCTATAGAGGAAAGGTGCGGGCGAGAGTGTGAGGGTGGGAGAGAGACGGAGAGAGCAAGAGAAAAAGTAGGCCCGCGGTGGGCAGGCGCGGCCTCTTAGGCCAACCGCGGCGAGGGGCGGTTGACGGTGAATGGGTCAGGACCCGCTCCGCCACCTCCATTCGCAAGCCTGACAATCTTGCTCGCTTAGCCAGGCAGTGGGAGGGGGGGAGAGAGGCACCAGGCCGCCCACCCGCTCGTTCCTTGGCCACCTTGGACATGCCGCGGCGGCGCGCGTTCCTCTAGATGGGGGGCGTCCTCCTCTCCCACCAACTCACCGCGCCCGCGCCCTTGCCCAGCTTGATGCGGGGCCCGTCAGGCGGCGCGCCCACGGCCGACGGGTCGGCCATGAGAGAAGAGAGGGAGGATGTTGTGCTGGTGCGGTGTGGTGTGGAAGAACCCACGCGGAGGGGAAAAGCCAAAGTGGGGTGGGGCTCGGGGGCGGCAGGCACTCGCTTTCTATTTTTCCTTCTAATTATGTCACACAGGTATGCCCTTCCGCACGCCCAGCACGGCCGCCTCCCCGCCCAGGACCGCCCGCATGTGCCCCTCCGCTGCATCCAGCCAGTCGGCCGTCGGGAAAGGAGCAGAAGGGGGAGCAGCAGGCGGCAGCGTAGGCCGGCGCCTGGTGGCGGCCCGAGTGGCAGGAGGGGGTGGCGCCTGCTGGCCGGCGGCCGCCTCACTGCCGCCGCCTCCACCACTACCACCCACTCCGCCGCCCAGCACGGCCAGGCTCCACGCCGTCAGCGCGCCCGCCGCCGCCGCCCGCACCGCCTCCCCCGACGCCGGCCCCTCCGCGCACAGGGCGCGCTGCAGGAAGGGCGCGCCCGCGCCAGGAGGTGGTGGGGCGCTGGCGGCGGGCCCACTCCCTTCTCCTCCCCCTCCCCCTCCCCCTCCTCCTCTTGCACCAAAGCCCGTGCCCACAAATTGGAAGTGCCCCGCGCCCGGCAGGACCGTCATCCAGGTCGGCCCCCGGCTGGCGGCGTAGAAGGTATCATAGTTGGCGTCCGCGGGCGCGCAGTCGTGCGCCCAGCCGCCGCCGACGATGGCTATAGGGAGGCCCGCCAGTTGGGGCGGCCCGCCGACCAGGGCGGCCGTCGCGGAGGGGAAGCGCGGGGACTGCGGCGCGTACCGGGTGACATTGACCGGGTCGAGGAGGCCCAGGGCCGCGATGCGCGGGCGCGTGCCAGCGGCCGACGCGGCAGCGAAATCCCGGGCGGCCGCTAGCACCGACACCTTGGCACCCCGGGAGTGGCCCACCAGGATGGTGGACGGGCCGCCGCCGCCCGGTACCGCCTGGCCCCCTCCCCCTCCTCCTCCCCCTCCCCTTGACCGCGTCCTCGTCGCCGCCACCTGGGACAGGGCGGGCGAGGCCTCCATGAAGTCCAGGACCGACAGCAACACGTCCGCGGCCAGCAGGTCGTCCACCGGGTTGAGGGCCGACTCCCCGCCCCGGTCATACACCAGGGCCGCAAAGCCCCACCCGGCCAGGTGGGCAGCCAGGGAGGCGTAGGCGGCCCGGCCGACCAAGAAGCCGCCCGTGATGACGGCGAGCGGGAAGGGCGGGCCGCCCGAGGGGAGGGAGGGGTGGGGGCGGGGCGGGGGCTGGTGGGGTGGGGCGGGGCCGGCGGGGTCAGCCCCGGCCCGCCGCGGCGTCGCGGGGCGCAGCCCGCCCCGGTCCGGCCCCGGGCTCGCCTCCCCGCCCTGCCGCCCGGGCACCCACAGCTCCAGGGTCACCGAGCACTGGGCGGGCGCAGTGCAGGCGGGGGCCAGGTCGGCGCACACGTGGTCCAGGGCGGGCAGGCGGCGGGGCGCGTACGGGCCGGGCGAGGTGAAGGGCGGGAGGGGTGGGGGGTCGAGTGCGGCTGCGGGGGTGGAGGCGACCGGCGGTGGGGCCTCCACCGCCGCCGCGCTGGTCAGGCGTGGGGTGAGCAGGGAGGCGAGCGCTGTCGTTGCGAGCAAGGAGCGCCGGGTGGGTGAGGGAGGAGCAGCGCACTCCTCTGCCGCGTGGCCGGCGCCGCCGCACCCGCCCACAGGCCGCCCATCAGAGTGCGTCGTGGTTTGAGGGGCGTGTCGGGCAGGGCGGCGGGGCCGCGCCGGCAGGGGCCCGGGCCGCCCCGGAGCGTGGGCGGCGGGCGGCGGGCCCATCGAGAGGAGAAATGAGGGTCAGGACTTCCTTTTCTCCTCACTCACAACCCGCGGCCACACTTTGCGGCCTCTCTTCTCCCTCACGCTTCTCCCCGGATAGCGCACGGCTCTCCAGCGGCCTTGCCTTTCTGGCCCCAAGCACGCAGTTTGGTGGTCCAGAATAGCGTGTGCGTGCGCCCCCCCAGAAAAGTCTGGGGTGGGGCGCTCCCCCAATCCTCGTTTGCTAGGGCCACGTCTTTGGGCCACGTCTTCGGGCCACCTCTCTGCGTCCCTTTATTTCCCGCGCGTGCCGGCCGGCCGGACGCACATCCATCCGCCCTCCCCCGGCCTGCTAGCCTGACCCCATGGCATCCACATCCATGGGGGCCCGCTGGCTGGGCCGCCCCCCGCAGGCGAGGCGAGACCCGCCGCGCTCGCCGTGCCTTCTGCCGCCGCCGGCGCCACCCACTCCAAGCCGAGCCTCCTCCGGCGGCTCCGCCTCTGGGTCTGGCCGGGCGCGGGCCCGCGGCAGCCTCAAGGTGAGGAGCATTTAGTGTTTGACAGCTCTTGGCGAGGAGAGAAGCATCGCGCCTGCGCGTGCTCGCCCCAACCCCCGCGGCCCAAAAAGAGCGCCCGGGAATCGTCCGCCGTGGCGAACCTCGGCCCCCTCACCCTCCCTCCTCTCTTTTTCTCTCCCGCCGCGCTCTCCTTCAGGTCTGCGCCGGCTTCCTGGACCCGCCCGTCTTCACGCCCTCCAAGCTGACCGTCACCCACCTGCCCGGCTCCTCCCCTGCCGGCCCCCACCCGCCGGCCGGCCCGCGCCGGTACACGCTCACCCACAACGACGTGACGGGCGACCTGGCCCTCTCGGTCGGCCGGGCGTACAACCCGGCCCAGCTGGACGGCTGGTACGTGCGCATGGTGCGGGACGAGGTCCTGGCGGAGTGGCGGTTCCATGGCGAGGTTGGTGAGAGCGCTGGCGCCGACGCCGACGCCGACGTCGACGCCGGCGCCCCACCCGGCCCGGCCGCAAACGTGGCCGCCGCGGCCGCAGCAGCAGCAGCCGGCGCTGCGGGAGAAACCCACTCCCTGCACGTCTACTGCCATGTCTCCGGCCAGGCCACCTGGCTGGCGTCTCCCGGGCTGCGCGCCTTCATTTTCCGGAGGGAGATGCCGTTGGTGCTGGACGCGATTGCGTCGGCCGACTCCGCCCTCCTCGGCGCGTTCCCCGCCCTGGCAACCGCACGCGTGTTTATCCACCTGGCCGCCTCCCAGCCCTCCCTGGCGACGACCCTGGATTACGGCCGCCTACACGAGCGGTCGGGCGCCCGCCCGGCCTGGCCGGCCTGGGAGCCGTGGGCGGGGCTGCTGGACGCGGCGCGTGGGGTTGTGCGAGGCGGAAGCGCCAGCGGCGGCGCGCGCGAGGAGGCGGCTGAGGAAACGAAGGAGGCAGAGCCGGCGCCGAAAGAGACCGCCAGCCCGGACCGCGCCCCTGCCGTCGGGTCCAGTGAGCCATCCGCCAATGATGCGCCGTCGTCGGCCTCCTCGCTCGCAACCCCCGCCGCCCCGCCCCGGGGCGCGGTCGTCGCGGCAGCGGCCGGGCGCGACCAGGGGAGCGGCAACAAGAGGGCATGATTTCTCTAAGCATCCTTTTTCTTCTTCTTTTTAAATTCCGCGTGTTTACATCGAACAGTCGGCAGTGAGCGTAATTGTGAGAGGCGTGCGTGTGTCGGCGGGCGTCGGCTCTGTTGAAACAAGGCAAAACAAGACCATTCCATCCACACACACACAGGCAAAAAAAAAAAACTCTCTCAAGCCCCACGACGCGCCGCCTCCGCCGCCACAGCCCGCCGCACCTTGCCCACATACCCACCGATGTCGAACTTGCGCTTGCAGCCCGCGTAGTTCATGTAGCGGATCTTGCCAAAGACCGCCCGCTCGGCCCAGCCCATGTCATGCGTGCCTGCAATCGCCCACATGCACCCCACGTACCCGTTCGGGTCCCGCCCGTCCAGCTCGTACTTGTCGTTCAGGTAGATGGCGGTGGCCAGGGCGTAGGCAGGGCCGTTGCCGTCGGGCCCCGCACCCCCGGGCGTCCACTCCAGAATCTTTTTCGCCCAGTACATCCGCATGAACCCGTGCATCTTGCCCAGGCTGACCAATTCGCTTTGGGACGCATTCCACAGCTCGTCGTGCGTGGCGCCCGCCTCCAGCTGGTCCCGGGTGTAGGTGTACTCCCGGGGGTCGGAGGCATGCAGTTCCAGGGACTCCCGGGCCCAGGGCGCCGCGCCGTCCAAGGAATCGTAGGCGGGTTCGTGCCAGCAGAAATTGTCGGACAGCTCCCGCCGGATGATGGCCTCCTCCAGGAACGAGTCCGCGGCCTCGCGGTTGAGGTGGCGGACCGCGTCCACGGCCAGGGCGGCGCGTTGGGGGGCGAGCTGGCCGAAATGGAAGTAGGGCGAGAGGTTGGAGAGGCCGTCTGCGTTGGGAGAGGAGGGAGAAAGGAAGTGAGCAAGTGGATGAGGTTGAGGAGCGGTGTTTTTGTTTTTGAGCGTGCGTGGCGCGCGCTGCATCCTTTTCGTTTTCACTCACCGACGTTGGGGTCGTTCCGCTTCAGATACACCTTCAGTCGGTCCCGGGTGGCGAACGCGGCCAGCGCCGCCCGGGCGGCCGCCTCCCCGGGCACGCACCAGGCGACCTCCGGGACGGCGGCGCCTGCTGCCGTGGCTTCAGTGATGATGGCGGCCCAGTCAATCGGCGGCGGCGGCGGGCCCGCCCAGGGCGTGACGGGCGGCAGGGCCGGGAATTCGGTCAGGAAGTCCGGCAGGCACCGGTGCAGGCGCGGGCGGAGCGTGCGCGCGCCGATCTCTCTTTTTTCAGTCGCGGGGCCCCACAGGGGGACCACGTTGTGGGCGTCCACCTCCGCCATGCCCGTGCCGCCGGCACCCAAGCCCGCCGCCACGCTCGCCCGCCAGGACCGGGACAGGCGGAGCGGGGAGACGTCGGCCACGACCAGGCCCGCGGACGTCCGGGCGGCGAGGGCGGGCAGCGTCTCGCCGGGATCGCCCCGCAGGAGGAAAAAGGGGATGCCCGCCGCGGCCAGGTCGGCGGCCACGGCCTCCAGGCCGCGCAGCATGAACCCAAACTGACGGGCGCCCGCGCCCAAGAAGGCCGGGACGAGGTTGAAGGCGACGGCGAGGGGCGCGCCGGCGGCGGCGGCCTAGGAAGAAAAGAGAGAAAGAGAGACAGAGAGAAATGATATGAGGTTGGGCCCGCCTGGAGAGAGCAGAAAGGCCGCGCCCGCCCTCACTCCTCGCCTCCTCCTTCTTCTTCACCTGTTGCGCGGCATAGAGCAACGCCCAGTTGTCCGCGACCCGCTGCTCCCGGGACATCCAGTAAATGACGGGCCGGCCAGCAGGCGGCGGGGCGGCCGGGTTGAAGGCCGGCAGGGTGCCCGGCGAGGGGCGGACGCGGAGGGGGTTGACGGGCGACTCGACCTGCTTGCGGGAGGCAGCAGCGGGCGGCGGGGTGGGCGCTGCCGGCCCCCCACCCCCATCGCTACCGTCATCTTTGACGGGCGCGGGCCCCTTTTCGGTCTTGGCGCGGCCGGATGCGCGGGCGGTGCCGGCGGGCGCGGCCTTACGCTTGTCTCCTCCGGCCATCGCGGCAGCGGCAAAGGAAAAGCGGCGGCGAGAAGAAGGAGGGACGGGTGCAAAGCTCCCGGCGGTGACCAGACGATGAGCAGCGGCGGTGACCAGGCGGCCCGCCAGGCGAGTGGGCAGGGCCAGGGTTCGGTTGTGGGAGAGGCGCGCGCGGAAGAGAAAAGAGGAGGAGTGCACACCACATAGTGGCCACGCACTTTCTCATTTCAGTCGCGCCCCTCAACGCGCGATCGAAACCACTTCCCGCCTCACCCCCTGCACACCATGTCCCATCTCACCCGCCTTCTCCTGGCATCCACCGCCAGGCGGGCCGGGCGTGGCGTGGGCGGCGCGCACGCCCTCAGAACCGCGTGTTTCCCCACGTCACATGCGGCGGGCTTCACGCCCCCGCGCCTCGCCCATCCAGCCGCACAGGAGTCGTGTGCGGCTGGAGTGAGGGTGGTCGGCCTGGTCAGCGGTAGGTGCGCTCCTGTGCGCTCCTTCGCGTCCGCTGCCGGCGAATCCGCGCCCAAACCCAAGCGTCGGGCAGCGCCAAAGAAAAAACTACCGGCCTCCTCCCCTGCCTCTCCCAAGCCCCGCTGCCCGGCCACGCCGCCCAGCCCTCTTCCCTTCTCCATCCTGTCCACGGCCGACGGGCGGGACCCTTTTACGGCCTTCACCGAAGCGGCGGGCGACGCGTTCGCGTCCGCCTTCGGGCCTGGAGGAGGAGGAGGAAGGGGTGGTGGCGGCGCCTGGGCTGATGAGACGCCCTCTCCGTCTTCCTCCTCCTCCCCGCTCACCGCGGCCCTGGCCGCCCTGACCTCGCCCTGGTTGACCCCTGTCCAGCGCCAGGAACTGGCGGACAGCGCGGGCGCGGCTTGGGCGGCCTGGGGCTTTCCTGACCCGGCCTCGTCCGACCCGTCAGGCGGGGGTGCGGGTTTCGGGCCCGACGGGCGGGCGCAGGACCCGAAGGCGGCCACCGTGCGGGCGGCGGTGTTGGATGCCGCGCTGGAGCATGTGGTGAGTGAGAGTCACCAGAGAAGAGAGAGTGGGAAGGGAGAGAGAGAGCGGGGCGCTCCGGGAGAGGGGCGCGTTCCCTTTTTTTTCTCATCCCTTTCCATCCATCCCATCCATCCCATCCTCTAGCCTTCTCTCGGCTGGACTGACGCCGCCCTCGTCGCGGGCGCCGCCTCCGCGGGGCTGTCCCGCGGTGCAGCTGCCCTGCCCCGCCGCGGGCCGGCCGACCTAGTGCTTCACTTCATCAGCAAAGCCAACGGCGAGCTGAAGGATAAGATCGCAGCCGGCGCTGAAAGCAGCAGCGGGAAAAAGAGGAGGGGGGCCGCCGCCGACGCCGCCGCCGACGCCGCCGACCCGGCCGCCCGTGTCGCCGCGGCCCTCCGCTCCCGCCTAGAGGCCATCACGCCGCACGCGTCTTCCTGGCCAGCCGCCCTGGCCACCCTCGCCACCCGCCCGGGCGCGGCGCCCGCGGCGGCCTCCCTGCTGGCTGCCCTGGTCGACGACGTCCTGCACGCGGTCGGGGCCGACGCGGCCGCCGGCCCCGACTGGTACGCTAAACGGGCCGCCCTGGGCGCGGTGTACGTGGCGGCGGAGCTGCACCTGGTGGCGGACGGATCGCCCGGGTTCGAGGACACGTGGGCGTTTTTGGAGAAAGGGGTGCGGGGCGTGCTGGGGGTGGTCGGGAGGATGAGTGGGGCTGGAGGGGCAGAGTGAGAGGGGGCTGTAGTTGGCTTTCGTGAGCTCCGCTCTTGGTCTAGCGATCTGTCACGCTCGTTGTCTTGCCCAGTGTGCGCGGGCGGGCGAGTGTGAGTGAGGATGGACGAAGAGAGAGTGTAAGAAGCGTTGCCAACACTTGCTCTTTTCTCATCCCGTGTCCTTTTTTTTGGAACCAAAAAAAAAATGGCCCCCGTCGAACAAGCCGACCCCACCCTGCCCGCCGGCTGGCGCTGCATTTTCGACCCGGATTCGGGCTTGCGCTACTACTGGAACCAGTCCACCAACACGACGACCTACGAGCGGCCGGGTGGCGGCGGTGGCGCGGTGAGTTTTTTTAGAGAGAGAGAGAGAGAGAGCGTCGAGAGAGAAAAAGGCGTTGCCGGGGCTGGGAGGGGTCAATCCAGGGGGTGGGAAGGGGCGTGCTGTGCATGGGTGCACAGCCAAGAGCTCATTTGGCCTTGACCGGGTGGGCGCGGGAGTGCGAGAGGGCGGCACATCCCGCGGCAGGGCGGGCGAATGGCGCGCTGTCCGCTCGCCGCCGCGTCGGGGGCCGCCGGCGGCTCTTTCTACTAATCCGCCCTCCCAGTAGGGCTCAAGCCGCCCCTCGGACGCCGCAACCAGCCACGCCATGGCGATGGCGCGCTCAGTGGGGCATCCAGCGCCCTCACTTCCGGGCGGTGCGAGGCGCCCAGGCCACCACCCTCGCCACACGCTTCCACCTTGCTCTGGCCAGCGCTAACTTTTCCTAACTCCTCCTCTCCCTCTCCCACACAGCCTCCACCCCCGCCTCCCCGCGCCGGCAACGGCTTCGGCCCTGGCGGCGGCTACGGCGGTGGCGGCGGTGACCGCTACGGCGGCGGCGGCGGCGGCGGCGGCGGCTACGGCGGCGGCGGCGGCGACCGGGGCGGGTTTGGCCACGGTGGCGCAGGGCACGGCGGGTCGGTCACGCCCTCCACCTTCCAGGCCCCGCCCCACGCTTTCGGGGACTGCTCCAACTTCCCGCTGTCGACGGATGAGTACCGCCGGGCCCACGACCTGGTGGTGTCCGCCCCCGGCGGCGTCCCGCCGGAGCCCCTGCAGACGTTTGAGGCGACGGGCTTCACGCCTGACATCATGCGCGAGGTAAAAAGAGGAAACGATGGAGAGAGAGATAAACAATGGCATCCATTTCAGCGCATGAGAACGGTGCATTAGCGCCTGCATAGGAAGCAGAGTAGCTAGAGCGGGTACAGGCATAGGCGTGGGCTTTAGCTCAGCGGGGGGTTTAGGGCGCGTTAGGAAGACAACTGGGCGCACAAAAGGCGGAATGGACAAGAGGAGGCGGTGTGGTCGCGCGGGGCCCTCCTCCTCCTCCTCTTCTCCTCCCCAGGCCTGCCCACGGGCGACGACACACCGACACACACGAAACACACACACACACACGCGCGCGCGCGACGGTGCTGACGAGTAGACGACACACGCGAAGGGGCTGGGAACGGCGGGGGCGGCGCCTCTCCCTCATCGCACTCTCTCCTCGCGCTCCCATTCATTTTTGGTTTGGGCCGGGGCTGGTGGGCGTGCATGCTTTTGATGCGCGTCTCGTGGGACGCTTTGAGAGACCCTAGCCCAGCCGCAGGGCTAGGGGTGTGATGGAGGAGATCCGACGGGGCCGCGCGCTTTTTGCGCCGCCCCTTCCTCCTCTCCCTCTTTTTCCGTCCCCAGGCACAACGCGGCCGCGCTCTCTGGTCTCCTCCGCTGCTGGCGCCGCACGCCGCACTGCGCACACCCAAAATCGCGCACACAACCCTGCGGCCCCCTCAACTCCTTTGTTTGATTGGCCGAGGTGAGGAATGAAACCGTTTGTGTGTGTGTGTTCGTGTGGTCGCATTGGGCGTGCGTGCGTGTGGTTGTGCGTTGAGGGAGAGATGCGCGCGTGCGCGCGTGGTGGCCGGCAGCTGGTTTGCTTTTGCCTTCCCGCGCGCCCACCCCGCCCTCCGGAAGTTGAGGTTGATTGCGTGTCTTTGCCATCTGCGTGTGTGTTGTGCGTGTGTGTGTGTGTTGTGCGCGGCCCTCCTCCGCGCGCCCGCGTCGCCCCTGCTGTGCGTGCTGTGCTCCTCTCATACCTCGCGCCCGCCTGGAGAGGGAAAACACTTTTTTTCCGTGGCCTTCCTTACCCACCGCCCGCCTCTCACTCTCTCTCCCCTCCTCTCCCCTCTCTGCCTTCCAACCACACACAGATCCAGCGCGCGGGTTACAAGGAGCCCACCCCCATCCAGGCGCAGGCCTGGCCGGTCGCGCTGGGCGGGGCCGACCTGATTGCCATTGCCAAGACGGGCAGTGGCAAGACGTGCGGCTTCCTGCTGCCGGGCTTCATGCACACCATGGCCCTGCGCAAGGACCCCCGCCAGGGCGGCCCCACAATGCTGGTGCTGGCGCCCACGCGGGAGCTGGCCGTTCAAATCAAGGAGGAGGCCGACAAGTTTGGGCGGTCGGCCGGCGTGCGCAACACCTGCGCCTACGGCGGCGCCCCCAAGGGGCCCCAACTGCGGGACTTCCGCTTCGGCGTCCACCTCATCATCGCCACCCCTGGGCGGCTCAACGACTTCCTGGAAGCCGGCGCGGTCCGCCTGGACAACACGTCCTACCTGGTCCTGGACGAGGCCGACCGCATGCTGGACATGGGCTTTGAGCCCCAGATCCAGCGCATCGTGCGGTGCGTGCCGCCCGCCCGCCAGACGCTCTTCTTCTCCGCGACCTGGCCGCGCGAGGTTAAGGCCATCGCCTCCCAGTTCGTGCGCCCCGACGCGGTGCGCGTGTTTGTGGGCGGGGTGGAGGACCGCCTGGTCGCCAACAAGGCCATTACCCAGTTTGTGGACGTCCTCAACCACGGCGGCGACAAGCTGCCCCGCCTGAAGGAGATCCTGGCCTCCAAGGCGGGCGCCCGGGTCATCATCTTCTGCTCCACCAAGCGTATGTGCGACCAGCTCCAGTTCCAGCTGGGGCGGGAGCACCGGGCGGCCGCCATCCACGGCGACAAGCGTCAGCAGGAGCGCGACTGGGTGCTCGCGTCCTTCAAGGACGGGCGCTGCCCCATCATGATCGCCACCGACGTCGCCGCCCGGGGCTTGGACATCCCCAACGTCGCCGCCGTTGTCAACTACGACTTTCCGACGGGCGTGGAGGATTACGTCCACCGCATCGGGCGCACGGGCCGGGCGGGCGCGACGGGCGAGAGCTACACCTTTTTCACTGCGGGCGACGCCAAACAGGCGGGCCCGCTCATCCGCCTGCTGCGTGAGGCGGGGCAGACCGTCCCGCCCGACCTGGAGAACATGGCTTCCTTTGGCGGGCGGGGTGGGGGAGGGGGCGGGCGGGGCGGGCGGTGGGGGGGCGGGGGCGGCGGCGGGTATGGTGGGCGGGGTGGTGGTGGTGGCGGCCGCTTTGGTGGGGGCGGGGGCGGGTTTGGTGGGGGTGGGGGTGGCGGCTACGGCGGTGGTGGCGGCTATGGCGGCGGCGGCGGCGGGCGCGGGTGGTGAAGCGCGCGTGCGTGCGTGCGTGCGTGCGTGCGTGTGTGTGTGTGTGTGTGTGTGTGTGTGTGTGTGTGTGTGTGTGTGTGTGTGTGTGTCAAACAATATTTTTCTCAAACCGGGACCCATGTTATTCCGGTCCATCCATCCATTTTATTTCATTTTATTTTATTTTTCGCGCGGAGCAGAACAACAAGAAGCACACCACCCCACCCAGCCGGCTCTCTCTCACCCCTCTCTCCCTCTCACCCCTCTCTCCCTCTCCCTCTCTCTCCTCGCCCCTCCCTAAAACGCGCCACCAATCAATAAAGCAATCAATCCTCCTCATCCAGGCTCAGGCTGCCATCCCTTGGCTTGCGCTCCTCCCCTGCCGCCCAGGCGGAGTAGTCCAGCGAGAGCTGGGCGAGGAAGCGGGGCACCATCGCGTCCAGCACCCGCTGCATGACCCGCCCGCCCGCGGCTTCCAGGGCGGGGACGGGGAGCAGGCCCGCCCACCCCGGCACGTCCAGGGCGAGCTCGATGGAGGCGGACGACCGGATGGAGAGGCGCGAGGGCGTGGGGGTGGGGGAGGCGCCCTGCCCTCCCTTCCCGCCCGCCCCCCCTCCCTCCTCCTCCCACCGCACCGCGTTCACCATGGTGACGGCGAACTTGTCGTTGACGGCTTCCGCGCGCGGCGACCCCGTCAGGCGGGCGCCCAGGAGGGTGACGGTCGGGCCGCGGGGCCCGACGGTGACGGAGACGTCGACGACGGGTTCCACTCTCAAAGTCAAAAAGCTGAAGCCGTCGACGTAACACCGGAAGGTGTCCTCGCCCAGCCGCTCGATGCGTTGGGCGTCCAGGACGGAGTACTGGGAGACGGGGAGGGCCATGTAGTCGGCTGAGTGGAGAAGACGGCGGGTGAGAGAGAGGAGGAGGGATGAGAGGGATGGATTTCGTGTGAGGGGGAGGGTCGGGGAGAGCAAGTGGCTAGGTGTGGGTGCGGGCGCGTTTGAGAGGCGGAAAAAAATGGGGGCCGGCTGACGCGAACCCCCCGTGCCCCCGCTTCTGGCAATCCCCCTGCCTCTACCCTGTCCGCATGCGCCCTCGCCTGGTGCGCCAGGCTGGCAAAGGTGCGATTGAAGGGCCGCAAAATGACCGACGGCCCCACACGCCGTTGGCTCTCTCGCGGTCGCAACCGCCGCTCTCTCTCCCCTCTCCTCTTCCTCTCATACCTAGCGGCTTCGGCCCTTCCGCCAGCCCCAGGCTCGCACTCTTGGCCGCCTTGAGCACCGCCACTCGCCGTCCCGCGGGGCGGGACAGGGTGGTCGGCGGGCAGGGCGGGTCGGGGACGGCAGGTGCGGCCGCGCTGTCGCCGGTCGATGCGAGGACGACAGCGGGAGCGCGCGCGGGGGCGCGGGCGCGCCGCCCGGGCGCCCACCCGCTGGACGTGTGGGCGGGGCCGGCTGTCTGGCCGGTGATGGCGCGGCAGGACATGGTATCAGAGATGGGGGCGTGGAAGAGACGCCTATTCTCTGAGAAAAGGTTGGCAAGAGTGGACAGATAGCGGGCGCTGGAGAAAAGAGGAGACGGACGTGATGACAAGAAAGGGGGGGGGGCGCACACTCTCTAAGACGCACACGAGTCATGCAATGGGGTGGTTAGTGAACAAAACGGGACGAGGAGGGCAACCTAAAAAAACTAAAAACGAGAAACGGGGTAGGCAGGACACGCGATGGCAAAGGAGGGGGGTGGGGGGGGGGGCGGGGACACACTCTCATCATCACTCAATTCTTCTCATCTCACGCAAACGGCCGCCACCCGGCCATACCCGCCGCCAGCGGGTCCTCCTGCTGTTGCTGCTGCGCGTGCGTGTGCATGTGGTCCCCACCGAACGCGCCCCCGCCCGTCAGCGCCTCCCAGGCGGAGGTCTCGCCGGCGGCGGCAGAGGCGTCCAAGCGCACGGGCGAGCCTGGGCGGGAGGTGGGCGGCCTCGCGGTCGCGGTGGCGGCGATCAGCCAGTCCGGCAGCGCCAGCCCCGCCTCCTCCGGCGTCGGCTCCAGGGCGGGCGGGAGAGGTGGAGGAGGGGGGGGGGGGGCGGCAGCAGCCGCGGCGGCGGCGGCCCGGGCGGCAGTGGCCCCAGCCGCGGCCGCCGCGGCCGCGCCCGCGTCCCCGGCGCCACGCCCCGGGCGGGACAGCACCGCCGCCACGGCCGACGCCGCGGATTCGGGCGGGGTCGGGGAGGCCGGGCGGGAGGGCGGGCCGGCGGCGGGGGGGGAGAACAGGGCCCGCCGGGAGGGCAGGCCGGCCGGGCGGGTGGAGGGCGGGGTGGTGGCAGCCCAGGAAGAGGAGGCGGGGGCGGGGGGTGGAGGGTGCGCGCTACCGCGGCGCCCGGCCTGGGACGGCGGCGTGGCGAGCACGGGCGAGGAGGGGAAGGGCGCGCACGGGGAGGGCGGGCCGATCTCCTCCTTTGCCGCCGCCGCCGCCGCGGCGGGCGCGGCGGCCGCCTCGCCGGGCACCCCCCCGACCGCGGGGCCGAGCTGGTCGGGCAGGGAGGCAAACGCGCGAGTGGTGGCCGCCGCCGCCGCAGCCGCAGGGGAGGGGGCGCGGGCCGGGGAGGAGCCGCCGCCGCCGCCGCCGCCCCGCCCACCTCCCCGCCCGCCGCGACCGGCCGCCTCCAGGGCCGCCAGCGCGCCGTCCCCGACGGGCACGCCCGCCGCGGCGGCGGCCGCGGCGACCGCCCAGCCGGCCTCGACCCGCCCCTCCCGGGCCAGCACGGCCGCGACCGCGCCCGCGGGCACGGCCGCCGCGGACGCTAGCCCCGCCCGGGCGGTCGGCGAGCTGGGCAGGTCGTTGGTGGCGGCCACAGCGGCGCCGGGGGCGAGCAGGGTGAGGGCCGCCCCCGCCAGGGCGTCCCAGGCCCGGACGTGGGCGAGGCCTGCGACGAGGGCCGAGATGACGGACGGCGCGGCATCCAGGCCGAGCTCGGGCGCCCACGCCCACGCGCGCAGGACCGGGCCCGCCGCAGCCGCCGCAGCCGCCGCCGCGCCTGGAGACCTGTGCGCGCCGCCCGCACCCGCCTCAACACCAGCCTGGGGCGGCGGCGGCGGCGGGGGCGGCGCGTCCGCGGCGGCGGCGATGAAGGAGGCGAGGGCGGCCGCGCTGGGGGGCACGCCCGCCGCGACGGCCGCGCCGACGACCTCGTCCCCGCCGTCTGCGTCGCCGGCGCCCCACGCCGCCTTGGCCGCGGCCGCGTACGACACGCCGTCGGGCGTGACCGGCCCGCCCGCGACCGCCATGGCCCGGATGACCGCCAGGGCGCGGGCGGACCGGGCGGGCCGGGCCCGGGCGTACGCGCCCAGGAGCGCGTTGGCGCACACCCGGTTGGGCGGGACGCTCCCCCGCACGCCCGCGTCGCCGAGGGGCAGGAGGTCGAGGAGGGTCGCCGCGGCCGTCTCCGCCCCGTCCTCCGCCTCCGCCACGGTGGCCAGGGCGGAGCCGATCAGGCGGGCGGCGGCGGCGGCGGGGGCGGAGACGGCCGCGGCGGCGGCGGCGGCGGCGGCCGCCCGGGCGCGGGGGCCGCCAGTCACGGCGGCCGGCGGATGAGCCCGGGGCGGCCCCGGGCCGGGCGCCGGCTCCCACAGGCCGCCCCCTCCCCCACCCCCAGCCAGCGGGTCGGACAGGCACCGGTCCTGGAGCTCCCGCCCCAGCTGGGTGGGCGGGGTGTGCTGGGCGGCGGCGGCGGCGGCGGCGGCGGCGGCGGCGGCGGTGGTGGACGAGGCGGCGGGCGTGGGCGTGGGCGGCCCGCTGGCGGTGCCCCCGCCGCCGCCGCCGCCGCGCACAGCCCCCAGCCCGGGCGGCAGGCTGGCCGCCCGGGCCGACCCTGACCCCCACGCCACGCCGGGCGTGAACTCCCGGACGCCACCGCCGGGCGAGGGCGGCGGGGTGGGCAGGGGCAGCGCGCCCAGCGGGGCCAAGGCCGGAGGGGAGGGCACGGGCGTGGAGGGCGCGCGCACGCTCGCAGCACTCCCACCACCATCGCCCCCGCCCCCCCCGCCCGCCACCGCCTCGCTCAGGGCATTGGGCGGGCCGGCCATGCCCGCCAGGGCCCCGCCCGCGCCGCACATCTGCAGGAACAGCTGCTCCGCCAGGCGCCACCGGTCGCCCCCGCCGCGCTCCAGGGCCGAGATGAGGGAGCAGCAGGCGACGACGTCGGGGGGGACCCCCGCGGGCGCCATGGCCGCGAAGACGCGCAGGGCGGCCCGCCACTGGCGGCCCTTGGAGAGGGCGGAGATGAGGGCGGAGAAGGTGATGGCGTCGACCTGGTGAGAGCGTGAGGGCGCGGGCGGCAGGGGCCGGGCGGATGGGTGGAGGAGGGAAAAGAGATGAGAGACCCTAACCCCGCGACGGGGGGCGCGCGCGCGGTGCGGTGTGTTTGGGGTGCGGGCGCCCTGTCCCTCCTCTCCCCTTTTCTCTTTCTCTCACCTCCAGCCCGCTGCGGGCCATGGCGCCAAAGACTTCCAGGGCCGCCTGCCAGACGCCGCCTGTGCGTGTTTGAGGACATTCATTTTGTTTGGGGGTGAGAAATGAAAGAGAGACGCTTCGTTAGATTTTTAGTGTACGTTTGTTTGTTTTCCTGTTCCCCTCCCCCTACCTTTGTCGCACGCGGAGATGACGGCGTTGGCAATGGCGGTGTCGGCCTGGACGTCCAGGTCGGGCAGGGCGCAGAAGATCTCGATCCCCTTGCGAAAGGCGCCGCCGCGGGTCAGGGTGGCGATCATCTTGGTCAGGCCTGTAGGTGGAACAGAAAGAAAAAGAAAAAAAAAATGAAGGGTGAGCTGGGTCTCTCGCTCTCTGGCTTCCCCTTTTTCTCTTTTCCCCTTTTTCTCTTCTTTTCTCCCAGCGCGCGCGCGCCCACCCCTTCCCCTTCTTCCCGCGCGGCTCGCCACACATGGGCCAGACCCTCCCTGGGTCGGCCAGGCGCATGCCCCCTTTGTCGCCCTCCCCCCCTCTCCCCCTCTCTCTCGCCCCGCCACTCTCACTCTCCCCTGTCACACTCACCCGGCAGGCGGGGCCGGAAGCGGGCGTTCAGGAGGACTGCCCGCACCTCGCCCGTCCCTTCGGACGCGGCTTGCAGGGCGGTGGCAAGGCTGGAGGGACACGGGAGTGGGTTGGGGGGTGGAGGAAAGTGATAGGGGGCGGGCGTGTGGATGGAGGGGTGCGTTGATGACAACGCGGCGCGCGCTGCGCGTTGCCGCTCGCAGTGCGTGGGGCGTGGGGCGCGGGGTCGCTTCTCGCCTCCGTCCCCGACCACCGACTGCGCACCTGCGCATGTCCGTCGCCGCGGGGAGCTGCGATGAGCTCATCGCAGAGGATGGGAGGGCGGGTGGGGTGGGGGCGTGATGGCACTTAGTATTTTTTTGTGGTGTGATAAAAAAATGGAGAGGAGAGGAAAGAGGCGTCTCTGACCTCCCCTCACTCTCCCCGAGGCGGCGTTGGGGGGGGGGGGGGGCCGGGGGGGGGGGGGGGGGGGGGGGGGGGGGGGGGGGGCGCGGGGGCCGGGGGGGGCGGGCGGGGGGGGGCGGGCGG
>Ga0315287_10000859_pt1 | contig 27123 bp, 25 predicted proteins | sample YL17G11_0_MG_FD_205037 | JGI IMG/M metagenome (GOLD analysis project Ga0315287, IMG submission 205037) | Sediment microbial communities from Yellowstone Lake, YNP, Wyoming, USA - YL17G11_0 | ecosystem: Environmental > Aquatic > Freshwater > Lake > Sediment | place: USA: Wyoming | collected... | reverse complement strand
CGGCGAGATTGGCCGCGAGCTTACCGAACTTGCGCAACACTGGCCGGCGGGACTTGCCGAAGGCGTTATCCATGCAGACCTCTTCCCCGATAACGTGCTCTTCCTCGGGGCGCAGGTCTCCGGCCTGATCGACTTCTATTTCGCCTGCAACGACATGCTCGCTTACGACATCGCCATTTGCCTCAATGCCTGGTGCTTCGAGGCGGATGCGAGTTTCAACATAACCAAGGCCCGGGCGTTGCTCCAGGCCTATGAGAGCGTGCGGCCGTTAAGTGACGCCGAGCTCGACGCGCTGCCGACGTTAGCGCGGGGCGCCGCGCTCAGATTCCTGCTCACCCGCAGCTATGATTGGCTCAACACCGATGGCGAGGCCCTGGTCAAGCGGAAGGACCCCAATGAATATTTGCGCAAGCTCCGCTTCCACCGGCGGGTCAAGTCCTACCGCGACTACGGCCTTGGGGGGCACTAAGGAAGTGAGCGTGAAGCCGAAGGTGGTGATCCACACCGACGGGGCCTGCTCGGGCAATCCGGGGCCCGGCGGTTGGGGAGCCATCTTGGAGTCCGGCACACACCGCAAGGAGCTGAAAGGTGGCGAGGCGCTCTCCACCAACAACCGCATGGAGCTCACCGCGGCTATTGCCGCGCTCGAAGCCCTGAAAACACCCTCGGAGGTCGATCTCTATACGGATTCAAATTATCTCCGTGGCGGCATCACGAGTTGGATCAAGGGCTGGAAGAAAAATGGCTGGCGCACGGCCGACCGCACGCCCGTGCGCAATATCGAGCTCTGGCAGCGGCTGGAACAGGCCGAGGGCCCGCATCACGTCCGCTGGCACTGGGTCAAAGGCCATCACGGCCACGATGCGAACGAGCGCGCCGATGAGCTGGCGCGGGAGGGTATGGCGCCGTTTATGCCCGAGCAACGCCAGAAAGACGCCGAAGCCGACTGAGAGACGCCCGAAGGGTGTACGCCCCGCCACCGGCGTCATTCCAGCGAAAGCAGGAATCCAGCCGCGCGAAGCGCAAAATCAAAAACTGGATACCGACTTTCGCCGGTATGACAGAGTCCTAGTCTTTGACGGAGGCGCTAAGTGCTACATCGCCGCGAGCAGCTTCTCGGCGGTGCTCGCTTCGGTCACGCCCGGCGAGTCCTCGATATTCAGCACCTCGACCACGCCATCATCCACCACCATTGCATAGCGCTTGGAGCGGGTGCCGAGGCCGATGCCGCTGCCATCGAAATCGAGCCCGATCTTCTTGGTGAACTCGCCATTGCCGTCGGACAGGAACAGCACCTTGCCCATGCCGCCAGACGCCTTCGCCCAGGCATCGAGCACGAAGGGATCGTTCACCGCGACGCAAGCCACCGTATTCACGCCCTTCTTCTTGAAGGCGTCGACATTGCCGATGAAGCCCGGAAGATGCTTGAGATGGCAGGTGGGGGTGAAGGCGCCGGGGACCGCGAACAGCACGACCTTCTTGCCGCCGAAGACCTCGGCGGTCGTCAATTTATCGATTCCCTCAGACCCGAGGATCCGGAAGGTGGCTTCGGGCAGGCTGTCTCCGATGGCGATGCTCATGATGTCTCCTCAAACTCCCTGTTACTTGGCTTTATGCGGAACCATACCGGCTTCAGCGTTGGGGGCCAAGGCAACGTGCGTTGGTAGCGGGCCGGACAGCTCGGAACTACTCCGCCGTCCAAATGGTCTCCCGCGAGCCGCCGTCCCAAACGAACGTCAGGGTCAGGGGTTTGCCTTTGATGGCTGCCGCCTCGGTGGCGGAGACGAAGCTCACGACGAAGCTTTGCTTGCCGCCTTCGAGCGGCCCTGCCGGTTTGGGCACCGGCACATAGACGTCGCCGGCCTCGATGAAGAGGTCGCTGCCGGACGCCCCGGCAGGGAACAGCGCGTCGATGCGAAGCTCCGGCTTCGCCGCGTCGAGCTTGGCCTCGACACCGCCTAGCGCGGGCAGCTCGCCCTCAGCGACGGGCTTCGGCACGAGGCCGACAAAGCGCTGCAGCAGGAGATCCTCGGCCTGACCGGCGGCGTCTTGTGGCGGAAGTTCGAGGCTGAGGCTCGCCTCATTCGGAATGCACAGCGTCTTGCAAAGACCATAAACGACATTGAGCTTGAGCTCGACCGGCTCGTCCTGCCGCTCGGGCGTGATCCTGACCGGGAACACCACTTCATCCTCATAGCCGATAGCGCTGCCATTGGCGTCGGCAAAGCGATGCGGCGCCGGATAGAGCACTTGCGCTTGCTTCAGGTTCTTCGATCCGGACCAATCGAACTGGGGAGGCACCCCGGAATCTCCGGGGCTTCGCCAATAGGTCTTCCAACCCGGGTCGAGGCGGATCTGCACGCCGGCAAGCGTCGCACCATGGCCATCGACGGCGCCACCCACCAGCCGGACCTTCGAATAGGTTTCCTTGACCCAGGGCGATTCGATCGCGGACGCGGCGAGGCAAGGAAGCGCCAAGGCCGCGCTCAAGCTAAGCGCGAGGCCGGCGGCAAGCAGACTTCGTGTCGGGGGAGCGGATGGCGATGCTGGCATCTTCTCAAACTTCTTTTCTTGCCGCGGTTGTTCAGGCGCAACTCTAGCGGCAACGATTGTGGCGCGCGAACACCGAAGCGTCACTCTTTCGTGACCCAAGCCGTGCGACCAAAAGTGCGGCAAGCGCGTTATGCGTCCGTTGCCCCTTCCCAATGAGCGGAGCTACTCGTAGTCTTGTCCGATGTCCGGTCGTAGTGCGCAAAAGCTCCAGCCTGACGGCTATCTCGACGGCAATCTACTGATCGCCATGCCGGCGATGGGCGATCCGCGCTTTGCCCGCGCGGTGATTTATATGTGCGCGCACTCCGCCGATGGCGCCATGGGCATCATCATCAATCAGCGCGCGCCTAATATCAGCTTCACGGAGCTCCTGGAGCAGCTCAACATCGTGCCGCCAAAAGAGCGCATCAGACTGTCCTCGGGCTTGGGCGCCATGGCGGTGCATCTCGGCGGTCCGGTTGAGACCGGGCGCGGCTTCGTCCTGCACAGCGCCGATTATTTCAAGGCCGAGAGCACGCTCCCCATCGACGACAGCGTTTGCCTCACAGCCACGGTCAATATCCTGCGCGACATCGCCAAAGGCTCCGGCCCGGACAAGGCCCTGCTTGCGCTGGGCTACGCTGGATGGGCGCCGGGACAGCTCGAAAGCGAGATCCAGGCCAATGGCTGGTTGCACTGCGCCGCCGACCCCGAGCTGATCTTCGACTCTGAGGTCGACCGCAAATATAAGCTCGCGCTCACCAAGATCGGGATCGACCCGATACGCCTGGTGAACGATTTAGGTCACGCCTGAGGCAGAGGGCACGGGGTTGGGCTGGGGCGCCACCGCCCCCTGGGCGGCCTTGGAGCGCTCACGCTGCTTGTGCTTCCGGTGGCTCGCCAGGGCGCCCAACAGGCTCCCGACCTCCTTCGGCGACATGGGCTCCCCATAATAGAAGCCCTGGCCGAATTCGCAGCCGATCGAGCGGAGATAGGCAGCGTCCTCCGCCGTCTCCACGCCCTCCGCCACCACCTCTTTGCCGAGCTCGTGAGCGAGCGCGATGATCGACCGCAGCAAGATCAGAGGCGTCGAGCCGTTGAGCCCAGAGTCGCGGACGAGCGAGCGGTCCACCTTGATGGTGTCGCAAGGGAAGCGGTGCAGATAGCTCAACGAGCAATAGCCGGTGCCGAAATCGTCAAGCGCGAGGCTGGCGCCAAAGGTCTTGAGCCAGGTGAGGATCTCCACCGCGCGCTCAGGATTCTCCATGACCATGGATTCGGTGATCTCAAGCTTGAGGGTTCCCTTCGGCACCGCCTCGCGGGCGAGCAAGAACCTGATCTCCTGCACCAAATCCTGGCGGAAGAGCTGGCGGCTTGAAACATTCACGCTGACGAAGAGGGGGTCGCGCTCGCGCGGCAGCACCTTGTGCCAACGCACCGCCTCCTCCAAGGCTTGGGTCAGCACATAGCTGCCGAGCTCGCCGATCAGGCCGGTCTCCTCGGCAATCGGCACGAAGTCGTCGGCGCCGAGACGGCCGCGCGTCGGATGATCCCAGCGGAGCAGCGCCTCGAAACCCGCGAGCTGGTTCGAGGCAAGGCGCGTGATCGGCTGATACAGGATGGCGATCTGACGCCGCTCGAGCGCCTTTCTGAGATCGCTTTCGAGCGGCAGGCGGCTTTCGTCCTCGCCCCGCATGGACGCGTTGAAGATCTCGATGCGGTCGGCGCCACCGCGCTTGGCCCGGAGCATGGCGATCTCGCCTTCGCGCAGCAAATCCTGCGCGGTGGCTTGCACCCCATCATCGACCACGATGCCGATCGAGGCCGTGAGCACGATCTCCTTGCCGCCGATCTTCATCGGCGTGCGCAGCGCACGGCGCACGCGCTCGGCCAGCGTCGCCACTTGGCGGGGATCGGTCTCGGAGATCATCAAAATGGCGAACTGATCGCCGCCGAGGCGCGCCAGCGTGTCTTGTGGATTGAGGTGGCGGGCGAGCCGTCTGGCCAGCGTCAAGAGCATGCTGTCGCCGATGGCGAGACCGAAGCTCTTATTGAAGTTTTTGAAGCGGTCGATGTCGATGAACATCACGGTGGGACGGTTGGCCTGGCCCTCGCGCGCCCGCGTGATGGCGCCTTGCAGGCGATCCATGAACAGCTCGCGGTTCGGCAGTTGGGTCAGGCTGTCATGCACGGCGTCATGCATCAGCCGCTCATGCGAACGCTTGAGGCTGGTCACGTCGCGCATCAGCCCCACGCAGCGGAGCAGCCTGGTATTTTCGCTCGGCGCCGCGCGCGCCCTGAGCTCATACCAGAGATAGGTGCCGTCCTGCCGCTTGAGCCGGAAATCGGTTTGCAGATCGCCGCCCTGATTCTCCTGTAGCGACCAGAGCATCAGGCGGAAGCGCTCGCGGTCGGAAGAGTGCATGTGCTGGAGGAATTGGTCTACCGGAGTGTCGAGGGTGCCGGGCGGAACGCCGAGCGACTCCTCGACCTCGGGGGCGACGGTGATGTGATCCTTGCCGGCGTTCCACTGCCAAACCGCGGCGCGCGAGCCATCGACGGCGAGCGACTTCATCTGCACCTCGCTTGGCGGCCCAAGCTGCAGCGGTCCGCCCGCCGAGCGGAAGGCAAATTGTGTCACGGTGAAGCCGAGCAGAACGAGGATGAGGACGAGCCCAGCGGCGAGCCCCGACAGGACGATGTCGCCTGAAAGCTTGCCGAGCACGATCATGGCCGCCCCAAACAGCCAGACCAGCAGCAGCAACCAGCTCGGGATCAGCGACAAAGCGCGGTCCTGGCCCCGCAGCGCGAGATAGGCGATCAAGCACGTCCCGATCACAGCGATCCCGACCGCCGAGCCGCGGGCGAGACCCGAGGCAAGACGCGGATCGATCACGGCGAGGACGATGAGGCCGAACTGAGTGGCGATCCAGCACCAGAACAGGGTCTTGATCCAGCCATGCCACAGACCGATGCGCAAAAACACGTAGAGAAACAGCACGAGGCTCGCCGCGAGGCCAGCCTCGGCGGCGGCGCGATAGAGCGCCATGCGCTCGGCGCCGACCGGGAACAGCTTGCTCCAAAAACCGAAATCGACGCAGAAATAGGCGAGCGCCGCCCAGGCGACGAGCGCCGTCGCCGGAAAGATGGCCCGGTGGTTGGCGGCGAAGATCGCCGTCAGGAAAATGGCGAGCAGCCCGGTTATGCCAAGCAGGACGCCGTTGAACAGCATGCGGTCCTGCTGTTTGGCGTGGTAGATCTCTGGGTCCCATAGCGTGAGACGAGGCACCTGCCGCGAGCTCATCTCGGCGGCGAGCGTGATGGTCTGCCCTGGCTCGAGGCTCAAGCGGAAAATGTCGGCGTGGTCGCTCTTCATCCGCTCGGGCCTGAAGCCGAGCGAGGGCGTAATGGCGGCGACCCGGCCCGCGTCAAGCTCGGGCCAGAACGCGCGCGAATTGGCGAGCGTGTAGCGGGGCGCGACAAGCCATCTGACGATGCTCTCCCTCGTAGGGTTGGTGAGCGCGAAGACGAGCCAGCCGGGATTGGTGCCGGGCGTCGTCGCCTGCACCGCCATGCGGCCGATATAGCCGTCTTGGCCGGGCGCGGTCTCGATCTGCAGGCTGTCGCCGCGTCCCCCATAGAGCTCACCGAGCGCGGTGATGTCGATCTTCTCCTGGTCGGGCTTGACGACGATGGCCTCGATGGCTTGCACGGTCGACGCCGGCCAAAAAGCGAAGGTCGCGCAAAAGGCAACCACAAGCGCGGCCAGGCGCTCCCGCCGGCCGTCCCAAACTCGCGCCGCCTTGCCTGTAGTCGAGCGGCTCACTCCGGTCACCCTGCCGTCTCTCAATGCGGCCCGCATGCGTCCCCTAGTGGCACATGTCGCTTTCGAGCAGCGCGTAAAGCAGGTGGTCCTGCCAGACGCCGTTGATCTTCAAATAGCGGCGCGCCATCCCCTCGCGGGCGAAGCCAGTCCTCTCCAAGAGCCGTATGGACGCGGCATTGGCGGGCAGGCACGCAGCCTCGAGCCGGTGCAGCTCGATCGAATCGAATACGAAAGGGATAACAGCGCGGACCGCCGCCGTCATGTAGCCCTGCCGCGCGTAAGGCGCGCCGATCCAGTAGCCGAGCATGCAGGCTTGCGTCACGCCGCGGCGCACATTGCAAAGGGTGAGGCCGCCGACCAGACCGCCGCTGGACGCGCAAAAGATGAACAGCGCATAGCCCAAATCCTCGCGCAGATCCCGCAAATAGTGTCGGACGCGCCGGCGAAACGAAGCGCGGCTTAGCTCATCGGCCGCCCATAGCGGCTCCCAAGGGGCGAGGAAGTCGCGGCTTGAGGCGCGGAGCTCCGCCCATGCCGGGTAATCCGACATCTGCGGCGTGCGCAACAGCACACGCTCGGCGTGGATAACGGGCCCAAGATCGCTCGAGGTGACGGTACGCAGCAAAGCCATGGATCTCGACGCTCCTCAAGCCGCCTTGCTCGGGGGGACCGTGAATTTTGCCGCGAGGCTATCAAATTTCGCAACACGTAGAATGGGCCCAACCGTGGCCAGGCTGATCGGCGATCCAAGCAGCAGTTCCGCCTGGCGCCGCAGATCGGCCGCCGTGACGCTCTCGACCCGTTCGATCAGCTCCTCGGTGGATAGCGGGCGCCCGTGGATGAGCACGTGACGGGCGAGCTGCTCGGCCCTGGCGCTCCCGCTTTCCAAGCCAGCGAGGAGGCCCATTTTGACTTGCGCCCTGACCCGGCCGATCTCGTCTTCGCTGAAGCCGGTATCGGCGGCACGAAGCAGCTCGGCGCGGATCACGGCCAACAGCTGATCGGCGCGGTCGGGCCCGCAGGCCGCATAGATGGCGAACATGCCGCTGTCGGTGAGGCCGGAGGCGAAGGCGTGAATCGCGTAGCAGAGCCCGCGCCGCTCGCGGGCCTCCTGGAACAGCCGCGAGGACATGCCCCCGCCAAGAGCGCCCGCGCAAAGTTGTGCCGCGAAATAATCGGGGTGGCGGTAGGGGGGCGCCTCGAAGGCGAGCACCATATGAGTCTGCTCGAAGGGCTTCTCCGAACGCGTTACCCCGCCGCGATAGCGCGCGGGGGCGGGCTCCGGCGCCGTTCCCGCATCGAGGGGCCCGAGCCGGCGGAGCGCTTCCTCGAGCAGGCCTCCGTGATCGACGGCACCAGCCGCCGCGAGCACCATGTTCGGACCGCGATATTGGGCGGCGAGATAGGCGCTGAGATGGGCGGCCTTGAAGCCCTTCACGCTTTTGGCCGTGCCCAGGATCGGCCTGCCGGCAGGCTGGTCGGGATAGGCCATTTCCTGCACCAGGTCGAACACCATGTCCTCGGGAGAATCGAGCGAGGACGCGATCTCCTGGAGGATCACGTCGCGCTCGCGGAGGAGCTCGGCGCGGTCGAAGCGCGGGGCAAGGATGATGTCGCTCAGGATCTCGAGCGCCAAACCCAAATCCCCGCGCAGCACGCGCGCGTAATAGGAGGTGGAATCGACGCCGGTCGCGGCGTTGAGCTCACCGCCCACCGCCTCGATCTCCTCGGCGATGGCTTGGGCGCTGCGGCGCTCGGTGCCCTTGAACGCCATGTGCTCGAGGAAGTGCGCGACGCCGTGCTCAGACGCGCTTTCGCTGCGGCTGCCGGCCCCGATCCAAATCCCGAGCGATACGGTCTCGACGTCAGCCCTCCCATGGCTCACCACGGTGAGGCCGTTGGCCAACCGGGACAGCTCGACGCTCACGCGCCAACCTCGGCACGCGCGCCCTTGGTGCGGGCGCGGGCATGGCTCGAGATGAACTCAGCGACAACACGATAGTCATTGGGCAGCACGGTCAAGCGCTCCTGCCGGCAAAGCTTCAGCCGCAAGCGCTCCGGCGGCTCGGCGACGCGGCCCGCGGCGCGTTGCACGGCTTCCGGGAATTTGGCCGGGTGGGCGGTCGACAGCACGATCATGGGGGCGTTGCCGCTTTCCTGCCGCGCTGCAGCCAGCCCGACCGCGGTATGCGGATCGGCAAGCACGCCGGTCTCCTCAAAGAGGTTGCGAATGGTCATCTCCGTCTCGTGCTCGCCGATCGAATGAGCGGCGAACAGCTCACGCATCGCATCGAGCTCGGCTTCCTTCATGTGGAACGTTCCCGTTCGGCGAAGCTCGTCCATGCGCGCCGTCACTTGGGCGGCGTCACGGCTGGCGAGCTCGAACAAGAGCCGCTCGAAATTGCTCGCAAGCTGAATGTCCATGCTCGGGCTGGAGGTGGCGATCACGCCCCTTGGCTCGTAAATCCCCGTCACGAAGGCGCGCGCCAGACTGTCGTTGAGGTTCGTGGCAATAACGAGGCGCGCGACCGACAAGCCCATCGCCTTGGCCGCGTAACCTGCGAAAATATCGCCGAAATTTCCGGTTGGTACGGCGAAGGAGACGGCGCGGTGCGGGCTGCCCAGCGCCACCGCCGCAGTGAAGTAATAGACGATCTGGGCAAGGATGCGGGCGATGTTGATCGAGTTGATGCCGGTCAGCTCGAGCGGGTCGCGGAGGTTCGCATCGTTGAACAGCGCCTTCACCAGACCCTGGCAATCGTCGAAGGTGCCTTCGACGGCGATATTATGCACGTTCGGCTCGCTGGCGGTGGTCATCTGCCGCCGCTGCACGTCGGTCACCCGTCCTTTCGGATGGAGGATGAAAATGTCGATCATGTCGAGCCCGCGAAAGGCCTCGATGGCCGCGGCACCGGTATCGCCGGAGGTCGCCCCAACCACGGTGGCACGGGCGCCGCGGCGCAGCAGCGCCCGGTTCATGAGCCGGGCCACGACCTGCATGGCAAGATCCTTGAAGGCCAACGTCGGCCCGTGAAACAGCTCGAGCAGCCAGGTCGCAGGCGCAATCTGACGGAGCGGCGCCACGGCCGGGTGGTGGAAGCCACCATAGGCCTCATCGAGCACGGTTTCGAGATCGGCAAGGCTCGGGTCGCCCTCGAGATAAGGACGCAGGATACGGTAGGCGGCGTCGGCGTAATCGAGGCCGGCGAGAGCGGCAATCTCGCCTGGCGCGAGACGCGGCCAGCTTTCCGGCATATAGAGCCCGCCGTCGCGGGCGAGGCCGGCGAGCAGCGCGCCTTCGAAGAGAAGCTCCGGCGCTTCGCCCCGTGTGCTCACATATCTCAAAGCGGACCTCTAGAGCATTGTCCCGAAAAGTCGCAGACTTTCCGGATAAGATTATGCGTCAAGAAAAAGACCTAGAGCGAACTCGCGACTCCAAGTGAACCGATTGCGCTCTAAGGGCTTTGCAAAGCTCGGCTGAACCTAGCTGCCGGGGCCTTTCCCCGCAACGGGGCCCTCGTCATGCCCGGCCCCGGTGCCACCGGCTCCGCACATAAAGGGCGTAGATGACGACAAGGCAAAGGGCGAGGAGAAACCAGGTCAGCGCGTATTGCAGATGATCATTGGGCAAATCAAGCCGCGTCTGCCCGCCTAAGGGCCAGCCGCCAGGGACGTCACTCCGGTCGGCCTCGACAAAGAAGGGGACCAATTCCTGGGCGCCGACGGGGAACATCGATCGGGACATGCCGCCGAGATCGCGCCAGAACCAGCGGTTGCGCTCAGGATCGTTATCCGGGACGAAGCGGCCTTGCGTCTCGGGGGGTCGGGCAAGCCCGGTGACCGTGACGGTCCCCTCGAGCTGGCCCTGGGCCCTTGCAGCGGGCTCTCTCAGCGCATCGGGCACGAAGCCCCGATCGATCAGCACCACCCCCCCGTTCGGGGTCGTGAGCGGCGTAATCACGTGCCAGCCGACGCTGCCGTCGGCGCTCGCAAAGAGATAGCGCTCGTTGGCGTGATCGAAGCGGCCTCCGACGCGCACGCGCAGATAGCTGACATCGTCGCCGGCCCGCGCGAGCGCGACGGCCTCCGGCAGAGAGATTGGCGGCGCCTTGGTGCGGGCCTCGATCTCCGCGATCAGACCCTCTTTCCAGTGCAACCGCTGCAACTGCCAGACGCCGAGGCCGATCAGAACGGCGAGCGCCGCGGCAGCGAATGCCGTGAAGAGCAGGAGCCCCCTCACCCGCATGACTTGCTCACTCCGATGCAAACCGGCCTTCTTGAGCCTTGTGCTTGTATTGAAGGCAAATCAGCGCACCCTTGAACGACCGGAGCAGCAGGAGCGGCAGGAGGATGGCGAGCGGCCCCCACAGCAACGCATGCAGCCAATAGGGCGGCGCGTAGGCGATCTCGACGAAGAGGGCAGCGCCCACCACGATGAAGCCGGTCACCAGAATGACGAACACCGCTGGACCGTCGCCGGCATCGGCAAAGTCGTAATTGAGGCCGCAAGAGCCGCAGCGAGGGGCCAGAGTGAGATAACCGGAAAAAAGCTTGCCGCGGCAGCAAGCCGGGCAGCGGCCGACCAAGCCCGCAACGACAGGCGAGGCGAGCGACCTTGTGTGAGACTCGGTCATGCCCGTTGCCACCTTTTGCTGATCACCTCCAATGCAAAGGGGGCGGACCTCGCCGCCCCCCGCAACACTGCGTCCGCCTTGTTCATTCGGCCGGATAGTTGCTCCCCGCGCCCCAGACATAGATGCAGGTGAACAGGAACAGCCAGACCACGTCGACGAAATGCCAATACCAAGCCGCGGCCTCGAAGCCGAAATGCTGCTTGGGCGTGAAGTCGCCCCGCATCGCCCTGATCAGACACACCGTCAGGAAGATCGTGCCGACGATAACGTGGAAGCCGTGGAAGCCCGTCGCCATGAAGAAGGTCGAGCCGTAAATGTGGTGGGCGAAGGCGAACCCGGCATGGGAGTATTCATAAGCCTGGCAGGTGGTGAACAGGACACCGAGAATCACGGTACAGATCAGGCCAAGCACGAGGCCGCGTCGGTCGTTTTGCAACAGCGCATGATGCGCCCAGGTCACCGTGGTGCCGGAGGTGAGCAGGATCAGGGTGTTGACGAGGGGCAGACCCCAAGGATTGAAGGTGTGCGCGAAGTCACCAAGACCCGGCACCTTGGTGTCGACGCTCGGGATCGGAGGCCATTGGCCGCCGAGGACCGCCGTCCTCGCATAGGTGATGGCGCTGTCCGGATAAAGCGCCGCGTCGAAATAAGCCCAGAACCAGGCCACGAAGAACATCACCTCCGAGGCGATGAACAAAATCATGCCGTAGCGTAAGTGCAACTGCACCACCGGCGTCTCGTAACCCTCATGGGCCTCCTGGATGACGTCGCGCCACCAGCCGAACATGGTGGCGATGACGATTACAATGCCGGGAATGACGTAATAGAGGTGGGGAGTGCCAGCCTTCTTGGAGATGAAATAGAGGACGAACCCCACCGCCAGCGTGAGGGCGCCGGCCGCGCCCACGATCGGCCATGGGCTTGGATTGACGAGATGATAATCGTGTTGGTTGGCGTGCGCTTCGGCCATTGTTGTCTCCCGTTCGTTTCCCCTCGTTTTCGGCGGCAAGCGCCTCAACGTTGACGTTTCACGATCCAGATTTTCCGCCCTCCGGCGCCGACGCGAGGCCAGGGTCCTTGTCGCTGCGGTAGAAGGTGTAGGACAGGGTGATTTCGGAGATGTTCTTGGTATCATCGTCCTCGACGATCTTGGGATCGACGAAGAAGGTCACCGGCATCTCGACGCTCTGGCCCGCTTGCAGCGTCTGCTGTTTGAAGCAGAAGCATTCGATCTTCGTGAAATAGCGTCCGGTGAGCTCGGGCGCCACATTGAAAATGGCTTGTCCGGTGACTGGAACGGCGGCGCGGTTGCTCGCCTTGAAGAAGGCGAGCACGGTCTCGCCGATCTTGACGTCCATGGTCCGCTCGACCGGCGTGAAGGTCCAGGGCAGTGCGCCGTCGACATTGGCGTCGAAGCGGATGCGGATGGTGCGGTCGAGCACGGGTCCCGGCGCCCGCTCGGCGCGCTGCGGCAGGCCGCCATAACCGGTCGCCTGGCAGAAGGCGCGGTAAAGCGGCACGGAGACAAAGGAGAGGCCGACCATCGCGGCGACGAAGCCGGCGAGTGACAGCGCCACGATTTGGTGCCGGCGCTTAGGATCTTTCGGTTGGGCGTCTTCGCTCATGGAAGCTCACCTGACAAGCGGATGGGCGACGTTGGCGCCAAGCCTGACAATGGTGACGACGAAAAACAGGAGGACCAAGCCAGCGAGCGCCCAGGCAATCGCGAGCGAGCGCATGCGTTGGCGGCGTTGGCGTTCGTCTTCTTCATTTGCCATCACGACGTCCAGAACGGCGGGAACGCGCTCCCGCCGAGGCCAAAACCCTGCTCTACGAGAAGCGCGGCAAACAACAAGAACAGATAGAGGATCGAATAGGCGAAGAGGTTCTTGGCGGCCCGCTCGGCGCCGGGCCCTACCCGCTCGCGGTAGCAGGCGAAGGCGAACAGCAGGAAGAGAGCCCCCAACACGGCGGCAGCTACGGTGTAGAGAATCCCGCCAAGGCCGATCAGCGAAGGAAGCAAACCGAGAGGCGCGAGGATGAGGCTGTAGATCAGGATTTGGCGCCGCGTCTCGTCCTCGCCATGCACCACCGGAAGCATGGGCACGCCCGCGCGGGCGTAGTCGCGGGTGCGCAGGATCGCGAGGGCCCAGAAATGCGGCGGCGTCCACACGAAGATGATGAGAAACAGGACGAAGCTGCCGAGGCTGATCGTGCCCGTGGCCGCGGCCCAGCCGATCATCGGCGGGAACGCGCCGGCAGCCCCGCCGATCACGATGTTCTGTGGCGTCAACCGCTTCAGCCACATGGTGTAGACGAACACATAGAAGGCGATGGTCAGGGCGAGCAGTCCGGCCGCGAACCAATTGGCCATCAGTCCAAGGCAGATCACCGAGCCCGCGGCGAGGACGGTGCCGAAGGCGCGCGCCTCGTCAGGACTGATCTTGCCGCGCGGCACCGGCCTTGCCGCGGTCCGCGCCATGCGGGCGTCAATATCGGCGTCGTACCACATGTTCAACGCGCCGGCAGCGCCAGCGCCGACGGCAATGCAGACCAGCGCGGCGATGGCGAGCACGGGGTGCATGGTGCCCGGCGCCGCCACGAGCCCGACGAGCGCGGTGAACACCACGAGAAACATTACCCGCGGTTTCATCAGCGCAAAATATTCGGCGACGTCGCCACCGCCGGTGACTAGCAGCGCCTCTGGGTTCGCGTGCAGACTGACCTTGGCCATAGCTTACTCACTCAAGACGTGGCTTCGGCAGACGCGGCGCCGGTCGCCAGCCGCCGTTAGCGAGATCGTCCACGCGCATAAGGTTCGTCCACCGTTCCTCATTTGACGCGCGGCAGCGTCTCGAAGGTGTGGAAGGGCGGCGGCGACGGCAGCGTCCATTCGAGCGTCGTGGCGCCCACTCCCCACGGGTTTGCCGGCGCGTGCACCTTGCGCGAGAAGGCGTACAAGATGCCGAACAGGAAGACCAACAAGCCGGCAAAGGAGATGAAGGACCCGATCGAGGAGACCATATTCCAGCCGGCGAACGCGTCAGGATAGTCGGCATAGCGGCGCGGCATGCCGGCCAGACCGAGGAAGTGCTGCGGGAAGAAGGTCAGGTTGGCGCCGATGAACATCAGCCAGAAATGCAGCTTGGCGAGCGCCTCGTTGTACATGTAGCCCCACATCTTCGGGAACCAATAGTACCAGGCGCCGAAGATGGAGAACACGGCGCCAATCGACATCGTGTAGTGGAAGTGGGCCACCACGTAATAGGTGTCGTGCATCGAGCGGTCGACGCCAGCATTGGACAGCACCACACCGGTGACGCCGCCCACGGTGAATAGGAAGATGAAGCCGAGCGCCCACAGCATCGGCGCGCGGAACGACAGCGAGCCTCCCCACATGGTGGCGATCCATGAGAAGATCTTGATGCCGGTGGGCACCGCGATCACCATGGTGGCGAACACAAAATAGGCTTGCGTGTTCACATTTATGCCGGCCGCGTACATGTGATGCGCCCAGACCACGAAGCCGATCGCGCCGATGGCGACCATGGCATAGGCCATGCCGAGATAGCCGAAGATGGGCTTCTTCGAAAAGGTCGAGACGATCTGGCTGACGATGCCGAAACCCGGCACGATCAGGATGTAAACCTCGGGGTGGCCGAAGAACCAGAACAGATGCTGCCACAGCAGCGGATCCCCGCCATGGGCGGCGTCAAAGAACGCCGTGCCAAAATTGCGGTCGGTCAACAACATGGTGATGGCGCCGGCGAGCACCGGCAGCGACAAGAGCAGCAGGAAGGCGGTCACCAGGACGGACCAAACGAACAGCGGCATCTTGTGCAGCGTCATCCCAGGCGCGCGCATGTTGAAGATCGTGGTGATGAAGTTGATCGCGCCAAGGATCGAGGACGCGCCCGCCAAGTGAAGCGCCAGGATGGCGAAGTCCATGGCCGGTCCAGGCGTGCCACTGGTGGAGAGCGGCGCATAGATCGTCCAGCCCCCGGCGACGCCGTTCGTGCCGGGAGGTCCAGGCATGAACAAAGACGTCACCAGCAGCGTGAAGGCGGCGACGATCAGCCAGAAGGAAATGTTGTTCATGCGCGGGAAGGCCATGTCCGGGGCGCCGATCATCAATGGCACCATCCAGTTCCCGAACCCGCCCATCGTCGACGGCATGACCATGAAGAACACCATGATGAGGCCATGGGCGGTGGTGAACACGTTGAAGACTTCAGGGTTGCCGAAAATCTGCATCCCCGGCTGCATGAGCTCCAGGCGCATGCCCATCGATAGCAAGCCCCCGACGATGCCTCCCATCATGGCGAAGATGAGGTACATCGTGCCGATGTCCTTGTGATTGGTCGAAAAGAGCCAACGCCGCCATCCGTAGGGATGGTCCTCGTGGGCGGCTTCGGCATGGGCGCGGTCTGCCATCACTGTCTTCCTTGTCTTCCTAAGTCTAAGTCTTCCAAACCGTCATTCGCTTCCGGTCGCAGAGCGACCACTCCACCCGCTCGAAGCGCGGTCTCGCTAATCTTGCGCCGCGGCCAATTTGCTCGCGCCGTCGCGCGACGCACTCGCCTTGGCCTTGGCAAGCCAGTCGGCAAACTCCTCGTCGGAGACGACGTGGATGGCGATCGGCATGAAGGCGTGATTGCGGCCGCAAAGCTCGGAGCATTGGCCGTAGAACCAGCCGGTACGCTCCGCCCTGAACCAAGTCTTCTGCAGCCTGCCAGGGACGGCGTCGAGCTTGATGCCGAAGGACGGCACCGCCCAGTCGTGGATCACGTCGCTCGCCTTCACTTGCACGATGACGTTCTTGTTCACCGGCACCACGACCTCATGGTCGACGGTGAGCAGGCGGGGCTGGCCCGGTTTCAGCTCGGCTTCCGGCACGATGATCGAATCGAAGGTGATGCCCTGGTCCGGATATTCATAGGTCCAGTACCACTGGCTCCCCGTCGCGGTGATGGTGAGATCGGCTTTGGGGAAATCGTATTGGGCAAAGAGCAGCCGGAACGACGGAATGGCAATGGCGACCAAGATCAAAACCGGGATCACGGTCCAGGCGATCTCGAGTGCCGTATTGTGGGTCGTTCGGGAGCTTTGCGGATTGCGCTTCTCGTTAAAGCGCAGCATCACATAGACGAGCAGCCCCAGCACGAACAGGGCGATAAGGACGATGATAATGGTGACGAAGGTGTGGAACGAGGTGATCTGCTCCATGATCGGAGTGGCCGCCGTCTGGAAGCCCATCTGCCAGGGCGACGGTTGACCCTCGCCGGCGAGCGCCGGTCCGCTTGCCAGCACCATCGCGCCGGCGCCCATCAGCATCAGTTTTCGGTCGAACATCGCCATTCCATCACTCCCGTCCAGCCTGCAGTCGTGCGTGGCCGCCTGATTCTCCGAAAAAGGACAGACTGCGGCCAATTTTCTTGACGACGTGGATGGCATGTCGGCACCCCACGCCGTTGGCGAAATGCGGGGCGGCGCGAAAAGAATATTCGCGTTTCAGGCGTCGCCCCCAGCTTTTGTTCTCGCTCAGAAGACCGCGCGCGACGCGAAGCCTCGGAGCATTGTTCCCGTTTTCAAATCATAAAGGCTATAGCTTGGCAACACTCAAGATTTTGGGTGCTTGCGGCATATGCACGCTCGACTACAGGTTACGTCAAGCAGAGCCCGTTCCGAGGCCCCCCGTCGAAATTTGGCCCCAATGCTCGGCGAAGGCGAATTTCCATGTCGCGCATGACCCCTTTGCCGAGCTTTTCCGATACTCTCGTTTCGAGCGCCACGATCGGCGACTGAAGGACCACGCGCTCTAACCCGCTGCTCGCCCCATGCCCCAAACGACTCATGCTTGCTTACCAGCGTCGGGGCGCCGCTCCTTCGCGACGCTGAGCGTCGCGCTCGCCTTGACGCTCGGGCCTTTGGGCGTTGCCCGCGCCCAAGACAATTCGCCCGACGGGGACGCGTCAGTGACCGGTCCCGGCAGCGTGGTCAAGGAGACCCATGGCGCCTGGCAGGTAAGCTGCCGCACGCCGCCCGGGGCGAAGGAGGAGAAATGCGCGCTCGTGCAGAGCGTCATGGCCGAGGACCGGCCGAATGTCGGCCTGACGGTGGTGTTCTACAAGGCGATCGGCGAGGACAAGAAATTGCTGCGCGTCGTCGTGCCGCTCGGCGTGCTGCTTCCCACCGGGCTCGGGCTCAAGATCGACAACCAGGACATCGGCAACGCCCCCTTCCTCAAATGCGGCAAGCGCGGCTGCATCGCCGAGGTCGTGCTGCAAGACGAGGTCATTAAGAAGATGAAGGGCGGGGGCACCGCCATGTTCATCATCTTCGACACGCCGGAGGCCGGGATCGGCATACCGATCTCGTTGCAGGGCTTCGGCGACGCGCTCGCCAATCTGAAGTAGGGACGATCTAAATAAAAAAAGGTCGACGGTAGGTTCTACCGCCGACCAAGCATCCGTCGGGGGACGGACTCGCGCCTCGTCCGTGCAGGGTTGAGCGGACGAGACGGCGACTTGGCAGCGATTTAGGTATTGGTCCGACGGGTTTCAACCCGTCCCGGCGGTTTTGCCAACCTGCCTTGGTCTAGAAGGCGTGCGCGTCGAACAGGCGGTCGATGTCGCCCTGCCAATCCTGGACATATTCGGCCATCAGCACATCGGCCGGCGAACGCCCATCCGCCACGGTCTCGATCAAGGGCGCGAGATGCTTGCGCTCGTCCTCGCCGTTTCGGTCGAGGAGGCCGCGGGCCGCAAGCCCCGTCGAAGCGATGGTCACGGCCTCGCGGGCGATGGCGTGCAAGGTCCGCCCCCGAAACGGCGTGTTGAGCCCGAGGCGCGGAACTTGATCGCGCAAATCCTGAAGCTCGCTCGTGGTCCAGTCCGCGATAAGCGCGGAGGCCTCGGCGAGCGCCGCGGGGTCGTAAAGGAGCCCGGCCCAGAATGCGGGAAGCGCGACGAGCTGGCTTAACGAGGAGCCGGCGTCAGCGCCGCGCATCTCGATAAATCGCTTGAGCCTCACATCGGGAAACAGCGTGGTGAGATGATCGGCCCAGTCGTCGAAGGTGGGCAGCTCGCCAGGCAGCCGCTCGAGCTTGCCCACCATAAAATCTTTGAACGAGGATCCCGCGACGTCGATATAGCGGCCGTTGCGGTAGACGAAATACATGGGAACGCCGAGCGCGTAGTCCACATAGCGCTCAAATCCCATGCCGGGCTCGAAGACGAAGGGAAGAATACCGGTGCGGTCAGGGTCGGTATCGCGCCATATTTCCGCGCGATATGATTTGAAGCCGTTGGGCTTGCCTTCGGTGAAGGGCGAGTTGGCAAAGAGCGCCGTGGCGACCGGCTGCAGTGCCAGCCCGACGCGCATCTTGGCGACCATGTCGGCCTCGTCGCCGAAGTCCAGATTGACCTGGACGGTCGAGGTGCGGAACATCATGTCGAGGCCGAGCAGGCCCTTCTTCGGCATGTAGCGCCGCATGATGCCGTAGCGCTCCTTGGGCATGATTGGCGTCTCGGCAAGCGTCCATTTCGGCGAGAAACCGAGGCCCAACAAGCCGATGCCGAGCTCGCCTCCCACCTCTTTCACCTCGACGAGATGCTGGCGCAGCTCCTCATAGGTCTCGTGCACCGTGGCCAGCGGTGCTCCGGACAGTTCGACCTGACCGCCGGGCTCAAGGCTGACGACGCCACCTTTGGCGCAATCGCTGCGGCGAAGCGCGATGATATGGCCGCGCTCGACCACGCCATCCCAACCGAAGCGGTCCTTGAGGCCCTCTAGCAACGCGCGGATGCCGCGGTCGCCTTCATAAGGGACCGGCGTATGGCCGCGGGTATAGAAGCCGAATTTCTCGTGCTCGGTGCCGATGCGCCAATCGGACATGGGCTTCGACCCCACCTCGAGATAGACGATGAGCTCGTCGCGCGACCCGATGGTCGGACCCTGGGGCCCAGCTACGCGCGTCGACATGGCTGAGAAGCTCCGCTCGGTTTCGGTGGTTCAGGGTCGATGCCGCAACGACCCGGCGCAATGGCGCTCTTTATGGCGCTGCGATCGCGAGCCTGGCAAGAGGCGCCCTGGGACCTGCTCCTCCTAGCACCATTGCCATGGCAGAGGCACGACGGCTGTTCAGCGCCAGTCCCCTAAGACGGCATTGACAAGGGCAAGGGCTGCGACCGCCGCCGTGTCGGCCCGCATCACCCGGGGACCGAGCGAGATCGGTATGACAAAGGGCTGGGCGAGGAGGAGCGCCCGCTCTTCTTGGTCGAAACCGCCCTCCGGTCCAATCAGCACGGCGAGCGGGCGAGGCTTCTCGGCGGCAAGCGCCGCCAAGGGCGAGGCCAAGGGCGCCGCCTCGTCGGCAAAGATCAGAAGCCGCGCCGGGTCCCATGCCGCCAGCATTTCGGAGAGCGTCTCGGGCGCGCTCACCTCCGGCACGCGCAACACCCCGCATTGCTCGGCGGCCTCGATCGCATTGGCCAGGAGCCGGTCGGCGTTGACGCGCTCGGCCACGGTGCGCCGCGTGATCACCGGCTTGAGTAGGCTTGCCCCCATCTCGGTCGCCTTCTGCGCCATATAGTCGAGGCGGGCGCGTTTCAGCGGCGCGAAGAGATAATGCAAATCCGGCCCTTCGCTTTGCGGCCGCGTCTGCTCGGCTAAGACGAGGGTCGCTTTCTTCTTCGTCATGGCGCCCATCGCCGCACGCCATTCGCCGTCCTCGCCATTGAACAGGAGGAAATGGTCGCCGGTCTTGCATCGCAGCACATTGATGAGATAGTGCGCCTGCCTCGGCTCAAGCTCGACCTCGGCCGCTGGCCGCAATCGGGACTTGACGAAGAGCCGCTGAAGCTTAGACGCCATGGTGCAAGACTCCTCATCCGGTTTTGAGCGGAAGGGCGGCGAGGTCGCAGACATGCCACTTACCATGGCCGAAGGCAAAGCTGGCGCTATCGCCGACGCGTCCCCACAGAACGTCGTCGACCGCTTCGCGCCAGCGGCGCTGCTGCCCTATTTGCACTTGGCCCGCGCCGACCGTCCGACCGGCTTCTGGCTGCTCGCCATGCCTTGCTTCTGGTCGGTGGCCTTGGCCTCCCGCAGCATTGGGGCCGACTACCCGGACCCCTGGCTGCTCTTGATGTTTGCCCTTGGTGCCCTGGTGATGCGAGGCGCGGGCTGCACCTACAACGACATCCTCGACCGCGACATCGATGCCCGCGTGCCGCGCACGCAAGGCCGGCCGCTGCCGAGCGGTCAGGTCACGGTGAAAACTGCCACCATCTTCATGCTGGTTCTCTCCCTGATCGGGCTCATGGTGCTGTTGTCGTTCAACGCCGCGACAATTTGGCTCGGGCTTGGCGTGCTTCCCATCGTGGCGCTCTATCCCTTGGTGAAGCGCTTCAGCCATTGGCCGCAAGCCGTGCTCGGGTTCGCCTTCAATTGGGGGGCGCTGATGGGCTATGCCGCCGTGATCGGGCGCCTCGAATGGGCGGCAGTCGTGCTCTATAGTGGGGCCATCGCCTGGACCGTCGGCTATGACACCATTTACGCTCATCAGGACCGCGACGACGACGCCCTGCTCGGGCTGAAATCGACCGCACTCAAATTCGGGCGCGCGACCAAGATTTGGCTCGCCGGGCTTTACGCTTTGGCTTGGCTCGGGATTGCGCTTGCCGGCATGCTTGCCGGAGCCGAGATCGTCTTCCTGCTCGGCATGGGTGCCGCCGGCGCCCATCTGTTTTGGCAAGTGGCCACGCTCAACATCGACGATCCTGCGAACTGCCTGAAGCGCTTCCGATCGAACCGCGATTTCGGCGCGATCATATTCGCGGCCATCCTGCTCGACATGTTTCTCGCTTCTGTCTTTTGAGGAGCGCATCCCCTAAAAGCATCGGGCCCCAGAGCTTTCGCCCTGAGGCCCGGATGACGCCTTGCTGTTAGCTTCCCTGGATTGCCTTGAGACGACCTTGATTGCCACGATCCTGCCACAGAAGCTTTCCGAACCGCTTAATGGACGTTGTTAATGTATGGTATCCGAGCCTTCCTTCCCGCATGGTTTAGAGAGTCTTTCCGAAGCCCATGACCGCGCCTAAACCCGCTAGTGCTCCCGCTCCCCGCTCGCTCCAGGCGGACTTTGTCCTGCTAAAGCAAGCGGCGCAGGACGCAGGACGCCTCGCCTTCAGCTATTTCCGCCAGGAGATTGAGGTGAAGCGCAAGGTCGACGGGTCCGAGGTCAGCGAGGCCGACCTTGCCGTCGATGCCGCGCTGAAACTCGCGTTAAGCGACCCCCGGCCGGCTTACGGCTGGCTCTCGGAGGAGAGCGAGGACAATCCCAGCCGACTCGAGCGACGCTTCGTGTGGATGGTCGATCCGATCGATGGAACGAATGCCTTCCTGCGCCATGTGCCGGAATGGACGATATCGGTGGCGCTGGTGGAAGACGGAGCGCCCGTGCTCGGCATCGTGTTCAACCCGGCGACGCAGGAGTTCTTTCATGCCGTCCGCGGTGAAGGGGCCTTCCTCAACGACGCGCCCATCACGGTGAGCGACCGGAGCACCCTTGAAGGCGCACGCATCATCGCGAGCGGGGGCCTGTTTAAGAAGCGCATCTGGAAGGAGCCTTGGCCCGGGGTGGAGTCGCGATGGGTCAACTCCGTGGCCTACCGGCTCGCGCTCGTGGCTTCGGGAAGCGCCGATGCCACCCTGTCGCTTTCTGCCAAGAGCGAGTGGGATCTCGCCGCCGGTGTGCTTCTCGTCGAGGAAGCCGGCGGGAAGGTCACCGACCATCACGGGCAGCCGCTCCGTTTCAACAGTCCGGTGCCGCGCTTTCCGGGCCTGGTCGCGGCGCCGCCGCGCCTGCACGCCAAGCTGATCGAGCGGACGAACCGCATAGACCTCTGAGGCAGGTTTCGGCAAAGTCGAGGCGCAAGGGACAAAGGAGCGGCAACAGCTCATGGCGAAGGATGGCGCAAAGAGCAGCGGGCGGCAGCTGCTCCATCTCGTGTTCGGCGGCGAGCTGACAGCGCTCGACCGGGTCGAGTTTGGAAATCTGAAGGCGCTCGATATCGTCGGCATCTTCCCGAACTACGCGCAAGCCTACGACGCCTGGCGGGACGCGGCTCAGCGCAGCGTCGATGACGCCCATATGCGCTATTTCATCGTGCATCTGCACCGGCTGCTCGAGCCGGATGCGGAAAGCGTCGATGCGGCCAAGGGTTAGGCTTCAGGCCGCCTTCGGTTTTTCGCCTTAAAGCTCGCTTGCCGGGCATGCTAAGAGGAGCGGGCCGGCCGCGGCCCTAGCAAGCCAAGACCGGCGGACATCGGGGAAACGATTGAAAGATCAACTGTTCAGCGACGCTAAACTCGTCACGCGCAGCGCCGACGAGCTCCAAGCCCATTACACCACGGGCGAGGTCGTCTTGCGCATCTGGCGTGAGCATTTGCGCCCCCGCCTCGGCCTGCTGGTGCTTGCCAGTATTGCCATGATCCTCACTGCAGCGACGACCGGGGCCATTCCCTTCCTCATCCGGACGACCGCCGACGACGTGTTCGTGGCGAAGAACCAGCAGATGATCTACTGGGTCACCGCCGGCATCGTGGTGGTGACGATCATCAAGGCAATTTCCGAATATGTGGCCGACGTCACCGTCGCCTATCTCGGCCACCGCTTCATCGCCGATCTCCGCATCGACATGTTCGCCAAGCTCGCCGCCGCCGATTTGAGCTTCATCCAAACGGTGCATTCGGGGCGGCTGCTCTCAGGCTTTCTGAACGACGCCAATCTCATGCGGCAGACGGCGAGCCGCTCGATCGTCACCTTGGGCGAGAACTATCTCAAGGTCATCATCCTCGTCGCCACCATGTTCTACATGGACGCGCGGTTCGCCGTGCTGATTTTGCTGTTCATGCCGTTCGCCTGGTTCCTGCTCGGCCGCCAGCGCCGCAAGATGCGTAAATCGACCACGAAGTCGCTGCAGGAGACGGGCGATCTCTCCGCGCTCATCACCCAGACCTTGCGCGGCATGCGGGTGGTGCGCGCTTACCGGCAGGAACACCGGGAAGAGGCACGGGCGGCTTACACCATCAACCGGACACTGGAATTCACCATGCGCGGCACGCGGGCGCGCGCGCTGTCGAGCCCCTCGGTCGAGCTCCTCACCGGCTTCGGCTTTGCGGCTGCCATCTACTTCGCCGGAACCAAGGGGATCAAAGGCGACCTCACGCTTGGGCAGTTCATGGGCTTCATGACTTCGGCACTCCTGCTTTACGGCCCGCTGAAAAGCGCGGCCACGCTGCAAACGAGTTTGCAGGAAGGGGTGGCGGCGGCGAGCCGCGTGTTCGGCATCGTCGACCGGCAGACCCGGCTCTTCGAGGCGGCCGACGCCAAGCCGCTCGCGCTCAAACGCGGGCAGATCGAGTTCGACAACATCTCTTTTTCCTACGACCCCAAGAGTGTGGTGCTTAAAGGCGTGAGCCTCATTGTGCCCTCGGGGCGCACCGTGGCGCTGGTCGGACCATCCGGCTCAGGGAAAAGCACCCTCGTCAATCTCACCTTGCGTTTCTTCGATCCGGATCACGGCAAGGTGGTCATTGACGGCCAGGACATCGCGCATGTGACGATTGCCAGCTTGCGCGACTCCATCGGCCTTGTGACGCAAGACCCGGTGCTGTTCGACGACACCATCCGCGCCAATATCGCCTATGGCACCAAACCCGATGTCGAGGCCGAGGTGATCGCAGCCGCCAAGGCCGCCGCCGCGCACGACTTCATCATGGGCCTGCCCAAAGGCTACGACACCCGCGTCGGCGAGGCCGGATCGTCGCTTTCGGGCGGCGAGCGCCAGCGCATCGCCATTGCGCGCGCCATCTACAAGGATGCGCCGATCTTGCTACTCGATGAGCCGACCAGCTCGCTGGACAGCGAGTCCGAGGCCAAGGTGCAGACAGCGCTGGAAGAGCTGATGCGCGGGCGCACCGTGCTGATGATTGCCCATCGCCTGTCCACGGTAAAGAAGGCCGACCTCATCTGCGTGCTGGACCAGGGCCGCATCGTCGAGATCGGCCGCCATGAGGAGCTCGTCGCCAAAGGCGGCCTCTATACCCGCCTGCACCGGACCCAGTTCGGCATCGCCGGAGGCTACCCCGAGGCTGAGCTGGAAGGCGCCAGCGCCGAGGACGCGAGCGTCGAGGATGCTAGCGCCGGCGCCGTCGCCGTGGCCGGCAAATAGGCAAGCCCCCGGAGAGCATGGCGAAGCGACTGCTCTCATCCCCGCCCGTAGTCGCTCTTGGCAGCACTTTGGCCGCGGGCTACATCCGTCTTGTCTATGCCACGAGCAAGGTGCGCTCCGAGCCCGCCGACACCGATGCCAAGCTCTTCGCCCAGCACCCGCAAATCTTCGCCCTGTGGCACGGGCAGTTCCTGATGCTGCCGAAGATCAAGCCGGACCGGCCGGCCGAGGTCGTCGCCATGGTCGCGCGGCACGGCGATGCCGAGCATATCGGGGCGGTACTCAAACGCTTCGGCATGACCCTGATCAGGGGTGCGGGCGCCGGTGCCCGTCGCCGGAACAGAGGTGGAGCTGCGGCGCTCAGGGAAGCGACGCGAGCACTTGCGCGCGGCACTACGGTGGCCATGACCGCCGACGTGCCGCCTGGCCCTGCGCGGCGAGCGGGAGACGGCATCGTCATGATCGCCAGGCTTTCCGGGCGCCCGATCGTGCCTTGCGCCATGGCGACGAGCCGGTTCATCGCACTCAAGACGTGGAGCGTCTTTACCATCAACCTCCCGTTCTCGACGCTTGGCATCGTGGTCGGCAATCCGATATGGGTCCCCGCTGGCACCGACGAGGCTGCGCTCGAGGCCTCCCGCCTCGCCGTCGAGCGGGGCTTGAACGAAGTCACCGGGCGCGCCTACGCCCTTGCTGGAGCCACCGACCCTTGGCTGACGTGACCCACATTAACGCCGCAAAGCCAAGCCGTTCGCTCGCGGCCTACCGCGCGCTCACCCGTCTCGCCGCCCCCTTGGCGCCGCTGATGCTCGCCTGGCGCACGCGTCGCGGCAAGGAGGAGCCTGACCGGCGACTGGAGCGCTATGGCCAAGCCAGCACGCCGCGCCCTGCCGGTTTCCTCGCCTGGTTCCATGCGGCGAGCATCGGCGAGACCAATGCCGTGCTGCCGGTGATCGACACCATCGCGGTGGAGGATCCGCACATCCGCTTGCTGCTTACCACCGGGACCGTCACCTCGGCCAAGCTCGCGCGGGCCAGGCTGCCGCAAGGGGCGGTGCATCAATATGTGCCCCTCGACCATCAGGCCTATGTGCAGGCGTTCCTCGACCATTGGTGCCCCGACCTAGCCGTGCTCGTCGAATCCGAGATCTGGCCGAACCTCGTGCTGGAGACGAAGGCGCGAGGCGTGCCTCTCGTGCTGATCAATGCACGCATGTCGTTCCGCTCCTTCCGCCGTTGGCGCGGGCAGCAGGGATTGAGCCGTCCCCTGTTTTCCGCCTTCAGCCTCGTGCTCGCCCAGAATGAGCGATTGGCGCAGCGCTTCGCCGCGCTCGGAGTCCCACAGGCGCTCGGCGTCGGCAATCTCAAGGCGGACGCGCCGCCGCCGCCGGCCGATCTGGCCGGGCACAAGCGGCTCGGCGCGGCGCTTTCCGGGCGCACGGCGTGGCTCGCCGCGAGCACCCATCCGGGTGAGGACGACATGGTGGCCATGGCGCATCTGGCGATGAAGAAGATGCGGCCCGACCTCCTCACCATCATCGTGCCGCGCCATCCCGAACGCGGTCCGCTCATCGCCAGACTGCTCGCTGGCGCCAACCTCACCGTGGCGCTCCGCTCGGCGGGAAAGCTGCCCGAGGCCAGCACCGACATCTACATCGCCGACACCATCGGTGAGCTTGGGCTGTTCTATAACCTCGTGCCGGTCGCCTTCATCGGCGGCTCGCTCGTGCCCCACGGCGGGCAGAACCCGGTGGAGGCCATCAAGCTCGGCGCGGCCGTGCTGACGGGCCCGCATTGGCGGAACTTCGCCGATGCCTATGATGAGCTGTTGCGGGCCGGCGGCTGCCGGCAGGTCGGAGATGCGGCAAGCCTCGCCGAGGCCGCACTTTCGCTCCTTGCCGACGCCCAAGCGCGAGCGGCAATGATGGCGCGGGCCGAGGGCGCCATTGCCCGCATGAGCGGCGCACTGCCGCGCACCATCGCGGAGCTTGATCGCTTCCTGCCGCCAAAGGTGACGTTGCAACATGCGTCCTAACACTCCCTTCTGGTGGTACCGCAAGCCTGGCGCGCTCGCTTCAGCGCTTCTCCCGCTCGGACATCTCTATGGGACGCTGGCGCGCGCCAAGGCCGCGCGGGTCGAGCCCTATCGCTCGCGCCTTCCCGTCATCTGTATCGGCAATCTCACGGCTGGCGGCGGCGGCAAGACGCCGACCGCGATCGCCGTCGCCCTGCTCCTGAAGAGCCTCAGCGAGCGTCCCGCGTTCCTCACCCGCGGCTATGGCGGCAAGAGCAAGGGGCCGGTCCTTGTCGGCACTGGCCAGACCGCAGCGGAGGTCGGCGACGAGCCGCTTTTGCTCGCGGCGCATGCGCCGACCGTGGTCTCGGTCGATCGGGCGGCAGGCGCCAAATTGATCGAGAGTTTGGATGCGAGTGTCGCAGACGCCAGCGTCATCGTCATGGATGACGGCTTCCAGAACCGTCAGCTCGTCAAGGATTTCAGCTTGATCGTGGCGGATAGCGGCGTTGGGATCGGCAATGGGCTCGTGATGCCGGCGGGGCCGCTGCGGGCGCCGCTCGAGAGCCAAATCCCCCGCGCCGACGCCCTGCTCCTGATCGGAGAGGGCGACAAGGCAGCGCCTCTCGTCACCGCCTTCGAGGCGCAAGGCAAACCCGTGCTCCGGGCGCGCATGGCGGCGCGGGGCGACACGCGCTGGCTCGGCGTGCTGCCGGTGATCGGCTTCGCCGGCATCGCCAATCCCAAGAAATTCTATTCATCGCTGTCGGCGCATGGTGCGAGGCTGATCGACACGATGTCCTTTGCCGACCATCATCGTTATACCCCGCGGCAAGCCGCTTTCTTAATGAAATGGGCGCGGGAGCAGAACGCGATGCT
>Ga0315287_10000858_pt1 | contig 27126 bp, 26 predicted proteins | sample YL17G11_0_MG_FD_205037 | JGI IMG/M metagenome (GOLD analysis project Ga0315287, IMG submission 205037) | Sediment microbial communities from Yellowstone Lake, YNP, Wyoming, USA - YL17G11_0 | ecosystem: Environmental > Aquatic > Freshwater > Lake > Sediment | place: USA: Wyoming | collected... | reverse complement strand
GTCCGCCGGGATGGCACCTTCCTTTGGTATTCGGCCAACGCCTCGGCGCTACAGGAGTTGCTCCGCTTCCTCTACGCGGAATGCTGCACCCGCAATCGGGCGATTGAACCGCAAGAGATCGTCGCCGACCTCTGACGAAAGGACCCATCCATGTCTGCACCGAACGATGTGAAGGAAGTTGTCCGCGAGAAGTACAGCCAGGCCGCCTTGCGCGTGACTGCTGGCCAGAGCGGATGCTGCACCAGCGCGCCGAGAGCCACGAACTGTTGCGACCCGATCACCTCCAACCTATACGACGCCGGGCAGGTCGGCGAAGTGCCCGACGCGGCGCTTAGCGCCTCGTTGGGTTGCGGTAACCCGACGGCACTTGCCGAATTGAAGCCGGGCGAAATCGTCCTCGACCTCGGATCGGGCGGCGGCATCGACGTACTGTTGTCGGCGAAACGTGTGGGACCCACAGGCAAAGCCTACGGCCTCGACATGACCGATGAAATGCTCGCGCTCGCCGAACAGAATCGGCACAAGAGTGGCCTGACGAACGTCGAATTCCTGAAAGGCGAGATCGAGCACATCCCTCTGCCAGACAACACGGTAGATGTGATCATTTCGAACTGCGTGATCAACCTCTCGGGCGACAAGGATCAGGTTCTGAAGGAAGCGTTCCGGGTATTGAAGCCCGGTGGGCGCTTTGCAGTCTCCGACGTGGTCGTGCGCGGTGAGGTGCCGGCCTCCATTCGCAAGAGCATGGAACTCTGGGTCGGCTGCGTGGCCGGTGCGCTTTCGGAAGCCGACTACATGGGCAAGCTCGCAAAGGTCGGGTTCAGTAACATCGATGTCGAGGTCACACGCGTATACGGCAGTGACGACGCGCGTACGTTCCTCGCCGCAGAAGGCTTCGACGGCGACGCCATTGCCAAGGAGGTGGACGGCAAGTTCGTCAGCGCGTTCATCCGGGCCGTGAAGCCGGAATCCTGTTGCGCGCCGGGCTGCTGCTCGCGCTAGGTTCATTCCACGTCGGCTTATTGCTGACGGTGGCGCCATTGGTCGCCACCGTCGCATCGTGGTTGGCATTCCTTGGCCAACCTGCAGCTCCACCCTATTCCACCGCGCCCGAAATGAAACAAAGGTCTGACGCAGATCAACCTATCTGCGCCACCATATATAACAGATGCGTTATATTTAACAATATGAATCCCAACGTTGATCTCCTCGGTGATCGCGCCCGCCGTTCGATGCTGGCCCTCCTCGCGGTCGAGGGTGAAGTCTGCGTGTGCGAATTTGTGGCGGCGCTCGAAGAGCTACAACCAAGCGTTTCCAGGCACCTCGGACTGCTTCGGGAGGGTGGATGGATCACCTCGCGGCGTGACGGCACGTGGGTGCATTACCGATTGGTGCGCCTCCCGAAATGGGCACAGACCATGCTCGATGGATTGGTCATCGGCGGCGTACCGCCCGAAGTCATGCGAGAGACGAGGAACCGCCTCGCCGCATTTCCCGGACGGCCAACGCGCGCGCAAAAGAGAGTCGCTAAAACGTGAACGCGATCCTGGCGCGTCCCAACCGTCGCCGGAAAGCCCACCGGTCGCTTGGTCGAGTTGCCACGATGAGGTCTCGATGAGTCCGTGATGCTCGCGATTGCCGCAGTCGTCACGTTTGCCCTGACCACAGTTTTCTCGATGGCCGGCGTTGGCGCGGCTGTCATCCTGATCCCGGTCTTTCTCGCACTCGGGGTCGAACTCCACACGGCCATGGCGACCGCCCTGCTTCTCAACGCCATCGGCATGACCATTGCCTCGGTGACGTTTGTACGCAAAGGCTTGGTGGAATGGTCGCTGGTGATTCCCATGCTGATTATTGCCGTGCTTGCGTCACCGATTGGCGTATGGGTGGCACAGGGGATGGAACGTACGCCGCTGCTCTGGCTGTTCGTGGGTTTCCTGGTCTTTGCCGGTGTGATGATGATGTTCTATCAACCCAGACCACGGACCGAACGCCGCACGGTGGCGCAGACGCTGACACTCGGATTGCCGGTAGGTGCTGTGGCAGGGTTCGTAGGTGGCCTGTTGGGCGTTGGTGGCGGAAATATCATCGTTCCGGCACTGGTGGCGGCTGGCCTAGAGCCTAAACGGGCATCGGCAAGCGCCTCGTTCGTGGTGATCTTCGCCTCGCTATCCGGATTTCTGGCCCACGTCCAGACCGCCCACCTTGGCCTCGACTTGCTTGGCGCTACTGCGGTGGCGACCGCTGCGGGCGCTGCGCTTGGTGCATGGCTTGCGAGCGAAAAGCTGCGCAGCGATCAACTCAAACGGATCATCGCGGTCGTGCTGATAGCGGTGGCCGCAAAAACCGCTTGGAGCCTGCTGTGACCGGACCCCGTTCGATGCGGGAAGGTGACATCAGGTGGGCGGCTTGTTTGTCGTCAAGGGCTCGGTCTTGTCGAGCCATCCTTCTAAGGAACAGATCATGACAACTCCCTACGTCCCGCCCGAATGGGCGTTCGAATTTCACGGCCATCAATGCCCGTTCATGCCGCTCGGGTATGGCAATCTATACGGTACGGGAGTGGCCCAGTTGGTTAGTGCCATTCATCCAGGCGTTGTGGCTGATATTGCACCGATCTTCGTCTGCAGCCCAGGGCAGGCCTAGAAATTCGCGCTGCATACCGTACATAACCAATCAGACATATTTCTTGTAGTACTTCCATTGCAGGCGCGACAAGACTCCGATCACGCCCGCCGCCACCCACGAGCACCACGACACCTCCAACGGGATAGGCAGACAGACGAAAACGAACAGCCACAACCCGACCGCGCCCGCGATCGCGTACTTGGCGCGGTGATAGAGCGTCGCCGACTCCCTTCCCCCGGAGTAGCGACGGATCGAACGCTCAACCAGGCCATCGACCATGCCCACCGCGTAGCCCAGCACCGCCGGCAGGATGGCCGAGAGCCACAGTGCCAGGCGCAATCCATAGAGCTTCGTCGCGAGCATCGCTACCTGCAGGGCAGGCAACATCGACACAAAAAACCGCTGGACCGTTTGATCGAAGGGCGTGAGTTGCTGCGGATCGGCGGTGATGATCTGCTCGATCGCCGAAGCGACAAAGAGCGCGTGATAGAGCCCCTTCGCCCAGACAACACCTTGTGCTCTGATGAGCGCAATCCCATAGGATCCGTCCACCGCCGCGGCCGTCGTGGCGATGGCCGCTTCCAGGGGCCGCATGCCATCCGGCCAGATCTTGAAAACCAGGAACGCGTCGATCACCCACGCGGCGAGCAACATGCCCGCAAGCAACAGGGTCAAGTAGGCCAAGTATCGGAACGGCGCCAGGATCGCCCCCGAGTAACCGCCATGAAACGTGGCCGCGCTAGAAGCCACTGCCCTTCCCCTCCACCGTGAGACCGGGCGCCAACCCAGGTTCCTGATGCGCCCGATACCGCTGCACCATGTCGCACGCCATTTCCGCAAAGTCTTGCGGCATCGCCGGGTCGCTGGCGCTGTCCGGTAGCGGCATCCGTATCTTGTAGAGTTGGCCCCCGTCGATCAGTGCAAAGGCCTGCCCCTTGGGCAGGTTGACCAGGTCGGCGGGCGTCAGCATTGGTACCCGCTCCGAGGCAATCCGATCCTCGTTGCGACTGGCGAACTCGGCAAAGTCGCTCGGATCGTTGGTATCGGTGGCGGAGGAGGCGGCGATGAGGGTGGTCAGCCGCACCTCGTGCAGCTTGCGGGTGATGATCTCGGCGGTCTTTTCGTTGACGACGCGGAGGAAGACGCGGGAATTGAAGTTGCCCTCGATCTGCTCGGCCTTGGCCCGGTTGCCGATCCGCGCTTCCACGTCCGCCCAGGTCTGGGTATAGGCGGTGACCTGATACCCGGCTCCACCCGCCTTGTTGACCATGGGGATGAACTCGTCGCCGATGAGATCGTTGAACTCGTCGGCGTGAATGGCGAGGCGGCGCGGACGCACCGCCTCCACCTGGCCGTATCCGAGCCCGTGCTTGTAGACCTTGCCCGCCACACTGGTGAGATCGGCGAACATGGCGTTGCCCACCGCCGTCGCCACGGCCGGGTCTTCCAGCGAATCGAGGCCGACATAGACAATGCCGCCATTGTTCAGGATCGTCATCCAGTCGAATATGGGTCGCGGATCGGCCAGGTTCTCGTAGTCGGGCGAGACCAGGTCGGCAATCTCGCCGGTGGTCACCTTCTCCAGGAACGGGTAGAGCGAGGCGACCAGCTTTTGGAAATAGGAGTTCTCGTAGGTCACCACCGAGGCCAACGCACTGGCGGTCGAATCGTAGAGCTGCTTGCGCTTCGCGTAATCGAGCAGTTTCACCAACTCCCCGCCGCGTGACTTGAGCGCTTTGTCCAGGCGGGTATTGTCAATCTCAACGCCGGCCACCTCGTCGCGCCAGCCGGCGGCGTGCGGCTCGCGATCGAGCCAATGCATGAAGTAATCGACAATCAGCGGTTCGAAGTTCTCGGCATAGCGGTGCAGCGCGCGGTAACTGGGCTTGCGGCCCAGCGCCACCATCGCGCGCACCAGCCCGTTGACGTACTTCCAGACAAACTGCTTGAACGATTCGGCATCCCCTCCGCTGGGCATGTTGTTGGCGATCCGGGTGGCGACTTCGGTGATGCGCGCGAAATCGCCGATCGGGTTGTAGCGTGCCGAGCATTGGGGATAGCCCAAGTGGAAGAAGTGGAACTGCCCCATCCGCCCGGCGCGCCTCGCTTCAGCGTAGACGCGGCGAAACACGTCAGCGTCGCCCTTCGGGTCGAACACGATCACGGTTTCACCGCGCCGGATATCCTGCGCCACCAAAAGTTCCAGAAACCGCGACTTTCCAGTGCGGGTGGTCCCAACCACCACCATGTGTCCCACCCGCTCCGCCAGCGCCAAGTAGACGTCACCCTCGTCGGGCTCAACGCCGTGGAGCGCCGGATCGCCCCCGACCTCGGGCATCGGCGCCACCGGATTCCACCGGGCCGGCCGACGAGTCAACGCGGTTGCCCACGCGAGCCCGGTGTGCTCGTGCCGCAACTCGAACCGGCGCGCCAGGCGATAGAGCCTGGACGCCTCCCGGAAATGCGCGTATTCCGGCCGGCGCGAGTCGACCAGGCGCTGGGTATGCACGGCGGTCCAGCGGAAGCCGCGGCCGAGAAAGAGCTTGTAGCGGGACCAGGGGATGCGCTCGGCGGCCAACACGTAGTGCGGCGGTTGCCGAAGGTGGCGTTGAAAGCGCAGCACACGCTCCGCCTCAACTTCGCGGCGCAGCGCGTGCGCGAAGAGGAGCGCGGCCACAACGAGGCCGGCGCCCGGGGTCAGCATCAGGACTTCCGGCCAGGCGATCACCCCGCTCGCCGCCGCAAGGGCGGCGAGCGCCGCATAGCGTTCCACGGCGGGGCGAAACAGATTCTCGAGGGGATAGGTCATCCCCTGCCCTTCATGCTCTGCGCCGGCGCGGGCTGCAGATGCGGATTGGCCGGCGGCACCGGAGCAAAGAAGCGTTCCGGTTGCAGCACCACCACGCCATTCAGCGCTTTGCCGGGCTTACCCTCGCGGCCCACGACCTGATAGTTCAGCACACTCTTGTTCCGCGGCCCCTTGCGGTTCCACCCCGCGCCGCACACCGCCTTCTGTACCGCCTTGCCCGGCCAGTCCTTGGTATTGCTGGGCTCCGGGTTCGGCGCGGCAGGATGCGCGTCTGCATAGGCGCGGAAGAGCCCGGGCGAGACGAGAAACAATCCTTCGGTCACAAAATGGACCAATGCCCCGCTTTCGTTGTAGGAGAGCGACCCGTCCGCCACCCCGCGCTGCACCCAGGCCATGAATGCCAACGCCAGCGCCGAGGGTTGGTTGGCTGGGCCTTCGTGCAAGGGCGGTAACGGACCGATGGCCGGTGGCACCGGCTGCCACGGAGCGGGCGCGAGCGGCGGGCAAGGCTCGATGCTCGCCGCATCGTCGGCTGGGTCAAGCAAGGCAGCGCCAGCACGGGCTGTCGGGAGCGCGGACCGGGCCGGCGCGTCGCCATAAGTGGCGGAAGACGGCGGGTCCGGCCCCTGCCCCGGCCCCGCGACCTCAACCGCTGGTATCGGATCCACTGCCGGCAGCACCACTATGCGTCCCTGCATGGCAGAAGGAAAACGCGCTGCCTCCGAATACAGGCGCGTCACCGGAAACCGCAGCAGCGTCAGTTCGTGCGCGTAACCCGCGCCCTCGACCCGGGCGCGCCAGACGGCACCTCCGGTGGCCGGATTGGGGATCAGCGCACCATATTCCTGCCAGACGTCGAACAGCCGATCGTTCTTGTCCTCGCCGGGGACGGCGTGGTCCCCCTGCGCCTGCAGGAAGCGCCGTACCTCATCGGCGAGGCGCTTCGACACGAACCAGACGGCGTCGTCCGCGACCCACCCGGCCGCGCCGTCGCGATTGAGCGGCAACCAGGCGCCCTCAGTCAGCATGCGGCGCAATGCCTCCATCAAGCGTTCAATCAGTGGCGTGGTGCGGGCGGTAGCGAAGCGCTGCCGGGGGCCGAGCAACAGGTTGCGCCGGACCGATTCCCGGTCACCCGCCCCCACCAGCTCCGCCAGCGCGCCGTCGCCGCGTTCGCCACACAGGTAATCGGCCAGCTCCTGCAGCAGCGTTCCCTCTTCGGCCAGCCAACCCAATACCGGTGCCGGCACGAACTTCGGCAACAAGACCAGCGGGAAGCGCCGGTGCGCGGCGTAGCTACGCGCGGCGGTGTGGGCAAAGTCGACCTGGTAGCTCGTTGCCGCGAGCTCGAGCAGCGAGCCCACCAGCGGATTCCACACCGCGTTCGCGCGTGCCGCAGAGTCGTAGGTAATGCACAGATCGTGCGCCGCCTTGCCCGTGTCGTGGAACAGCGCCGCAAGGAACACGGCATAGGTCCAGCGATGTTGCGCTCGCTGCTGGGCCTCGGTCGGCGCCCCAGGCGGCAACATCAACCCCTGGCGCCGCTTGAGCGCGTGCAGCGCGGTCTCCAGGGTGTGCAGCGCCATGCCGCCGGGCTGCGCATGATGGTGCGACTCGGACGCGGGCAACAACTGCGCAAATTCGAGGAAGCGATCGATCACTGGCGCGTAGTGGCGCTGGAAATTGTCGGCCGAGGCGTGCGCGTGGTCACGGATGCCGGCAATCAGGCTGCCCACCTCCAGTCGGGCGATCAGGGGCCCCGCCTCCAGCACCAGCAGCCGGTCGCCCTGCGCCGAGGCGGTTTCGCGGGCGGGCATCGCAGTGGAAACACCAGGAATACTGACGCGCGCGCGCCTGCCGTTGGCAGCCTCTCGCCAACCCAGCACCAGGCCAAGCTGTCGGATCCATGCCACGGCTGCCATCAGTGGGTCGCCCGTCAATGTCGCAGCTGGCAACCATGGAACGCCGCGGCGATGCGCGCAACTCGAAAACCAACAACGTGGGTTAGGGTTTTTGAGGACGGATGCAGAAGGTTCGTTGCCGCCGTCGTGGGCGCGGACGGAGAAGTGGTGGAAGCGGTTGGCACCTCCAGCTGTACGGGCGAAAACGATGGGACTATTTTGCCGAGCGCGTCTCGCAGCGGTTCTGTCCACGATTCCAGGGTCCACATGACAACATGGCAGCGGAATCCCTCGCCGAATGGAGCCTGCCATGCCCCTCAACCTCACCCGCAAGGAAATGTACGACCTGGTGTGGGCCAAGCCGCGGACCGAGATCGCCAAACAGTTCGAGATCTCGGCCGTCCGGTTGGGCACGCTGTGCCGCGAGATGAATGTCCCTGCCCCGCCCCGTGGCTACTGGGCCAATTTGGCAGGTAGGCGCAGAAAGAGGAAATACATCAAGCCGCCGCTCACGTACAACGTGGCCGAACGCATCGAAGAGGATCACGCGGCAGTGTGGGCGTCATGCCCAAACTTCGACCCGAAGAAACTCGATCAGGACATACCGCCGCCGCCCCTCATGCCTTACAGCCTCGAGGAGACCCTGGAGCGCTACAGGCTGCTCGCGTACCAAGCCCCTATGCCCAAGGCGACCCGCGAGGCACATCCGATCACGCAGAAACTCATCACCGAAGATGAGCGACGGGCGAAGCTCGCGTGGCAATTCAGTTGGGAGAAGCCGAAGTTCGAGTCCCCGGAAGGCAAGGAACTCCTCCAGGGGTTGAATCAACTGTTGTGGATGTGGACGGATCTCGGCTTCAAGGCAAGTTCGATCGGCCGCCGCGATATCGGCTTGCGGATCGGTCGTGGAGGCTACGGAAGGTCATTTGAGGTCACCCGCACTCCACCGGCGCCCACGGGAAAGCGCCACGCGAAAAGTGGGCCTGCTGGCTTCGAGTTTTGGTTTTACACACAGACCTGGGAACGTCAATCCAAGAAGCCAGCCCTGACCTTTCCAGCGTTCAACCGAGCCGTACTTCGGTCCATTGCCCTCTTGACGATCGAGGGCTGGGAGAAGGAATTTCGGGAGTCGGTGAAACGACGTTACGACTGGAACGTGTCTGACCGCAAACGAGCGATTGAACAAGCCGAACTGGCGCGGCAACGCGACCGCCAGAGAAAGGCTGCAGAGCTCCAGGCGCTCCTCGATTCCCGCCAGACGTTGCTGCAGAACGCCATAAGCAACGCGGCCCGGTCCGACCAGATCCGTTCATTGGTCCACGACTTGGACGAGAGAATCGGGCCGCACGGGGTGGACGTTCCCGCATTCGAGCACTGGCGAAGCTGGGCTCTCTCGGAAGCAGTGGCCATCGATCCCAAGGGGCGATCGCTCGCGCACCTGAACGAATGGTTCGAGAAGTTCCGGCTTGAACATTGAGCTACGTGCCGGGTTTCACCGGCGTCCCTCCAAGAGGGATTGTTTGTGATGAATCCAAGCCAAGCGCTCAGTGGTCCGCACGAGCCGTGCGTTGGGTATGGCAGAGATGGCCGAGGCCCGCCAGAGGCCGTAGCCGACCAGGAGTAGCCGTTCAGCCTCTCCATCTCAATTCCGGAAGCGGCCATCCACACCCGCATGACGAAGCAGAAGCGGCGGTCGCCGCAGGTGCAGCGCCAAATGCCAAGCCCGTCACGGAGCCAAAGCGTCGCGAGGTGCGAGCTCAGCCAACGCGCCGGGTCACCAACCCAGCGACCCGTTCCTCCACGCCCTTGGTGATCTTGCCGGCCAGTGCCACTGCAGTGCCCGCGCCGAGCATGCGCGCGAACGCCTCGCGCACGTCGACGGGACTGACCGCCGCGATGCCGTCCATCAGTTCCTCGCGCGTGCGCACGCGACCGAAGGCGAAGAGATCGAGTGCCGCGACCTCCAGCCATTGCGAGGGGTCCTCGCGCGCGCTCAGGCCACGCACGATAATCTGGTTGCGCGCGCGTTCCAGACCAACCGGGTCGGTGGCGTCGGCGTGCTCGCGGAGGAGCCGGGTGACCTCGACGAAGTATTCGTCGAGGTGTGTGGGGCTGGTCGACGCCTCGATCACGAATTGACCGCACAGGTCCGTCACGTCGGCCGAGCAATCCGCGTGGTAGGCGAGGCCGCGCCGTTCTCGAATCTGGTCCAGCAGGGGCGAGCTCATGCCTTCGCCGAACAGCGCCGCGGCAACGACGGCACCCTGGTACTCGCCCAGCAGCCCAGGGATCGGGAAGCCGAGCACGGCGTGCGCCTGGCTGCAGCCGGGCATCCGGCGCGATCGGATTCCGCCGACGTAGTTCGGCGCCGCGACCCCATTGTCGCTGCCGCGGGGCATGTCCCCGAACGCCGCGATCACCTTGGCGACAATCCGGTCGGCATCGACGTTGCCGGCAACGCCGACGACGGTGTTCGCGCCGGTGTACTGCTGCTGCACGTAGGCCACCATCTCGGCGTGGGTGAAACGTCGGATGTTGGCGCGGCTGCCGATCACCGGACGCGCCACCGCGTGCTCGCCGTAGCAGGCCTTGTCGAACAACTTGAACGCCGTCGACAGCGCGTCGTCCTCGTCCTCGGCGAACTCGTGCAGGATGACCTGGCGCTCGCGCTCGAGCTCGGCTTCGGGAAAGGTGCTCTGGCAGACGATGTCTCCCAGCATCCGCAGGAAGGCCCCGGCATCACACGCCAGGCCGCGCATGTGGAATGCCGTGTGGTTCTTGTCCGTGTGGGCATTGACCTCGGCGCCCAGGCGCTCGGCATCGAGGTTGATCTGCTGGCAGTCGCGTGTACGCGTGCCCTTGAATGCCATGTGCTCGATGAAATGGCTGATGCCGTTGCTTCGCAAGCTCTCATGCTGGCTGCCACTGCGCACGAAGACACTGACCGCCGCCGTGGCCACGTGCGACAGCCGGAGAACGACCACGCGCACGCCGTTGTCCAGCGTCGTGACCGAGGCGTTCGCATCAACTGCAGGGACGGCCATATGTGGCACGCGAATCACCCGGCCGCATGCCAGCGCGTGCGGCCGCGAGAAAAGGTAAGAGAAGCCGGCAGCTTAGTCTTTGCATCGATGGATCAATACCTTACCGCCACTGACTGATCCGATCGGGCTGCGCTATCGGCGGTTCTCGTTTGGACTTTTCAACACCGGAGAATCCGACCACGTCATGCACGCGCGGGGAAGGGTATCACGCGTTGGCGGGATCGGACCGATAAGGCGGGGGATTGGTCGGGGACCGTGGCGGCGCTAGTGCCTTTTCCAGTGGAGTCGAATGAGGGCGTCGGCCATCCCGCGGCAGTCGACCCAAACCCGCCCATGGCGGTTTCGTAGTCGAAAGGCAGGTGTACTTCTTGCGGTGGTCCATTGGAGATGGCGTTGGCTCGTCGACGTTCGCAACGTCGGTCCGGCCATAGCACGGCCTCGAGCGCCGCCTCGGCAACCTTACTCACGAAATTTTCCGCCGTCGTGTCCACCCTTGTTGCAGGAAGCCGCCGACAAGCATCGCCACAAGAAAGATGAGCACCTCGTCGTTGCCCAGAGCCAGGCCGGCAAGCGCCGGGCCGGGGCAGTAGCCGGCCAGCCCCCAGCCGATGCCAAAGAGCAGGTTGCCAATGAGCAGCTGCCTGTCGATGTCTTTCTTCGGCGGTGCCGGAAACTCCGCCTCGAACCAGGGCCTGTCCTTGCGTCGTGCCAACTGGAAGCCGATCAGTGAAACAAGCACCGCGCTGCTCAGCACACCGATCAGATCAGGGCTCCACACGCCGGACCAGTCGAGAAAGCTCAACACCTCGCCGGGGTTGGACATGCCCGATAGCATCAATCCCAGCCCGAACAACAGCCCGGCGGTCAGTGCCGACAGATTCACCTTCATGCCGTCACCCCCAGCCAGTGGCGCAGCAGGCTCGCCGTGAAGATGCCTGCTGTCATAAAGACCAGCACGGCCACCAGTGAGCGCGGCGCCAGTCGCCCGAGCCCGCACACCCCGTGTCCGCTGGTGCAGCCGCCGCCCTGGCGGGTTCCCCAGCCCACCATCAACCCGGCCAGGACCAATATCCAGATGCCAGGACTCGGGCGGCTGACGATGTTCAGCGAGGGAAACAGATGCGCTCCCAGCCCGGCGCCCAGCACGATGCCGCCGAGGAACAGCCAGCGCCACAGCGCCCCTTCCTTCACCCCGGCGAAGAAGATGCCGCTGACGCCGGCGATTCGCCCGATGGAGTGATACAGCAGCACTGCCGCCGCACCGATCATCATGCCCCCGGCCAGGGTGAACAGATGGATGCCGGCAATCTGGCCGGCAAGCCAGTGCGATGTGGGATCGAGCTGGGTCAGCATGGTGTGTCCTTTGGCAAACAGGAGTGGAACCGCGGCCTCAGCCGGCCGCAAGCCCGACTTCGGTGATCGGCCCCGGGCAGCGGGTGCCGACCTTGGCATGCAGCTGGCTCAGCGCGGCCTTCAGCGCGCCTTCGATCACCGGGTGATAGAAAGGCATGCGCAGCATGTCGCCAACCGTCATGCGCTGCTCGATCGCCCAGGCGAGCAGGTGCCCCAGATGCTCGCCGCGCGGCGCGATCATCTCGCTGCCGAGCACCCGGCCGCTGTTGCGGTCGGCGTAGAGCCGCAGCACGCCGTGCGCCGCGCCCATGGCCCGCGCGCGCCCGACGGTGGAAAAGCTCACCTCGGCGACTTCGCTGCGCTCGGGGTCGATCTGATCGAAACGGTCGCCTACGGCGATGATGTTCGGATCGCAGAAGTTGACGTAGAACGGTGTCTTGCGATGAAAGCGCAGCGCTACTTGGTCCACGTGCGCGGCGTTGTAGCCGGCGATCTTGCCTTCGTCGGTGGCCTCGTGCAGCACCTGGCGATCGCCCGTCACGTCGCCGGCCAGGAACACCGGCAGCGCACCTACCTGCATGGTGTGCGGGTCGAAGGGCGGCACACCACGGGCATTGAGCGGCAGCCCAAGCACCTCGAGCCCGAGGCCCTCGACCATCGGCACCCGCCCGATGCTCGACAGCACCTTGTCAACCAGGACTTCATGATCGCCGGCGCGCACGCACAGCTTGCCGTCCGCTTCGGACAGCGTCGCCGGTGCCCCGAGGTGGATGGGGAACTCCTGCCGCATCAACTCGATCGCGCAGCGGTTGACCACGGGATCGGTGATGCCGGCGATGCGCTCGACCTGGTCGAAGCCGCTAATCGCCACACCCATGCGCGCCAAGCTCTGGCCAAGTTCGAGGCCGATGGTGCCCATGCCAATGATGGCCATGCTTGCCGGCAGATCCTCGAGTTCAAAGACATCGTCGGTGGTGATCACGCGCTTGCCGAACTGGCGCCACGGCCCGGGCAGGATTGGCGTGGAGCCGGTGGCGATGACCACGGCCTTGGCGCGAAAGCGCTGGCCGGCTGCCTCGACCAGGGTCGGCTCGAGCAGGCGCGCATGGTCCTGGATGAAGACATCGTCCGGCAGCTTGGCGGTGCTGCGGCTGACCACGCCCTGCACGAAGCCGTCGCGCAGTTCCTGGACATGCTTCATCGCCTCGGTGGCATCGAGGCTGAGCCCTTCGTGGCCGTCGATGCCGAATTGCCCGAAATGCGTCCGGCGGTAGTACTCCTCGGCAATGTGGATCATCACCTTGGACGGCATGCAACCGATGCGCGCGCAGGTCGTGCCGGGCGTGCCGCCGTTGATCAGCACGAAGGAACGCCCTGCCTGGCGTGCCTGGGCCATGGCATTGAGGCCGGCGCTGCCGGAACCGATGATGACGATGTCGATCTGACGTTCCTTCATGACTGATGCCTCCTGAGTGAACGACCATCGCCTTAAGGCGATGGTCGTTCACTTCGGTAAATCCAAGGAACTACCGAAAGGATGAGTAAAGCTATAAGAGTGCTCAGGATGGCGGTCGATTCCCGCCCCATTCCTGCAGCCACGCCGATTGCCGCCGTTACCCATATGCTTGCCGCCGTAGTCAGCCCCCGAGTCTCTACTTCCTTCGTTCCCATAATTATGGCTCCGGCCCCAAGAAACCCCACACCCGCGATCAGGCCTTGCAATATCCGACTCAAATCTGCGCTTGATGCCCCGGCTTGTTGGGGAATGAGGACGAAGAGTGCTGCCCCTATGGCAACCAGCATGTGTGTTCGCACCCCCGCACTCTTGCCGTGCCGCTCCCGCTCGTATCCCAATAAACCACCAAGGACTGCAGCAACTAGAAGGCGCAGGATGATACGTGTAACTTGCGTCGCATCGGGGATATCGGAGAATTCCGACAGCACTGTATTCCATATCTCTTGCCACATGCCCATAGTCCTCATTGTCACTTCTCGTTTTCCAGTACTTCATCCGGGCACTTCACGAGGCCGCCTAACGAGATGTGTGGGGCGAAAGCGCCGGGAAGACATGGGGCGCCTTCGTCGACACATTTTGGTCGAATCGGCTAAACAAACGACGGGAGGTGACTTTATACATTCTCACCTTTAACTTCGCTCACTGGCCCAGCGTCGCTCCGCCGCCCGCCGGACCCCTGGCAACATGAGCAGGCGGATGGCGATGATGCCGAAGCGCGCCCATCGCCAATAGCGGTGAAACTTAAGTCGCGCCTGCTCGTCGGTTGCCACCGCGCGCGTTTCCTGGCCAAAACGTGTTAGGCCAGGGGCAATCTCCGCTGCTTCCAATGTCCAGACGATCTTTACTTGGTCGCGCTGCGCGTACGCCGCGAATTTGTCGGGGGCGACCGCCGAAAATTTGACGTTGGGTAACCAAGGCTGGCAGGTCGCACCGCAGACGACGAACCTGCCTGGCTGCTCAGCCAGGAGCCCCCAACCCAATGCCTTGGTTTCCTCCAAGATGCCTTGCGGCCTGCGCGGTGTAGAGCGGGTCGCCCGCGTAACCTTATCGCGCAACCAGAAAATGCTTTTGACCGCTGGCTGGGACTGCAGGTCAAAATGAGCGGCAACGTCCATGACCACATCAGCGGGGGCCCGAATCGTCGTTTCAAACCGTTCCCTCACATCGTGGTGCGGAATGAAACGCTCGAGCGAAACCGAGCTGGCTCGAATCAAAGCTTGTAGCCGATCTGCCGCAGCAAGGTCTTCCGCCACTGGATGTCGTCTTCGCCTTCGACGCCTTTGGGAGGGTAACCGTCCACCACGCCCAGGATAGCCCGTCCCTGTTCCGTTTCAGCGAGAATAACCTCGGTAGGGTTGGCGGTTGCGCAGAAAATGCGACACACCTCCGGAACCATCTTGACGGCGTTGAGCACGTTGAGCGGATAGAAACCGTCCCCGAGGAAAATCACGAAGCAATGGCCGGCCGCAATGCTCTGCGCGTTCCGTTGCGCAAGTTCGACCATGGCGGGATCGGTGCCGGACCAACGCACCAGGCATTTGCCGGAGGCTTCGCAGAAGGCCAGGCCGAATTTGATGCTGGGAACGGACGCCACCAGGGCTTCGTGCAGGTCCTCGACGGACTTGATGAAATGCGTTTGGCCCAAAATGAAATTGAGCGCATCCGGCTTATCGATTCTTACGCTGATGAGTTGCATGTCAGGCTCCTCGTAGTACCCGCCACCCCTGGGTGGGCTGGCGCTGCTGTTGATAGAGGTTATCGTCGGTGCGCTGAATCGCGACGAGCCAGCGACGCGATCCAATTCAGGTCAAGCACACCTTTGGCACCCCAGCCCCGCTCGTCGGGCGGCACCTCCGGCCGAAACGCTTCGTACAGGTGGAACGCGCGCTCCGCGAGTTCGCGGGGCGGCAGCGCTTGCGCGAGCTGGGTCATCGCGCTCCTGGCTGCGGTCAAGTGTTCCCCGAATTTGCCCGCCAGGTAGCGTTCCACCGAGGCAGGCTTCACCAATTCGCCCTTGGCGATCGCGCGCGGGCCGGCGTCGGTCTCGCCGACCCGAACCCGACGGCCCAACAGCTCGACCTCGCGGATGTTCCCGGTCACGCCAACGGGCTTGGGCATGGCGGGTTCATGCGGGCGTTCCTCCGGAGGGGCATAGATACCCAGGCGCACGCCCTTTGAGTACGCTGTCATGCCCGCGACGGCATGACCGCAGGTGAGCGCGGTCTCCCACGGCAGACCCAGCCGCTCCGCGACAATGGCCGCCCACAGCGTGAGCACGGGCGCACGGTTGATCCTGATCGCTTCGGCCATGGGGCTGATCGCTCCGCGCAACTTGTCGTGGCGCCGGAATGGATCATTATCGCGCCGGCCTGGGGGCAAGACAAAGCCCTGGTCGCGGGTCAGTACCGATTGTCGCCCCAGTGACGTCGTTGAGACGGTTACCCTCCCCTTTCAATCGCCTCCCCTTCACCGTTGTCGTCGTTCCGGTAACCCTTCGACCCTTTGCCTCGGCTGCTTCGCGGGAAATGAGCGAAGCAGCCGCCCTTTTGGGTAGAGCCCTTCCCCTTGCCGTCCGCTCGGCGGACGCCCCTCCTGCCCTCTGCCCGCGCCCGGCGCCTCTTTCGCGCGCCCAATTGTCGGCATGACCACCGGTCGCCGTAGCTGTGCGCGGACAAACCCGCGATCACAGCAGACCTCGACCGCACGAACCACCGAAAAAGCGTTTTACGTAAATTCGTTTTTCGCAGGACTTGTGGACGGTCGATCCCTAGCATTGCCTCCAGCGTGAACGGCGTCCCTCCCCGCCCAAGCGCTTGATCGTCAACCGACGATCCGCCGCCGCGGTTGCTGCTCCCTGTCAACCGCGGCGGCACCTTCAATGAGACGCGATGCAGAAACTCTGGCCCTTGTTGTTGTGCGCAATTGCGCTGCCCGCCCACGCCTGCTGGCAGGATGCGGCCGCCCGTTACGGCGTTGACGCACGCCTGCTCTACGCGATCGCGCAACAGGAATCGAGCCTCGATGCCCGCGCGATCAATCGCAGCCACGCCACACGCACCGGGTCGGTGGATATCGGCCTGATGCAGATCAATTCGCGCTGGCTACCGGTCTTGGACCGACACGGCATTCGCGAAACTGACCTGCTCGATCCCTGCACGAACCTGCAGGTCGGCGCCTGGATTCTGGCGCAGAGCTTCCGGCGTCACGGCGCGACGTGGGAAGCGGTCGGGGCCTACCACGCGAGTTGTACTCAGTTGCCACCACCCGACTGCGCCGCGACGCGCACCCGCTATGCCGCCGCCGTGTATCGGCATCTCAACGCCGTCGCACCGCGACCGCTAGTGCATTAACCGCCGTCCCCTCCCACCCACCCACTGATTGGAGATTCGATGATGCAATCGCTGCCCGCCCTGCCCTTCCCCTTCCGTTTGATTGCCGGTCGCAAGGCCGCCAGGCAATCCTGGCTGTGGGCGGGAGCCTTGCTGCTCGCCAGCCTGCTGTTACTCGCAACCGTCCCGTCGTATGCGATCGATCTCGTCAACCTCGGGGCCATCGGCGGGCCGCTGGGCTCGGCCTTGAACACGCTGGGCACGCTGACCCCGGGGGTCAAGGCGCTGGTGGGGTTCATCAGCTTCGTGGTGGCCCTGATCTCGCTCGCGGCGCTGCGCAACTTCGGGCCAGTGCTCTACTACATCGGCGTGGCGATTTTCGCGACGGTGGGGCTCGTCATCGCCGGCGCGATCATGGGCGCGGTGATTTGAGTCCTCGCGGATGGACAATACCTTCATCCCGCGGCGACTCAATGACGGCTGGAAGATCGCCTGGTTCGATCTCGACGTGGCGCTGCCGTTCGTGGCGATCTTCTTTCTCGGCTTGCTGGTCGGACAGAAGCTCGGCGCGCTGGCGCTGGGCGTGCTGGTGAGCCGGGCCGTAATGCGGATCAAGGCCGACAAGCATCCGGCCTTCTTCCTGCACTGGGTGTATTGGCATCTGCCCTCCTGGTGCACGCCACTCAAGCGCACGCCGCCCTCTTACCTGCGGCGGATGATCGGATGAAGCTCGGCGCGCAGGAGCAGGACCTGGCGGCCCTGCGTGGCGTGATCGCGCGCCAGAGCGTCCAACTGATAGGGCTCCTGGCCGTGCTGGCGCTCTCGCTCGTCACCGTCCTGCTGATGGTCGGTCGCGAGCGCACGGTGGTGATACCGCCCACGCTGCAGAAGTCGTTCTGGGTCGAGGGCGACCAAGTCAGCGGCTCTTACCTGGAACAGATGGCGGGCTGGATCGCCACGCTGATCCTGGACGTGTCGCCCGGCAACATCGATTACAACAAGACCATCCTGTTGCAGTACGCCGCGCCCGATGCACACGGGGCGCTGGCCCAGGCGATGGAACTGGCCGCGGCCAAGCTCAAGCGCGACAACGCCACCACGCTCTTTGCCGTGCAGCAGTTGACCCCCGACGAGCCAACCATGTCGGTGGTCCTGAAAGGGCGACTCGCCACGTTCATCAACGACAAGCGCGTGGCGGACACCGAAAAGACCTACCTCGCCGCCTTCCGCTTCGCGGGTGGGCGCATCCAACTCATCACCTTCAAGGAAGCGGACGATGCGGAAGTCTCTCCCGCCGCGGCTGTGGCTCGCGGTCTTGTTCGCAGCCAGTAGCCCAAGCGTACAGGCCCTCCAGGTGCTCGACGCCCGGGATGGCCTGAGTGTGGCGGCGAAGCTCTCGCTTAAGGAACCGACCCGGATCAAGGTCGAAGGTGCGGCGATCGGCGAGGTGTTCGGCAACGTCTGGCAGGACAAGACCAATCCGGCCGGCGAAGTCATTGTCGAGACTGATCCGGGAAAGGGCGAACTCTATGTCCGCCCCGTGTCGGCGAGCGCCACCAAGCCGATCAATCTGTTCGTCTCGACGGTGCACGCCACGTACACGCTGCTGCTGCAGCCGGTCGACATGCCGGCGGACACCATTGTGCTGCGCGATCGCACGTCTCGCGTGGCGCGATCGGCGATGAGCCCGGGCAAGGCGCCGACGCACGTGCGCGCGCTGACCAGCTTTCTCGCCGCGATGGCCAACGATGCACCGTCGCCGGACATGCGCGTTGAGGACACCGCGCTCGACGTCCGCTTGTGGCAAGCCACGCGCTTCACGCTTCTGCGCCGGTACGAATCGCCGGGGCTCATCGGCGAGCGCTATCTCCTCACCAATCTGGGCGAGGCAGCGCTCGCGCTGGAGTCCCGCTGGTTCGGGAAGGATGGCGTGCTCGGCGTTGCCGTCGAACAGGCAACGTTGGAGCCCCAAGCCAGCACCCACGTTTTTGTATTGCGGGCCGCGATGCCATGATCGACACACCAGACCCCCGCCTCCCGGGCCAGCCAGCTGGTATCCCACCGAAGGCCCGGCAGTGGCTGCTGCTGGGCGGGCTGCTGGTCGGCGCCTTTGCGCTGCTCTACGCCCTGTTCGCACTGACCGACAGCCCCAAGCCCAATGCCCGTCCGGCGAGCGCGAAACCGGCGGTCACCACGCACGTCCAGGCCCCGGGGGCGCAGGTCGACGCGAAGGATCGCTGGATCGGTGAGGCCGGCAACAAGGTCGCCGAGCATGATCAGAAGCTGACCAGGCAGGAGCAGCTCAATGCCGAGGTGCTGGCGCGCTTCGAGACGCTGCAAAAGCAAATCGAGATCGCCCGGCTCACGCAACTGCCGCAACCCGGGACCGGCGTCGTCACGCCAGCACCCTCACCGCAACCACCGGTGCCCCCGGGGACCTCGACCACCGTCGTCCCGGCCTACCCACCCGCCGCGGCCTTGCCGCCGCTGCTGTCACCGCAGCTGTCGCCGCAGTTTCCACCCACGCGAGCGGAGGGGGGCGGTTACCCGACCGGGGCGCCTGGCGGTGGACCCGTTCCGTCGCCGCGCCTGATCCGGATCACCGTGGAGGCAGCGGCGCCCCGCTCGGGCGGCACCGGTGCCCCCGGGACGGCCACACCACCGTCCCCACCGGTGCCGGCCCGCGTGGCGACGATCGCCAACTACCTGCCGGTGTCGTTCACGCGAGCCGTGTTGCTGGGTGGCCTCGATGCGCCCACCGGCGGCCAGGCCCAGACCAACCCACAACCGGTACTGCTGCGGCTCGCTGACCACGCGTTCCTGCCCAATCGCTTTCGCAGCGCGGTCAAGGAATGTTTGGTGATTGGCGCTGGCTATGGCGACATCAGCGCCGAGCGGGCGTATATCCGCACCGAGAATTTATCCTGCGTGCGCCACGATGGCCGCACGCTGGAAGTCAAGATTCACGGATCGATCTTCGGCGAAGACGGCAAGGTCGGCGTGCGCGGCCGGCTGGTGTCGAAGCAAGGCCAGATCCTGGCCAACGCGCTCATCGCCGGCGTGGTGTCTGGCATCGGCCAGGCCTTCCAGGCTTCTGCGACGACCACCGCGATTTCCCCGCTCGGCGCGGTCAGCACCATCGCCGACGGCAAGGAATTAGTCGCCGGCGTGAGCACCGGTGTGGGCCGCGCGATGGATCGCCTGGCGCAGTACTACATCACGCTGGCCGAGAAGACCTTCCCGGTGATTGAAGTCGACGCCGGCCGCACGGTCGATGTGGTGCTGACACAAGGGGTGGCGATCGACGTGCCGGACGATGCGACAGACCAGAGCACCGACGTGAGCACCGAAGATGCGGTGGCCCGTCGCCCCATGATCGGTGACCAGGAGGGAGGCCATGATGAAGAGTAGACCGCTGAAGATCTTCGCGCTCGTGGGCGCAACGCTGCTGGCAGCGGCAACCGTCTTCGCCCAGGCGCCCGACGCCACGCCCGAACAGAGACTGCTCACCACCCTGCGGCAGCTCTACCCCGCCACCACCTTCACCCGCGTGCAAAGCACTCCCGTACCGGGTCTGTACGAAGTCGCGCTGGGTAACAACGTCGCCTATGCCGCAGAAGACGGCCGTTACTTTGTGTTCGGACACCTGTTCGATCTGCAAACCCAGCGCGATCTGACCGTGGCCAATAGGCCATCATCGGCTCTATCGCCGGCGGGGGTCGATTTCGCCGCGCTGCCGCTCACCGACGCGATCAAGACGGTCCACGGCGACGGCCGCCGCGTGCTTGCCGTGTTTAGCGACCCCGACTGTCCCTATTGCCAGGAGCTCGAAGCGCAGCTCGCTGTCCTCGACAACGCGACGGTTTACACCTTCCTGCTGCCGATCGCCTCATTGCATCCGCAGGCGACCAAGAAAGCCATCGCCGTGTGGTGCGCCGCTGATCGGTCCCATGCGTGGCGCGCAGTCGTGCTCGAGCGCAAAACACTGTCATTGAAGACCTGTGCGCATCCGATCGAGCGCAATCAGGCACTCGCCGCGAAGCTCGAGGTGCGCGGCACTCCGACGTTGATCGCCGCCGATGGCCGCATGGCCGCCGGCGCCATGCCCGCTGCCGACCTCAGTGCTTGGCTCGATGCTGGTGTGGCGATCGATAGCGCCGCTGCGCCGCCGGAGGATCGCCCATGAGGGTCGACCTGCCTCGCGGTGTCGGTCTTGTGCTCGCAGGGGCCGCGATGTTCCTCGGCGGCTGTACGTCGTTGTCCGGGGTGGGTGGCGACACGCAATACGCCTGTCCCGCGCCGCGCGGTGTGCAGTGCGGCTCGGTATCGGCGAATTACCTGCAGTCATTGCGTGGCGACCTGCCGGGTCAACCACCCGCCGGGCGCGCGCGCTCGGATCCTGGGGGCGCAAGTGCCGCGGCGATGACGCCAGTGCGATCCGGGAACGCCAATGTCGATTCGGATACGCCGCTCTACTCCCCGCCGCGCATTCTGAAGCTCTGGGTGGCGCCGTGGGAGGATCGCGACGGCGTTCTGCACGACGCCGCGTTCGTGTTCGTGCCGATCGATCGCGGCCACTGGCTGCTTGACCCTGTGCGTGCCGCGCCGCGCCTTGAAGATCGCGCGATCAGGTCACCGCGGCCAGTAGCGGCACCAGCACCGGCGAACACCGGCACGATGGACGCCGATGCGGCCCTGCCACGCCCGCTGTCACCGGCGGACCCGAAGGATGGCGATGTCCATTGAGTGGGCCGACACGCTGCGCACATGGCGGCGCGCGTACCAGGCCGAGGGCAAGGGCCGCCTGGCCGACCTCCTGGCCCGTGGCTCCGGCAACGACAGCGATCCCCGCCAATTCAGCGCGTGGCTGCCCTACCGTGCGTATGACCCCGATGGCGGGCTGTTTCAGAACCGCGATGGGGTCGGCTTCTGTCTCGACGTGCTGCCCCAGGCCGGTGCCGACGAGCGCATGGCCGAGATTCTGCAGTCGCTGTACGCCAATTGCCCACCGGGGGCGGGCATCCAGATTCATCTATTCGCCTCCCCTGCAGTGCGCGGGATGCTGACGCGCTACGCCAACCTGCGCATCAAGGACTCCGATCATCTGCAGAAGATGCAAGCCGAGGGGCGGCCCGTGCGGCAGGAGAACATCTTTCGCGCCTTGGCCAGGAAGCGCGTCGGCTTCCTCTTGGCTGGCGCCCGTCGCTCACTGACCCAGGGTTTTCAGTACACGGTGCGCGACTTCCGCCTGGCGGTGTCGGTGCATTTGCCCGGCCGTCTCTCCGACTGCGCCAAGCGCGAAGAATTGCTCTCGCTGCGGGAAGCGATGATCACCACCCTCAACGCGGCCGCATTCCCCAGCCGGCCATTCGACGCGGCCGACCTCGTCGCCTGGTGCGCGGTTTTGTGCAACCCGCAGCGCATCCTCCTCGATGCGCCACCGCCCTCCTACGACGAGGGCCGGGAGCTCTTTGAGCAGATCGTCGATTTCGACACCACGCAAGACTCTGCGCCGGATGGGCGGGCGTTGCGCTTCAATCAGGCGGGCATGGACGAAGCGACCGAGGTCCGCTTCTACGCCGTCAAGACCTTCCCCGAGCGCTTCGCGCTGTGGCAGATGGGAGGACTCACCGGCGACCTGCTGCAAGGCGCGCTGCAATACCCCTGTCCGTTCCTGCTCACCCTCGGGGTGGAGATCCTGGATCCGGAGACCACGCGCGCGGCGGTCTACGCCAACCAGACCCGGGCCACGCAGAACGCCGAAAGCCCGATGGCGAAGCTCTTGCCCGACATCCCCAAGAAGAAGCGCGACTGGGACGCCGCCGCCGACGCGCTCGATGCCGGCACCAAGCTTGTCAGTCTCTACCACGAGCTCGCCCTCTTTACGCCAACGGACCGGGCAACCCAGGCCGAAGAGAGCGCTAAAGCGATCTGGCGCTCGCGCGGGTTCGAGCTCAACAACGACGTCTACCTGCATCGGCAGTCGCTGCAGGCGAGCCTGCCCATGCAATTGTCGGAATCCTTTCACCGCGACCTGAAACGGCTTCGCCGGGTTACCACCAAGACCGCCGCCAATGCGGTGCACCTGGCGCCACTTCTCGCCGAGTGGAAGGGCACGCCAAACCCGGTGCTGCTCTTCGGCGGCCGGCGCGGCCAGTTGATGACGCTCGATCTCTTCGACAACGATCAGGGCAACTACAACGCCGCAGTAATCGGCACCTCGGGATCTGGCAAGTCGGTGCTGTTAAACGAAATCGCCTGGTCCTACCGTGCCATCGGTGCCAAGGTGTGGATGCTGGATCTGGGACGCAGTTTCGAGAAACTCTGCCGCGTCTGCGATGGGCAGATGATCGAGTTTCGCGCCAGCGCCGCCATCAACGTCAATCCGTTCTCGGCGGTCACCGACATCCACGACGACATGGCGATGCTGCAGCCGGTCGTCGCCAAGATGGCCTCACCGTCGCAGGCCCTCGATCCTTTCGCCTACAAGGCCATCGCCAGCGCCATCCTCATCGCCTGGGAGACGCACGGCCCCGCCATGACCGTGACCCACATCCGCGACGTCCTGGCGACCGGGCGCCTGCGCGACGGCAGCGCGGCGGTCGATCGACGCCTGCAGGACCTTGCGGTGATGCTGGAACCCTTCAGCCGGGACGGCGCCTATGGCCGCTACTTCGACGGTCCGGCGACCGTCGATTTCAGTAACGATTTCGTGGTGATCGAGGAAGAGGAGTTAAAGCAGAAGCCAGACCTGCACCTGGTGGTCAACCTGATCCTGCTCTACCGCATCACTCGCGCGATGTACGAAACGCGCGACCGCAAGAAACTCCTCATCATCGATGAATTGAAGCAACAGCTCGGGACCACCGGCGAGGACGATCCGGTGCTGGCCCAGGTGGTCGAAGAGGCCGCGCGCCGGGCGCGCAAGTACGGCGGTGCCCTGATCACCGCCACCCAGGGGGCGGACGACTACTACGCCACCGCCGCCACCACGGCTGCCTTCAACTTCTCCGACTGGGTGTTCCTGCTGCGCCAGAAGCAGGAATCGATCGAGCTCCTCGATCGCAGTGGGCGCATCAGCATGGACGACTACAAGAAGCGCCTGCTGCAGTCGCTGCGCACCGAGCGGGGGGTGTTTTCTGAAGCGTATGTGCATTCGCCGATGGGCGAAGGGGTCGCCCGGCTGCTGCTCGACCCGCACACGCTGCTGCTCTTCAGCAACCGTCTCGAGGACAACGCGCCGCTCGATGCCAAGCGGGCGCAGGGGCTCCCCATCGACCAGGCCATCACCGAGTTGCTGCAGGAGCGAGGCATCAGCGCATGAAGCCGCTGGCTCTAAGTGTCGCCATCAATGTGCTGCTGATCGTGCTGGCCGTCATTGCCTACGACCGGTACGCGCGGGTGCGGGAGCTCCGCGTGGCAGTTGTCGACGTCGCCGGAGTCTACCGCTGGAAGGAAGCCCAGTTCACCGCGCTCTTGACCCAGCCCGGCACCGACCTTCGCGCCGACGCCAGCGCCCCGCAGCTCGCGGCGGAGTTCGCCCGGGAGTTGCCAAAGGCGCTCGATGACATCGCCGCCGAGTGTCGCTGCCTGTTACTCACCCGCGCGGTCCTGGCGGGCCCGCCCGAGCACGTCGCCGCGCACGTGGCCGACTTGACCGCAACGCTCAAGCAAAAGCTGGGGATGCCATGACACTGCACACCTCGGCCGCGTCCGTCGCCGTGCTGCGCTTATGCCGCTGGATACAGCGCGGGTTCACGCCGCTCGCCGCCGAGCTTCGGCAGCGCTGGCAGCTGCACGTGATCATCGCGCTCGTGGTCGCCGCCTGTTATCAGCACCTGCTGTTCAATCTCACGCCGAGCCTGCCCTACATGCTGGCGGTGCTCGAGCGCGGCGCGACGGTCGAGCGCGGCGATCTGATCGTGTTTCGCTTCGAGGGCGGCGAGATCGGCCCTTACTTGAAAGGCCAATGGTTCTTCAAGCGCGTGGCGGGCCTGCCCGGCGATACGGTCAGGGTCGAGGGTCAGAATGTGTTCGTCAACGCGACGCCCGTCGGCTTCGCTAAGCCGCGCACCCGCACCGGCGTGCCGCTCGAACCAATCGCACCCGGCCCAATTCCCCCCGGCCGCTACTACGTTCAGGGCACCCATCCCGACAGCTTCGATTCGCGCTATCGCGTGAGCGGCCTGATCCGGGCCGAGCAGATCGTCGGTGTCGCCCATAAGGTGTGGTGACGTGCGACACAGCACTTTCCTGCCTGGCTCCTTTCTGGATGCGGCGCTGCTGTTGAGCTCGTGCGCCGTGTTGTTGTTGAGCCCAATGGCAGAGGCGATCGACCTGGGCGTGATCGGACCCGCCTACACCATCGCCGAGCCCGATCTGCTAGTCGAACTGCAGACGAAGCTCTCCGAGAAAGCGCGCACGGGGGAGCTGCAGCAGCTCGAGCGCGCCGCCCGCCAGCGCATTGTGGCGGCGATCGAGACGCCACCACCAGTGCCCGGACTCGCGCGCAGCGAACACTCCCGCACCTTCCATTTCGACCCCTCGGTGGTGGTTGGCGAGCCCATCGTCGACGCAGAGGGCCATGTGCTCATCGCCGCCGGCACCCGCACCAATCCACTCGATGTCGTGTCGCTCTCGCAGCCGCTGCTCTTCTTCGACGGGCGCGATGCCGCCCAGGTGCGGCAGGCGAAAGCACTGATCGAGCGCTACGGCGGCAAGGTCAAGCCGATCCTCACGGCGGGCTCCTACCTCAACCTGATGCGCCGTTGGCGCTTCGCTGTCTATTACGACCAGCAGGGGGCGCTGGTGAGCAAGCTCGGCATCCACGAGGTGCCGGCGTTGGTCTCCCAGGAAGGCAAGCGCCTGCGCATCGATGCGTTGGCACCCACCAAATGACCCCCCTGCGCTCCTGGCTGTTGGTGGCTGTTCTGGCGCTCACCGGAGTCGACGCAGCGCGCGCGGCCACATGCGAAGGCAAGTTCGTCAATCCACTCACCGACATCTGCTGGTCGTGCGTGTTTCCGTTGAGCATTGGCGCCGCGACCGTGGCGAGCCTCGGCCAGGAGGACATCGCCAACCCGCCGAGCCCGGTGTGTGCCTGCTCCGGCATCCCACCGCGGGTTGGACTGTCGCTGGGGTTTTGGGAACCGGCGCGGCAGATCGACGTGACGCGGCAGCCGTTTTGTCTCGTAAGCCTCGGCGGGATCAGTCTGAATCCCGGGATTCCGGCCCCGCAGGCAGCACAGAACACGCGCCTCTTCGGGCACGCGAGTTCCAGCTTCTACCAAGCGCATTACTACACCAACCCGGTGCTCTACTGGCTGGAAGTGCTCCTGGATTTTCCGTGTCTGGAGAAGGGATCGTTCGACATCGCCTACCTCACCGAAGTCGATCCGTTGTGGAACGACGATGAGTTGACGTTAATCCTCAATCCGGATGCGGTGCTCTTCGCCAATCCGATCGCGCAGGCGGCCTGTGCCGCGGACTGTGTCGCCGCGACGCTAGGTTTTGGCTTGCCGCAACTCTTCTGGTGCGCCGGTTGCCAGGGGAGCGTCTATCCCCTCAACGGTCACGTCGCCGTGCACCTGGGCGGCGTTCAGGCATCGATGCTGATCGCGCAACGGCTGACCGCCAAGATGCACCGCCAGTTGATCGCCTGGGGCTACCACGGCAGCGCTGCGCTGTGCCGCCCGTACCTCGAGCCGGTGATGGACAAGACCGCCTACAAGACGCAGATGACCTATCCGGTTCCCAACACCGCGAAACTCGATGGCCGCTGCTGCCAACCGTACGGACGCACCACCACGCTGTGGGGCGCAGGCAAGGAGTATCCGGTCAAGGGTGAGGACTTCTCATATCTGCTGTTTCGCAAACGGAACTGCTGTGCCGGAGCCTTCTAGACCACGGCCCATGGGTCAACTGATCGCGCTCATGTTGGCGTGCGCGGTGCTGACGTGCACGGTACTGCGGGTGCACGCGCAGTCAGCGGAGCGCAACGCGGGTGTTCCCGGGACGATCTCGGTACGACAACCGACGGCCGCCGAGATCGAACGCGCGGCGCGCGAGCATCGCATGCCGACGGACGCGGAGCTCGAACGGGTACCCATTCCCTCGACGCCGAAGCTCGACGTCGTGGGCAAACCAGCGTCACTCGACATCGAGAAGCTCGCCCGACAGCTTCAGGACCCGCAAGGCGCTTTCGGGCATGGCGCCAACGACAATGCGCCGCGCCTGCAGATCTTTGTGACGTTGGCGATGCCCGAGGCGTCGCTCTCCGCCCTGATCGCCCAGGCGGTGCGTGCCCATGCGGTGTTGGTGCTGCGCGGCGCGAAGAACGGATCCGTACGCCAGACGCTAGAGGCGGCACGCAAGCTCATCGGCACGCAAGCGGTGGCCTGGCAGATCGATCCGCCGGCGTTTGCCCACTACCGGATCACCGCCGCGCCGACCTTCGTCCTGACCCGGACGGGTGCAGCACCCAACGCGTGCGGTGACGATGTTTGTCTGGCCGATCACGACTTTGCCAAAGTCATCGGCGACGTGA
>Ga0315287_10000857_pt1 | contig 27148 bp, 19 predicted proteins | sample YL17G11_0_MG_FD_205037 | JGI IMG/M metagenome (GOLD analysis project Ga0315287, IMG submission 205037) | Sediment microbial communities from Yellowstone Lake, YNP, Wyoming, USA - YL17G11_0 | ecosystem: Environmental > Aquatic > Freshwater > Lake > Sediment | place: USA: Wyoming | collected... | reverse complement strand
TCTAGGTTCAACCGAGAGGGTGATCTCATGTTTAGCTGCGGCAAGGTGAGATATAGGCGCGCGAGAAAGAGAGAGAGGCGCGGAATGCGCGTGCGTGACTGCGAGCAAAAAAGCGAGAACTCCGATCGACCGGCGACCCTCTCTCGACCTTGCGGCCTGGATGGAGGGATCCGGCATGTACGCCGCCCGCCCCCCGCGCGGGCGCACGCCCTCGCCCTTGCCCACGCCAACCATGCGGAGAGAGAGATCATAGCCACGCACCCTGCCGAAAAGAGGAAGATCATCGCCAACACGCTCATGACTACATTCTCTCTCATTCCCTGCATATCTCTTTTTCACACATCCACAGGACCACAACCCCAACGCCTGGTTCACCGCGGACGGCAAGCGCCTGGGCAACTACATCGGCCACAACGGCGCGGTGGCCACGTGCGACGTCTCCTCCGACTCGTCCCTCCTCCTCACGGGCTCCGCCGACTCGTCGGCCAAACTGTGGGATGTGAAGACAGGTGCCTGCCTGTTCACCTGGTCCTTTGACGCGCCCTGCAAAGCCGTCGCGTTCGGCCTGGGCGACGCCATCGCCGCCATTTCGACCGACCCTTTCCTGACACAGGAGCCCGCCATCCACATCGTGCGCGTGAGTGCGGGCCAGGCAACGCCCGACATCCTGCGCTCCCTGACGGGGTTCAAGGGGCGCATCAACCGGGTCGCGTTCACAGACGGCAACGCCTCCCTCCTCGCCGCGGGCGAGGACGGCGTCGTCCGCAGGTGGAGCGTGGAGAGCGGCGAGCTTCTGGGCGAGGGGCCCCTGCACAAGGGCTCCATCACCGACCTCCAGCTGTCGGGCGATGGCACGCACTTCGTGACCTCGTCCCTCGACACGACCGCCAAGCTGGTGGACGCGCGCACCCTGAAAGAGTTGAAGGAGTACAAGACGGGCACCAACGCCAACGCGGCCGCCCTGCACCCCTCCTTCCCGCACGTACTGGTGGGGGGCGGGCAGGAAGCGTCCCAGGTGACGACGACCTCCTCCCGGGCTGGCAAGTTCGAGTCCCGCTTCTTCCACAAGGTGCTCACAGACGAGGTCGGGACCGTGCGCGGCCACTTCGGGCCCATCAACGCCGTCGCGTTCACCCCCGACGGCCGGGCCTTTGCGACGGGCGGCGAGGACGGCTACATCCGCCTGCACCACTTTGACGCGGACTACCTGCGCATCGGGGCGGCGGCGGCGAAGGACATTGCGGTTTAGAAAAGGAGAAATGGATGGAGAGTGGGGACGCTTCCGGGCAAGAGGGAGAGAGAGAGAGTGGAGGGAGAGAGAGAGGTGTGTGTTGTGCGTGTGAAGAGAATGCATGAGCAATGAGAGGCCTGAGAGTCAATGAGAGGACTTGACGGTTCGGAGGGCCAACGCAGGGGACGGCGTCAGCCAGGTGTGAGAGAGCGAGAGAGCGGTTGGGGGTCGATTTGGTGATATTAGTTTAGTCGTCCAGGCGAGCGTCGCCCTTGCATGGCCGTCACAGCCTCTACTCTCCGGCTGTTTAAGCACAGGTGCTGGGGGACACGCACCCCCCGCCCTCACCCAGCCTCACCCCAGCTATACGTGCACATACCTGATAACCCCCTCGTGCGTGGCACGATAGCTGCACGAGAGATCCTGGCGCCCTGTTGCGAGCCAAAGAAAACTCTCTCACCGCGCCGGCGACGTCGTGTCGCGAAAGCCAACACCCCGTCCCCGCCACCACCGCCACACCCGCCCACCCAGGGCGCGCGGACGCCATCAAATCACTGGCTGGCGCATCGATAAATATCGTTTGGCGAGTGAGAGGGACTGCGGGCAACGGAATGGATGCTCCTGCGGTGGAGGCGGCTCCACACCCTCAACCACCGTCTGCCCCTGCCCTGCCCGCCCCGGCCCCTGCCCCAGCCGCGTCCTCGCCCTTTGACATCCTGGGCGCCCTCCTCACCCTGGGCGCGGCCATCCCCCCCCGGCCGCCCGCCCCAGCGCCACCCCCGCCCGCTGGCCGCGGCCGGGGGCCGTCCGTCGCAGGGCGCGCTGCCGCCGCCGCCGCGGCCGCCCGCTTGCCGCCCAGCTACGGCTTAACCCACCCCGCCCGCGGCCACGGCCCGCCCTACGTCTCCAACCGGGCGTACGCCCGCCCGCTGACCTCCCAAACCGACCTGCGATTCTTGCACCTACCGATCGACATGGCGACGGCGATGCTGCCGGACATTCAAGCATACACAGACGGGTCCGCCCGGTCCCGGGTGGGGCGCCCACTGTCGCCTGGTGGGCGCATCCGGACGGGTGGGCGGCACCCGGTCTTTGCGGCCCGGGTGCGCCTGCTGCTCACGGACGGGACGAGGTGGCCTGTGTGAGTCGTAAAGAGGGGGGGGGAGAGAGAGAGAGAGAAAAGACAGCGCACAACAGTTGTTGTGCGCTTTTTGACCTTCCAGCTTTCTGACCCCGTGCTCTTCTCTTTTCTTTCCTCCGTCTCACCGCCCTCCTCTCTGTCTCTCTCTCTCACGCACAGTCTCTTCCGTACCTACCTGACCGGCAAGCAGTACCACCGCCGCCTGACGGACGGGTGGCGCGCCTTCTGTGCCGCCCAAAACCTGGCCATGGGCGATGCCGTCCACTTTTGGCGCGACCCGCGCGACGACTTCGACGGCAACCACCCGGCCGACGAGCCGCCGGCACTGGTGCTGCGGATCCGGGTGGTGCGGCGGGCCATGGCGGTGGCGCCCGGGTGAGAGACGGCGCGCGCGCGTGTGCGGGTGATGCATAAAGATCAGGATAGAGAAAGAACGAACGAAAGAAAAGAAAAGTACGCGAGAAGCGAGAGAGAGATAAAAATGAGGATAGTTCTTGTGTAGTGTGACCATCACACCACCACCCCCACCGCCACCGTCCGCCCACCATCCCGCAGCACCACCCGCCCTAGAGGCTTGCAGTCGGCAGCCGCCTCCAGGGCGACGGGCTTGACGGGGGTGACAGTGATGAGGGCGGCCCCACCCCGCGGCACCAGGCGGGGTTTGGGCCGAGTGACCGTGCCTTCCGCATTCACCAGCGCTATCAGGCCGGTCACCACCGCCGCCTCCTGGAGCGCGTGGGCGTGCAGGGTGATACACGCTCCGCGCAAGAGCGGGGGCACGCCCGGCGTGTCCAGGACGACAACGCGCGCGGTGAAGGAGGAGAGGGCAGGCGCGGGGCAGGAGACCGGGCACAGCACGCAACCTGCCGCGACCGCCTCGGGGCCCGGCAGGCCGGCCAGCGTCAGTTCTGTCCCCTCGCCCGCGACCGCCAGAGGGGATGGAGACAAGGAGAGCGCAGTGCCTTCACCGCCGCCGCTCGCCCCGACCGTGGCCACCCGCTCCACCAGCGCGACCGCCCCACCTGGCTCGACCGTCACCTTCATGCCCGGGCACACCGCGCCGCCCGCCACCCGCCCCGCCACGACGACCGTGGCCCGGGGCCCCTTGGCCACGTCGCCGATGGGCAGGCGGAGCGGGCCGGACGCGTCGCGCAGGACAGGGGACAGGGCGTCAATGGCGGAGAGGAGGGTGGGGAAAGGGTCCCCAGCAAAACCGCCCGCCTCCACGCCGCCGCCCGCCCGCCACCATGCCGCCAGGCTCGCGTCCGTGGGCGGGGAGCTCACGTTCTGCCCGGCCGGCGCCGACACGGGCAACCACTGGACTGCGTCCCGGGCGAAGCCGAGGGAATCCAGGAAGGGCGCCAGCGAGGAGCGGACCGCACAAAACCGGGCTGGCGGCCAGCCAGCCCCATCCAGTTTCGTGACGGCCACCACGAGCTGGGTGATACCCAGGGCGCGGGCCAGGGTCGCATGCTCCTTCGTCTGCCCGTACCCACCACTGTCACCCCCTCCATTCCCCCCACCAAAGCCAGCCTCGAAGCCGCCGGGCGTGCCGTCAACGACCAGGACGGCCGCGTCAGCGGCCGCTGCACCAGCCATGGCGGCCGGCACGAAATCCCGGTGCCCGGGCGCGTCGGCCAGGGCAACGCACGCCCAGTGCGGGGTGGGCCCGAACCGGGCGGCCGCCACGTCCACCGTCACCCCGCGCTCGCGCTCGTCGGCCGACGCGTCCAGCAGCCAGGCCCAGCCAAAGGAAGCTTTGCCCGCAGCCGCGGCCGCGCGCGCGAGGTTGGCGGCGGACCGCCCCGGGACGGCGCCCACGTCCGCCAGCAGGCGCCCCGTCAGGGTGGACTTGCCGGCGTCCACGTGCCCCAGGATGACCAAGTGAAGCTCGCCCGCGTGGCGGTGTGTGGGTGGTGGGGGAGTGACGGCAGCGGTGGCCGCAGCGGACGCGGCGAGCGCGGCGGCGAGACGGGGCTCGTGGCGATAGGCCGACCGAGGCAGGGCTGGGGGAGGGGCGGCCGGCCCTAGGCGCAGGCCCGCGACCGCAGCAGCAGCAGCTGCACCATCGGCGAGCTCGCCCGACGCAGAGGTGGGGGTGGCCGGGGCGGGCGACGGGCCGGCACCAGGCGAGCCCCCGCCCGGAGGCGGTGCGGCAGCAGTGGCCTTCCCGCAGGTCGTGGCCGGCTTCCCAGGCGCCACCGCCGACCCGACCGCGCCTGAGCCAGCCCCGGCCTTCTTCTTGGGCCCGGGCGCGGGTTTCGGCGGCGGGGCGGGCTTGGCCTTAAGGTTGTGAGGTGGAGAATAAGAGGGGCAAGACTTGTGAACATGAACTGGCCCACAGACCCAGCGGCGCGCGCACGCACGGGTGCACGCCTTGGCGTCCCATTTCGCATGCCACTGTGTGCTATGACGCACTTCCTACCCATCCGCAATACGTGGCCGCCTATTTACCCCCTCATACCGGCCTCAAATGCTGTCCATTATTCATTTTACCTTGGCCGCTTTCGTCTTCACGACCGCCCCGCCGCCGCCCCGATCGTACGCGTCGTAGCCCTCATCGCCATCGTCATCTCCGTAATCGTCGAAGCCGTCATCGTAGTAGTCGTCGCCATAGCCGCCGCCGACACCGCCTTTCCGGTATGCCATGGTAAAAACGAGGTGTGAGAAAAAAAGAGTGAGCGTCACTTTTCCTCCCCTTGCCACTCTCAAAAAACTCTACTGTGCCCGTGCGCCGGTGCACGTCCACTCACACGCGCATCCCATGCCACCCACTTCCGTGCGTCGCCGCCGGGCTGCCCTGGCCGCGGTGACCGCGGTAGGCGGGTATGCGGCGTGGCGGGTGTACAGGTAAGGAGGAAGATGAGCAGCGCCACGGCTGGACGGGCTGTGGTGAATGCGCGGCGCTTGCCCCCCCTCTCTCGAGCGCGTGCTGGCCGTGTGATCGGGCGCCCACGCACCGCCCGCCTCGTCACAGCCCTGGAGCGAGCACCAGCGCATCCATCAGGCTTGGGTCTGGAGGGATTAGCCCTGGACATACCTCAATTTCTTGCGCGCCAAAGGAGACCCCCCCGCGCCCCCGCCACTGTGTGCCAGCCGGGCATTCACACTCGCCCCTCTTTTCCTCGCTTCCCCTTCCGAACGGCAGGTCCCGCCGCGAAGCCGCCGAACGGGAGGCCGCTGGCCTGCCCCCAGCCCCACCCTCAACCTTAGCCCGGTGGGGCGCCGCCGCGACGGACACCTTGGACGCGGCCACCAAAGCCCGCGACGCGCTGGCCGCGCTGGCCGCCCTGGGCACGACGGTCGCGCGCGACGCGGCCGCCTTTGTGGAGGGGCGGAGCGAGGGTGGGGAAGTGCCGGCGTCCCTGGCGGCGCTGGCCCGACTGGCGGCGTCACCGGTGAGTTGCTGTGTCGTGGAGAGCGGGGCGTGGAGAGAGGGGCGGCGGGCGGGGGCGCGGGTGAGGGACTCTTGCTTGCTGCCTGCGAGGGGGGTGGTGCGCGGGGCCCCTCATGCACGAACCCCGCTCACCTTGCGTCATCATCTATCTCTTCATCACCGCCCAGGACGTCGCCCGCGCCACCGCATCCCTGGCCGCCGCCGCCACCGCCGGCGCCCTGTCCGCCGTCTTGGACGCGGACCGCGGCGGCAGCGGCCGGCCCATGGGCGACGCGACCTCCACCTCCCCCTCCCCGCTCGGCTCGTCCTCGCCCACCTCGTCCTCCTCCACCCTCGCCGCCATGGCGGGCGGGTCCGGCCGCGCCGAGGCCCTGCTCGTCCTGGCCGTCTCTGCCGCCTGTCGGGCGTCCACGCGCGAGTATTTGGATGCGATGGGGTATGTGAGGGCCCCCCGGGCGGAAAGCAACCCGCTCCTGCTGGTGCCGACGCCTGCCGACGCCTGCCGACGCGGCGGCGGCAGCGATGCGCCCGCCGCCGCGCACGGCACGCCCGCCGCCCTGGGCTCACCCGACGATGCGGCCGCCACGCTGACCCTGGTCAAGGGAGGGGCCGCCGCCTCCACGCCCACCCGCCCGGGCCCGCGCACGCCGGCCTCTCCGGGCGTCCGCCCCACCCCTGCCCGCGACCCCCTCCTCGCCGCCCTGGCCACCGTCCTCGAATGGGCGGCCTCGCCCGCGGGCGGGGCCTCCGTCGCGGGCGCCGCCTCCGCCGCCTCCGCCGCCGCGGTGGGCGCCTGGCTGGACCGAGGCGCCGCGGGCGGGGGGTGGGGCGCGCTGGTGGGCGCGGTGTGCTCGCCTGACAATGTCCCGGGCGCCGAACGCCTGGCCCGGGCGGGCGCCGGGGAGTGCGTGGCGGCCCTGCTCGAATCCGCGCGGGCCGCCCGCGTGGGAGCGGTGCGGGACCGGGCGAGGCGGGCGGCGGCCGCCTCGGCAAGGGGCGAGGAGGACCCGCAACAGCAGGGCGCCATGGGCGGGGTTGAGGGGGAGGACGGCGCCCACCAGGCTGGCCTGGGCGGGGCGGTGGCGGACGCACTCGCCCGTGTCGGCCGCGCCCCCGACGCCCGCGCCCTTGCCATCTCCCTGGTCGCCGCCTCCGCGAGCGCGGGCGTGCGCAGCGCCCTGGGCGTGGCGGGCGGGGCGGTGGCGGGCCTGCCGGCCAGCCTGCGGGCGGCGGTCGGAGGGTGGGTGGCGGACGCAAAGGGAGGAGGGCGGGTGGTGCACCGCACGCCCCGCTCCGCCGCCTCCCGCCCGGCCTCCGCCGCCGCCGCCGCCCGGCAATCCCCTGCCGACACCGACCTGCCGCCCCTCCACCTCCTCCCGGCCCTGGCAGTCGCGCTGGTGGGCGCGCTGCTGGCAGCGTGTGTCGCCCTGGCCATCCTGCGCCGGGCGGCTGTGCTGGGCGGCCTGTGCGGGGCAGCGGGCGCGGGCGCGGGCGCGGGCGCGCCCTGGGCGGCCCGGGCGGTGTGTCCCTGATAGAGCGAGGGGTGGGAGGTGAGGAGCGTGGATGCTTGCAGGCGGGGCGGGGCGGGCGCGGCGGCGGGCGCGGCCGTGAGAGATTAGGAGCCCCAGGTTCTTCAAACTGTGTTTTCTTTTTTTGCCAATTTCATCACCGCTTGCAACCCTCATTTGGGCACGGGAATGCGGCACCCCCGCGCCATCCACCACACGAGCGGCCACTGCAACGCCCAGACTAAGAGGAGCACATAATTGGTGCGCGCCGGCGGCGACCCATTCCCTCCACCCCCACCCCCGCCGCCCCGCCTCGCGTCCTGGAAAAGGACGCGCTTGAGGGAGCGGACCAGGAAGACGCCCGCGGCGGTGGCACCATACGCGGTGACCAGGGCGGGCGCCCAGCCCCCGCCGGCCGCGGCGACCGCGCCCGCGCTGGTGGGCGGGGAGGGCTGCCCACCCTCTGCTCCTGCTGCTGCGCCAGCTGCGCCGGCCGCCATAGAGGCGAGCGACCCGCCTGGTGCGCTCGCGCCCCGCCCCTGGATCGCCCGCCAGTCGGACGCCGCCCGCACCGCGCACGCGCACGCGCCGTGGACGGCCGGGTACCCCGCATAGGCGAGGACCTCCGCCAGGGGCGCCGCCCCGGCCGCGCCCAAGGACCAGAGCGCGCCCTTGAGCACGCCAGCGTGCAGCGCCCACAGGGAGAAGGCGCCGCTCACCGCGGACGCCAGGGTTTCGGGCGTGAAGGCCCCCGCCGCGACGGCCGACACGCCCCGCAGGAGGGCCAGGGTGAGGGACGCCATGAGCGGGAGGTACAGGTCGGGCGCGTGGACGTCCCGGGCAGGCGGGGCGTAGGGCGGCGGGGGGGCGTTTTGGCCGCTGCTCACCACGGCTCCCGCCTCCCGAATGCGTGTGTACGTCCACCGCCGGGCCCAAGGAATCATCAGGAGGGCTAGCTTGGAGCGGACGTAGGGGGACGTGACGTGCAGGGAGGTGCCCAGGCCGAAGAGGGAAAAGCGGCCGCCGCCAGGCGCGCCGGAATGGCCGGCGTGGTTGGCTGCGGAGGGCCCGCCGCCTCCCATCATGCTGCCGCCGGTGCCATCGCCGGACGCACCGCCACCGCCGCCCGACCCGCCCCGCGTGAGCGCCCCCAACCAGCCGCCCTTGAACAGGGCGGCCCCGCGCTCAAATACGCCGCCCGCACCGCCGCCCGCTCGCAGGGCGTCGACTGCGAGGCCCGCCGCGAATTGGTAGGGGTCGGAGGGGTTGGCGGCGGAGCCGCCACCGCCGAGGGCGGCGCCCAGGGCGGCGGCGGCGGCCGCGGCGGCGGAGGCGGAGGCGGTGGAGGAGGGCTGCTGGTGGTAAGCGGCGGGGGCCTTGGTGGGAAAGAAAGAGAAGAATGAATTGATGAGAGTGCGTTGAGAGAGTGCGCGCGCCGCTCCTCGTATGCCAAGGAAACGATGCGTGTCACACGCGCATCGACCGGGGCATGGTACAGCGCAGGCGCCTCGTCTCCCCCGCGCAGCACACGCCAACCCGCCCTCTCATGCCCCGCGCCAGAGACAACAAAAAAACGATGCGCGACAACCGAAAATGGAAACAGAAACGCACCGGCGCCCACCCCTGTGGAGCTTGTTGCTGCTGCCCATACTGCTGCTGCCCAGGCGGTGGCCCTCGATATCCGTACCCCGGCGCGGCGGGCGGGGCCTGGCCGTAGGCCTGGCCGCCGTAGGAGGGAGGTTGCATCGGCGGCGGCGGGGCGGTCGACGCCTGCGCGCCGCTCCACTGCTGCTGGCCGTTATTGCCCATGGCCTGTCTGCGCTGCTGAGGGGCGGCGGGTGCGGGGGGGGCACCGTCCCAGGCGGCGGGCGGGTCGCCCTGTTGGGGAGGCGGCTGCCAGGACATCGCGAAAAGAAGAAAAAACAATGGTGCAGAACCATTGTTCAGCCTTCATCTCCGCGCCCGCCTCCATCATGCCCACCGCCGTCGCTGCCCCGCCCTCCTTCGCGCCCGTCGAGGCCAAGATGAAGGATGCCGGCCTTTCCGACGCCGCCATCGCCGCCTTCCGCCTCAACTTTGACGCGCTGGCGTCCGGGGCGACGGGGCTGGTGAGAGGAGACAAGAGAGGGGGTGCCTTCTTCTTTTTTCACATTGGCACGCCCCCACAGGGCGGCCTGCGATACTGGGCAGGCCGCGCCACCCCAGAGACGTGGATTCTGCCCGCATCTATGTGTTTTCGGGGAGTGGGGCCGGGGTTGGGGCGTGCATCGGCCCACCCGGAAACGTCGGACACAGGGTCAGTTTTTTTTTGTTTTTTTTCTTTCTTTTTCCCTCACGCCCACACCCTCTCAGGTCCCCGAGTCCGACATCACGCCCGTCGATGACCTGCCCACCCTAGAATCCCTGCACACGACTGTGCCGTCCAAGGAAGCTCTCAAGGTATGACGGAGGGCTGAGAAAAGAAAAAGACACACGAACGAGCGGCCGTCTCTGCCCGCGCATCCAACAGGGGGGCACCCTCTTTTCACACCCCACCCCTCCCCTCCCCTCCCCTCCCCTCCTCTCTCCATCCCCCGTCTCCAGTCCCTCCTCTCCAAGACCGCCATCCTCAAGCTCAACGGGGGCCTGGGCACCTCCATGGGCCTGGCCAAGGCCAAGGCGCTGCTGGAGGTGAAGCCGGGCGCCTCGTTCCTGGACCTCATCGCCCGCCAGGTGACCCACCTGCGCGCGGCCACGGGCAGCGCCGTCCGGTTCATCCTCATGAACTCCTTCTCCACGGCGGCCGACACGCGGGCCTTCCTGACGGCGGCCGGCCACGGCGACCTGGTATCCGAGCCCGACGCGGAGCTACTCCAGAACAAGTCGCCCAAGCTGGAGGCGGCGTCCCTCGCGCCGGTCGCCTGGCCGGCCGAGCCCGACCTCGAGTGGTGCCCGCCGGGGCACGGCGACGTCTACCCCTCCCTGCTCGGCTCCGGCATGCTGGACCGCCTACTGGCAGCCGGCGTGGACACGCTCTTCGTCTCCAACGCGGACAACCTGGGGGCGACGCTCGACCTGCCCCTCCTCGCCCACTTTGCCGGCTCCGGCGCGCCCTTCCTCATGGAGGTCGCCCCGCGCACGGAGGCCGACAAGAAAGGGGGCCACCTCGCCCGCCGCGCGTCTGACGGGCGCCTGCTCCTGCGCGAGTCCGCCCAGTGCCGCCCGGAGGACAAGGCGGCGTTCGAGGACGTGGCTAGGCACGCCTTCTTCAACACCAACAACCTGTGGGTGAATTTGCCCGCCCTGAAGGCCGCCCTGGACGCGTCCGGCGTGGGCGCCCTCCGCCTGCCCCTGATCAAGAACGCCAAGACGGTTGACCCGCGGGATGCGGCCTCCCCGCCCGTCTTCCAGCTGGAGACGGCGATGGGGTCGGCCATCGAGCTGTTTGACGGTGCGGCCGCGGTCGTCGTCCCGCGGACCCGCTTCGCGCCCGTCAAGACGACCTCCGACCTGTTTGTCCTCCGCTCCGACGCCTACCGCGTCACCGAGGGGTCGACCGTGGAGCCGACGGTGTCGCCCCTGCCCAAGGTGGACCTGGACGGCAAGGCCTACAAGCTGGTGGACGATTACGAGCGGCTCGTCCCGTGCCCGCCCTCCCTCGTGGGCGCCAAAAGCGTGACGGTCAAGGGGGCCGTCCGTTTTGGGGCGGGGACGGTGTTCAAGGGCGACGTCTTGATCGTGAATGAGGGCGAGGGTGTGGCGGACCTGCCGGCGGGCGAGTATGCGGATGCGGTCGTGCCACTGGGGGGGGCCAAGGTGGAAGCGGCGTGAAATGAATCAAGAGAGGGAGAGAGGAGGGGAGGTTGAACACAGAGAGCTTTTACCAAGCTTGTTTCGCGCACGCCTGAACTATGAGCCAGCCCGGCGAGTCCGCCACTCTGGCTCGGTCCCTGGCCATCCTACCGCCAGTGGCGGGGTGCGTCTGGGGTGGGGGGGCGCCCTTGGGGCGGAAGAGAGGGTCGCGTTTTCCTTTCGCGCGTCATGTTGAATGCGCGAGCGTAGCTCTCCTCTCTTTTGCCTCTGACCCATCCCTCGCCCAATCCCACCCGTCCCCCCACCACAGCAAAATGGGGGGTCCCAGTCGCCGCAGCGCTAAAGGCGGGTGGACGCCCGAGGAAGTGAGTATTTTGGAGGGGTAGGTGGTGTGCTCCCTTTCTTTTCTCCGACCTCGTCTTGCCATCATTTTTTCCAACTCATCTCCTCCTTCCTCATCGCTGCCTCCATCCCCACAGGACGAAATACTGCGCCGCGCCGTCGCCCTACTGGGCGGCCGGTGTTGGAAGAAGATCGGTGAGTTTTGTGTGTGTGCGTTTGTGTGTGTATGTGTGTGTGAAGGGGGGTGGGCGTGGCGGCGGGGGCAGTTTGGCATTGATGGCAGAAAAAAAAAGAAAAGAAAAAAAAGGCGAGCGCGCGCGGATGAAGCGCCGGGGCGCGTGCGCCCCCGCTGTCTTTCCCCCAGGCACGCACGTGCGCCCCCGGCGGGCCGCCGCCCACCCCACGCCCCCTCACCCCCACCCACCCCCCACCCCCTCCCTCTTATTATCTTTCTTTCCCTCACCCCAAGCCTCCTACCTCGACGGCCGCACCGACGTGCAATGCCTGCACCGGTGGCAGAAAGTGCTCAACCCCGACCTCATAAAGGGCGGATGGACGGAGGCGGAGGACGCGCGTATCCTGGACATGGTCGCCCGCCATGGCGCCCGGAAGTGGACGGCCATCGCGGACGGCATGCCCGGCCGTATCGGCAAGCAGTGCCGGGAACGGTGGCACAACCACTTGAACCCGGACATTAAGCGGTCCGAGTGGACGGCGGCCGAGGACGCGGTCCTGGCGGCCAACCACGCGGCCCTCGGCAACGCGTGGGCGCTCATCGCCGCCCACCTGCCCGGTCGGACGGACAACGCGATCAAGAACCACTGGAATTCCACGCTGCGGCGCAAGGTGGAGGCGGCGGCGGCCACGGCGGCGGGCGGGGGGGGCGGCGGCGGCAGCGCGGCCGACAACGTCGCCACCACCAGGCAGCAGGCCGGGCAGGCGAGCGGCGGTGGCGCCTTTGGCGCCCCTTTCCAGGTCGGGTCCCTGTCGCTCGTGGGCGGCGTCAAGGTGGCGACGGGCGCGCCTGGCGGCCCCACGGGCGGCATGGCCACCCGCCCCGCCGCCATCATGGGCTTCGGGTTCGGCGGCAACGCCACGGCGCCGGGCGTGGTGGGCTGCCTCGCGCCAGGGGGGGGGAGGAGCGGTGGCGGTTGCGGCGGCGCGCGCGCGGGGCCGCCCCCCTCGCCCTCGGCCCGCAGTGCTGCCGCTGCTGCTGCTGCTGCCCGCCGCGCGCATGGGGCTGCTCTTCCTGACACGGCCGGCTGGGCTGCCGCCGCGGCCGCCGCCCGGGGCGCCCGCCCGGGCTCAGCCAGCGTCGTCACGGGCAGGGCGGCGTCGGTGCCAACCCTGCCCACCCGCCCAGCCAGCGCGCGCGCACGGCCGGCCTCCGCGGGCGCGATGCGCCAGATCGCTCCCGGGCGGACAACGGTGGGTGGGGCGGTGCTGGAGCGTGCGGGCGACGGCGCGTCGTCCGGCCCCGCCCCGAAGCGGCGGCGGTCAGGGACCCGGCCGGCGGCGGCGGTGGCGGCGGCGGCCGCGGCGGTGGCGGCGGCGACAGCAGCGACGACGACGGCCGGAGCTGTGGTGGCACCACCGGCAGCCGCCACCGCGCCGCCCGTCGCCCCGCCCGCGCCTCTCCAGCCCGCCTTTGACAGCGCCACCATGGCTGCCCTACTCGAGCTGGAACGGTCCGGGCACCGCGGCGGCGGGAGCGGCGGCGGCGCACCGGCAGCCACGCCCGGGAGCGGGGCAGGAGGTCTGCTGGGAGGCTCCTCCCCGCCCGTCCCACCCGCCGCGGCCGCCGCGGCCGCCGGGGGGTCTTCCACCCCGGCTGCAGCCCTACCGTCAGCCACGCCCCTGTTTGGCGCCCGAGCCCTGGGCGGCGCGGCCGGGCCCCCGCCCACCACGGGCGCGCCCCTGCGCCCCCAGACCGCCGGTGGGGGCGGCCTCGAGGCGGCCCTCATGTCATCCGCCGGCCGTGGCGGGGCGGGCCTCCTATCCCGCCCCACACCCGCCCTGCTGGGCGGCCGACCCCGCCCCGCCTCCGCTCCCACCCCCAGGGACGGGGTGGCGGCTCTGCTGGCGGCGTCCGCGCCGCCGACGCAGGGAGGAGGCGGGAGGGGTGCACCCGCCTCGGAGGGGCGGGCGCGGGGCTCGTCGGCGGCCATGCCGCCCCTGCCCGCCGCCCCGCTCGCCCCCCACCTGCGGAGTGGGGCGGTGATGACTGTGGGTGAGTCCCGGGCGGGGACGGCCGAGCCGGCGGGTGAGGCTGGAGGGGCGGCGGGCCTCCTGCCAGCCCCTGTGGGGGCCCTCCCCACCGCCGCTGCCACGCCGGCCACCATCGGCCGCCGCCTGGCCGCCGCCCCAGCGTCTGGCCCCACTATCGACGATCTGGCCGCCCTGGGTGCGGCGCTGGGAGGCGGCGGCGGCGAGGATGCGGCCCTGGACGCGGCCGTCCGCCTGTTCGGGTCGCCCGACCCGACACTGGGTGGTGGTCGTGGTGGCAACACGCCCGCGGCCGCGGCAGCCGCCGGCCGGGCTACCCTCGCCGCCGCGGCGGCAAGAGCAGCGTCGGGCATGAAAGGAGGCGCGGACGCGGCCACCGCCGCTCTGGGAGCCGCCACGGCCGCCGCGGCGGATTGGCTGGCCACTATTGGGCTGCCGGCCGGTGCTGGTGCTGCGACCGCCGCTCACCCCATAGGTGGTGCTGCCGCCCCGCCGCCGCCGCCCGACCCCTTGGCCCCGCTCCCCCACACCCAGCAGGAGGAGGATGACGTCACCGGCCTTGGCGACCTGGACCTGCTGCGCGCGCTGGCGACCGCGCGCAAGGCACCACCGGCGAATGGGGGCGGGGTTGTGCGCGAGGGAGGCGAGGCTTGGGTGAAAGTGATGAGCCCGGCGACCCTGTTCAAGTGAAGGCATGCGTGTGTGTGTGTGTGTGGAGGGGGGGGGGGGGTCGTGCCCGGGCAACGGGCACCTGCTGTTTTCCAAGGCGCCGCCCCGACAGGCTTGGCGGGGTAGGCGTGTGAAAATGGTGTGGGGTTGAGAGTTTGGGTTATTTTGGTGTGTTTGTTTTTGGGTTTTTGGGGGGGCTCTGATCTGGCCGGTGTGTGTGTGTTAAAATCTGTATGCTCTTGCTATGCGCGGCGATCCGCGCCCCGGCGTGTGTGTGTGCGCGTGTGAGTGACGGCGTTTCGTGTATATAAAACTGAACTGAGGAAACAAAATTCAACCCACCAGCGGCGGCAGGCCAAAGCCGGCCAACACCCCCTCCCTGTCATTCACCCCCACCGCCAGCCCGTAGTGCTCCAGCATCAGGTGCCACTCCTCCACCTCGTCCAGGCGTTCGATGCGGTCGGCGGCGGCGTGGGCGGCGGCAGGCGTGCGCCGGGCCCACACCTCGCGCAGGTCTGCAGCGGCCGCGGCCGCCCACGCCCCTCCCGCCGTGAACCGCCCCGCCTGGCCTTCCGTGGTCGGCGCGCCCGGGACCCCGACCAGCGGGCACCCTCGGGCCTCCAGGTTGGCCCCCATCTGCACCCCAAACGCGTCGCCCGGGCGGATGGGGTCGTACACCGCACAGGCGGCGGCGGTGGGGAACCAGGCGCCCAGGGCGGCGACGAGGCGCGCGCCCGCGGCGGGAGGGAGGTACGCGAACACGCACTCGGCCAGGATCAGCGTCGGGGCGGTCCGGTCAAGACCCAGGTCTGCCAGGGTGGCCACGACAGCGTCCGCGTCGCGGAGGTCGACGGGGCGGAGGGCGTACGTGGGGCTGGAGACACAACCGGCCGCGAGGTCAAAGGAGGCTTTGCCGCCTCCACTCACCGCGTCGCACAGGGCCGGCACGCCCGCGATGACGGCGGCCTTGCGCCGGGTGATCGGTGCGTGGTCCAGCTCCACATACCGCGTCGGCGCCGCCCCTTCCGCCGCCAGCCGGAAGAATGTCGTCTCGAACCCCGCGCCCAGCGACAGGATGGTGGATGGTCGGGTGCCGCCTCCTCCACCGCCCCCCTTCCTGACCGCCTCCAAGAACGTGTCCACCAACCACGTAAAAGCCAGATGCCGGCAGTAGTACCCCCGGTTGATCAAGGGCGGGCGGCGTGGCGGGGGGTGTGCCAACGACGGCGAGCGGCGTGGGGGCGGGGCGCCCGGTGGGGTCGGTGGGCGGGCGGCCAGGAAGTGGGCCAGCCACGGGTCGGCCCAATAGCCCAGCCTGATCGCACTTAGTTTCGAGAGGGATGCATCGTCGTTTGTCGCTTGGATGGCCGGGTCGAAGCGGGTGTCTAGGATGGGGGGTGGGGTGGGGGAGGGCATGCCAGACGCGCTCGGAAAAGAGAAGGGGGAATGGGGAGAGAAGCGAAACAAAAGGCGTCGTTGACCAATGTTTAGCAACACGCAGATTTTTTCATTGCGCGGGGTGCCTGCACGCGACAAGCGATGCCGCACTCCTCGTCGGAGAGTGGGGATGATGTCACCTCCTCAGCTCCTCCGCCACTCCCGCCCGTCCGGTCCCGGGTCGCCGAACTGGAGGCCCGTCTCGCCGGTGCCGGTGCCTTGCCGCGGGTCGGCAGCTTTTCGGGCCGCCTGCGCCACAGGGACCTATTTTTCACGGGTCCCTCCCCGGGGGAAGCAGCGGAGCCCAGGTATGCTGTTGGGCAGGGGCACGGGGGTATGCGCGCGGTGCGATTGGAGGAGAGGGTGTGATGGGCAGGGCTGTCGAAACAGCGCACGCGATGTTTCCCTCGCCAGCTCACCCGACCTTCATAACCAAAAATCTTCGCCACCCACCAGTTCCGCCCGTCACCCCCTCCAGGCTGGCCGGTTTGGACGCCAACCCTCCCAGAGGGGACGGTCCGCGACATCCGGTGTGCACGGCGGTGACGGGAGCCACCGGGCCACGTCCGCGCCGCCCGTGCGCAGCCCACCGCCGGTCGAGGTTGTTGGTGACGGGAAGGGCGACGACGACTCGTCAGCCGACGCTGCTGGCCCGATCACCCCGCTCACCCCACGGGAGGAAGGAGGCGAGGTTGAAATGGAGGGGGCGGCTGGCGGCGCCCTCCCCCTGGCGCCTGCGCCCGCGACGCCCGAGCAAGGGGGTGGGCCGGCCTGGGTGGGCCCGGCCCCGCCGCCGCCCTCGACCACCCTGGGCGCCGCCGCCGCCGCCCTCCCGCTGCCGCCGCCATCGGTCGAGGCCAGCGTCTGGGCGCACGTCCCGCCTGAGGTGGTGCCCTCACAGTCCGCCGGCTCAGCACCGCCAGAAGCACCCCGTCCCCGAGCGCCGGTGCCACCACCCACCCAGCCGTCTTTTTTTGTCGTGGCCCTCCTCCTGCTGCTGCTCGCCCTCTCCGCCATCCTGGCGGCCCGGGGCGGGTCGGTAGCGGCTGCCCGGGCGGTGTCCCGGCCGGCCTGGTGGCCCGGGCGGGGCGGGGCAGCCAACGATGCCGCCGCCGTCACCGCCCCTCTTCCCTTTCCCGCCTGGCCGTGGCCCGTCCGTGTGGGCCAAAGGGGCCGGGGCCACCAGGCAGCAGCAGGGCTGCTGCTCCCAGCCATGGCGGACGCGCGGGCCCTGCCGGCGGGCGGGCGGCTCGAGCGACGGCTGCCTGCTGGCAGTGGCTCTCAGTGGGCGGCCTGGGTGGGGCGGGCCGCCGGGCGCGCGCCTGGGTCCTCCCAGGCGGCGGCCGGGCTGCCCCCGCCCCCCCCGCCACCGCCAGCTGCCTTGGAGGTTGAGGTTGAAGGGAATGCCGCCGCGCCCGCGCCCCTGGCATTCGAGATCGTGGACGCAGTGGAGGAAGGCGGCGAGGACACCATCTCCTTTGACGACGCCGTCAGCGCGGCTGCCGCGGCGGCGGCGGAGGAGGAGGAGGAAGAGGAAGCGGCAGCAGCTGCAAGCGTGGTGGTGGACGAAGAGGAGGAGCAGGCGGGGGAGGCGGCGGCGGCCCCCCTCACCCTCTCCCTGCCCCTCCGCCGCGCCCTCACCGACGCGTTCCAGTCTATGTCCGTCCTGTCGGCCGCCCAGGGACCGGCCCTGGCCGCCCTGGCAGTCGGCCTCGCCGCGGCGGCGGTGGGTTTCGCGGGCGCGGTCGCCGCGCCCGCCGTCGACCAGGCCGCCCGGCGCCGGGCCCGCCGGGCCGAGCGCGCCCGGGCCCGCCCCGCCGCGTCGGGCACTCACGACAGAGGGCAGCCGCACCACCAATCACACCGCCCCGCCTTGTCGGGACGGCTGGACGCCCCGCTCCTGGGCGGGAGCCGCCTCTCGTCGGGCTGGCACCACGGCGACGCGCTCCAGCACCATTCCCACCCCGCCAACACCGCCGCCGCCGCCGCCGCCGCCGCGGCCGCCGCCGCCGCCGCCGCCCAGGCCGCCGCCCACCGCGCGGAGGAGTCGCGCTACAACTCGGACGACTCGGCGGCGTCTTCTCCACACCCCGGGCCGATGAGAGGAGGATAGAGGAAATGATGAGATAGAGAGAACCACCGTCACTTTTATATCGTGAGACCTGTTAGTTTGTCCCGGCTGGGCACGCATTTTTGTGCAGACGCCTTGCAACACATACACACGCACGCACGCACACACACACACACACGCACAGGAACAACAAGTGGCAGCTAAAAAATACTCCCCCCCCCTCACCCCCCTCCACCCCCCCCCCCCCCCCCTTCCCATCCTCAAGCTGACGCGCCTTCTACCCCCCCCCCACCCCTCACCCTCGGCGACGGGTTGCCCCCTGCCAGCAGGTTGAAGGCCAGGAACGCTGCCATCGCGCCCGACAGCCCCGCCGCCAGGGAGCTGCCCGGCCCCGGCGGTGCGGCCGCCCAGTACCACCAGGCCGTCGCGGCCGTGGCGGCCGTGGAGGCCAGGGACCAGGGCGTGGAGGGGCGGCCGGCGCGCCAGGCGGCCAGAGACCCCGCGGCCAGGGCGAGGCAGGCGGCGCCCGCGGCGATGGCGGCCAGGGCGGGCGCGCCCGCGCCCAGCAGCAGGGTGACCAAGCCACCCCCACACAGGGAGAAGCCGTACGGGATGAGCATGCAAAAGTCGTGGAGCGGGGCGTGGCGGGAGGAGGGCGGGGGCGGGGCTGGGGCCTGATGGAGGAGAGGGGGGGGTTCATTTTTTGGGGTGGTGTGTGTGTGTGGGGGGGGGGGGGGTGGAGGGTGAGGAGAGAGCGGGTGATATCAGAGTGGTGCGTCTTTTTAAACCGATCTCGCCCACTCAGTCCCCCATGCCGCCTACACACAGGCTTTCATACAGGCTCCCTGTCAACCGTAGTGCGCGAGTCGGCATCGCCTCGTGCGCGGGGTGCCTCCCCCACAGACAAAAACAAACACACGAAACGCACCTCGTTCTCTGCCGCGCGCGGCGGGTATGTCGAAAAGGGGCGGCCCTGGCGGGTGCGCGGATGGGTCAGGCGGACAGGCAATGCGCCCTGCGAGCGCACCAATCCCGGCCCAGCCCGTCCGGGGATGGAAAGTGGCAGGGGCACGGCGGGCGCGGCAGGAGCTCGCGCGCCGGGCAGGACAGCGCGCGTCGGCGTCGGGAGGAGCGCGGCCATTGACAGGGGAAGGGGAGGGGGCCAGAGACGGGCGGGGGAGGTGCAGGTGGTGGGGGAGGGGGAGGGGGGCTGTGTGCGCTGGCTGAGCGCTGTTTCGACGGCCGGGGGAGGGACACGGGAGCGAGGGCGGGCGCACGGGTGCGACTCGCAATCGGGCGAACTGCGTTCTACAAAAAAGATGGCTGTTTATTTCACTTTTCTCTTTTTCTCGTGCCTTTGACTCTCGCGCTCCCCAGTGCGCGTGTGTGGTGGGCGACCGGCGCACCCCTCACCCTCTCTTTCTCACGCGCCCCGGCGCTGCGCCCCCATGGCAGCCCCGCCCCCGGGTGGCGGCAGCAGCGGCAAGCCCCCCCTCGCCAACGGCCGCCCCTCGTCCGCCTCCCTCAACGGCGCCGGGAAGGCGGAGCCGGCGGTGGTGGCGCCGCATCCGGCCGGCCCCACCCACGCCCACCACGCCCACCATGCCGAGGTCGGCGGGACGGGCACCCTGACCCCGCCCTTTGTGACGGCCCTGACCACGATGGCCAGGTAACGAGAAGAGAGAGGGGGGGAAGCACGCAGGCCGGGGCGGAGGGAAGGCTCCCCCCCTCCTGCCCGGTTTCGACCCCGCCCCCCGCCCCGCCCCTTTTTCAACCACCTCATCCTCTCTACCCTCCCCTTCCCTTCCTCCCTCCCTTCCTCCCTCCCTCCCTCCCCTTCCTCCCTCCCTCCCTCCCAAGCTGGGGCTTCTTCTTCCTGTTCGGCCACATCCGGGACACCGCCCGCACCCTGGCCGGCCGCCCCAAGTCCTCCGACCCCGCGTCCCTGGCCGCCCAAAAGGCCGGCCTCGCCCCCATCCGCCAGGATTATGAAGACTTTTACACGCGGCGCTGCTTCTTCCGCATCCACGACTGCTGGAACCGGCCCATCGGGTCGGCCCCCGCCGCGTACGTGGACGTCCTGGAGCGCACGCCCGTGGACGGGCAGAAGGAGCTGGAGCTGACGGGGCGGCGCATCCGGGCGCTCAACCTGGGGTCGTACAATTACCTGGGCTTTGCCGCGGCCGACCCCTACTGCACGCCCCGCGTCCAGGCCACGCTCGCGGCCCAGGGCTGGTCCGTGCCCGGCACGCGCGCGGACGCCGGCCACGCCCCCATCCACGACGCCCTGGAGGCCGCCGTCGCGGCCTTTGTGCGCAAGCCGGCCGCCGTCGTCTTCGGCATGGGCTTCGCCACCAACTCGGCTGTCATCCCAGCCCTCGTCGGCCGGGGCTGCCTGGTCATCTCGGACGCCCTCAACCACGCCTCCATCGTGGCGGGCGTGCGCGGGTCCGGCGCCAAGGTGGCCGTCTTCGCCCACAACGACGTGGACGACCTGGAGGCCGTGCTGCGCCGGGCGATCGCCGCCGGCCAGCCCCGGACCCGGCGCCCCTGGCGCAAGATCGTCATCATCGTGGAGGGCGTGTACTCGATGGAGGGCGAGATGCCGCCCCTGGCGGAGATCGTCGCCCTCAAGAAACGGTACAAGGCGTACCTGTACGTGGATGAGGCGCACTCCATCGGCGCCCTGGGCGCGTCCGGGCGCGGGGTGTGCGAGCACCTGGGCGTCGACCCCGCGGACGTCGACATCATGATGGGCACCTTCACCAAAGCCTTCGGCGCGGCGGGCGGATACATAGCCGGCGCGTCCGACCTGGTGTCCCACCTGAAGGCGGTCGCCCCCGGCCACCTGCAGGCCATCTCCATGGCGCCGCCCGTGGCGGAGCAGGTGCTGGCGGCGTTGGACCTCCTGACGGGGGCAGACGGGACGGACCGGGGCGCACGCAAGCTGGCGGCCCTCCGGGACAACGCCAACTACCTGCGCCGCCGCCTGCTGGCCCTGGGCGCCAACGTTCTGGGCGACTGGGACTCGCCCGTCGCGCCGCTGATGGTGTTCCAGCCCGGCAAGCTGGCCGCCTTTTCCCGGGCGTGCCTGGCGCGGGGCGTCGCGATCGTCGTCGTCGGCTTCCCCGCCACCCCGCTCCTGTCCGCCCGGGCCCGCCTGTGCGCGTCCGCCGCCCACACCCGGGCCGACCTGGACTACGCGCTGGCCGTCTTTGCCGAGTGCATGGACCTGTGCAGGCTGCACTACCACCCCAAGCGGCCGGTGGACGCGGGGGAGCACCTGACAAAGCCGGGCCCGCACGAGCTGGTTGGGTGAAGATGTTTTGTTTGGTTTCCTTTCCTTGTGTCTCTAGTGCGTTGTGGATGGCCAGTATTTTGTTGTGGTGGTGCGGTGCGTGCGTGATCGGCGCGGTGTTAACAAAATTGTGTTTTTTTTTCACCGCCCTCCCCTGGCTTTTGCCGCCTCCAACTCACCCTCCAGCGCTGCGATGCGCCGCTCCAGGGCCGCCTCCCGCCCGGCACCCGCCGCCTCCGCCGCCCTGGCCAGCGCCGCCTCCACCCGGGGCGGCGGCCGGGGCAGTCCCAGCGCCGACGCGGCAGTCGCGAAGGCAGCCTCTAAGTCGTGCAGCAAGTCAGCTGCATCTTCCACTCCAGCTGATATGCGTACGAGGTCGTCGGGCAGCCCCCTCGCCGCCCGTATGGCCGCCGGGATGGAGGCGTGGCTCATGTAGCAGGGCAACGAGATCTGGGAGGCCAGGGAACCAAAGGAGACGGCGACCACGAACAGGGAGGTCGCCTCGACGACGGCGCGGGAGAGGGCGAGGCTGTGTTTGAAAAAGAAAATGGGGGAGGGCCGGGGTTAGGGCATGAGATGAGGTTGCGTTGGTGCCTGTGGTGCCCTCCCTCTCCCACCCCGCCCCACTCCTCTCTCTTCCCTCTCGCCAACAAACACTCACTTGCCCGTGGTGAAAGACAACAGCGACCCCGCCGAACTGGCCTGGGAGGCGTGCAGGGCGGCGCCCGGGTGGGAAGCCAGGCCAGGGTAGAGGACGCTCTCCACCAGGGGGTGGCCGTCGAGGAAGCACGCGAGCGCGCCCGCCACGTCCGCCGCCGCCCGCATGCGCAGGTCCATGGTCTTCAGACCCCGCAGGGTGAGCCAGCAATCAAAGGGCGCCAGGCCCGCGCCCTCCGCGTTTTGCAGGAAAGCCACCCGGGCCGCCAGGTCTGCACCCCGCACAGACACTGTCCCCGCCATCACGTCTGAATGCCCGTTTATGAATTTGGTCGCGGACGTCATGGACAGGTCCGCGCCCAGGGCCAGGGGGCGCTGGAAGGTGGGCGCCATGACTGAATTGTCGACGCAGACCAAGGCGCCCGCGGCGTGGGCGACCCCGCACAGGGACCGCAGGTCGCACACCTGCATGCGCGGGTTGGTAGGGCTCTCCAGCATCAGCAGGGCCGTCCTCCCGGGCTGCATCGCGGCCGCCACGGCGGCCACGTCACAGGTGTCGACGTTGGAGACGGACACGCCCACGCCCGGGGCGACCCGCTCCAGCAGGCGGGAGGTGCCGCCGTACAGGTCATCCCCGGCGACGACGTGGCCGCCCGAGGGGACCAGGCGAAGGACCGCGGCCAGGGCGGCCATGCCGGACGTGAAGGCAAAGGCCGCGTCCCCGCCCTCCAGGTCCGCGACTTGGGCCTCCAACTGCGCGCGGGTGGGGTTGCCGGACCGGGTGTAATCGTACTCGGCCCCGCCCTCCGTGGCGGAGGCCTGGCCAAAGGTGGCGGTCTTGGACGAGGGACGGGGATGGGTGGGAGAGTGGATGCAAGAGAGGGAGGATGAGAGTGCCTAGCCAACTGACGTCGCGTCTCCACTCTCCCCTCTGTCCCTCCAATCTTCTCTCACCTGGTATAGCGGGGGCGAGATGGCAGCGTACGGGTCGTTTGTGACCTTGCGCGGGTGGAGGAGGCGGGTTGAGAAGGCCCAGGCCGAGCGAGCGGCGGCGTCGCCTGCATCGGCGGCCGCACCGCCGGCAGCGGCGCGAGGTGGTGCTTGTTGCATGCTGCGACCGCGGAGGCAGCCGGCTGGGGCGGGCGATGCGGTGCGAGTCAGGGAGGTGGTGGGCTGGACGGGCGGCATCGTGCGCTCTCGCGGCGACTGGAAGAGAGAAGAGGCGCGCCCGTGGAAAGGGGGGATGCTGGGCAAACAGAGTGTGGAACGGCTTTGGAGCGCGCCGTGTGGAGTTCAGTTCCCGGGCTCCCGCCCACTTCCGGCACGTCCTGACCCACGCAAGGCCTTCTCCATAATCACATGGTCCACCCACGGCGAGTGTATGCGGCCATCGGGTGGGCGGCCCTGGCGGGAGGAGCCCTTCTCTTAGGGCGCGCAGCCCGGCCGACCACCCTCTCCTCGGCTCCACCATCCAGCCGCCCGCTCCTACCGCTCCTGCCCTCCTCCGCCCTCGCCCTCACCGCCGCCTTCCTCATCTGCGTCCTGGCCTCCGCCGCGGGCATCGGCGGCGGCGCCGCGCTCGTCCCCCTGTACCTCACCCTGGGCGGCCAGAGCACGCACTCGGCCGTCGCGCTCTCGAACTTCACCATTGTTGGCTCGGCGCTCGCAGCGTTTGCCATCAACGCCCGCCGGGTGCACGTCCCGCCCGGCCCTGACGCCCTGCCCCGCCCGCTCATCGACTGGGATGTCATCCTGCTGATGGAGCCGGCGACCATCGTCGGCGCGATGTGTGGGGCCCTGCTGAACGCCGTCACGCCGCCCTGGCTGACGCTCTTTGGCCTGACGCTCCTCCTCGCGCTCGTCACGCACAGCGTGGCGGGCAGGGCGCGCGGGGCATGGGTGGCGGAGAGCGTGGCGCTGGAGCGGGCGCGGGCGGTAGCATTAGAGGAGCAGGCGGGCGGCGGCGGCAGCCTGGAGGCGGGGTCCAGCCTGACTACCGCCCTGTTGGTGGCTGGAGGGGAGGAGGCAGGGGCGGAGGACATTGAGGGTGAGGGCGGCGCGCGCCGCCCCAAACCGCCCGCCAGCGAGCAGCGAGTGCATGGTGGCGGGTCCAGCGGTGCGTCGCCCAAGCCACTCGCTGCCGCGCTCGGGCTGGCTGAGGGGGATCGTGCGGGGCCCCCTCCGCCGCCGCCCTCGCCCTCCCCACCCTGCCTGGGCCCCCGCCTGCCCGCCGCCAAGGCCGGACCCCTGCTGGTCGCCCTGTTTGCCGCCGTGGCCGCGTGCGACAATCTGAAAGCCCGCCTGCCCTGTGGGTCCTTACCCTACTGGCTGACCAGCCTGGGCGTCATCCCGCCCGCGGTCGGCCTGACGGTGTGGGCGCGGCGGCAGGTCCTCGGTGCGGCCGCCGGCGCGGCTGCCAGCGGTGGTGGGGTCGACGTCGCGGGCTCGGGCGTGGCGGAGGAACAGCACGCCGACCCTCCCTCCACCACCGCCCAGCGTGCCTGGACGCCGCTCAACACGCTGGCCATTCCCGGCGTCGCCGTTTTGGCAGGGCTTGCTGCTGGCATGTTTGGCGTGGGCGGCGGCATCATCAAGGGCCCCTTTCTCATCCTCATCGCCCGCCTGCCGCCGGAGGTCGCGGCCGCGTCCGCGATGACAATGATCCTCTTCACGTCCGCGACGGCGTTCCTGGTGTACTGGGGCGCGGGCGCGACCCGCCAAGACTGGGGCGGGGCGGCCTTCGGGGTCGGGCTCGCCGGGTCGGCGCTAGGGGTGGTTGGCCTGGCCCGGGCCGTCGCGGCCACCGGCGGGCGGCGCTCCCTGGTGACCATCACCATGGCGGTGACGCTGGGGCTGAGTCTGCTGGCGACGGCGTGGCAGGCGGGGGTGGCTGTGAGGGGCCGGGAGGGCGTGGGGCGCGGAAGTCTGTGTTAGGAGGCAGGGGTAGAGCTTTGTTTCCATTTTATGTTTTTGTCGACACGCGGGTCGCTCCGCATTCTCGCCCCCGCCCCCCGCCCCCGCCCCCCCCACACACTAATGCACCCCTCCACCCCCTCCACGTCCGGGCGTGGATCGATTGGCGTATCCACCAGCTGCCCGGCGCGGCGTGCTGCTGTGCGGGCACAGGCCGCGCCGCCTGACTCCTCGGCGACCGGTCGCCGTGCTTTCCTTCTCTCAACCACCTCCCTCTCTGTCGGCGCCGCGGCGGCCGCGGCCGCCAGGGCCGCTCCGCCACCTCTTCTTCCCCCTCCCCTCTCCACCTCCACCACCCCCGTCGACTCCCTGCTCCTTCCGTACGCGGAAGCTCTGACCAAGCAGGTCGTCGAGTTCAGCCTGCCCAACGGCCTGCGCTTTGTGTGCCTGGAGCGGCGGGGCGCGACGGGCGCGCCCGTCGTCTCTGTCTGCACGCACGCCGACGTGGGCGCGTACGATGAGGCGCCCGGCCAGACGGGCATGGCCCACCTGCTGGAGCACATGGCATTTAAAGGCACGGATGGGCTCGGGCGGGCGGAGGGCGTGTCGGCGGCGACCGAGGCCGACGCGATGGCCAGGGAGGACGACGCGTTTTTAGAGCTGCGAGCCCTGAAAGCCGCCGTCGCGGGTAAGGCCGCCATCGCGTCGGCCGACGCGCGCCTGGCCGGTGCCATCGATGCCGCCTCCGCGCTCGCCAACCCGAACGCCTGGGGGTCAGCCATCCTGGCGGCCGGCGGGCGGGGCCTGAACGCCGCGACCTCCCATGACAGCACCCGCTATTTCTGCTCCCTGCCGTCCAACGCCCTGGAGCTCTGGTTCAGCTTGGAAGCCGCCCGGTTCCGGGCGCCCGTCTTCCGGGGCCTGTACGCGGAGAAGCGTGTGGTGGCCGAGGAACGGCGCGCGCGCATCGACTCCGCCCCGCTGGGGCCTTTCCAACAACGCTTTGCCCGGGCGGCGCTGGCCAACAATTATGGCCGCCCCGTCATCGGCGTCCCGGCGGACGTCGAGTCCATCGGCCGGGCCGAGCTGTCGACCTTTTTCAGGGAGCGGTACGGTCCGGCCTCGCTGGCCATCGCGGTCGTGGGCGATGCGTCGCCGGCCCGGGTGCGGGCGCTGGCGGAACGCTATTTCGGGGGGTGGGAAAATCTAGGGGCCTCAATCTCCACCGCTCAAGCCCCCGTGTCCGCCCGCCCGGTCGACCCGGTCCCGCGGGTGACGACTGCGGACCGGGCGGGTCCACTCGTCATGCACGCCTACTACCGCCCGGGCGATGGCGACCCGGCCTTTGCCGCGGCGGTCGAGGCCGCGTGCGCCATCCTGTATGGCACCCGGTCGGCCCGGCTGTACACGTCCCTGGTGCTACCGGGCGTCGCCCTGAATGCCCAAGCCATCCCGGCCTTCCCAGGCGACAAGCACCCGTGCGCCACGCTCCTTGCCGCCACGCCCTCCGCGGGCGTGGACCCGGACATCGTGAGCGACGCGCTGGCCCGGGAAGTCCTGCGCCTGGCGGCCGACGGGGCGGCGGCCGAGGAGTTGTCCCGCGTGCGCCGGGCCGGCCTGGTCTCGCTCTACTCGTCCGTCCGGTCCAATGCCGGCCTGGCGGGCGCGTTTGCCTCCGCCGCCGCTGCAAAAGGCACCTGGCGTGCCTTGATCGAGGAGATCGCGGCCGCGGACGGGGTGGACGGGCGGGCCATCGAGGACGCGGCGGGCCGCGTGTTTGCGGCGGACGGCAACTGCACGACGGGTGTGGTGGAGGCGGCGGCGGCGCGGGTCACGATCGCGCCGGCGGGGACGTTTTGATAAAAGTGCGAGAGCGCGTGGTGTGCGGGTGGGATCGTGTCTCTCTTTGTTTCATCTAACCTCAAACAAAAACGTATCATTTCATTCCACCTCCTCCACCTCCTCCTCCTCCTCTCCTCCATTCCAGTCATCGTCGGCCGCAGGCAGCCCGTACTTGACTGCCACCGCCTCTAAGAAGTCGTCATTATCCCCGTCGCCCACGCCCGGGGGCAGGGCCCCATCCCGAGTCGTCCCGGGCAAGCCCGCCCCGGCGTGCGGCACCCACCCCGCTGCCGCGTCGGCCGCGGCTGCGACCCTCCCGACCATGCCCTCATCCTCGATCGCGCACGGCAAGAAGCGCAGGAGCGAGTAATCGCCCACGCACTCTGCTAGGGCGGCCGTCAGGCGGGCATGCCTCGCCCCCCAGGCGGCCCCCCGCCCGCGCGCCCCGCCGCCAGCCGTGATCGCGGCCGCCACCTGCTCCAGCCCGTCCGCTCGGGCGTAGAATGGGAGGTCAAACGCCAGGCGCCCGTACGCCCGCAGCTTGTCGACCTTGGACAGCACGTTGATGTGGGGCAGCTCCAGGTGCAGCATGGCGGCCAGGGCGTCTAGGCAGCCCGCCAGGTA